>WUUC01240809.1_pt1 | contig 20110 bp, 17 predicted proteins | sample 6278441 | NCBI WGS metagenome assembly WUUC01 (sample SAMN13675441, study PRJNA597444) | soil metagenome | isolation source: soil | place: USA: Washington | collected 2017-10
CGTAAAAGATGAACAGCGTTTGATGGTCGCCTATGATCAGGCCTTGCTTCAGTTAGTGGCGGTACGAACTAACGAAGGCAGTGCATTACAACCGCTGCTTGAACAACGCTTAACCTCCCTTGAGCAACAAATTGATCGCATCCAACAACGACTGCCGGAGATTGGTCAACTGCAGCGCCAAAAACTGCAGGATAAGCTACTGCAAGCTTCATTACCATTGGAGTTGGCACCAGATCCGGAGCATTTAGCCTCTGCGCTGCTGGTACTGATACAACGCCTGGATGTTACCGAAGAGTTAGAGCGGTTAGCGCTGCATGTGCAGGAGACCCGATCGATCCTGCAGCAGCCTGATGCGGTTGGTCGGCGGCTTGATTTTATGATGCAAGAGTTAGGACGTGAGGCCAATACGTTAGCGGCAAAAGCGACGCTACCGGAAGTGACACTAGCCGCGGTTGAGATGAAATTGCTCATCGAGCAGATGCGTGAGCAGATCCAAAATATTGAATAGAGGTGATGAAGAACAACCACTATGAGACCAGGAACCCTGTATGTTATTTCAGCCCCTAGCGGAGCCGGTAAATCCAGTTTAATTGATGCTTATTTGCAAGGTGAGCTGCTAGGCCCATGTCAGCGATCTATTTCCCATACTACTCGACCAAAACGACCAGGAGAAATTGATGGGGAGCACTACCACTTTGTAGACACCAACACCTTCAATACCATGGTCGCACAGGGTGAATTTATAGAGCATGCCAAGGTATTTGACCATAATTATGGGACTTCGCGAAAGATCGTTGAATCAACCTTGGCGCAGGGAGGGGATGTATTCCTAGATATTGATTGGCAAGGAGCTCGCCAAGTTCGGGAAAAAATAGCGGAGATCTGTACGATTTTTATTTTGCCACCGTCGCGGAGGGCATTGGAGCAGCGGCTACGTCAACGAGCACAAGATAGTGAAGAGGTTGTCGCCAGACGTATGATCACAGCCGTCGGTGAGATGTCTCACCATCACGAGTATGATTATTTAATTATTAATGATGATTTCCAGCAAGCCTTGGCTGATCTCAAGGCAGTGATCTACGCCACTCATTTGCAATATCGTCAGCAGCAGTCGCGTTACCAATCGCTGCTGCGTAAATTGTTAGCGACAGCCAGCTAATTTCAGTATCATCCTGATTGAATACCACATCAGACCATCAGCATCTAGAGCACTCGTTGGAATTTAGCTTGATGGATGACAATAATAGACTAAAGAAAGGGGCTTTTAATGGCACGAGTAACGGTAGAAAAAGCGGTTGAAAAAATTGGAAATCGGTTTGACTTGGTACTGATTGCAGCCCGCCGTGCTCGTCAGCTGCAAGTCGAGGGTCGAGAACCTTTAGTTGCAGCAGCGCTGCATAAATGCACAGTCATTGCGCTGTGTGAAGTAGAAGATCGGCTGATTACCTCTGCTATTTTGGATGAAGATGAGCGGCAAGCGCAGCATTCTGGGGTGTTGAATAGTGTCAGTGCCATAACCTATGATTCCGGGTCTCCCTTAGGTTAATAGTTCTCCTAAATTGGTGATCCAATGGGCTGGGTTTGGTGATTCTAAAAGCGGATCTGATAATGAGGAAGTTGTGTGAACGTAGGTTCATTCGGACAGTTGCGAGCAGCCCTTCAAAGCTACTTGCCGACAGAGCAACTGGGGGTCATTAAGCAGGCTTACCTGCTTGCTCAACATGCACACCAGGGGCAGTACCGTTCTAGTGGTGAGCCCTATGTGACTCACCCACTGGCAGTTGCCACTATTCTAGCTGAAATGCGCCTTGATCAAGAGACGATCATAGCGGCTTTACTGCACGATGTTATTGAAGATACCGCGATCACCTTTCAAAGGATAGCTCAGCAATTTGGGAACAGTATTGCTCAGTTAGTCGAAGGAGTTTCTAAGCTTGATAAGTTAAAATTCCGTAATCGGCAAGAGGCGAAAGCAGAAAATTTTTGCAAAATGATCATGGCGATGGTGCAAGATATTCGCGTGATCTTAATTAAATTGGCCGATCGGCTGCATAACATGCGCACCTTAGGAGGATTGCGTGCCAGCAAGCGCCGCCGTATTGCGCGTGAAACGCTGGAGATCTATAGCCCCTTGGCGCATCGTTTGGGGATCCATCATCTAAAAATTGAACTAGAAGAGCTTGGTTTTGAAGCTTTTTATCCCAACCGCTATCGGGTCTTAAAAAATGTCGTTAAAGCAGCCCATGGCAACCGTAAAGAGATGATCTGCTCGATCTTGGCGGAGATTGAAACTTGCCTTAAAGCAGCAGGTATCGATGCCAGAGTCAGTGGGCGTGGCAAGCATCTCTTTTCCATTTACCAGAAGATGAGGCAAAAAGAGCAGCACTTCCACTCGATCATGGATATCTACGCTTTCCGAGTGATTGTAAAAGAGGTAGAAACTTGCTATCGAGTATTGGGTCAAGTGCATGCCCTCTACAAGCCCCGCGTAGGACGCTTTAAAGACTATATCGCTATTCCTAAAGCCAATGGCTATCAATCTTTGCATACCTCTATGATGGGTCCCCATGGTCTACCAGTAGAGATACAAATCCGAACGGATGATATGGATCAGATGTCCGAGATGGGAGTGGCGGCACATTGGACCTATAAACAGCCCAGTGGTGTAGGGACCATGGTACAGGTACGGGCACAGCGTTGGATGAAAACTTTGCTGGAGTTACAGCAAAGCACAGGCAGTTCCGTTGAATTTATTGAAAGTGTAAAGTCTGATCTCTTTCCTAATGAAATTTATGTCTTTACCCCGAAAGGGCGTATTGTTGAACTACCGGCCGGCGCTACACCAATTGATTTTGCCTATGCAGTTCATACGGACATGGGCCATGCTTGTGTGGGCTCTAGAGTCGATCGGCAAACCTACCCTTTATCACAACCTTTGCATAATGGGCAAACGGTGGAGATCATCACAGCACCAGGCGCACGCCCTAATGCTGCATGGATGAACTTTATCGTGACCTCTAAAGCTCGAGCTAAAATTCGTCAACGCTTGAAAAGCTTAGGGAAAGAGGATGCGATAAAGCTGGGACGCTATTTATTGGAGCATGCATTAGGATACTCCCTAGAGGAGTTAGCAGGTGCATCATTGCAGTGGTTATTAACAGAAATGAAGCTGGGCTCTCTGGAGGCGTTGTTGGCAGAGCTTGGACTGGGCAATCTCATGAGCACAGTAATTGCGCATCGGCTAGCTGAGCATGAGGGGGTTGCAGGCCCTAAAACGTGCGGAGGTCGACAATTACCTATTCGGGGAGCCGAGGGTATTTTAATCACCTTCTCCAAATGTTGCAGGCCCATTCCTGGCGATCCCATTATTGCTTATACAAGCCCAGGAAAAGGATTAGCGATACATCATGAGCTCTGTCGTAATGTCCGTGGTTATCTCCAAGGGTGTGATAAATTTATGTCTGTGGAGTGGGGGAGCACCATTGACCAAGAGTTTATTACCGAGATTAAAACGGATATAGTAAATTATCAAGGCGCCTTAGCCAACTTGCTAGCCACAATCAACACGGCTGGATCCACTCTCCATCATTTAACGACTGAGGAGCGAGATGGCCGGGTCTATAGCGTTTATTTACAATTTACAGTATCTGATCGGGCGCAGCTGGCTAAGATCATCCGTAAAATTAAAGCAATGCCGAATATTCTTAAAGTAAGCCGTCATCGTCATTAAGTGGGCTTGCAGTTGCATGAGCTGGTCGTCTATTGTTGATTAGCTCGATAATGGATCTACAACCCTAGTGATATATGAAGCCTATAGAGAATGCCAGTCGTCAGTTAAGATCTCAGTTACTGATTCTCCTCCCGGGTGTTGGGCCAAAATTAGCTGCTCAGTTCAATAAGCTCGGGATACAGACTATACAAGATCTACTATTTCACCTCCCACTTCGTTACCAAAATCGCCGCGAATGCTCAGCGATCGCAGCGTTACAACCTGGCATGCAGGTAGTCGTCATTGGCAATATTGTACAGTGTGAGCCGATATCCCAGCGGCGCCCGATATTGCTTATTCGGTTAGCTGATGCAACGGGTTTTGTGAATTTGCGATTTTTTCATATCACTGCTGCTATGAAAAATCGGCTAACGGTGGGCTCACGGCTGAAAATCTATGGAGAAGTTCGTCAAGGCAGTCGTGGTTTAGAGATCTTGCATCCAGAGTGGTCGCTCCCCCTTGGCACCGCCAAGGGGGAAGAGCTAGATCAGCAGCTAACACCTATCTACCCGACGACAAAAGGATTGCGGCAAGCGACCTGGCGAAAGCTGATTGACCAAGCTTTAACTTGGTTGCAAGACAGTGATGTGGCTGAACTACTGCCGCCAGGCGCGCTTTGTCATCCAATAACTCTGTTTCAGGCCCTGCAGTTTTTGCACCATCCACCAGCTGATGTGCCTTTAAGCGTGTTAGAGCGAGGAGAGCATCCCGCCATGCAGCGGTTGATTATTGAAGAGCTGCTCGCACATCAACTTAGCCGCTTAAGCTTGAAAGCAGCTATCCAATGTCAACTAGCCTATCCATTTCCCCATCACAGCCAGTTAAAGCAGCAGCTACTACAAGCATTGCCTTTTCAATTAACCTCAGCACAAAATCGCGTTGTTTCCGAGATTGAAGAGGATTTGGCGAAAAAAACACCGATGATGCGTCTGGTTCAGGGGGATGTGGGTAGTGGGAAAACTTTAGTAGCGGCTTTGGCGGCCTTAAAGGCGGTGACGCATGGTAAGCAGGTGGCGTTGATGGCCCCTACTGAACTATTGGCGGAGCAGCATGCTGAGCAATTTCAGCAGTGGTTTGCTCCGTTGGGTATCCCCCTGGTACGGTTAATGGGTCATTTAACGGTTCAACGGCGTCGGACTACGTTAGCGGCACTAGCTTCTGGCGAGATCTTGCTTGCAGTAGGCACACACGCCCTATTTCAGCGAGAGGTGCAGTTCAAAGGACTGGGATTGGTGATCATCGACGAACAGCACCGATTTGGGGTCCAACAGCGACTGTTACTCTGGGAAAAGGGGGCACCGCAGGGTGTCTATCCTCACCAGTTGGTGATGACCGCCACCCCGATTCCTCGTACCTTAGCGATGACGGTTTATGCAGATTTAGCCTGCTCCTACATTGATGAGCTGCCACCAGGTCGCCAACCGATTAACACAATTGTTGTTCCAGAAACTCGCCGTGATGAAGTGATAAAGCGAGTCGTGCATGTGTGTGAACACGAGCAGCGGCAAGTGTATTGGGTTTGTACCTTAATTGAAACATCGGAACTGCTAGAGGCACAGGCCGCTGAACAGACTGCAGAGTCCCTGCAGTCCCAGTGTCCCAACCTCACGATTGGTTTGGTCCATGGCCGCATGGGGGCTAGCGACAAGCTAGCGACTTTGCAAGCCTTTAAAGCGGCCCAGCTCCAGTTATTGGTCGCGACATTGGTCATTGAAATTGGTGTGGATGTTCCAAATGCCAGCCTTATGATCATTGAGAATGCTGAACGCCTGGGTTTGGCACAGCTGCATCAGCTGCGTGGTAGAGTGGGGCGTGGCTCAGTGGAATCACACTGTATCTTGTTGTATAAGCAACCGCTTAGTCCACAATCTAAAAAGCGCTTAGCAGTGCTTAGAACGAGCCAAGATGGTTTTGAGATTGCACAACGTGATTTAGAACTCCGTGGTCCTGGGGAGCTACTAGGAACACGACAGACAGGAGATATTCCTTTTCGGATTGCTGATCTGATACGGGATCAGGCCTTGTTCCCGGAGGTGCAACGGTTGGCACAGCAGTTACAACACCACTACCCAAGCCGGGCTAAAGCGCTCATTGAGCGGTGGTTACCTAATGGCATACCCTATACCAATGCCTGATTTTGCCGCGTAGGTGAGTAGTGTTTACTAGAATTAGTTTCTACTATATGACCATTTAACAGTTAATTATCTTTTAACTTTGGAATCTATAGCATTTAAACTTACTTTAGAAGCGCATTTTTTTTTAAAAAAAAGTATGCTAATTGTGTCTAGCTTACGAAAAATGATCGGTACTAACAGCAACCCTCGACCGTGTCAAAGTAGGAGTTCATAAAGATGAGTCTGATTGACCAACCTTTGGTGAAAACCATTTGTCAGCGTTTCCGTTCATTGGGACCAATTAGCGCTAAAACCATGTTTGGAGGAGTTGGCCTTTATCAAGCAGAGAGCATGTTTGCATTGGTATCTGAGAATAAGCTTTACCTTCGCGGTTGTGAGGCATTAGAAGCATTACATCGGCAGCATGGCTCAGAGCATTTTATTTATACCAAGCGAGGGAGACCGGTCGTATTGCAATATTACTCAATTGATAGCGCGCTGTGGCATAATGACACTTTACTAATGACTTATGCCCAACAAGCCTTGGCTGGTGCTCGACAAGATAGACAACGTAAAGCGCTGGCGCGGTGTCAGCGTTTGAAAGATATGCCCAATCTAGGGTTATCTAGTGAGCGATTGCTGCACCGAGTAGGTATTGAAAGCGTTGATCAGTTGCGGCATCTTGGTGCAGTGCGTGCTTACTTGCAGGTTAAAGCCCGCAGTCGGGATCTCTCCTTAAACTATTTATGGGCTTTGGCCGGAGCCTTGGCTGGATGTCATGCGGCTAATTTACCGAAAGAGATCCGCCATAATCTATTGATATCGCTACAGAACCTTCAAGAGGAGCGAGCATGAAGGATGAGGCCTGGGATCAGACGACTCCCAAGTAAAGAGGGTTCCATTAACTTAGAGTCAGTTGCAGGGCTAGCAGGAAGCTCAATTAGGCTTGGTAGGGTCGTTCCAGATACGCTGCCTAGATGTGTTTATAAGATGCCACACTGGGTGAAAAGAGAGTAATTATGACAGAGACGGTTGTACAAACTGAATTACAGCGGAGGCGGACGTTTGCTATTATCTCCCATCCAGATGCTGGAAAAACCACGCTAACTGAAAAAGTACTGTTATTGGGTCAAGCGTTACAAACCGCTGGAACCGTTAAAGGGCGAGGATCCGATCAGTATGCTAAATCGGACTGGATGGAGATGGAGAAGCAGCGTGGGATCTCTATCACCACCTCAGTGATGCAGTTTCCTTATCAAGGCTGCTTATTTAATTTGTTAGACACCCCAGGACATGAAGATTTTTCAGAAGATACCTATCGTACTTTGACTGCGGTAGACAGCTGCTTAATGGTAATTGATGCTGCTAAAGGGGTGGAAGCACGTACGATAAAATTGATGGAAGTAGCGCGATTACGCACCACCCCGATTTTAACATTTATGAATAAACTGGATCGCGATGCCCGTGATCCAATGAACTTATTGGATGAAGTAGAGCGTGTACTATCGATAGCCTGCGCTCCGATCACCTGGCCGATTGGTTGTGGCAAGTTGTTTAAAGGGGTTTACCATCTCTATCAGGATCGTATTTATCTCTATCAAACGGGCCAGGGGCACACCATTCAAGCGGTACGGAGCATCCAGGGGCTCGCTCATCCTGACTTGGATCAGGCCATTGGTGAGGATTTGGCCACACAATTACGTGAAGAGTTGCAGTTAGTTCGAGGTGCCTCCCACCCCTTTGAGGCATCAGCTTTTTTACATGGCAGGTTGACACCGGTGTTTTTTGGCACTGCCTTAGGCAATTTTGGGGTGAATCATCTTTTAGACTACCTGGCAGAGTGGGCGCCAGCGCCTCTAGAACGACAAACGCGCTCAAGGCTGGTTTCAGCGCATGACCCCTCCTTCTCGGGATTTGTCTTTAAAATTCAAGCCAACATGGATCCGAAGCATCGCGATCGCATCGCTTTTTTACGGATTGTGTCTGGCCACTATCAAAAAGGGATGAAGCTTAAGCAAGTGCGCCTTGGCAAAATTGTCACTCTCGCGGATGCCCTGACGTTTATGGCGGGTGATCGGGCGCAGGTTGAACAGGCTTACCCAGGCGATATTATTGGGCTTCATAACCATGGAACGATTCGTATTGGTGATACCTTTACTGAAGGAGAGTCTCTTCAATTCATTGGTATCCCCAATTTCTCCCCAGAGCTGTTTCGGCGGATTCGTTTAAAAGATCCAATGAGGCAGAAGCAGTTATTAAAAGGGGTATTACAGCTATCAGAAGAGGGTGCAGTCCAGATTTTTCGACCTTTGACGAACAATGAATTTATCGTTGGAGCCATAGGCCAGCTACAATTTGAGGTAGTCGTGGCCCGCCTATGGACGGAATATCAAGTTGAAGCGGGCTATGAGCCGGTTAAAGTGGCCACGGCACGTTGGCTGCAATCCGATCACGATAAACAGTTTTCTGAATTTAAACGACATTATGAGCAATATTTGGCCTTGGATGGTGGAAATCGCTTGGTCTACATTGCCCCCAGCCTGGTTAATTTAAAATTAGTACAAGAGCGTTATCCCCAGGTGAGCTTCCATAATACCTGTGAACACTAACTGGCTTGTGGCTTAATGGCCTCCTGCCCAGATCAGTTACTTTTTTAATTTCAAAGTTATCCTATACTTACTGGACAAGTGCACTGTCAACACTTGTCCAGTCATGAACTGTGGATATTCTATTGGCAGAGTGATTAATACAACCAACTGTAGTGGAGACGATAAATGAGTCAGAGCAATCTTTTGCCGGTTGTCACGGCGGTGCTTTTCGGCTGGTTAAGCAGCAATGCTCAGCTGGCCTACGCTGTCACCCAAAATAATACAACGCCATCTATCAAGCAGAAGGCGGTGCAATATATAGATGATTCTGCAATAACTTTAAGTGTCAAAAACAAGCTATTACAAGATAAAAAAACGCAGCATTGTGATATTTCAGTTAAAACCACTCAAGGCGACGTATTATTAACGGGTGTGGTTGATACGGCTGAACAATTAAAGTATGTATGCCAGCAAGTCGCCAAAGTAACCGGAGTACGTACAGTGAAGAGTCAGATCGCTGTAAAAAGCCGTCAGCCAGGCTCTAAAACAGAGGAACAACATCAAACGCTGTCAGAGTACAGTTCTGACGCAGTGATTACAACCAAAGTCAAGGCTCAATTGATAGCAGACAAGCGGCTATCAGTGCAGGATATCACGGTAGAAACTACCCAGGGCTTCGTGACGTTAACTGGAGTAATGGAGAATCAACAGCAAATAGCGATTGCCGAAAAGTGTGCACGGTCAGTCAAAGAGGTCAAAGGAGTGAAGAACCAGCTACGGTTAAAAAAACAGGTGACCTCACCAAGTAACTAACCACAGGGTAACCAGCCCCTAAAGGAGAAAGTTATGAATCCAACAAGCCAACATCATGAGGGCAAACCGCCACTCAAGCGAGATCAACGGCATCAAGTGCAATCCAAAGAGACAGAAGGCAGTGCCAAATCAGAAACTAACGCTAATGCTCGGAAAAGCAGTGAGCAGTCACTATCCCAATACACAACGGACACCATGATCACTGGACTGCTAAAAGCCAAATTGATGGCTGATAGTATGATTCCTTTCAACGCTATCTCTGTAGAGACCAATGATGGTATCGTCAAGCTGACAGGTTATTTAGAAAGTCAACAGCAGATGGCTCAGGCAGAGAAGATCGCCAGGGCGATCAAGGGTGTTAAGGTGGTAGAAAACCAGCTGCACCTGAAAAGTTAATGAATGACGGTGTGTCTAAAAGTAATCGTTAACCACTGAACAAGGGTTGGGTTGCCTCATCTCTGCGGTCATTCAGCACTTTTGGAGCAGTCCCAGCACTACTGAAGTGTAGTTGTTAACCCCTCCATCGATTAGGCGGTGTCCATAGGAGCACTGCTTCAGTAGATAGATCGTCAGCGTATTCATCAACCACTTCTTCTTATCTTTAGCCTGCCGTAGTGGATCATCCCAGGTTCAGATCAAAATAATCAGCGGCCAGTGGTGGTATAATGCCCGGTTTATTGCTAAGTTAAACAATTAATCGAACTTTCTCCATCACCCAAAGAGAGCGGATGGTGGAGGGTAGGCCTTGGATAGCTTCTTATTAAACACAATATCAATCAGGTAACCATCACCATGGGTCAGGCACTTGTTATCGTTGAATCCCCGGCAAAGGCGAAAACCATTAACAAATATTTGGGAAGTAACTTTATTGTTAAGTCCAGCATTGGTCATATTCGTGACCTCCCAACGAGCCGATCAACGAAGCAATCTAAAGGCAGCCATGTTCCCAAACGTCAAAAATTAGCGCCGGCTACGAATGTGGCTGATAAAGCCACCACCGCACAGCTCAAACAGCAGCAGGCTTTAGTTAATAGAATGGGAATTGACCCTTATCAGGGTTGGCAAGCGCATTATGAAATCGTCCCTGGAAAAGAGAAAGTGGTTGCAGAATTAAAGGCACTGGCTAAACAGGTTGATGAGATCTACCTAGCCACCGATCTCGATCGGGAAGGAGAAGCGATTGCTTGGCATCTACAGGAGATCATCGGCGGCGATCAACGTCGCTATCGACGGGTGATTTTTAATGAAATCACCCGGGAGGCTATTCAGCAAGCCTTTAACAATCCAGGAACTTTAGATTTAGCACGTGTTCAAGCGCAACAAGCGCGGCGCTTTCTTGATCGCGTTGTAGGCTATATGGTCTCCCCGTTGTTATGGAAAAAAATTGCTCGAGGGCTCTCAGCCGGACGGGTGCAATCGGTCGCGGTACGGTTAGTGGTTGAGCGTGAACAAGCGATTAAAGCATTTCTTCCAGAGGAGTATTGGGAGCTCCATGCCGATCTGCAGACAGAGCAGGGAGCAGCGTTGCAGATGCAGGTGGTACAACAGCGAGCGCACCCTTTTAAGCCAGCCTGCGAAGCGGACGTTCGAGCAGCCATGTCACAACTGCAAGAGAGTCCTTATGAACTCATCAGCTGTGAAGTGAAGCCTACACCCAGTCAACCACCCGCTCCATTCATTACCTCTACACTACAGCAGGCAGCCAGCACCCGCATTGGCTTTAGCGTGAGGAAGACCATGGTAGCGGCCCAGCGCCTCTATGAAGCGGGCTATATCACCTATATGCGGACCGACTCAACCAATCTCAGTGCTGAGGCGCTCCAGAAAGTGCGAGACTATATCCAAATTAGCTTTGGTGATCCCTATCTTCCGGATAAGCCTAATGTTTATAAAAGTAAAAGCAGCGCTCAAGAGGCCCATGAAGCGATCCGCCCCACATCAGTTGATCTCCTTGCAGCGCAGCTCAAGATTGGGGATACAGATGCCCGTAAATTGTATCAATTGATCTGGTCTCAATTTGTTGCCTGCCAAATGATGCCTGCACGGTATCAATCCACAACCCTGACGGCCCGCTCTAGGGATTTTTTATTAAAGACGAAGGGCATGGTGTTACAGTTTGATGGGTGGACGCGAGTGCTCCCAGTGCTTCGCAAAGCGGATGAGCGACAGCTGCTTCCTTTAGTGACCGCTCCCAGCTCACTGCAGCTACAGCAATTGAAACCCAGTCAGCATTTTACCAAGGCTCCTGCACGTTACGGAGAGGCCGCGCTAGTCAAAGAGTTAGAAAAAAAGGGGATTGGTAGGCCCTCTACCTATGCAGCCATCATCTCAACGATTCAAGAGCGTGGCTATGTTAGGAGTGATAATAAGCGTTTTTATGCTGAAAAAATGGGAGAGATTGTTACTGATCGATTGTCCCAGAGTTTCCAAGGGTTGATGAGTTACGACTTTACTGCGCGCATGGAGAGCACACTCGATGATATTGCTGATAAAAAAAGCGATTGGAAAGAGGTCCTAGACCACTTTTTTACCGACTTTAGTTCCCAGTTAGCCTGTGCAGAAAAGGCGGTTGATCAAGGGGGAATGCAGCAGAACCAGATGGTGCTAACCAGCATCCACTGCCCGCGCTGTCAATGTGAAATGGGGATTCGTACTGCCAGTACCGGAGTATTCTTAGGCTGCTCTGGTTATACAGACAGCCCAACGGCCGATCGCTGTAAGCAGACTATTAATTTGATTCCTGAAGTAGAGGTACTCAATATTCTAGAGGGCGATGCTGCTGAAACGGCTGCTTTACGCGCGCGGCCTCGGTGTCAAAGTTGTGGAACCGCGATGGACAGCTATTGGATGGATCAAAAGCAGCGGATCTCTGTGTGCGGAAACAACCCCCGTTGCTCTGGTTATCAGGTAGAGGAGGTGGCCAATAGCCAGCGTTCGGTGGTCAGTTGCGAGAAATGTGGCTCCGAAATGCTGCTGAAAACGGGTCGTTTTGGAAAATATATGGGGTGCAGTCAAACTGATTGTGGCAACACCCGTAAAATTTTACGCAGTGGTGAGTTGGCCCCGCCTAAAGAGGATCCTATTCCATTACCTGAGCTCAAATGTAGCCAATCAGAGGCCTACTTTGTATTGCGTCAGGGTGCGGCAGGACTATTTTTGGCGGCTAACACCTTTCCTAAAGATCGCGAAGCGCGCTCACCCTTGGTAGAGGAGTTGGTGCGTTTCAAAGAACGACTGCCAGAGAAACTGCACTATTTAACCGAAGCGCCGACGACTGATCCTCAGGGTAATCGCACGGTGGTTAGATTTAGTCGGAAAACCAAACAGCACTACATTACTGCAGAAAAAACGACAAAAAGCAGCCGTTGGTCACTATTTTACAGCCAAAACCGGTGGCAGACTCAGCAGAAGTGAAGCAGGCCCCCGCTGGGGGCTTTCAAAGAGAGAAGGGATTATTTAATTTTTGCTTCTTTATAGAGGACATGTTGCCGTACCACCGGATCATACTTCTTGAGAGACATTTTTTCTGGCACATTACGTTTATTTTTGGTGGTGGTATAGAAATGTCCGGTTCCAGCAGAAGAGACGAGTTTAATTTTTTCACAGACACTTTTAGCCATGAGAGTGCTCCTATCAGGTTATATTTTTTGGCCTTGAGCCCGTAACTCAGCCAAAACTGTCTCGATACCTTTTTTATCGATAGTACGCATGCCCTTGCAAGAGATCCGCAGGCAGACGAAACGTTTTTCACTGTCTATCCAGAAACGTTTTGTCTGTAGATTAGGCAAAAAACGGCGTTTAGTGGCATTCATAGCATGTGAGCGATGATTGCCAGTCAGGGGGCGTTTGCCAGTGACTTGGCAGACACGAGCCATAGAGATTCTCCAAAAAGTAGGGGGACTACAAGGTGCCGATCAGCGATCAGCTGAGCAAGCCCGATCAAAAATAGAAGCATTATACCTTTGCCACCCAGTAGCCTCAAGGGCGATGTCAACGATTGCCTAACAAATGTCCGATTTTTGATCCGAGAGACACCAACTTAACCTGGAGCTAGCCACTCCTCTATCTCCAGGATCCTGTTGGGAACCTTAGAGAAAGCTTGATTATGAGTGACCAATACTGCATGGGTAGCTGCTGCATGAGCAGCGATCATCATATCAAGAGCTCCAAGGATGATCCCAGATGATCTACAAGCAGCCCCCAACTTGCCATAGGTCGTGGCGGACTGCACATCCCAGGATAACGTCTTAACGCGAAGTAGAAATTCACGAATAAGCTTTGAAAGAGCAGCTGGATTTCCCTTATAGGCCAAGCCATAAAGTAGTTCAGCGTGCGTGACTGAAGAGATAACAATGCTATCTGAAGGTATGGCCTCCAGCCTGTCACGGACTTTTAGAGGCTCTCCTTTGATAATATAACTGGCCATATTGGTATCCAGCATATAGCACTTCAAAATAGATCTCTCTCTTCGGCCAGAAACGCTTGGCGTTCTGTCATAAAATCAGCAGGGATATTAGTCTGATCAACGAGTTGGAAAAACTCCTGCCAGGAGGTTGGCTTAGGTGACAACACAACCTCGCCAGTAGAGGAATTAAGACGAATGAATACTTCTGTGCCTTGAAAACGGAAAGCCCTGGGAAGCCGAACTGCTTGGCTTCTTCCAGTGGTAAATAACTTAGCAGTTTCTGACATGATGACTCTCCTCTTTGGTACCTATTTGAAGTATATATCAAATAATAGCACGTATCAATGATACGTACTATGTAGAGCTCCAGAAAAGAGAGAGTTCCTCATTCATATTAGCCTGTTTCCTTGTCTGATCGTTCTCAAAGTAAATCTGCTCAAAACTTTCTTAATGGAAACAATCAAAGGGTAGCCGTACGAGGCGTCTGCAGAGGTTGCGCTACCAGTCGTACCCACAGTGCCGCACAGACACGATTCACCGTGTCAAAACGTGGCGCACTACCAGGACGTAGAGCCTTATAGAGGGCCTCACGCGTGATACCGGAAGATTTGGCGATTTCGGCCATTCCTCGAGCTCTAGCAATATCGCCAAGCGCTGCCGCGAGCAAGGAGGCACTGTTTGCCTCTAAGATCTCAGTGAGATATGAGGCAACGGCAGTTTCATTGTCTAGGTAGAGAGCAGCATCGAATTCTGGCAGTTCATCAACTTTAATGCGTTTAATCATAACAGTACCCCCCATTAATCCAGTAAAGCTGCCTGCTCCTTGGCATGTTTTATGTCGGTTTTTTGTGTGCGTTTAGAGCCACCAGCCAGCAGCACAATCAGCTGCATATTCCGTTGGGTGAAGTAAGCGCGCTATCCAGCAGCGAACAGAGTGTAGCGCTGTCAAGGGCACACCGGAAGCCGCCGCGGAGCACAGTGAGCAAAGCGACTGAGCACCGCACGGGTGATCGTGTCCCGTTTTTACGTGTTAAACAGCCTGCAAAGGTGACCAGGGATAAGCACGTTAGACAACGGAGGCCCCTAGTGAGCAGAGGGGCCTGAGCTGTTGTAATGAATCACGACTCACGCTAGTGACTGTTTTGGAAATTGAAAATACTCTTCGGCTCCTGTGAGGGGCATCTCCTGAGGAGCAGTTGATGATAAGGATGGTTCATCGGTAGAAAAAGTGACTAACTCCTGAGGTAACGCGTGACTTCCTGTCGAATTCATACTGTTTGAACGGGATAAAACAGAAGTAGGAATAGAGGGATGACTCACTGCCCCAGAGTGGGTTAATAATACTTCTTGACTGAGCCCAGAGGCCTGCACAATGCTATTTTTTTCTAGGTATATCTCATTAAGTTTTTTTAAACCTTCTTCTATGGGATCTGGTTTCGCTTGTGTGAAGAATGGTAGGTGGTCATTAACTAGATACTGTATAGCATTTTTTAATGTTACAATTAAATAGCTGAAACCTTCGAATATTTCTTCTAGAACCTCCTTAAAATGATACTGTCTGGCAAGCATAGAATCATTTTTATTATCACTTTTTTTTAGGTTAAGAGGAATACTTAATGCAGAATTAGATACTTGTTCAAGGAAATCAATATTATTAACCATTGCTGCATGCATCAATGCAGTATTTCCTAATTTATCAGTTGACAACAATACATTTCCGTATTCTTTTAATATTTTACGGACGGCTGTCTTCGTGATAACTGGTATATTTTCTTTTACCAGTAACATTAATAAAGTTTCTTTATTCTCGCCAATATGAACTACAGTAATTGTAGGATTATTTGATATACATATTGCAATTTCAGTTGCGAGATCGTGCTTGTCATAGTTGACATCTTTGATTTTTTTATAAATATCTTCTACTATTGATTTAGCTTCAGAAATCTCTTTTATGGCGAAATCCATTCACTTCTCCTTAGTTTGTTGAGGGATAAATAATAAGAGCTAGCGTAGACAAATTATGGGGATAATTGAGTGTCACTTGTTATTAAAAAACTAATTTATTTTTAATTTTATGAATGATTTCATCATCATTGATTCAGCCAATGCTGGCTTTTTGTGGCTAAATTATTGAGTCGTACCAGTACGCTAGCCCAAGCTTGATGAGAGCAAGAGGGCTGGGCAGCCGGTGCTACCGGGCGTATCATTGAGTGTAATCTGGTGGGGAGATCCTGCCTGATCAATCGCTGGGGTGCGATTTTCGTGAGAGGGTGTAGTCGGCGTAACGGGTAGTTTATTGAGTGGCGGGCACCGTCTGTTGCCGTTAATGTAGATCTCGCTTGCGTCGAAAGGTCATTGGCTGTAGGCCTCAACGGTGGTTGAGCTGCTAGTGCTCTAGAGTCTATTTCCCAGTAACCCCAGGAGTATAAGCCGCTAATCTGGTCTCTTCCTAACCCCATCATCGCTTCCTTGTTGAAGATCTATTTTAAAATCAACATATGCTATTCGTTGAAATACAAAACAATCTATTACAGATTAAGAGAATTCACTATAAACTAACTTAATCTGTTTTAAAAGATTTTTATTGTTGTTTTTAAGATTTTTTTGTGAACTAGGGACGTTTGAGCTTTTGAGCTGTCTCAACTTCATTGGTGAGGTTGACCGGATGCCTGCTATGCCGAGGATTCCCAATCTCTATAGCATGTGCCCTCTCAGCGGTTGATCCCAGCACCGGCAACCAGCGAACAGGGTCGGCTGTTAGCTCTTCAGGCCTGGCAACGACTAGGGTGTCAACGATCAGCTGATTGTTCTAAATGAAATCAACTCTATTACGAAGTGATTGCCATCCGTCGCTATCCACAACTCTGGGCCGCCAGCAGCTTGGCCGACCCACAATGGAGCGATTGATCTCAGTAGCCTCTAGAGCGCCCTCAGCCCGGGACTGTTGTCGCTTGACAGTTAGGGAGACTACCCTCTAACTCTATGGATGTTTATGAAATGTCAGATCTCTGCAAAGCTGCGCTTGACTCCTGATCTGAGAGGACGATGCGGGTAACCAGTTAGCCTCACTAGAAGAACAATGTGACATTGTTTGCGGTAACTTTAAAAGATCAAGAGGGGGCATCTCCATGCTTCTCTGGGATGGGGGATTATGAGTTAATGAGTTACTCCTTCTAGAAGTATATTTGTGGACACTACTACTCCGCAGTATCCGACCCTCCGTTCCCTGTGGTGTACGGAGAAGCGTTGGTGGTCTAGCTGAAGTACAAGTAGATTTTGATGAACCAGTCGGTAATCTCCAAAGCCTCTGCCTTGGTGCTGAAGCAGCATAAATCGATGGGGTTTCTGTCTGCACTGGGGAACGATTAAGCTCCTCTTTTTCTTTGGCTACAAGTACTGTTTCAGCGTCGGCTTGGGCACGCATAAGCGCGGCCTTACAGGAGTTAACATGCTTCTCTAGAGCTTCTTGTGTTTTAGGAGTTGCGACACGCAAGTCTGCTTTTGCCCGGGTAAGTTCTATCTCTCTTTCCTTGACCGCTACTAAAGCAATTCTGTATGCGGTACCTGTATTCTGCTCATATTCGCTGAATTTTGTAGCCGTAGTTGTTCCTTGATTTTGATTCCTAGCTATTGGTAAAGCTGGTACAAAATTCTCACTGCCATTATTACGTAATGCGGGATGGTCACTGCCTGAATTTATAGAATGATGACTACGGTCCCCATACAGTAACTGTATAATATATTTCTGACGTTGACGAGTTACAAACAGATGCTCCAGTAAATGAGGCGTATAGGTATAAAGTATTTTGGAAGCAGTAATGATGAACGATAGTTTTGTATTGGATAGATAATCTAGCTTATGCATTACTGTTTCAAATACACCACTCGAGAATTTTAATAAATTTTTTATCCAGGTCTCTGGGCAAAATTGAATGTATTCTTCTAGGCACCTAACAGCGCAGGCAGTTGTTAAAAAAAATCGTTTTATAGGATATAGCTGTTTGAGTAGAGAAAGAATCTCATAATGCTCACATTCATCGGCTAGTCGCCATGACTCTTCTTGAGTCTCTTTCGATATCTCAACTTTTTTTTCGAATATTTTTTCTAGGAACTCCTTATGATTATATTGTACAGCAAACATAAAGGCAGTTTTATTATCATAATTTTTATGGTCGACGGAATTTTTTAACACATGATCAGGTATTGCTTCAAGGAAGTCAACATTATTAACCATTGCTGCATGTATTAATGCAGTATTCCCTAATTTGTCAGATAATAAAACTATGTCTACGTATTCTTCCAATATTTTATGGACGATAGAATTCGTGAGATACTTTATATTTTCTTTTACTAGTAACATTAATAAAGTTTCTTCATTTTCTCCAACGTGAACTCTAATAATTCCGCTATTTTTTTGTACTGCATATTCAATTTCAGATATAATATCTTTATTATCATAATTATGATTTTTAAGTTTTTCTAAAAACGATTTCACTTTTAATTTAGCTTGGTCGTTGTTTTGCCTAGCTGTGTCTATTAAAATATTCATTGAATCTCCTATATTTGATGTGCTTAATTTATTAATAGATGTCTAAAATAACTCCAGGTTAATAAGTTAGCGCTACTTCTTTTCGGGCTTTAGTTCGGATTTGATTTGATTGCTTTTCTAAGTTTTTCTAAAATCAATATTATTTTATTTAAATCTGACTCAGAATGATAGTGCTTATCTCTAATTCTTTGTGCCGAACCCTTTAACTTATAAATATCCTCATGTTCCTTACCACCTAAATCTTTATATTGCTTATATTCCTGATGAATAATTTTACTTATTTCCATTATAGCTGTCTTGACTTTCTCTCTAGACGCTTCCAGTTCTATTTTTATTTTCTCCTCCCTACTTTTAAACAGCTTGGTCGCGCTCCTAGGGCTTAACTCTGGATACTGCTTGACCGCAGCCCCAGAGATCACAAGTGGGGCTTCAGGCTGGATTAACAGAATAGGTGGCATTGCCTCTCGAGTAAGTTGTATTTTAGGTTTACTGATATTGTTACGCCTCTGGCTTGCAGCGCTTGGATCTGGCTCTGAGTCTGAGATCCAATCATCCTCATTTTCACCAACCTCCGATGTCGGAGAGCTTGAACCGGGGATCTGAGTCGGTGGCGCAGGTGCTGTTGAACTTAAGAGTGTTGGCCGTCTGGGCATTGGTGTTGTAGTGGACGCTTGCTTATGCCTTTGCCTTTGCTTTTTCCTAACCTCTGAATGAGCTGGAAGAGCGGTAGAGCTGGGGGCATTGGTTGGGTTGCCCTCGCCGGTCACTGCTGCCGAAGATATTGTCCTATTAAGAATTTCGAATCTTTTTGTAGCTTCGTCCATAATTTCGTATATTCTAGCGTAATGTGACTCATCAGGATTTTCCATAGACTTAATCACCAATATCTCCTCTAGTGATTTCCGAGTAGACTGGTCTTCATTTGCACCTTTCTTGATATGGTCTATGTAATTATGATAAAATATCTCACAGCTTTTCTTTATATTTGACTGGAGTTCCTTCACACGCTGTTTCTCTTTTTCTGCTATTTCTAGTGCATTCGCTCCTTGCGGACAGCGATTTTCCGAAACACTTGTATCGGGGGTTTGAGTCGGTGGCGTGTTTTTAGTCTCGTCGACTTTCTCAGAGAGATCTTGGGACGAAGCCTTTGGATCAGTAGTGTTAGCAGGCGGGGGAGTGACAGCACTCGCAGTGGAGGATTGAACGGCCGATACTGCCTGCTTAGTTGCAGGTACTGCTCTGCTCTTATTGGCAGGTACAGCGACCGCCTCTGCTACTACCCACAACTCATTCGAGTAAGCTACCACCCCGCGTGCATTGCGGGCCACGAGTTGTAGCCGATAGGTTCCTGCTCGAGTGGGCAGGATCAAGCTGGCTTGATCCTGAGCGGCATTGATTTGTGGCCTGGCAGCAGAGTGCTGTAACAGATCGCCACGCCAGTCGAGGATCCACTCCTCAAGCGGCCTCGTGCTGCGCAGCTGGAAAGCCAATGTCGCTCGGCTACCGACCGGCTGGCAGATCCGTTCTGGTTGTAACAGCAATTGGATCTCATCCTTGGGCTGCTGCTCCAATACCATCTGCCTGTTACGTGGCACTAAGGCTAAACGGCTCCCCTCCAGTGAGTGAGCAGCAGCCACCTGCTCTGGATCCAGCTGGTGTGCTAACGGCACACTCAGGTGGTAGTGGAGCATTAACTGCAGCTGATGGGCTGCCGGCTGCCCGCTGCCCATTTTAAAGCCGTAGTCGGCCGTGACTAAGGGTAGCGGAGTGTAACCGACCCCTACCGTTACCGCCGTAGGATGGCGCTGTAGGAGCGGCTCCCCAGCAGCTGCTATCGTGCCCCAGTAGCGCTCGGTGATCAGCTTAAGCCGC
>WUUC01172544.1_pt1 | contig 20081 bp, 10 predicted proteins | sample 6278441 | NCBI WGS metagenome assembly WUUC01 (sample SAMN13675441, study PRJNA597444) | soil metagenome | isolation source: soil | place: USA: Washington | collected 2017-10
GACCCGCCCCACCCGGTCGAGGAGGCGACGAGACGTCCACCGCGCTGCCCGAGGGAGCTCACGCCGCGAACTGAGCCGAGAGTGATGACCCGACGGTGAGGCCGCCCCGGATGGGGTGGCGAGAGGGTGGAAGACTTGGGGGCGAACGCCACGCAACCAGGAAGGAGCCGGCGATGACCCACGCCCAGGAGATGCTGGAGACGCATCCGAGGAAGAGCGTTGTTCAATCTGGTGCGCTCGTGGAATGCATCGAAGCCTGCTTCGACTGCGCCCAGAGCTGCACGGCCTGCGCCGACGCATGCCTGGGTGAGGACGACGTCGGGATGCTGGTCCGGTGTATCCGTCTGTGCCAGGACTGCAGCGATGTCTGCGCCACGGCCGGGCGCATCATCAGTAGGCAGACCGAGTTCGAGCCGGAGCTCGCGCGGGCGGTCGTCCAGGCGTGCGCCGAGGCTTGCCGGGCTTGCGCTGAGGAGTGCGAGCGGCACGCGGATCACCACAAGCACTGTCGGATCAGCGCAGAGGCGTGCCGGCGTTGTGAGAAGTCTTGCCGGGAAGTCGTTTCAGCTCTCGCGGCTTGATCTGAGCTCCGGCAACCGGAGGTCGGCGCTCTTGTTCCGGTCCGGTCGCGGGGCCGGCCGTCAGGGAAGAGCGCCCTCGGGCGCCGTGGCGAGAATGGCTTGCTCGACGGCTCCGCCGGCGTCCGCTCGTGTGTCACCGCCGCACTCGACTACACCGCCTCCGCCGCGCCACTCGCGCCCGTCGGGGGCGCGGAGCCAGCAACCCCGGTAGCCGAGGCGCGGAGGCTCCGCCGCCCGCCCCCGCGCGCGCGGCAAGGCGTTCCAGGACGAGACGATCCGCTCCGCCTCCTCGGCCGGCACCTCCCACTCGGGATCGGGCCGCCCTGAGAAGACCGCGGCGCCCGCCCTCCAGCCGTCAGCTGATCCGGACATGCCCGTGCATCACGACCATGAACGTGCAGTAGTCGGTGTAGGGGCCGCGGTCGGCCGAACGGGGATCCGTGATGATCGCTCCCGCGTTGTCGAGGTTCGTGACGGGCGTGCTGCCCGGCTTGTGCGACCAGCGGCCGTTGCGGCCCTTCCGGTACCAGTGGTAATCGCCGCCCGGCCAGACGACGAGCGCGACGAGATGCCCCTCGGCGGGACATTTGTTGTTCGCGTTCGGCGCGTCGATCACCGCATCGGCGATCGCCGCCGGCCGCACGGACGCGCACGTGCGCTGCGTGTACTGGGCGCCCGCGGCGCGGCCGGGCTGCGCGAACGTGTTCGTACGCACGTTCGTGCCGTAGTTGTAACAGTTGTTGTGCGGCTGGATCGCCGGGACGTTCCACCAGGCCGGCTCATAGAGAGGCCCGCACCGGCAGACCGGGCGCACGGGCCAGCGGATCTTCGCCGGCGGGCGCCAGCCCTCCCACCACTCGCGGAAGCGCTTCAGGTCCCCGCGGACGAGATCGAGCAGCTCCGGCTCGGCCGGGAGTAACGGGCGGAACGGCCCGGTGCTGCCGCAGACGAAGTCTTCGAACCCGGCGTCGGCGATCCGGAAAGGCCGCTTGCCGTGCAGCGCGAGGCCGTTCGCGACCCGGAATGCCGCCGGCACGCCGCGGGGCCGCTCGCCCTCGATCTCGACGAGGATTCCCCGGTAGCCGAGCGTAGGCTCGGAGAGCGGCGCGGTCTCCTTCGCAGCCACGCGGCCCTCTGGGCGTAGGCGCTCGAGGAGCTCGCGCTCCTCTGGCCCACGCACGACGACGGTCGGGTTCGGACGGCCGCTGAAGACATCGATCGTAAGCGCGATCGGCATGGCTCATACCTCCATCAGGGACAGTGGGCGTACGGCGGCGGCCCCTGTTGGATCGAGCGGTTCAGGAGCCGCAGCCGGTAGAACGCGAGCACCTGGTTCGTCTGGACGTAGTTCGGATCCGTGACGCTGCCCCAGAGGTAGAAGATCGACGCGCTGCTGTCGGTCAGCGTCGCGTTTGGGTCGTTCTGGACGCTCTTCCACGTGGCCTTCGAGACCGGCGTCGTGAAGAGGGACGGATCGATGACCATCTCCCGCTTCTGTAGGAGCCCCGGCCCCCGGACGCAGATCGTCGGCGCGACGTGCCAGCCCCACCACACCTGGCAGACCGGGTTGTTCTTCGTCTTGACGTTCAGGTACCCCTGGATCCAGACCTTCCTGGGCGAGAGCCCCATGGCGATCATGAGCCGGCACATTTCATGCGCGCGGCCCCAGCAGCCGTCGTCGGGATAGAGGAACGGGATGCACGGCGCCGGCACCGTGAGCGGGTCGCAGCTCGTGGCGTTCATCGCATTGAAGGCCTGCTGCGCCCTACTCGAGGACACGCAGCGGAACCACCTCCACGGCCACCACAGCCACCACCGCAAGCGCCAGAGCGGAACGAGCCAGCGCCACGGCCAGCCCAGCCGTGGGAGCGGCTCGGGCCTAGGAAAAGGGCGCGGCGGCCCCTCCGGCCCGGGGGTATAGGGTCGGACGTCGATGATCTCGTGATCGTCGGTCTCGGTCACGACGACCGGGTCGCCCGTGTCGAGCGCCTCGCGCAGCAGCACCTCGAGCTCCTCGAATTCGGGCGCACCGCCCCGCAGCACGTGCCGGGCGTGCGAGTGCTCGAGCTCGACCGCGAGCACGTTGACGTCGAGCGACCGGATCGCAGCAATCCGCGAGACGTGCGGGATGAGCAGCCGCGTGATCGCCGATGTCTCCGGATCGACCTCGAGGTAGACGGGCAGACGCTGCTGCCTCAGCCCGTCGAGAACCTGGGCGAAGCCCGCGGAACGCCGATCATCGGGGTCGAGGCGAACGCGGCGTTCCCCCTCGAGCTCGACTGTGAGCCCGCCCTCGGCGCGCAGTATCTCCTCGGGCGCGCGGTCGAGCCGCGGCTCGAGGCGGACGACGGTCGAGACAACGGCGTCCTGCGGCGGCATCGCCATCCCCGGATCGAGGGCGAGTCATGTGCATCTTAGGGCCAGCCGCCCTGCAGCGCGAGGAGCCTCCGACGAGGAAGGTTGGGAAGGGCCTCAGAGGTCGAGAAGAAGCTCGCTGGAGCCTGGGAGCTAGTCGGCGAGCCCCTTGATGCCCCACCCCAGCACGAAGATCCAGGAGAGGAAGACGGTGCCGTAGACGATGTAGTCCGCGTTCCTGACGTTCACCAACCCGGGCGGGGGCGGTTGCCTGCCGTGCAGCTTCCCTTCTTTCTCGCTCTCGCCGAACTTTTCGTCCCTCTCGCGGAACTTCCGCGGCCAGATCTGGCGCAGACCAAGCCTGCCCCGTTTGGCGCCGAACTGCCCCGCGCAGATACCCAGCTCGTTCTCGATCCAGACGCCGTGGTTTCGCAGCTGCTGGCAGTCGTCCATCTGGTGAAACTCGTAGAAGAACAGTCCCACGGTCACGAACACGCCGAAGAGGCCGACCGGGGCCGGGAGCCAGTCCGGGATTCCGTCGGCGCTGTCTGCCCTGGCGAGCAGGAGGCCGATGCCGGCGCCCGAGGCGATCGGCAAGAGAGCGAGGAGCTTCGCTCGAAAGTCGGTGATCGCATCATGGCTTCGGCAAACTTCGGCGTAGTACGAGAGGAGCTGATCCTTCGTCGGGCCGCTCTCGCCGTGTGTGGACATCGCGCTCCTCGCCGCAGCGACGATCTGTCCTTCGACGCTAGCGCGTATTCGCGAGTTCGGTCAACCATGGATTCCATGAGGTCAACCAACGGCACGCGTTGCACGCGGAGGCGCTTGACACTCCGCAGCGAGATAGGGAGGATCACCGTGCGCTGCGGCGACCCGGATCCTGAAGCGATCTTTGGGCAGGGAGGTGCTGTGGGCGAGCATCGAACAGCGGGCAGGGCATCCGATCGCAGCGCGCGAACCGTCGCTGCCTTCGCGGGCCGCGCGGGATGAAGTCGAAGCGGCAGTTGCTGGAGGCGCAGCGCCGCGTCGAAGCGGTTTACCCCGACGCGAAGGCTGAGTTCATGCAGCTCCCGGGTGTCGTCGAGGTCGGGATCGGCATCAAGGAGACCGCGGGCGACCTGACCGGAGAGACGGTCCTGCGTGTCTACGTCGAGGAGAAGAAGGACGAGGGTGAGCTGCCGCCCGACCAGATCATCCCGGAGGAGTACCGGGGGATCAAGACGGACGTGATCATCTTTCGCGAGACGTTCCCGGAGGAGGACGCGAGCAGCTACCGACCAGTGCAGGGCGGCATCCAGATCGGGGCGCAGGGGAGCTCGAGCGTCGGCACGCTCGGCTGCATGGCGCAGCTCGACGACGACCAATCCATCGTCATCCTCAGCAACCACCACGTCCTCTATGACTCGCCGGCTACCGACGGAAGCGAGACCGGCCAGCCCGACCACACGACATCCTGCTGCTGCTCATGCGGCGACATCGCGGCCAACGTGCATGGGATCCGCGAGGATCACCTCGACTGCGCGATCGCGCGGCTCAAGTCCGGTGTGGCGCACTCGATCGCGATCCGTGAGATCGGGAACATCACGGACGTCGCCGACGCGGTCGTCGGCGAGACCGTCAGGAAGCGCGGCCGGACGACCGAGCTCACGACCGGCGTCGTCACCAACCTCGTCATGGACTCGGGGGGAACCAAGATCCTCGAGGTCGAGGTCAAGAGGGACAACGGCAACCAGCGCTTCTCCCGTGGTGGGGACTCGGGTTCGGCGCTGGTCAACGAGGACAGCGAGATGGTCGGGCTGCACAAGGCCGGGAACAACGGCGACAACGTCACGGCCGGCAACTTCATCTCGATCAGCGTCGGGATCCAGGAAGTGCTCGACGCGTTCGACGCCGAGGGCTTCGCGATCACGATCCTGACCGGTCCGGGCGGGGGCGAGAGCGCCGTAGCTTCCGCGGCCGCAGCGAAGCCGGCGGACGAGCCGCTCGCCCTCTTGCAGCTGCGGCTGCGATCGACCGAGGAGGGGCGACGAGCCCTCCAGCTCTACGACCGCCATCACCGCGAGATCGTCGAGCTCGTGAACCACGAGCGCGCTGTCACCGTCGTGTGGCATCGGAAGCAGGGGCCGGCCTGGCTGGCGGCCTTCGCGAGGAGTCTCAAGCACCCGGCGTATCGGATCCCGCGGGAGATCGAGGGTGTGGACCGCGCCGACGTGCTGACCAGCCTCGGCGCGGCGTTCTCGCGCTCCGCCGGCCCGGAGCTGCGCGCGGCGATCGAGGAGCACGCCGATGACATCCTCCGGGTCGCCGACGACTGTGACACCGTCGAGGAGCTGCTGCGCGCGCTCCCGACGGTCGAGACGCTCACGCACGGGGCCCCGGCCGGAGTCGGGTAAAGGCGACCTGCCGGAGCGAGCGTGCCGCCGATCCCCAAGCAGCAGGGCACGCTCGAGACACTCGGGAAAGCCCTCTCCGACATCCTCGCGCCGCTCGAGGACCGGCTCGCGTCGGGGGAGATGCGGTTCCTCTTCGCCGAGCTCGGACTCCAGTTCCCGCCCGCGCTGTCGGGCATCCCCGCTGTGGCGGGCGCGGCGGAGACGGCGGTCGCCGCCGCCCGCCAGCTGCCGACGCTCGTCGCAGAGCTGACCGAGGCGATCGAGGCCGACGACGTCCCGCAGATCGTCGCGAAGAGCCTCCAGCTCCTAAACCTGATCCGCGAGGTCACGACGAAGGCCGAGGACCTTGCGACGGCGATCCGCAACGCGGGCGCGGCGACCGGGCTTCCCCCTGCGGATGTGACGCAGTTCGCGAACGAGCTGCCCGGGCGCCTGCTCGAGTACCTGGTCGTCCGGCGGCTCGAGACGATTCCGGGGCTGACCGAGACGCTCGAGCTGATCGGGGGCGTCGAACGGACCGAGGAGAATGTCGGCTCAGTCGATCCGGCGAAGCCCCCCTTCGTGAGGCGGCGGCTGCGGGTCGATGAGCTGACCCGGTTCATCGAGTCGCCGCTCGAGCGGCTGGAGGCGCGGTACGGGTGGGGCTCGGCGGGCTTCGACGGCGTGACGCTCCTGCAGACCGCGCAGCGGCTCCTCGCCCGCGGGGGCATACCAGCCATCGTCGACACCACGGTCGCACCGCCCGTGCTCGACATCGTCGTCGTCGAGGTCACGCCGAGAACGGACATCTCTCCCCGCGGCCTCTCCGTCCGGGCCGCGGAGAGACTGCGGATCGACGATACCCCGATCTCCGGCGACGACTGGAAGTTCGAGGTCGAGTTCGAGGCCAGCGTGCTCTCCGGAGCCGAGCTCCTCATCCAGCCGAACGACAGGATCACCTTCGTGCCGCCGTCCGGCGAGCTCCGTGGTGACGTCGGCGCTCAGTTCACGGCCGGCACGCCGGGCGGGCCTGCGTACGTGGTCCTCGGGCAGGCAGGCGGCAGCCGGCTCGAGGCCCAGCAGCTGATCGCCCGCGGGGGCATCGGCTTCGCCTGGGACGGGTCGCGCGCGACCGGTGACGCGCGGATCGGCGGCGAGGTCAAGAGCGGCAAGCTCGTCGTCAGCCTCGCCGGCGCCGACGGGTTCATCGGCGAGGTTCTCGGAGGATTCGGGCTCGAGTCCGATTTCGCATTCGCCTTCGGCTACTCGACGAAGGACGGCGTGTTCTTCGTCGGCAGCAGCACGCTCGAGATCCAGCTGCCGCTGCATGTCGCACTGGGGCCGGTGGAGCTGCGCGCGCTCACGCTCAGCGTTGGGATCGCGGCAGCCGAGTTTCCGCTCGCGCTCGGCGTCGACATCAAGGCGGCGCTCGGGCCGCTCCAGGCCGTCGTGGAGCAAATCGGCGTCAACGCCAAGGTGACGCTGCCGCCGGACCGCCGAGGGAATCTCGGACCGCTCGACTTCCAGCTCGGCTTCCGGCCGCCGAAGGGAGTCGGCCTCTCGATCGACACCGGCGTCGTCAAGGGCGGCGGCTACCTCTTCATCGACACGGAGCGCGGGGAGTACGCGGGCGCTCTCGAGCTGACCTTCAGCGGCTTCCTGAGCCTGAAGGCGATCGGCCTGATCACGACGCGGACGCCGGACGGCAGCCCCGGCTTCTCGCTCCTGATCATCATCACCGCCGAGTTCGGGACCGCGATCCAGCTCGGGTTCGGGTTCACGCTGCTCGCGGTCGGCGGGCTGATCGGCTTCCACCGGAGGATGAGTCTCCAGCCGCTGGCCGAAGGCATCCGCAGCGGCTCGATCGAGAGCGTGATGTTCCCGCGCGACGTCGTCGCGAACGCGCCCAAGATCATCAGCGACCTCCGGTTGTTCTTCCCGCCGGACGAATCGAAAACGCTGATCGGGCCGATGGCGAAGCTCGGCTGGGGCACGCCGACGCTCGTGAGCCTCTCGCTCGGTGTGATCATCGAGATTCCCGGCAACATCGCGATCGTCGGCGTCCTGAAAATCGCGCTGCCGGCCGAGGAAGCGCCGTTGATCGTCCTTCAGGTCAACTTCATCGGCGCGATCGAGTTCGACAAGCAGCGGTTCTGGTTCTTCGCGTCGCTGTACGAGTCGCGTGTCGTCTTCCTCACGATCGACGGCGAGATGGGCGTGCTCGCCGCGTTCGGCGACGACGCGAACTTCGTGCTCTCGGTCGGCGGGTTCCATCCGAGCTTCAGGCCGCCGCCGCTGCCGTCCCCGAGTCCGCGCCGCGTCTCGCTGAACATCCTCAACGAGCCGCTCGCGCGCATTCGCGTCGAGGGCTACTTCGCCGTGACGACCAACACGGCGCAGTTCGGCGCCCGTGCGGAGCTGTTCTTCGGCTTCGGCGGCTGCAGCGTCGAGGGCCACCTCGGGTTCGACGCGCTGTTCCAGTTCTCGCCCTTCCGCTTCGTGATCGAGATCTCGTTCTCGGTCTCGCTGAAGGTCTTCGGGCTGGGTCTGTTCGGCATCCGCGTGCGGTTCGCGCTCGAGGGGCCGTCGGCTTGGCGCGCGCGCGGTACGGGCTCGATCTCGTTCTTCTTCTTCAGCATCGAGGTCGACTTCGACATCACCTGGGGCGAGGAGCGGGACACCGCGCTGCCGCCGATCGAGGTGATGCCGCTGCTCGAGGCCGAGGTCCGGCGCGAGGACAACTGGCGCGCGTCGCTCCCCGCCGGCACGCGCCTGCTCGTCTCGCTCCGGCAGCTCGATCCCGCCGAGGCCGGAATGGTGCTCCACCCGGTCGGCACGCTCAAGGTGAGCCAGCGCGCCGTCCCTCTCGACGTTCCGATTGCGAAGGTCGGCAACCGCAGGCCGAGCGACGCGAAGCGCTTCGCCCTCTCGGTTGCGACGGGCGGGCTGGCGAGGCTGGCGGACGTCGAAGAGTCCTTTGCGCCGGCGCAGTTCGAGGAGCTCAGTGACGGCGAGAAGCTGTCGAGGCCGGCGTTCGAGCCGCGGAACGGCGGCATCGAGCTTTCGGTCGACGGCAACCAGCTCGCCTCCGGGGCGATGATCAAACGGGTCGTCCGGTACGACCTGTTCACGATCGACACGCTGCATCGCCGGTTCCAGCGCCGCTTCTTCGTCTACTCCGGCGCGCTCTTCGCGCACTTCCTGAAGGGAGCCAGCGTGAGCCTCTCCGCTCTCTCCAAGTCCCGGGAGACACAGCTCAAGCCGTTCGCGGAGAAGGTCACCGTCGCTCCTGACACGTACACCGTCGCGTTCCAGGACACGAACTCGAGCTTCACCGCCGCGAGCACCGGTTTCCGGAGCGAGGCCGCCGCACGCGCCTTCATGGCCGAGGCGGTCGCCGACGATCCGGAGCTCGCCGGGTCGCTGCACGTGATCCCGCAGTTCGAGGCCGCCGCATGACCCATCCGCTCGGGACGTACTCGTTCCTGCCCTGGCTGCGGCTCGGGATCGCGGGCAAGATCGACGCGGCCGACGGCGACGCGGGCGTCGCGCTCCGCGCCACCGTGCCGATCGGGCTCAAGCTCACGGGCGAGCCGCTCGGTCCCGGCAACGCGCTCGAGCGTCCAATCGATCGGGAGGTGCAGCTCGTCGGCCCCGGCGACATCGTCGGGCTCGACGACCGGGTCGTCTTCCGCACGGAGCCGCGTAACTGGATCACCAACTTCGAGCCGAACTTCCTCGCCCACGTCGAGTTCTACGACGAGGACCTTCCGTGGCGTTACACCCCCGCCGGGCCCGACGCGAGTGGGCTCCGACTCCGGCCCTGGCTCGTGCTCGTCGTGCTCGAGGAGGGCGAGTTCGAGGAGGGGACGAACCTCGACGGCAAGCAGCTGCCCTACATCACTGTCGACGATCTGAGCCTTTTTCCGCCGGCCGACGGGCTCTGGGCGTGGGCGCACACACACGTGAACCGCGACCTGGCGGCCAGCCCGGACGAGTTCGTCGCCGCCGACATGGCCGGCGTCCTCGCCAGGCTCCGCTCGACGCTCGACGCGAACCCCGACCTCGGCTTCGCGCGCATCGTGTGCCCTCGGCAGCTAGGCGACAACCGCGCCTACCACGCGTTCCTCTTGCCGACGTTCGAGACGGGGAGGCTCGCGGGGCTGGGTCTCGACCCCGAGGGCGCGCCGCACGCGACGTTCTCGGCGTGGGAGTCCTATGGGGGCCGTGAGGACCCGGCGAGCTTCCCGATCTACTCCCGCTGGTACTTCCGCACCGGCACGCAGGGCGACTTCGAGTTCCTCGTGCGCCTGCTCCAGCCCAAGCCGGTGGACGCGCGGGTGGGGAGACGCGACTTCGACGTCCTGGACCCCGGCTCGAACCTCCCCGGCATCACCGATCCCGACCTCGGCGGCGTCCTCCAGCTCGGGGGTGCCCTCCGCATCCCGCGCATCAACCTGACCGAGGAAGAGCTCGAGGAGGTCGACAGGTACGAGAACTGGGCGCAGCCGTACCCGCACGCCTTCCAGACGGCGCTGGCGGCGTTCGTCAACCTCCCCGACGACTACGCCGTCCTTCCGCCCGACGAGGCGAACAGTGCGAGCGGCCTCGGCGACGCCGTCGAGAACGACCCGGATCCGTTGATCACGGCGCCGCTCTACGGCCGCTGGCACGCGCTCGTCCAGCGGCTCCTGCGCGACCGCGAGGGCGACCCGGTCCCGAACGACCGGAACTGGGTGCACGAGCTAAACCTCGACCCTCGGCACCGTGTCGCCGCCGGCTTTGGCACCGGCGTCGTCCAGACCAGCCAGGAGGACTACATGCTCGCCGCCTGGGAGCAGATCGGCGACGTGCTGGAGGCGAACCGGCGCATCCGCTTGGCCCAGCTCGCGCGCGAGGCGTCCGCGGTCTGGTACCGCCGGCACCTCCAGCCGCTGGCCGAGGCGCAGCCGGAGCGCGCATTCGCCCTCACGACGCCGCTCCATCGCCACGTCGTCACGCGCGGCCGGACCGTGCACGCGCACAAGACGTCGAGCCTCGTGCAGCCCGCCGCGACCTCGGTGGCGCTGAGACGGGCCGCGCGGCCCGGCGGCCGCCTCGTCCGCTCGCTGCCGTTCGACGACACGGTTCGTGTCGACACGCTGCTGAGGCGCATGGACGCCGGCCAGGTGAGCCCGGCCTCGCCCAAGCGAGCGCCTCAAGGCGTGCCGACTGTCGACGACCTCGCCGACGACCTGCTCCCGACCGGTGTGCCGCGGCCGATCATCGAGCTGCTCCGGCGCTTCAAGTGGCTCGGACTCGCAGTTCTTGCGCTCGCGCTCCTGATCGCCTTGCTGCTGCTCCTGCTCGCCGCCGGCGTCCTCACCGTCGTGATCGCGGCCTTGCTCGTCGCGGCCGGCGTGGGCCTCTGGCGTCTGCTCAACCGGTGGTCGACCCGGGTGCGCCAGTCGGATGCCGTTCGCGAGGAGAACCAGACCCTGAAGGCCGTGGACGCCCTGCCGCGGAGCCCGGACTTCGTCCTTTCCGAGCCCGGCTCGGGCTTCACGCCGACCCAGGGCACGGACGACAGCCGCGAGGCCGTCCGGTTCAAGCAGGCGCTCCGAGACTGGGGGGCGCTCAACGTCGCGGGCAGCGCCGCCGCGCTCGAGCCCGATCCCGTGCCGCTCGGTGTCAGGCGCGTGACGGCCTCGACGGTCGCAGCGATCGATCCGGACGTGACCATCCAACGGCGCGTCCTGCACGGGATCTCGCTGCCCCCGCGCATCGTCGACCTGCTCGGGGAGCGCCTCCAGGAGGTGATGGCCTACCCGCGCATCGACCTGCCGATGTACGAGCCGCTCGTCGGCATCTCGTCCGAGCTCTTCCTGCCCAACATCAACCTGATCGAGCAGAACAGCATCACGATCCTCGAGACGAACCAGGGGTTCATCGAGGCGTACATGGTCGGGCTCAACCACGAGTTCGCGCGCGAGCTGCTTTGGCGGGAGTACCCGACCGACCAGCGAGGCAGCTACTTCCGTCAGTTCTGGGACGTGCGCGACTTCCTCACGTCCGAGACGATGGAGGACGAGGAGCTGCGCGAGTCGCTCTTCGACATCCCCGAGCTCCACCGCTGGTTGCCGCCGTCCGAGCTCGGCGACCACGACCACCGGGAGCTGCCCGGCGAGGAGGAGGACGAGGCAGTCCTCGTCATCCGCGGCGAGCTGCTGAAGAAGTACCCGACCGCGGTGGTGTACGCCCACCGCGCCGAGTGGCAGCCGAAGGCCAACGGTGATCCGGACCCGTCGAAGGAGCGGCTGCTCGTCGAGGTCGAGGAGGCCGAGGAAGACCACCCGCCGCGGTCGAAGGTGCGAACCCCGCTGTACGAAGCCAAGGTCGCGCCCGACATCTACTTCTTCGGCTTCGACCTCACTGTGCCGGAGGCGAAGGGCGGGACCGGGGAGAATCCGCTCGACGATCCGGGCTGGTTCTTCGTGATCAAGGAGCGGCCCGGCGATCCGCGCTTCGGGTTCGACATCGACCGCGAGGGGCCCGTGCACACATTCAACGATCTGTCCTGGAAGGACGACTTGGCCTCGGTGCCGGTAGGCGGGTTCATTCCGGCCGGCGCCCTCACGAGCGTCGTGCTCCAGGCGCCGGGTGGCTCCGACGCCGAGAAGCAGGATCAGCACAACGACGACGTCAAGGTCAACGGCGCTCCGCAGAGCGCGGCCCGCTGGGCCTACATCCTCTACCAGGCGCCTGTGATGGTCGCGATCCACGCGGCGGAGATGCTGCGCGCGAGGGGGCCGGGCAGTGCCTGAGTTCGAGGAGGCCCGCGATCGACTCAACGAGGCCCGGCGGGGACGCAGTGCCTCGGAGGACGCCCTGCGCGCCGTTCGCGACGCGCGCCGCCGGCTCGACGCGGAGGAGGCCGCGCTCGACCGCGACTTCGATCCCGACAGCGAGGAGCATGCCGAGGCGAAGCAGCGGCTGACGAGACAACGGCGCGAGCTGGAGCAGCAGGCGAGTGGGCGGGAGCGCGCGCTCGTCGAGGCGCGCGAGCTGGAGGCGGGCCTCGTCGGCTCCTTCGCGGCGCTCAGCGACCCGCGCAAGGGCGTCGAGCGGCTGGACGACGGCTTCCCCGTGCTCCTGTTCCCCCTGCGGCTGGAGACGCGGTTCAAGGACGCCGACGGCAGTCCCCAGCTCTGGGTGCGCGTCTACCCGGACGATTGCTCGATCGACACGTTCGAGGAGACGCTCTCGGACGTCGAGGTCGCGAACGCGCGCCGCTACCTGCAGGAGCTGTGGCGGGCCGGCGGGGTGGAGGACGACGAGCGCGGCGCCTGGCGTGGGCTCGTGGGGTCGCACGGCTCGGGACGCGCGGCGTGGATCGTCCAGAACTACGTGCCGGAGAATGAGGACGACCGGCCGGAGAAGGCCGAGCGGACGGACGTCGTCCTCGTCGTCTCGACCGAGACGCCGCTGACGCTTGCCGAGGCCACCGCGACCTCCACGTACTGGGAGGAGACCTGGCGAGCCGGCGACGATGGCGAGCGCGCGGCCGCAGCCCGCGCCGACCTCGTCGCCGAGGTGGGCGCGGCTCGCGCCACCGTGATCGTCGCGGAGTACCGGCCCTACAACCTCGACGACGCTCCAAACCCGCCGCTCGGCCGCGACGACGTCACAGTCACGGTCGCCTTCCTCGTCTTCCCGGCAGACGTGGAGACGAAGCTCGACTCGTGGAGCCGGGCGCCGCAGGCGGTCTCGCTCCCCGACCGCTTCGTGTTGATCGCCCACGCCGACAGCGACACGGTCGAGGTGGTCGGGAACCCCGTCCGCTCGCCGCTGCACGTTGGCCCGGATCCGTCGGCGCCGGCGGAGGAGCAGATCCGGCCGGACAACGGCGGCATCGCCCTCCCCGATGAGCTGCAATGGCTCGTGGACTTCGACCGCGCCGTCGACGACGGTCTCGGCTTCCGCGTCGACCTGACCGAGACCCAGGCCGGCCGCGGCTTCGACCGGCTCTACGTCCTCGGCGTCCGCCTCAGCGCGAGCGAGCAAGACGGGCAGGCGCTCCTCGAGGAGCTGATCGCGCACCACCAGTACGGCCGCAGCGGCCTCGAGCTGCTAGCGCAGGGGCGACCGACGAACAACACCGAGCAAGCGTCGTCCGGCTTCAGCCGCGCAGACGACGCCGACGCGAGCTTCGACGACACGTTCCTCGACGACCGGCTCTTCGAGGACACCGAGGACGCGCGCCTGAAAGCGGACGGTCAGCGGCTGGCAGAGGCGATCGGCGTCCGATCGGACGCCCTGGCGAAGGTGCGGGGAAGCGGTGGCGCGGACGGCAGGGAGTCGCGGGCGATGCAGACCGCGCTCTGGCCGGCGACCATCGGCTACGTGATGGGGACGCTGCTCGACCCCGTCTTCGACGAGAACGACGTCGAGCTGACGCGTGGTTACTTCACGCGCTTCGTCACCGGGCGCGGGCCCGTGCCGCCGATCCGGATCGGCCGCCAGCCCTACGGAATCCTTCCCACGACCGCGTTCTCGCGCCTGAGCTGGCTCGACCGGGGCGACGTCCACACGCCCTTCGGGCGCAGCGAGCAGTCCTTCCTCAGGCGGCTCCACGCAGTCCTCCGCCGGGCGGGAGACGACTGGAGCCGGATGGCGCAGGAGGTGTCGTTCGTCGGCAAGGACGGTGATCCCCATGCGGCGCTGCTCGACATCCTCGGCCTGCACCCGGCGTCGGTCGAGTTCCACTACCGCTACGCGCAGAGCCTCCAGCACCTGTTCAACCGGCTCAACATGGAGGGCTTCGGTACCGCCTTGATGAACGTCGTCCTCGCGCAGCGGTACACCGAGTCCGGCCTCGAGCTGCTCCGCCTGTACGGGTACGAGGGCGAGGAGCAGCCGGACATCTTGACGCTGTTCTTCTTTGGCGGCCAGGGCCGTCTCGCCGGTCCGATCGTCGACGACCGGCCCCTGTCGGAGACGGAGCCCGTCCGGGACTACACGACCGACGACCGGAACTACCTCGAGTGGCTCGTCGACGCCGCGCGCACCTCGCTCGAGGAGCTGCGGCGGCAGCAAGGGTTCGAAGACGGCCGGGCGCCGATCGCCGTGCTCTACCTCATGCTCCGGCATGCGCTGATGCTCGGCTACCACGAGGCGAGCTACGTGCTGCACCGGGTCGCCGACTTCCCTTCCGAGCAGCTGATCGCCATGAAACGGGAGGCGCCCTTCGTGCACGTCCGCGACGCGTCGATTGCGAGCGAGAGCCGCTTCGCGCCCCTCTATTCGATCGAGCCCAGGATCACGGACAGCGAGAACCTGACGGTGGCGGAGTATGTCGCCAACGGCGTCGGCGAGCTGCCCGAAGCGCGCGTGCTCGAGGACCAGCTGGCGGCGCTTGAGCTGCTCACCGAGACGCCGACCGCGCGTCTCGAGCGGCTGTTCGCCGAGCACCTCGACACCTGCAGCTACCGCTACGACGCCTGGCTGCTGGGCCTGGTCAACCTCCAGCTCGAGGCGATGCGGAGAGCGAGCGAGGGCGAGAACGGGCAGGCCCACCGCGAGGGTGTCTACCTGGGTGCATATGCATGGCTGGAGGACGTAAGGCCCGAACAGAAGGTGCTCACGCCGGTGGAGCTCGAGGGCGAGCTCGAGGAGGTCTTCGCGGGTGGCGGGCCGCTCCAGCGCGACTCGACCAACGGCGGCTTCGTCCTCGCGCCGTCGCTGAACCACGCCGTCACTGCGGCCGTGCTCCGCAACGGCTACCTCGCGAACGCGTCGCCGGACACGCCGGGGGCGCTGGCGGTCAACCTCTCCTCGGAGCGCGTCCGGCTCGCGCTCGGAATGCTGGAGGGGATGCGCAGCGGCCAGAGCCTGGGCGCGCTCCTGGGCTACCGGCTGGAGCGCGGACTGCACGACCGCCACTCCGTCGCCGAGGTCGACCGGTTCGTCTACGCCTTGCGGAAGGCGTTTCCGCTCCGGGCCAACAAGATCAGCTCGACGGTTCCGGAGGACGAGGACGTGCCGATCGACGCTGTCGACGCGCGGAACGTCGTCGACGGCCTGCTCTTGGTCGAGCGCGTGCGGAGCACCGGGAACGACAACTATCCGTTCGGGCTTGACCTGCCGGATGCCGACGCGGCCGAGTCGGCGGCGATCGACGCAGAGGTGCAGCGCCTGCTCGACGTCCACGACGCTGTCGCAGACCTCGCGCTCGCCGAGGGCGTCCATCAGGCGGCGCAGGGGAACTTCGACCGGGTCGCCGCCACGCTGGACGCGTACACGCAGGGCCAGTACCCGCCCGATCCCGACGTCGTCCGGACGACGTCGAGCGGGATCACGCTCACGCACAGGATCGGCCTGCAACTCGAGCCGGGACTGGCCGCGCCTGCGGGCGCGACGCCGCGGGCGACGGCCGAACCTGCGGTCGACTCCTGGCTCGCAACGACGCTTCCGCCGCTGGCCTCGATCGGCTGCACGGTCGCCTGGTCCGACCCGGTGACGGGCACTGCGGAGGAGGAGGTCGTGCGTCTCTCCCAGCTCGGCCTGCGCCCGCTCGACCTGCTCTACCTCCTCCAGACCAACGCGGAGCAGTCGATGCTCGAGCTCGACGATCGGGTGCTCCGCCGCGTACTGGACACGCGGACGCCCCGGCCGGACGCCGAGCTCGCGATCCGTTATCTGGAGGGCCCGGCGGGCGGCTTCAGCATCTTCGAGACCGTGCCGCTCGTGGGAGCGCTCCGCTCGCTCCTGCTGCGGGCGCGGCCGCTTCGCCCGACTGACGTTCAGCTCTCGAGCGAGGCGTCCACCCAGGAGGAAGACACGTCGGCGGTCGACCCTGCCCGGCTTCAGCAGGTGAAGGACGACCTCGACGACGCCGCGCAGGACGTCGACGACTACCTGGCGGCGCTGGATCCGCTGCTCGCCGACCCGGTCGCCAACCGCGCCGCTCTGATCGCGGGCGTCGACGGCTTCCTCGACGACGCTGTCGACCTTCTGTCGGCCGCGGCGCGCTTCGGCGTCCCGCAGACGGGGTGGGGTTTCGCCCTCGCCTGGCGCCGCAGTCAGTTCGTCGCAGTCGTCGGCGCCGTCCGAGCCCGCGTCGAGCTCTGGGAGGAGCGGCGCGACCAGTTCGACGACCTGATCGCGGAATACGAGGGGCCGACCTCGCCGCCGTCGGCCGAGGAGAAGTTTGCGCTCCTGCGCCGCGCGGAGGCGCTCGTCTCGACCGACTTCTCGCCGCAGCCGGCTCAGCCCGACAACCTGCGCGCGACCTTGACCGGCAAGCGCGACACATTCGTGACGAGGCTGGACGAGCTGCGTGACCTGCTCACGACGACCGAAACGACCGTTACCGGACTGCTCACAGCCGTCCAGGCGCTGCTCTCGCTCGATGCGTTCGACCCTGAGCCGTTCACCCTCACGGAGGCCGAGGACCGCGCGGTCGCCTTCGCCGGCGAGCTGGCCGCGGTCGTCCGCAGCGTGCAGTCCGCGCTCGCCGGACGGGCCGCCGCCGCGCAGACCGAGCTCGACGCTCACGACGCCGCGGCGACGGCGAAGGCTCGAGTGGAGGCGCTGGAGCGGGCGGCGAAGGCGCTCCTCGGCGAAGACGCCCGGATCGTCCCCGAGTTCTCGCTCCCGGCCACGCAAGCCGACGAGTGGCAGAACGCCTATGCGGCCGGAGAGGGCGGCCAGCTGCTCACGTTCCTGACCGGCACGGCGGGCATCGACCTTCCCGTCGACGAGTGGCTCTACGGCGCGGCGCGGGTGCGCGAGAAGCTCGCGCTCTGGGAGCGAATCGTGATGCTCGCGGGCGCCCTCGAGGTGACCGAGCCCGAGCTGACGCCGCTCCAGCTGCCGCATAGGCCGGGGGACACCTGGCTCGCCCTCCAGTTCCCGGACGATTACGTGCTCGACCACGACGTGCTCCTCTACACGGCGCACTATGCGCTTTCGTTCGACAAGACGCGGCCGCAGTGCGGGCTGCTGCTGGACGAGTGGGCCGAGGTGGTGCCGGCGACCGAGGTGCTCGAGACGAACGGGACGAAGGAGCGCGTCGCCTCCCACACGGCCGGCCTGACGTTTCACTTCGACCGGCCGAGCTGCGAGCCGCCGCAGACGATGCTGCTCGTCACTCCCGCGACCTGGGACGGGAGGTGGCAGTGGGACGACCTCGTCGGCGCGCTCGACGACACGCTCGACCTCGCCAAGACGCGGACTGTGGAGCCGGTTCACGTCGACTCGACGGCCTACGCTCGCTTCCTGCCGGCGACGGTCGCCGCGGTCACGCTGCGCGGGATCTCGATCGCGCTCGCCCTGGCCGCGAACAACCGCGCGTCCGACCTGGTCCAGGGGGTGCCGGATGGCTGAGCGGTTCGAGATCGTCAACCTTCGCGCCACGCTCGCCGAGCGCCGCTTCCCGACCGTGACGGTCTGGAACCGGCTCGAGGGGCGCCCACGGACGCTCGCGTTCGACCGCGCCCTCGGCGCCGAGGTCCGGGACGCGCTCTGGCTGCTCGCCCGGCAGTGGCAGCTCGGGGAGTTCCGCGGCGACGACGCCGGCTCGCCGGTGCTCTCGCGGCTCCACCTGGAGGACACGCGTCTGACCAAGTATCGGCCCGCCGACGGTGCGCCGGAGCCGTTCGAGCAGGACGTGCCGCTCGAGGCGAAGGTGGAGCGCCGCCCGGTGCCGTTCACACTCGGCGCCCGTCCGATCGCGCTCGATGTCCGGCTGCTGATGGGCCGCCACTGGCTGAAGCTCATCACCGGGATCGGCGACTACGCCGACGAGTTCAGAGCGGCATATGGGATCGACAGCCCCGATCCGACGTCGAAGGACGACGCTGACCAGGTCGCCCACCCCGAGGTCTGGCAGACGTTCGCCGCCGTCGCAGGTCGCCGGATGGATGGAGGCGACCTGTACCTGCACCTCAAGGCCGATCCGGCTAACCGCGCCTACGACGACGTTGCGGTCGACGACGCCGACAAGCCGGCGCTCGACGACGCCGCGGAGCGGTTCGTCGCGACGTTCGCCCGGCTGTTCTACCAGGGCGCCGGAGAGGCCGACGACGCCTGGCTCCCCGAGCGATTCGAGTACGCATTCTCCTGCTCCGCGCCCGAGCGAGAAGGGGAGAAGCTCTACGTGGCCGAGGAGTACTACCACGGGCGACTTGACTGGTACAGCGTCGACGTCCAGCCGGAGGGCGAACTCGGCGACATCGAGGGCGAGGAGGCGGCCGGCCTGCCCGCAACGCGGACGCTCGGAATGATCCCGACGCCCGTGCAGTTCGAGGGTATGCCGAACACGCGCTGGTGGTCGTTCGAGGACGGCAAGACGAACTTCGGCGACGTCGACGCCGCGACGACCGACCTGGCCAAGCTCCTGTTCGTCGAATTCGGCCTCGTCTACGCGAACGACTGGTTCCTCGTTCCGTGCACCGCTCCGGCCGGCTCCGTCCTGACCGTCCGCGGCTTGGCGGTTACGAACGTCTTCGGCGAGCGGCTTTGGATCGAGCCCGCCGGGAGCGGCGCCGACGACGACTGGCAGCGCTGGAGCATGTTCACGGTCTCGGTTGCGGGCGAGTCCGACGCTGCGGCCGACACGAGCCTGCTGGTGCCGCCGACCGTCCCGGGCGTGCAGGAAGGCAGTCCGACGGAGGAGGTCTACGTCCTCCGCGACGAGCTGGCGAACATGGTCTGGGGAGTCGAGACGATGGTTCCCCTCGCGTCCGGCGGCGCGAAACCCGGGGGTGAGGCCGCCGCCGAGACGCTCGCGTTCTTCGTCCGGGAGCTCGAGGCCAGGCTCGGTGCACCGCCCGCTCCGCCGCCCGCGGCCGCCCCCGTCCGCTACCGCGTGATGAGCACCGTGCCGGAGCACTGGATCCCGTTCGTCCCCGTGCACGTCGAGGGCGACGACCGAGAGATCCAGCTCCAGCGAGCCGCGTTGCCACGCACGCTGACCGGCGATCCGGACCCGCCGGCGAAGGTACGCCCGCGCACCGTGCTCATGCGCGAAGGGCTCGACCGCGTCCCCGCGGAGCCGTACATCGTCCACGAGCAGGAGGCGACCCGCGCCGGCGTGCGGCTGACGCAGAGCTTCGCGCGCACGCGCTGGCGCGACGGCCGCGTCATCCTCTGGCTGGGCGTGCGCAAGCAAACCGGCCGCGGGCCGACCTCGAGCGGGCTCGCCTTTGATCAGCTTGTGCCCATCCCGCCTGCCGGATGAGGTAGCGGGCGGGGGAGTCGGCGCTGTCGCCGAGGTCAGGCTCGATCCTGAAGAGCAGTACGGAAACGACCCCGCCAATCGCGATGTCGCTCACGTAGCACTCCTGGATCGATCGGCACCAGGAGAACGACCCGATGTACGCCCGCGCCTGCTTCACCATCTGCGCAACGAGCTCGGTGTCCTCCGTGTCCTCGCCCGCGAAGCGCCCGCAAGGGACAAGTTTCGAGAAGTCGATTTCGCCGGCCACGCTCGGTGCACATTTTGGCGCCGGCGCTGAGCGCCTCAGCTCTCGCAGCCGATGCCGTCCCGGTCGCCGTCGAATCCGTGCGGATCAGGGCTCGGCACGTCGTGGCGGACGCGGAAATTGACTTGAGAAATCTGCGGGCAGTCGAGATCGGGAGGCGGCGGGGGGATGCAAACGGTCGGATACGAGGCATGACAGTTCCCGCCCGGCGGGGGTGGCGGTGACGGCGGAGGGCCAGGCGGTGGCGGCTGCCCACCTGGGGCGCACCTAGTCCAAAGGCCCCGACCTCCACCCCGAGCGGCTCTCTC
>WUUC01177798.1_pt1 | contig 20079 bp, 34 predicted proteins | sample 6278441 | NCBI WGS metagenome assembly WUUC01 (sample SAMN13675441, study PRJNA597444) | soil metagenome | isolation source: soil | place: USA: Washington | collected 2017-10
CATCGAGCACCACCGCGATGACCCGGCCGTCCTCTTCGCTGATCTCCGTCGTGCGAACGACCTCCATCACTCCCCCCGCTTCGCGACCATGTGAACCCGCTTCGACCACTCCGCCGGGATCGGCTGACCTAGACCAGCCGCGAGCATCGCCATGTTGAACGCCGCCCTACGCCGGTCCCGGGCCTCCGTCAGTTGATCCGCGTACCGGCGCCGACGACCCCTCGCTGCCCCGGTCCCCTTCTTTGCCAACCTCCGCCGCTGTGCCGGGGTCGGCCGCGATCGGGGGTGGATCATCTCCGTCGCCCCACCCGCGTAGACCGTCCGCCGCTCCGAGTTCTCCATCGCTCTCCTCCAAGACCACAACCTCTGTCACCGACGAGCCGCCGGTCTCGCGACCGATGGCGACCAGATCCCGGGCCGGTCCGTCCGGGTTGCCCTTGCGGGTCGCCCCCGCGTAGATGACCGGGACCGCCCATTCGCGGCCCCACCCGTCCTTGACGTAGAGCACGCCGTACCGGGTCGTCACTGCCACGGCAACCACCCGTCCCGGCCTGCCGTGCACGTGAGCAGCACGAGCGCGAGGAAACAGATCATGAGCGCGAACGCCCACGCTTCGCCGCTGCCCCACCCGCCCTTGGAAGCGCCCTCCGCCTTCGCACGCTCGATCGCACGCTCCACGGCCCCGCACGTACACGCCGGCCCGGACTCGCACATCGGCAGATGCTCAACGGTCACCGCTGATACCGCCGTCCGCGATCAGGCACTGTCCGCCGTACGCCCACGTGCCGCCAGCCTCGATACACGCTTGCTTCGTGCGGTCGTCCCGGGTGTCCGACCGGTCACACCCCCACGTCATACCGCCGATCGCGACCACGAGCACGACCACCACGCCCACGATCGTGGCCAACACCTGGCGGTGGTCCATTTCGGCGGATGACAGGGTCCGTCGTCCCCTCGGCTCACTCGGCTCCGACACGTTCACCATCGCTTGCCCTCCGTCTTCCGGTCCACTTGCGACCTAGCCCGCGCCTCATCCACAGCACGTGAGCTAGCGCTTCGTGATGCGCTTCGCACGTGTGCTCTCCGGCCCCTACTACCTGAGCTACCGACACGACCCGGGAGGCCGGTAGCGGCCACCTGAGGCCACAGAACGGGCACTCCACGACCCAGCGACCGAACCACGTACGCCGGACGGTCAGCTCCCAATAGATCAAATCCTGAACCGGGCTCATAGCTCCGTCAGCCGATCTACCTCGCGCTCCACCGCATCCGGGTCGAATCGCCAACGCCCGCCCGGCGTCTTGATCGCGCCGAGACGGTGCCGGATCGCCGGGTCGTTGGCGACCCAACGGCGGACCGTATGCGGGTCCACCCGGAACCACCGGGCCACCTGTTCCGGAGTCCACAGCGGACGCCGGTCCGTGACCGGTGGTTCCGCGCTCACGATTGTCGCCGAGACGGCCGCGTACGCTTGCGCCTCCATTGCTCTCCATCCGGGCACGTCGCGAAGTGCGCTTCGTGAAGATCGGTCCGGCGTTGCGCCTCCCCCAACGGGATCACGCGGGCGTTCCACCGGCCGGGCGGATCTTCGGTCAGTTCCACGGTCCCGCCGATCGCCCACTGGACGTTGACGGGCATGGCCACCCCGGAGGGAACCGTCCGGGCGAACACGATCTCTTCGCCGCACGACTTGCACGCGCTCATAGCAACTCCCACTCCCACCGAACCCCGCAGTAGGGGCAGTGCTGGCCGATGCCGCCCAACGCGCAACACTCCACACAGTCTGTTGGCGCCCCGTGCGCGATCTCCGCAGACAGGTTGAAACGCTTACCGCACAACGACTTGTGCGGAGAACAGGGGCACGACAGGTGGACGTCGGACGGCGGTTCCGCTTCCGGCGCTTCGTCCACAATGGGTTCAGTCTGCGTCTCGATCATGACGGCCTCCGGAAGACGAACCGCAACCACGCCACGAAGACGACGGCCACGACCGTCGCCCCCGCAACGTCAACCAACCAACCCACTAGCCGGCCTCGAAGAACCGCGCCGACGTGACCGGCTCCCCGGCCGTGTCCGTGATGGACGTACCGGCCCGCGCCGACTTGCGGCCGACCCGACCCGCGTCCTGTGCTGACTCGCGCTCGATACCCCCGGACGGCGCGTTGCGCTCGATCGAGGGGATCACGGGCCGGGCGCTCATGGCCCGCGCGGTCGGCACGATCAGGCCCCGGTCCATGAGGAACCCGATCGCCTCGATCACCGCGTCCCGGTCCTCAGGCTTGGCGCCGGACAGGAACGCCAGCCGCTCGCGAAGCATGTCGTTCTGGCGCCGCGCAGAGGTCTTCAAGATCTCCTCCACGCCGGGGCCGTTGACGACGTCAGGCTTCCGTGGCATCGGGCCTCACCTCATCCAAAAACGTGAACTCGCGCTCCACATCGCCCCGGCCGTCGTAACGGGCCACGAAGTCCACCACCGGGGGCAGCAGGTGCGTCCGCACCACGTCAGCTTCCAACGGGTACGCCGCCGCGTGCGACAGCCCAACCGACGCCCGCACGCCGACCTTGTGTGCCAGCCACCGCGCAACCGGGCAGTTGAAAACATGCCCCGTCGTGCCAGTGACCCCCGCGTCCCGGATCGTCTCCGCGACCTCTTCGGCCGTCGACCCCATCGACCCCAGCAGCGCCGACAGGCCCTCCCTCGTGATCTCAGGCATTAGGCGTTCGCCTTCCACCACGACACGAGACGCGGCTGACCGCGCTTCGCCTGCCCGTTGAACGTGTCCACGAACGCCGCCGACACACAGAACGTCTTCGGGTTCCCGGTCTCCTTACGGGCACGCTCCGCCTTATTCAGCACGCCACCCACACCGCCGAAGGCGTTCTGAAGACGCTCCACCATGAGCGCGTCATCGAGGCCATCCCCGTACCGCTGGACCACGGCCGCGAGCCCCGCCACGGTGAGCGCCTGAAGCCCCGGGATGCCGTACGCGTCCCGCAGGATCACCAGCGTCCGCGACAGCACCGCCGGACCGGCCGCCCGGTAGACCTTCAGTAGCGTCCCCACGGCCTTCACGGCGTACTCCGTCGAACCCGGGTCCCGGGAGATCGTCATGCCCTGTTCCCGGACGATCTGCGACACAGCCGACTCATCCGCGCGGCCAGCCACAACCGCCACCCGGAACTTGTTGAACGCGTTGACCGGCGTGGAGTCGTTGAGCCCTAGGAACAGTTCCGCCTCTTCGGCCTCGGTCAGGTTTTCGTACACGTCGCCCTCGAACTGCTGCGACTCCCACCCGTCACCGAGCCAGATCTTCAGTCCGGCGATACGGTGCTGGCCGTCCACGGCCCACACGTAGCCGTCACGCCGGTTCAGCTTCGGCGTGCCGAACAGCTCCGGGTTGAACCGGGCCGCGATCGCCGCCGCCTTCCCGGGCACGAACTCGCGCTGAACCTCCGGGTTCACCCGGACGTCACCGAGGGCCACCCACTCCCGCGACGCGGCCCGGATGATCTGCCCGGCCTCTTTCACGTCGTCGGCGGTCCGCTTGCTCGATGCGCGTAGCTGTGAGCCCCGCGCTTTCGCCTTACTGGTCGTCGTTGTCACTTGCGGTGATCCCTTCCCTCATCCTCCGAGACACACGGTCGATTTGAACCGCGTATCCGTGCAATGCGGCGGCCCACTCTCCCAGGCGTTCCGCCGTCAACCGTTCGACGTCGACCGTGTCCAAGGACCACACGAGCGCATCGAGGTCTTCTAGTGCCACGGTCACGGCCCGGTTGTGGTCGCGCTCGCGTCGTTGCTGCCGGGCGAGAACCCTCGCGGCCGGCACGTGGATTCCATGGCGCCGAACGAGCCGCTGAACGGCCATCGGCTCGATGCGGAGCTTGTCCGCGATCTGTTCGATCGAGGCGCCTTGCGCGCCCATGGCCTTCGTCCACGCGATCCGCAGTTCGGTCGCTCGCGACCCCCGCGCCCCGGGCTCCGGCGGTGGAGTCTCCGGCAGGCCGTCAGCGCCCATTTCGCCCGCCGTGGGGTTCGGTGGCGGGTTCTTCGCTTCCCGTAGGGCCCGGTACCCGCGCTCTGCTGACCCGGTCGTCTCCATCAGCGCGTACGCCTCCACGGCCGCTTCGCGGATCGCAGCACTCAACGACTGGTCGGAGAGCGCCCGGACCACAGACCGTGCACGTTTGTACGTCGTCCCCGACGTCAGGCCCACGGCGGTCGCGATCGCGTGTTCCCACGATCCCGGCCCTGACGCGTGCCGGTTCGGGTCACGGTTGGTCTTGCGTAGATCGCGGTTAAAGCTCGTGCGATCGAGCTGTTCGAGCATCGCGGCCTTGGCCACGGCTTCCGCGAACGTCATGCGGAGCGGCGCCGGCTCCAGCTTCGCAGTGCGGTTGCGGGTCATCTGGTCTGTGGCCGTCTTGAGGTCGGCCACGGTCACGGCCCACACCTTGGACCACCCCAGGGCCACGGCCGCCGCGACGGTCCGGTGTCCGTCGATCACCTCAAGGTCGGCGTTGAGCACGATCGGAATCGCTTGCGCGTGGAGGGCCAGCGACGCTTCGAGGTGAGCGGCGCCCGTGATCGTCCGCTCCGACTTGGACCACTTGATTGAAGAGATAGGCACGTCACGAGACGCGCTCAACAGCCGTGTATTACCTGACTTCACGTCATCATCCTCCGAGATGAATCGGGCGTTGCGTGCTTCGCCGTTACGATCACGGGGCCTGCGCGCCGAACTGTAACGCAACCGTCAAGGGATGCGCCACACCACTACCGCCACGTACGTCACGGGGGTGGCAAGAGGCGCACGGAGATCGCATCACGTGCGCCCCCCGCCATGCCCCCCGCGCTAGCGGCCCTTGCGGTGCCGATTGAACGCCGGGTTCGTCACCGCGTCATCGGCCGCCGGGCCGTCGTGGACCGGGCACAGATACAGCGGGCCGAACGCCGGCCCCTTCGGGATGGTCGTCGCGGGCCACGGCCACCGCACACGCATCACCCGCCCGCAGCCGCACTTCGGCGGGACGTCGATCGGCACCCCGTCAGGCACGGTCCGACCACACCTGGTTATGGTCCGCGTCCAAGACGCTGTCCGGTTGCCAGTCGCCGTCATCCACGCTCTGCGACCCGAACGCCCCGACCGTGATACCGCCGGGCATGTCGTCAGACTCGTACGCGGCGTCGATCGCGGCCTCCGGGTCGTCGGCCTCCACGTCGATCGCGGTACTGACGGTGTTGGTCATGTACACCGTGTACTTCGGCATTTCCTATCCCTCCGATGTGTTTTGGGTCTTGCGCCGGGCCTCCCGTGCGGCGCGTGCCGCCCTGATCTCGTCGTCGCTCTCCACGAGCGCGCGGGTCGCGGTCACGAACCCCACGATCGCCGCACTCTTGCGGACCACGGTCTGACCGAAATACCGCTCGTCGTCGGCCGCGTCCTGCAACGCCGTGTCGTTCCGTGCCGCTTCATCGAGGGTCACCCGGGGCCAGCCGTTGTCTTCCGCCCGACCCAACAGATCGTCCTTCGCCTTGCGCCACCTACGGGCCGCGTCGTCCGCTTTGCTGCCGGCCTCCACGAGCAACTGCTGTTGCAGGGCCAGCCATTCACGTTGGTTGTTCGTCAGTCGCACCGTGATCCTCCGAATCCTCCATAGACCAGCGCCGAAGTGTCTCGTAGCTGACCGCGACGCCGATCGACTCGCGGAGCGCGAACGACACGTCCGCCCAGGAGCGGCCCTCGTTGCGCCGGGCCTCGATCCACTGCTCCACGGTGAGGTTGAACGCCTCGCGGATCTTGTCTTCCACGAGCACGTACCGGTCTGACGGGGGCGGCCCTGACGCGACCCGGGTAGCCACGTCGATGAAGCGCCGTGGGTCGAAGTTCGCGTTCAGCTCCGCGAGTCGTGCCGCGATGTTCTCCGCGAGCGACGCGCGCCCGTAGTCGTTCAGGACCTCGGATTCGGCGATCGCTTCCGCGATGGCCTCCGAGTTCCGCTGTGTCAAGATCGCCATGGTGTCCCGTCTTCCCTGCTAGGGGATGCCTTCCTATCCGGGCTGATGTTGCCTGTCACGCTGCACAACGTCAAGTGGCGTGATGACATTCCCGTGAGCGTAGCGCCCCGTGCACGAACGGTCAGACTGCATCACATCGCGCGATGTTCAGATAATGACAGATACGTCATCACAGGGCTTGACAGATCCGGCGTGTCACGGCTAGACTAGGATTGTAAGAGAAAAGCACAGAACAACTACACAGAGGGAGATCGAGATGCTGATCAACGGACACGAGCTGACCGTGAACGACCGGGAGCCCACCGCCGACGACCTAGCCGAGATCGCGAGCCGCTACACAATGGCCCGGATGCCGGAAGCAGCGAAGCGCTCATGGTCCGCAAGCGCCAAGGACCTGCGAACCGAGTGCCCCTACGACGGGTGGAACCCCTACCTAGGACTTGAGACGATCTGAAGATCAGGGGGGCCGAAAGGCCCCCTTCTTCATGCCCGGCCTCATCAATTCAGATAGTGGAAATCTCGTGACACGAGACTAGACACACCAGGCGTGTCACGTGTAATGTTCTCCCTGTAAGACAACAGCACACACCGAACCCCTTCCCCGGAGGTTGAGATGTCCGAGCACACCAGCGCCTACGCCCCCCGCCACTACGCGACCACCACCACCGCGCCCCGCCGGGTGATCCGCTCTCTGGCCGTCCGCCTCTTCCACGCCGCAGACGAGATCTTGATCGTCCTGACCCTCCACGTCGCGGCCGTGGCCCTCTACTACAAGTTCGGCGAGCCCGTGGTGAACCTGATCACCGGTGGCCACTGATCCACTTCCACGGGGGCCGGCAGGTCCGGCCCCCGTAGTGGTTGATCAGCAGACCAGCCAAAGCGACAACCTCGAAGGAGCACTCCCATGAAATTCCTGTACGCCGTGCAAAAGGCAGCCATCTGGGGCTCACTGTCCGCGCTCGTTCTTTCGGTCGCGCTCTGCACAGTCGGGGGTGTGATCGTCCTGTTCGGCTAAGGCCGGGTCACACGTTCGGGGTCTTTCACTATCTGACACATGCGCTTGACGCACAGGAATGACACGTGCATGATCCTGGTTGCACATCACGAACCACCCACGCGATCCGGAGGGGATCACAAGATGTCAGAACAGAACGCCCGCGATCTTTGGGACAAGATCTACAAAGACGCGCGGTCGATGGGCTACAGCATCGACGCCTCTACGCACATGGCCGACGACTCCGTTGCGCCAGTCTTCCCGAGGTGGGCCGACCCCGGCCGGGTTCACGCTGAGGCCCTGTTCGAGAACGCCGACCGGGCCGACCTTGACGCGTGGGGCCGGGTCATCGACCGGGCCACAGTGACCGTTCAGCGCGACGGCTACGAGACGCGGACTGTGTCCGTGGACGTACTGGGAAGGGACGTCTACGGCACGCTGCTGGCCGCCGGCCGGGTCGCCTCGAACGAAGGCCCGAACTGGGAACCCGTGGCGACGGCAGTGATCGGCCATTGCCCGAAGTGCGCCGGTACGCACACCCGTGGTTACACCTACTGCGATGGGCTGCGCGCCACGGCCGACACGGCCGATGGCTACCACCGCCGGACCGCGATGACCCGACTAGCGGACTCAGTCACAGCCACCGGAGACCCCCGCGCCTGACCCCCGAACGTGGAGCACGGACACGGGGCCGTGCTCTGCTTCGGACGCCAGGATGAGCGACCGACCACACCGACAGAGAGGCTGATCCATGTCCCGCAAGCGCACGAGCGTCGCCATCATTGGCGGGTCGCTCGTAGGACCAGCGACGGAGCTGTTGCTTCGCCGCAAGGGTTTCGAAGACGTCACCACGTACGAAGCGATGCCACGGGCGCACTCGCAGTCCGGGGGCGTGATGGGCCTACGGCCCGCCACGACCGCGACCCTGCACGGCGTCGGCGTGGACCTCGAAGAGGCCCGCGCGATCGATGACCCGCACGTGTACGCCTTCGACATGACCGCTAACGGTCCGGCGCTCCGGGGCGCGTCGGAGTTCCCTGGTGTCACCACGTCGTGGGATGCCCTGCATGACCAGTTGGCCGCGAAGGTGGACGTGCGCTACCGGCACCGCGTGATCTCGATCGAGGATGACGGGGGTCGCTGGCACATCCGGTTCGCGAACGGCAAGAGCACCGACGCCGACATGGCGGTCTTCACGGACGGCCGTAAGTCGTGGGGCCGGGAGCGGTTCGATCCTCTGCGTCCTCTGGTCTACAACGGCTACGTGACGTGGCGCGGTCTGGCGGAGCCACCGGAGCGGAGCACGTCCGGGTTCGAGCGGTTCTATGACGGGCGCCACGGCCGGCTGTTCTCCGTGACGGAACCTCTTCGCCAGTCGGGCCGCGCCTACTGGGAGTTGTCCCACAACTTGCAGTCGTCGGCGTACGCGCGGGTGGCCGGTGGCGCCCCGGAAGACGTGGCGTTCATCCTGCCGGGCACGTTCGAACGTTCCGGGGAGGCCGGCCGTGAGATCGTGCGGGACGCGTCGCGGCGCCTGCCGGTGGAGTACCAGGACATGATCGAGGGTTCGGAGGTGGCCGGCATCCCGGTCAACGACACGACCATGCCGACCCGGGCCGTGTTCTACGGAGAGCAGGGGGCGCCCGCTGTGCTGGTCGGTGACGCGCTTTTGCCGGTCCGGCTACAGGTGGGGGCCGGCCTGAACCAGGGCCTGTCTCAGGCTGGTGAACTCGTGCGGGCGTTGCACGTGGGCGGGTCCGACCCGGGCACGTTGCGGGCGTGGGAGTCCGAGACGTTGGACCGGCTGGCCCCGTGGGTGGAGTTGGGTCGGTCGCGGGCGCACCGTTCGAACCTCGGGACGTATGACCCGGTGAGGCCGGGCAAGACGGCCGCCCCGGTCGGGGATGCGTGGGCTGACCCGGTGTGGGTGACGGCGTGACGTCGCTTGCGGATGTGGCCGTGGTCGTGGCCGTGGTCGCGGTGGTGGTGTCCGTAGCCGCGAGCGCGCTCACGATCGGGACGCTGATCTATCGACGGCGTAATCGATGAACATCAACGGAGGGAACGAAGTGATCAACAAAGAGATGGTGCTGGGGTGGCTGACGGAGCTTGGGTCGACCCCGGATGAGGTCGCGGTGAGTCTGGCCGCGCATGGCGTGAAGGGTCGGCGGGGGCGGGTGATGCGGTGCCCGATCGCGGTGTACCTCAGGGGCCGGGCACAGACGGTCACGGGTGGTCACACGGTCACGGGTGGTCACCCGGAAGTGGTGGTGTCGGTCGGGAGTAGGTCCGCAAACGTGTATCTGCGCGGGCGCGGGGTCATCGTGACCGTGAGCCCACCGGACGCGGTGAACGCCTTTATCCAGCGGTTCGACTCCGACCCGCTTTCCTACCCGGAGCTGGACGAGGACGCATGATCACGCCGGGTGAACTGCGGGGACGGACCCAACCAACGATCTTGCTGCGAATGACCAACGGTGTCGACGCGGCGCCGGGCAACACCGATGGGGAGGGGGCCGTCTTCCGCCCCGGTCTCGTGGTCTTCGCCCAGTACATCGGGAACGGCCGGCTGTTGCTGACCCCGGTCGACCCAGGGACCGGGTGGGGTCCTCAGGTCGTGATGGCCTCCGCGCTGAACTCCACGGCGGAGATCATTCCGGCGCACGAGTTGGAGAAAGCCCTTACGGGGCAAGGGGCTTACACGTAGGTTCGACGGTGAAGGCCGGTTGTGCACCTCGGGGAAGGGGTCGCGACCGGCCTTCACTATGTCCGTTTCCACACATCACACACTTGACCCGCGATTGGGCTTGACACGGGGTATCTCCGGAGCGCATGATGTACATGCAAGCGAAACACGGAACACCACACACCGGAGGTTGAAATGTTCGAGTACCTGCTAGCCCAGACCACCGCCCAGGCTGCCGCACTGGCCACCTGGAACGAGCGCCAGAGCACCGCAGGCTTCACGGTGTCGTTCGGCACCCCCGGGGCGAACCCGCTGCCCGAGGGTGAATGGCCGACGAAGCGCGCCGCGAGCGACGAAGCCGGGATGGTCTCCCGCGCCGCCAGCCACGCCCGCGAAGGTGGCCACTGGCAGAACGACCCCCGCCACACCCAACTTCCCTGATCGGCTTTCCCGGGGGCCGGCTCGACCGGCCCCCGGAATGGGTGATCAGCCCGAACCCGAAGGAGCCCACCATGCAAAAGCTCACCGTCAACTACGTGACCGATAGCCCCTACCTGGCCGAACACCGCACGACCGCCTTTCAGGGCCACACCGTAGAAACCCGCTACAACGGCTACTTCACTGAGGTGTGGGCCGATGGTGTGAAGCGTCAGGAATTCGTCAGCGAGACTGTCCGCTCCACCCGGTTGGATGAGGTGTGATCGACATGTTCGGTTCCGCGACCCCCGCGATCCTGGCCACGGCCACCAACCCCTACGTGACCGCTGTGATGCGCAACGACGGGAAGGGTTGGCTCCCAATGCTCCACCGCCAGCCGATGACGGTCCACGCCGGCCGCCGGTTCCGTAAGGACGGGATCGTGCTGGTTGAGGTGTTCGACGGCCGGTCCACCCTTCCCTACGACGTCCGCGACCTAGTCCGATGACCAACTCACCGGAGGTTCGAGAGATGGCAGACGCGACGTACAGCGAAGGCACCCTGGTGGCGGCCCGGTTCAACCGGCTGTCACAGGAAGTCATGATCCGTCGACTCGATGGGCGGCGCGGGGAGCGCCCTACGACGTGGTCTGTGTTCGTCTCCGGGAAGCGGGTCGCTTTCGGCATGACGACCCCGATCGAGGCGTACAACGCGGCCGACAGCTACGGGTTCCGGGACCGGGCGTTCGAGTGGGACCGGGCGGGCTACGAGGACCACGCCTGACGCAAGAGCCCAAAAGAGCCCGGCCCCCTAACAGGAGGGGCCGGGCTCTTTCAGTTCACCGGAGGATGAAGCGATCGAGGGCAAGTCTACCTAGCTGAGCCCATCCGGTGGGTGGGTGTGGCGCCGGTCGCGGTGGGTGCCGCGTTGGTCGCGTCCACGCCCACGGCCGTGTTGTCGCGGTCGGTGACCGGGGTGACCTGGACGCGGGTCAGCAGGGTCATGAGCGCGACGACGGCTAGCTGAAACTGGCCGATGCGCTCCTGGCTGAAGTCGAGCCCGTACGTGGCCAGCAGTGCGGCGCCCGTGGTGATCAGGGTGTTGAAGACGACCGGGGCGACCGGTCGAACCGTGAGCGCGTTAGCCACGCCGAACGCTGCCGCGAGAACCGCGACGATCGCGCCTGCCGCTTCCGCCGACAGCCTGTCCCATCCGAAGGTGACGAGGAATGCGAGCGCGCCCGATATGGCCTGTAGCCATAGGGTCGGCTCACGTCCGAAGATCTTCATTGGTCCCTCCCTAGCGGCGCCGGTTTGCGCCTCTCGGAGCAGTATCAGCCACCGCAGGATGATCGCGTCAAACGTCAATAGGGATAGAGACCAGACGATCGCGCCGAGCCCGCCGAGGACCCGCCCGAGGAAGATCAGCGCGAACATGAGCGCCAGGATCGAGGCCAAGCCCATAAGCGCGATGCCGTAAGGGTTTGAGCGCCACGGCCGCATCGAGTAGCCGATGATGAACACCACCAACTCGATCAGACCCACCCCGGCAAGGACCGCGAACGTCCAGTCCCAAAAGCTCATACCTGCCCCCGCATCGCTCGCTCGATCGCTGCCCCTAGCTTGTCTAGATCTTTTGTCGCACGGTGGACTTCGGGCCACTGCTGCTCAACCCGGCGTAGCTCTTTGTTCGCGCGCTGCTTCGCCACGACGGCCTCTGTAGCCCGCTGAGTGGCCTCACCGTTGCCTGAACCCCATGGGGGCCACCTCAGCCACCTAGGGGCCCTCATCATCGCTCCCGGGTGTCCTACCGGCCGCCGCACGGGCCACCCTGACAAACGACAACACCTCTGCGAGTTGATGCGCCTCAACAGCGTGCGCCGCGATCGTCGCGTCCAGCGCTTCCTTCAAGTCATCGCCCCGCTTGATTTCGCGCTCTAGCTCACGCTTGTGGGTGGTCGCGGGGACTAGGCGACCGAACATCACCAGTAGACACGCCAGGAAGAACGCGGGCCACCCGGAGTTTTCGAGCAGTACGGAGACCGGGATGCCGAATAGCTCGGTCACAACAGCGCGTTCGCGGCGACGACCACGAGTGAGATCAGGACCGTCACGACCGCGCCAACGACCGCGAGGCGGCCGGCGAGGTTCGCGGTTCCCTCGCGCATCGCGCCGATTTCCGCCCTGAGTTCGTCAATCTCTTTCTGCATCGCGTCCATGCGCTGACCACCTTCGGCTCTTGGAAGAAACGAGTGCGTCTGATCGGACAGTTGCGCCCGGAACTCGTTCACAGACTCGAACCGCTTTTCGGTCGCGGTCTCCGCCTTGATAATCGCTTCCTTTGAGCTGTCTAACGCGAGCTTGACCATCTCTGCCTGTGCGGTCAACCGGGAGTCGGTCAAACGGTCAAGGGCCGACACCCGTTCGCGGAGCACCGCGATCGAGTCGTCGGCCCTGTCCATGGTGCTGCGCTACTGAGCCGGGTTCGCGGCGCCGGCCAGGATCGCGGCGACCCGGCCCACGACCTCCTCCGCCGTCGCCCCGCCGTTCTCGAACTCGCGGACGGCCGCGAGTAGTTCCGCGTCCCGGGCCGCGTCGTCGGCGGAGCGCTCCGCAGCCTTGTCGCCTTCCGCCTTGACGGCCGCGACGATCGCGTCCACGTCGGCCTGATCGGCGAGCTTGCCGACCACGGTCGTGAGCGCCGCTACTTGAGCCTTCGTTGCCGCCGCGTCGGCCGCGATCGTCTTCCACAGCTTCACGTTCAGCAGCACGTCCGGGGCCGGGTTTTCGGCCGTGGACCACTCGGACGGGATGCTGTCGAGTAGGTCCGTCTCACCCTGGTTGCGTGCGAGTAGGGCGTGTAGCCACTTGTGCTCTTCGGGTGTCATGTCGTCCGCTTCCTCTCCTCGGATTTCGACTAGGTACCGCTGCATGAGCGGCGTCAGCCCGCGCCCGGCCTTCGTCGCGTCCCGGAAGACGCTGATGTGCGTGTGCCACAGGTGGGAGTCGTCGCCCGTGGTCGACCTGCCCAGGCGATCCCATCGCTTCACGGTCCGGCCGTCCGCGCTGTAGATCACCTCGCGGATGTCTCGGCTGTCGGGCGTGTTCGCCACGCACTGCTTCACCACCCACACCGACCACGTTGGTAGCGTGTGCGTCTTCCCGCCGGCCTTCATCGAGAACGTGCCGACGTCCAGCGCGGACGCGTAGTCGGACAGCCCAGCCTTATCGCGGGCGTGCCGGTTCGAGTAATCGTTGGTGACCAGCCGGTCCCGGCCGCAGTGATAACCGCCCCGGTGGGCTGAGTCCGCGACGATCCCGACTTCGGCCGGGGCCAGCCCATCGAACTCGTCAAGCATCAACTGGCGCGTGGCCAGTAGGCCAGGTGGAGCCGATGTCATCGCTACCTCCTATGCTGCCGCGTCCGCGACCGCCGCCGCGTACAACTGCGCGAGCCCGGACCCGGTCTCCTGAAGTGTGAACCCCTTCGCCAGCAGTGCGGCCCCGATCGAGGCGTAGACGTCCCGGGAGGCCGGCAACGTCCACCCGCCCGGCCCGGGTACCGCTTCGAGCACGGGACCGGCCGTGTCACGGGCACCCATGAGGAACGACCAACCACCGGTTCCGGAGTTCTGGACATACACGCCGGGGACGCCGAGCAACTGTGTCTCGTTCGGCCGGAAGTGACTTTGCGGTAGGCCGATGATGCGCCCGTTGTATTGCTGGTACTCCGGTGGGGTCTGGCCGTCCGCGACGGCGGTTACCCATACGTAGTCGTTCACGGTCAACACGTTCTCCGCCATGTCTGCCCCCTCATTGCGTCCACGCTGACACGCTGAACGTTCCGTTGGTTCCGATCGCCTTGATCTGATACTCGTAGAGCACGCCGGAGCGCGCGGTGAAGTCCTCATAGGTGCCGTTGTTAACCACGGCGTCCGCCGGCCGTTCGGTCGCCTCGATCCCGGCGACGGCCGACCCTTGGTAGTTGTCGAAGGTGAACAGCACGGGGAGGTTAGTGTGCCCCGACCCGAGGATCGCCCGTATCCCAGCGGTCCCGGCCGCCGGCAAGCTCGTGTCGGTGCCGTCGACTGTCCACGTGGTGGGTTCGGCGCCGGAAGCGAGCCACGCGCGAGCTACCAGCCGGGTACCGATCACCAACAGGTGGAGCCCGAACACGGTGTTCACGCCGTGGGTCAGGCCGGTGTTGACGTCCGCCGTCACCGCGCTTTGCACGCCAGCGACCCGCTTTTGGATGTCTAGGAACACGGTCTGATTGGTGTTGAACTTGAGTCGGGCGATGTACAGGTTGTTGTCATCGAGGCGTCGGGCGAACAGCGCCGCTTCCTGGTTCCCGCCTACCGCGAGTTCCCCTGTGGACACGTGCACGATCTGGTCGACGTCGGGAACGTTGGACAGGGCCAGCCCGGACCGCGCTACGAGCGTGCTCGTGCATGAGATCGTCGCGGCCGTGCCGTTGACGTCGTAGTCCGTTCCCGCGCCGCCGCTTGTCGTCCACACACCTCCGAGGCTGTCGGACACACTGCGGGTGAAGTCGTCCAGGAGAACCACGGTGGTTGAAATCTGGTCGGGCGTGGAGACGCGGCGCCGGTACACCTGGTTGCGGTCGATCGCTGGTTGGCCACCGCCCGGGGTCGGGTTCGCGATGACGATATCGATCGTGCCGTTCGCCGGGTCCGGGGTGGCGACAAGCGTTGGTACGGCCGGTTCCACGTAGTCCACGGTGAAGTTCGAGGTGATCGCAGTCGACGGCAGGCCCTCGTTGTTGGTGGTCTCGATCGTGACCGTCCCCAGGAATCCATCGGGAAGGACGGTCGGGAACGTGAACGAGCGCGTCGCCGCTTGTGCGAGCCAGCCCGACGTGTAGAGCTGTGCTCCACCTTGGATGGACAGCGACGCCCGGAAAGACTGCTGCTGCGACGCCGTCCACGTCGCGATCGCGGTCGCCGTCGTGATGGTGCCGGTGGGGGCGGTAATCACCGGGTTCACGAGCGCGGAAGGCTTGACCACTTGCGCCGCAGAGTAGGTGGACGCCAAGTCGGCGGAGTCCCACACCTTCACGCTGAACGAGTAGTCCGCGTCAGCGTCCAGCGCCCAACCGCTCGCCAGCGTCCGGGACGCGGTCCCGGAGACGTTCTTCTGTTCGGTGGCCTGCCACGTCGAATCGCTGGCCCGGAAGTACGCGAACGCTCCGGCCCCGATTTGGCGCCGGAGCGCGTACGCGGACTGCGCGTCGCCGGTATCCGGGTCGGAGAACGTCCACACTAGATCGAGGGCTGCGCTGACGTTCTTCGAGGAACCGTTGCTAGGGCTGCTGTTCGCGGTCGTCCCGTACGCCCACGCCGGAGGGTTCGGGGAGTAGCCCACGATCTGCCTGGTGTGGTTCAGCGTGTTCGGGGCGCCTGAGTGCGCGTAGACGACGTCATGCCGGCCCGTGTACGTCGTCAGGGGCCGGCTACTGAAGTTGTCGCCCCCGAGGATCGCGGTGGCCACGACGGTCGACCACGACGTCCACGTACCGGAAGCCCTTACGTAGTCACAGAAATAGAGCACGCTGGTTGAGGTGCCCACGGCATAGACGCGAATGTCGTTGGTCGTGGAGTTCCACGACACGGAGACGTAGCGGATGTTCCCGGTTGGGTGCGCGTTCGACGCGGCCCGGGTGTAGTGCGTCCCCCACGAGTTGGTTCGCTCGATCAGCTTGATCCGGGTCGGGTCGTCTCCGTCCGGGACGGCGATATGGAAGAAGCTGTTGCCGAGAGTCGCCGCGATCGAGTCCTGCGACGTGCCCACGGTCGAACTGATCTCGATATCAGTGAGGGGTCCGGACCAGCCGTTGCCGTTCCACCCGGCCCGGACCGCCCGGACGGTGTCGCGGCCGTAGACGCAGTAGAGCAACGACCCGTTGGCGGACATCGCCAGGTACGGCGTGATCTTCCCGGTCCCGACGACGGTCCATGAACGGCGCGTCCACACGTATTCGGACGTGTTGTTCTGGTACACGCCGGAGGGTGAGATGCGGGTGGCGAACATCCGGGCTCCGTGGGCGCCACCCCCGTACTGGCCTACGGCGCACACGAGCCAGTGATAACCGTTGCTCTGAACGAATGAGACGACGTTCGACAGTCCGGAGTAGACGGACCCGGCGACGCCGCCGTTGCTCGCGGACAGCACGAGGGAACCCGTGGACGCGGAGAACGTCATCGGCGAGCCGTCGTAGGCCCGCTTGATGTAGATCCGGTCTTGGCTGGATTCGTTGGTGCGGTAGGCGAAGTTGAGCCCTACCTTCCGTTCCTCGATGCCGGAGACTTCGAGCACGGTCACACCCGGGGAGAACGTCCCCCGCAGCGTCCACGATCCGCCGGAGTCGGTTGACTTGTAGATCGCGATTCCGGTCCCGGCGGAGTTGATGGACACGGCCCAGAGCGTGGAGCCGTCCGCGTCCACGCTGATACGCGACGGGCCGGGCGCCTCGAACGGCGTGCTGTTCGTGGTGGTCGCGATCTGTGCCACGTCATGGCCACCTCTCCGTGTAGCGGACCGACCAGAAATCGTCGTTGTTGATGTTGAGTGTTCCCGAACCGGAGACGCGCTTCCACCGGTAGGCGACCGTGTACAGCCCGGCCGGCAGGGCCGACATGATGACCGCAATAGCCGTGAAGTGCTTATGGTCCGAGACCGTATTGATCATGTAGGTCGCCAGATCGTAGTCCACGCCGTTGACCAGCACGGCCGTCCCGACCTTCGCAGACAAGCTCGTTGCGTAAGCGCCCATTCGCGCATCCGCTTCGATATAGGTGGCGTCGTAACGCTTCGTCAGTGCGAACGTGGGCGCGGTCGGCAGAGTCACGTAGGTGGCCAGCGCGGTCGTGTCCGGGGTCGCGGAACTGCCCCCCAGGAACGTATGCAGCGACGCGGGCGCGTCACGGCGCGGCGCCGACCACGCGATCCACCAGTCGCGTTCCGCCTTGACCAACCCGACCTTGTCCCCCGGGTTGCAGTCCACGTGCCCGGCCCGCTTCACCGGTATGGCCTGGGCTCCGCCGTACATGGTCACGGTCGCCTCGCGGCCGTTCGGGTTCACCGTCTGAACCTCGCCCATCGCGGTGATACGTGACAGGCGCGAGTCGATCCGAGCATCGATGGTGGCGATGATGTTCAGCGGGTCGTTGTAGGCCACGGCTAGACCTCCGACCACGTGTGTTGCATCGGAGACCCGTCGAGGTTGATCGTCCACTGTGTGGAGAGCACGTCGATGGGTGCGATCCGCGTTGAGTCGTAGTACAGGTAGCGGTCGAAGTGCCACGTAAGCGGGTTCGGGAATGTGGTCCCGGTCCACGCCGCCTTACTGTTCATCGCCGCGTCAATCTTCGACATGGCCTGTTGAACGAGCGCGTCCTGATCAACAGCATCAAGGGACTCCGGGGCGGCCGTGATGGTCCGGCCGCGCGCCTCGATCGACGTCGGGCCCTCTACCGCGTTCTCGTAGGTGAAGATCCCGGCCCCCTCCGCTAGGGGTGTCTCGTCTTCGGTCTGGTTGCCTCGGTAGAACACCCACCGGTTCGGGGCTCCGAACAGATCGAGTTCGCGTTCACGGACCGGGTAGAGCATCGACGCTGGCCCCGACGACCGGTAGATCCATTCCGGGTTCCGCTCGATCGGCCGAAGGTAGGTCTGTAGCCGCAGCCGGCCTGACCAGTCAGCCCAAATCCCTTGGTAGCCAATCGATCCCAGTAGCTCGTTCACGACCGTGAGCCAGGTGATCGAAGAGTCCAGCGCCCACGCTTTCGAAGAGGGCAGCGTGGCGTCGGCGCGGGATGCGTCCAACACCCACTGCGAGTAGCCACGGTTGGACAGGATGCCCAACACGGTGTCGATGACGTTGTCCCCAGCGTCAACCCCGTACGCGTCCCCGACCGCGTCCGCTAGCGGGTCAAGTTGGTCGACCGCGTCCACGGGAAAGATCGTGTCGGTCTCCCCGATCGTCTCCTTAGGAACGTCGGTGAAGTAGGCGCCCAGGTTGAACCGGGCCGTGGTCGTCCCGTCCGACAGCGTCATGTACGGGCGGACGATCGCCTGCCCCCAATCGAGCGCCCGGCGAAACTCCAACTGCGCGGAGCCGTGCAACGTCGCGTAGTTGGAGCGCGTGACCGAACCACCCACGGCCATGTCTTCGGTGATGTCCTCGATGACGTTCAGGTCGCGGTCTACTAGCTCGCACCCCTGCCCGATGGTGACGGCCTCCGCGCTTTCGATCAGCGCCACCACATCCGCCTCTGCCATGCCGTCGCGCGGGTCGGCGGTAGGCGACTGCATTTACTCGTCCTCTTCAGGCAGGGTCACACCAACGACGGTCAGGGGAACGTTGTAGTGGTCGGTGTCCCGCGTCTCCACGGGCGCCACCTCGAAGTACGCGCCGAAGAACCGGCGGCCCCGGTTGTCGCGGACACAGACCGTCTGCCCCTTCCACGAGATCAGGGTGTCAAGGTCGGTCGGGGTCACACGCACGAGCGTGAACGGGTAGGTGACACGCTCACCCTCGATCGAGATGGCCCGTTGCCGGCCCCCGGCGAACGTGTCGACGCGGCCCTCGATCGAGGTGCTGTAGCCGCGACCCGGTTCGGAGTACGCGGCCACGAACTCGCCGGACGACATGAGGTTAACGAACGTCATGGGCAGCAAAAGCGTTGGCATGTCACACCATCCGGCTACGCAGGTTCAGCGCGGTTCCGGCGCCGCGAAGCTGAGCGCCAACGCCGGGCGCGACCCGTTCCACGGCTTGGATGAGCGCCGCGAGCATCGCCACAACCTCCCCGATGCCAGCCGGCCCATAGATCGGCTCATTGCGGCCGGTCCCGTTCGGAATGAGGTTCATACCGGGGCGGAGCACACGCCGGCCGCCGTCGTCTAGAGCGGCGTGGATGTGGGCGTTGCCCCCGGCGAAGTTGTGCTGGTTCCACACGGCCCCGGTGTACGTGTGCGGCCGGCCATTCAACAGGTTCAGGTCTTGCCACGGCGTGATCAGTTCCTTCAACTGCGGGCCGAACGCGGCACGGATGTACGCGGCCCACTCGCGGCGGGCCGCGATGTCAATCGCCCGGCCGGACGCGTGGTAGGACCGGTTGCCCGTGAGCGTTGTCGACCCAGGCCGGAACCCGGAGATCAGAGGCACGTTGCCGAACGCGGCCCGGACGGACGCGAGCACGCCCGCGATGCCTCGCTGAAGTCCGCCGATCGACCCGCCACCGCCCCCGGTGTCGCTGACGAAGGTGAGTAGCGACTTGACCCGGTCGATCATGCCGCCGAGCAGCTTCGAGCCGGCCCCCTTGAGCATTTCGCCGAACGGGGAATCTTGAATCGCGTTGATCTTCCCCATGACCTTGCCCTTGATGAACGAAGCGGGGTTCCGGAAGAACGCCACAATGTCCCCTAGGCCGTCGCCGGCCCCCTTGGGTAGCCGTGCACCCCCGAACGCTCCCGGGCCGTCTCCGTGGCCGTGGCCGGCCGCACGGCCCATCCCGGGGCCGTCGCCGATACCAGCGGAGGAGACCTCGCCGATCTTCGGTCCCTTGAAGAACCCGGACACCTTGTTGAAGGTCCCGATGATCCCCTTATTGATCACCGTGTCGATCACGAACTTCACCGGGACAGAGGCCAACTTCTTTAGGCCCTCCCAGATCTTGCCGATATTGGCCACGCCGAGCTTGAACGCCCCAGGAATGTCGCCCTTGATCAGCTTCATCAACGGGTCGAAGACCAGACCCTTGACGGCCTTGAAGCCAAGCTCGATTGCGGTCTTCCAAAAATTCCAATAGCCAACCGTGACGTCCTTGAAGAACTTGATCACGGCCATGAGTTGGTCAAACGCCCGCTTCAGCGACGGCCACAGCGTGTTCACGAACCAATCGCCCACGAACTTGATCGCGGTCCACACGGCCTTCCACACG
>WUUC01202951.1_pt1 | contig 20061 bp, 8 predicted proteins | sample 6278441 | NCBI WGS metagenome assembly WUUC01 (sample SAMN13675441, study PRJNA597444) | soil metagenome | isolation source: soil | place: USA: Washington | collected 2017-10
TGATCAATTCCTTCTTTGGAACATCGCAGTTATCGCAGTTTCTTGACCAAACAAATCCGCTTTCAGAGATTACACACAAACGTCGTATCTCCGCACTCGGACCAGGTGGTTTGAGCCGGGAAAGAGCCGGTTTCGAGGTTCGTGACGTACACTATTCCCATTACGGTCGTCTTTGTACTATTGAGACACCTGAAGGTCCAAACATTGGTTTGATCTCTACATTATGTGTTCATGCCAAGATCAACGATATGGGCTTTATAGAAACGCCCTATCGTAAAGTGAACGAAGGAAAAGTAAACATGAAGGAATTACAATTCCTGAGCGCTGAGGAAGAAGATCTGGCAAAGATCGCCCAGGCCAATACACCTTTGGATGAAAAAGGAAACTTCGAAGACGATAGAATTCAAAGCCGCGAAACTGGTGACTTCCCCATTCTTGATAAAAATGATGTGGAATTCATGGATGTTGCTCCTAACCAGATCGTTGGTTTGAGTGCATCATTGATTCCTTTCTTAGAGCATGATGATGCTAACCGTGCGTTGATGGGATCAAACATGCAGCGCCAGGCTGTGCCGCTTATTCGTGCGGATGTACCTATTGTTGGTACAGGCCTGGAAGGCAAAGCTGCCCGTGATGCGAGGATCCAGATACATGCAGAAGGCAATGGTGTGGTTGAATTTGTAGATGCTAACGAAATTCATGTTCGCTACGTTCGTGATGAAGAAGAAAAATTAGTAAGCTTCGAGGAAGATCTGAGGGTTTATAAATTAACCAAATTCATCAAGACCAACCAGGAAACTTGTATTAACCTGAATCCTGCTGTAAAGAAAGGACAGAAAGTTAAAAGAGGCGATTTCCTTACAGAAGGTTATGCAACCCAGAATGGTGAGTTGGCCTTAGGTAAAAATCTGAAAGTCGCGTTCATGCCGTGGAAGGGTTACAACTTTGAGGATGCTATCGTTATCAGTGAAAGAGTAGTACGTGAGGATATGTTTACTTCCGTTCACATTTCTGAATATGAACTGGAAGTACGTGATACAAAGTTGGGTGAAGAAGAATTGACCCCTGATATTCCAAACGTTTCAGAAGAAGCCACAAAAGACCTTGATGAAAACGGTATCATTCGCGTTGGTGCTACTATCAATGAAGGTGATATTCTAATCGGTAAGATCACTCCTAAAGGGGAAAGTGATCCTACACCGGAAGAAAAATTATTGCGTGCCATCTTCGGTGACAAAGCGGGTGATGCAAAAGATGCTTCTTTGAAAGCGCCAAACGGAGTAGAAGGTGTGGTTATCGGTAAGAAACTGTTCCAGCGTGCCAAGAAAGATAAGAATGCTAAAGTAAGAGAAAGAGCCGCTATTGACAAACTGGAAAGGATCCACGAGAAGAACGAATCTGACCTGATGGAAGTATTGCTTGAGAAGCTGACTACATTATTGAAAGATCATGTATCAGCAAGCGTAAGCAACAACTTTGGTGAAGTGCAGATAGGTAAAGGAGCGAAGTTTACTTCTAAAAACCTTACCGGCCTGGATTATGCCAATATCAATCCGCTGGGTTGGACAGGTGATAAGAAAGTGGATGACCAGATCAATATTTTGTTGCACAATTATAATATTAAGTACAATGAAGAACTCGGTCGTTACAAGAGAGAGAAATTCAATATCTCAATTGGTGACGAATTACCAGCCGGTGTATTGAAACTTGCTAAAGTTTACCTTGCTGTTAAGCGTAAGCTGAAGGTGGGTGATAAGATGGCCGGCCGCCACGGTAATAAGGGTATCGTTGCGAAGATCGTTCGTGCAGAAGATATGCCATTTCTGGAAGATGGAACTCCTGTTGACGTAGTCCTGAATCCACTGGGTGTACCAAGCCGTATGAACCTTGGACAGATCTATGAAACGGTATTGGGATGGGCTGGTGAAAAATTGGGAATGAAATTCTCTACCCCAATTTTTGATGGTGCTACTACTGAAGAGATCGCTGGTTATATCGAGCAAGCGGGTCTGCCTAAGTTCGGTCATACTTATTTGTATGATGGTGAAACCGGGGAACGTTTCCACCAGAAAGCTACGGTTGGTATTATCTATATCATCAAGCTTCACCACATGGTGGATGATAAGATGCATGCCCGTTCTATTGGACCATACAGTCTTATTACGCAGCAGCCTTTGGGTGGTAAAGCCCAGTTCGGTGGTCAGCGTTTTGGTGAGATGGAAGTATGGGCACTGGAAGCCTACGGAGCATCTAACATCCTGCAGGAATTGCTGACATTGAAATCAGATGACATTATCGGTCGTGCGAAAACATACGAGGCGATTGTGAAAGGCGATAATATTCCAAGACCTGGTGTTCCTGAATCGTTCAATGTATTAGTACATGAATTGAGAGGATTAGGATTAGATCTTAAGTTCGAATAAGAAACCGTGAGACGTCAGTCGGGACTTGTGAAAGATTCACGACAGTTTGAGGTTTTTCTCACGTCTGACGCCTCACGATTCACGCTAGATGAACAACGAACAGAAAGCTGAAGATCCGATAGCTATCGGTTGCGACGCAACAGAAGATAAATAGAGTTGATGTCGCTGGTAACAAAAAATTATAAAAGAAACTAGAAACTTAATATGGCATTCAAAAAAGAAAATCGGCCCCGCCCAACATTTTCAAAGATCACCATCGGCCTGGCATCGCCGGATACTATCCTGGAAAGAAGCTACGGTGAAGTGTTGAAGCCTGAAACTATTAACTATCGTACTTACAAACCTGAAAGAGATGGTTTGTTTTGCGAAAGAATATTTGGCCCGGTAAAAGATTATGAGTGCGCCTGCGGTAAATACAAACGGATCCGTTATAAAGGGATCGTATGTGACCGTTGTGGTGTAGAGGTAACTGAAAAGAAAGTACGCCGCGAAAGGATGGGCCACATCAAACTGGTGGTGCCTGTTGTACATATCTGGTATTTCAAATCATTGCCCAATAAAATTGGTTACCTCTTAGGGGTAAGCTCTAAGAAATTGGAGACAATTGTTTATTATGAAAGATTCGTGGTGATACAATCAGGGATCCGCGCAGATAAAGGACAAAACGTTGGGGACCTTTTGACAGAAGAAGAGTATTTGGATATTCTTGAAACACTGCCAAAAGATAACCAATACCTGCCGGATGATGATCCAAACAAATTCATCGCCAAGATGGGTGCTGAGGCAGTACATGATATGTTGCAGCGTATCGATCTTGACCAGTTATCTTTCGACCTGCGCAATGCAGCAGCAACTGAAACTTCACAACAAAGAAAAGCGGATGCATTGAAGCGCTTAAGCGTTGTAGAAGCTTTTCGTGATGCCAATACGAGAATTACTAACCGTCCCGAATGGATGGTAATGCAATATATTCCTGTGATTCCGCCGGAACTGCGTCCTTTAGTGCCGCTGGATGGTGGGCGTTTTGCATCATCTGATCTGAATGATCTTTATCGTCGTGTTATTATCCGTAATAACCGTTTGAAAAGATTGTTAGAGATCAAAGCTCCTGAAGTAATCCTGCGTAATGAAAAACGGATGTTACAAGAGGCTATCGATAGCTTGTTTGATAACAGCCGTAAATCTAATGCCGTAAAAGCTGAAGGTGGCCGTGCATTGAAATCACTTTCGGATGTGTTGAAAGGTAAACAAGGTCGTTTCCGTCAGAACCTGTTAGGTAAACGTGTTGACTACTCTGGTCGTTCCGTTATCGTGGTAGGACCTGAAATGAAATTGCATGAGTGCGGTTTGCCAAAAGATATGGCTGCTGAATTGTTCAAGCCATTTATCATTCGGAAACTGATCGAAAGAGGTATAGTTAAGACGGTAAAATCTGCAAGGAAATTAGTTGATAAAAAAGAGGCAATCGTTTGGGATATCCTTGAAAATATTTTGAAGGGTCACCCGATCCTGTTGAATCGTGCCCCGACGCTTCACCGTTTGTCGATCCAGGCTTTTCAGCCAAAGTTGATCGAAGGAAAAGCGATACAGTTGCACCCATTGGTAACCACAGCCTTCAACGCCGACTTTGATGGTGACCAGATGGCTGTTCACGTACCATTGAGCAATGCCGCAGTATTGGAGGCACAGTTACTGATGCTTGCATCTCATAACATTTTGAACCCACAGAATGGTACACCTATTACCCTTCCTTCACAGGACATGGTACTTGGACTGTATTATATTTCAAAAGGTAAAAAATCAACGCCAACAGAAAAAGTAAGAGGAGAAGGCAAAGCTTTCTATTCTAACGAAGAAGTGATCATCGCTTACAATGAAGGTGTTGTTGACCTGCATGCATGGATCAAAGTAAAAGCAAATATTCGCAATACTGATGGCTTGCTGGAGCATAAGTTGATTGAAACAACCGTAGGTCGTGTGATCTTCAATCAACACGTTCCTGCTGAAGTTGGTTTTGTAAATGCTTTACTGACAAAGAAAAATCTTCGTGATATTATTGGTGACATTATTGAAACTACAAATGTTCCAAAGACAGCAAAGTTCCTTGATGATATCAAGACACTTGGTTTCCGTACAGCCTTCCAGGGCGGATTGTCATTCAGTATTAATGACCTGATTATCCCTGATATCAAAGAAGAATTGTTGCAGAATGCGAAAGGTGAAGTAGACGAGGTATGGGACAACTATAATATGGGTCTTATTACCAACAATGAAAGATATAATCAAACAGTAGATATCTGGAGCCGTGTGGATACCAGGATCACGGAAACATTGATCCGTGAGCTGGCTGCAGATAAACAAGGGTTCAACTCTGTTTACATGATGCTTGATTCCGGCGCCCGTGGCTCTAAACAACAGATCAAACAGTTGGCTGGTATCAGGGGATTGATGGCGAAGCCAAGAAAATCAGGATCAAGTGGTTCTGAGATCATTGAAAACCCGATTCTTTCCAATTTTAAAGGCGGATTGAATGTATTGGATTACTTTATCTCTACACACGGTGCCCGTAAAGGTCTGGCGGATACAGCTCTTAAAACGGCAGATGCCGGTTACCTGACCCGTCGTTTGGTTGACGTGGCACAAGATGTAGTTATAACCGAAGAAGATTGTGGCACGCTGCGTGGTATCGCTACCACCGCATTAAAGGATAATGAGGATATTATTGAAGGGTTGTCAGACAGGATCGCTGGTCGTATATCATTGCATGATGTTTATGATCTGCAGAACGATGTGTTGATTGTAGCTGCCGGTGATGAGATAACTCCTGCCATTGCTAAGAGAATTGAAGATGCAGGTATTGAAACGGTAGAAATCCGCTCTGTACTGACCTGCGAAAGCAAACGCGGATGTTGCGTAAGGTGCTATGGCAAAAACCTGGCATCCGGTATCCGTGCTCAAAAAGGAGATGCTGTTGGTATCATCGCTGCTCAATCAATCGGTGAGCCTGGTACACAGTTAACACTTCGTACATTCCACGTGGGCGGGGTAGCTGGTTCTGCTTCAGTTGAGTCTACTCTGATCGCTAAGTTTGATGGTACTATACAGTTTGACGGATTACGTTCTGTAATGACGGAGAACAATGAAGGTGATAAGGTACAGATCGTAATTGGCCGTACCGGTGAGGTTCGTATCATTGATACAAAGAATGATCGCCTGATGATCACCAATAACATTCCTTATGGTGCTACGATGAATGTGAAAGACGGGCAGAAAGTAAACAAAGGAGATATCATATGCACATGGGATCCATATAACAACGTGATCATGGCCGAGATCAATGGTACGTTGAAATTTGAAAATGTTATTGAAGGTGTAACCTATCGCGAAGAGTCAGATGAGCAAACAGGTCACAGGGAGAAAGTGGTGATAGAAACCCGGGATAAAACAAAGATCCCATCTATTGTATTGGAAGGAAAAGAAATCAAATCATACAACTTACCGACAGGTAGTCATATCATTCCTGATGAAGGCGATGAAGTAAGAGCCGGGCAGGTAATTGTGAAGATACCACGTGTATTGGGTAAGCTAAGAGACATTACCGGTGGTCTGCCACGTGTTACAGAATTGTTCGAAGCAAGAAACCCAAGCAATCCTTCCGTTGTGTCTGAAATAGACGGTGTGGTAAGCATGGGAGCTATTAAACGTGGTAACCGTGAGATCATTATCGAAGCAAAAGATGGCGTACAGAAAAAATACCTGGTTCCGTTGACAAGACAAATTCTTGCACAGGATGGTGACTTTGTAAAAGCTGGTAATGCATTGAGTGATGGCCAAACGTCACCACAGGATATTTTATCAATACAAGGTCCATTCGCCGTTCAGCAATATGTTGTGAACGAGATCCAGGAAGTTTATCGTTTGCAGGGTGTAAAGATCAATGACAAGCACATTGAAGTGATCGTTCGCCAGATGATGCGTAAAGTGAATATTGTTGACCCGGGTGATACAAGATTTCTTGAAGATGATTCAGCGGATAAATTTGAATTCGTAGAAGAGAACGATTATATCTTTGACAAGAAAGTGGTAACTGATATCGGTGATTCAGGCAAGCTACGTGCAGGACAGATCGTAAGCCTGCGTGAAGTAAGAGAAGAGAATTCAATTCTTCGCAGGAACGATAAGAAACTCGTTGAGTTCCGTGACGCACAACCTGCTACCTCTTCACCAACGCTGTTGGGTATTACCAAAGCATCATTAGGTGTAAAAAGCTGGATATCTGCGGCATCGTTCCAGGAAACAACTAAAGTATTGTCATCAGCCGCCATTCATGGTAAAACAGATGATATGCTAGGGTTGAAAGAGAACGTTATCACAGGTCACCCGATACCCGCTGGTACTGGTTTACGTGAGTTCGAAAATATGATTGTAGGCAGCAAGGAAGAATATGAATTGTTGCAGACTACACGTGAAGCAATGACATTCGACGAAGAAGAATAATAAGTGAATTTTGAAAAGCGACGATACTAAGGAGTGAGGAATTTCTCACTCCTTTTTCTTTGTTATAACGTAAAGTTAATTGCCTGCCCATGCGGCGTTAACTGTTTCATAAAGTAAACTGAATTCTTATCTTTGCCCGCCTGTTCATTAGTAACCTGTAAAAACGACTGAGTAAAATAAGGCCGAGATTAATTAAGACAGAGCGTTGGCGCAAACACGACAGCGATAGTTTAAGTCGGGTTAGATTTTACCAAAAGGCAATAAAAAATACACAAATGAAAAATGGTCTGCTGATTTGGAATATACTATTAACACTCGTGGCGGGATACTTACTCTATGCGCATTTCAGCAAAAAAGGCACAGGTTCATTTAAGAATACTTCTTTTACAAAAGATTCCTTATCCGCACACAAACCTTTTCGTATTGCTTATTTTGAGATGGATTCCGTTCAGAATAATACAACGATCGTAAAAGATGTACAGGCTGAGATCGAGAAAAAAGAAAAAGAATTTTATACACCACTATCGCAACTTGAATACTCCTACCAGAATAAAATGCAGGAATACCGCCAGAAAGAAAAGAACGGTACCATGACACAGGCAGATTATGAAAAGGCGCAGAACGATGCAAGGCAAATGGAAATTAGCCTTAAGAACAAAAAACAGGAGGCCGACCAGCAGTACCAGGAGTTTATGATGCGCAGCCAGTTGAAGCTGAAAAAAACAATCGAAGACTTTATCGCTGAGTACAACAAAGACAAGCAATACTCATATATTGTATCATACGAGCAGGGGTTATTTTATTACAGGGACACCGTCTACAATATCACTGCAGACGTAGTCAGGGGATTAAATGATCAGTATAAGAATAAAAAGAATTAACGGATATTTCCCTTTTGAAAAAGTCCTTCCCTCCTCCGGAAGGACTTTTTTTGTTCCGGCACGTGCAGTGAAAATCAGGTGAAATACCTATCTTGATCACTAAACCAATTTACATGGCAGAACAGCAAACTTCTTTCAAACAATCATTAGGCTTACGGGATGCTACGATGATCGTGGCAGGATCAATGATAGGATCAGGTATATTCATTGTAAGTACGGATATAGTGAGGAATGTAGGAAGTGCGGGATGGCTGATTGCCGTTTGGCTTATTACCGGCCTGATGACGGTAATGGCTGCTGTTAGTTATGGTGAGTTAAGTGGTATGTATCCCAAAGCAGGCGGGCAGTATGTGTATCTCAAAGAAGCATTTAATCCCTTAGCGGGATTTCTGTACGGATGGAGTTCTTTCACTGTTATTCAAACAGCTACGATTGCTGCAGTAGCAGTCGCATTCAGCCGTTTCACGGCTTACCTTATTCCTGAAGTAGGGGAGGGTAATATTTTATTCAGTATCGGAAGTTTAAATATTTCGGCAGCACAAATATTAGCTATCGCATTAATAATCTTTCTCACCTATACCAATACACGGGGGATAAAAGAAGGAAAAACCATACAAACAGTATTCACGACTATAAAGCTTTTATCTATTTTTGGATTGATCATATTGGGTTTTTTGCTTGTAAAGAACAGTTTTTGGGCTGAGAACTGGCAAACAGGTTTGACGGCAGTTCAGTTGGAAAAAAACAGTGCCGGTAGTTTTATAAGCGATGGCAACTGGTTGCCTATTAGTGGAACGGTATTAATTGGCGCTATCGCTGCATCTATGGTTGGCTCGCTCTTTAGCAGCGATGCATGGAACAATGTAACGTTTATAGCAGGCGAGATAAAAAACCCAAAACGTAATATCGGCCTCAGCCTGTTCCTGGGTACGCTTATCGTTTCTGTAATTTATATTACCGTCAACCTGATGTACCTCAATGTGCTTTCCCTTGACCAGATCGCATTTCCTGAAGGAGATCGTGTAGCGGTAGCGGCATCCAATGCCATCTTTGGTTCAGCTGGTGCATTGGTAATAGCGATCATGATCATGATCTCTACATTTGGATGTAATAATGGACTGATACTCGCAGGTGCAAGAGTTTATTACACCATGGCAAAAGATGGTTTGTTCTTTAAACAGGCCGGTGTACTAAATAAGAATGCGGTGCCGCAATGGGCTCTTTGGGCACAATGTGTTGTCGCTTCCTTATTATGTTTGAGTGGTGGATACAATGATCTGCTGGATATGATTGCATTTGTGGTGGTATTATTTTATGTGCTTACCATTATCGGCATTTTTATTCTTCGGAAAAAAAGACCTGATGCAGAAAGACCGTACAAAGCCTTCGCTTATCCGTTCATGCCTGCCCTGTATATTATTTTAGGATTAACGTTCTGTGTGTTCCTTATCATTTTCAAACCAGCGTATACGTTGTGGGGGCTGGGTATAGTATTAGCGGGCATACCCGTTTATTACATTGCAATTTCGCAGCGGAAGAAAGCATAGTTAATACAGAGCCCGGATGACACAGATTTTAATAGATTTGCACGGATATAATCTGTGTAAATCCGTTCGATCCTGGACATCCGTGTTCTAAAATACCAGCGGCGATAAGCTGTATTCAAAAATTTGCAACCCATGCAATAAACCAAACCTATCATTAGCATTCATCTAACCATCCTTTCAAAAACGTAGAGATTATTCCTATGCGAAAAGATTAATTTCGGCTGCTGAATAGCTTTACACTTATGGCAAAATATACATTAGCATTACATGGTGGCGCAGGTACTATATTGAAACAGGATATGACACCTGACCTGGAAGGCGCTTACCTTGCCGGTTTGGAAGATGCATTAAAAGCTGGCTATGCTGTGCTGGAAGAAGGTGGCACAGCTACCAACGCAGTGAAAGCAACCGTAGTAGTACTGGAAGATAATTTGCTTTTCAATGCGGGACGTGGTTCTGTATTTACTAAAAAAGGATTGCAGGAAATGGATGCCGCCATTATGGAAGGCGCCACCTTACATGCAGGCGCTGTAGCAGGTGTACGAAATGTCCGCAACCCGGTAGAACTGGCGATGGAAGTAATGCGCAACAGCAACCATGTATTTCTAAGTGGCAAAGGCGCCAATGACTTTGCCATCAAGCAGGGAATAAAACTGGAACCCGATGAATTTTTCTTCAGCCAGTTTCGCTACGACCAATGGAAAGCCATTCGTGATTCTGACAATTATGCATTGGATCATACGCACCAGGAAGTGGACGAGTTGATGCGTGATAAAAAATTTGGCACGGTAGGTGCAGTGGCCTGCGATTCGCTGGGCAATATCGCCGCTGCCACCAGCACCGGTGGCATGACCAATAAAAAGTATGGCCGCATTGGCGACAGTCCATTGATAGGCGCCGGTACGTATGCCAACAATAAAACGTGCGCCATCAGTTGCACTGGTCATGGCGAACCGTTTATCCGGGGGGTAGTAGCATACGATGTTAGTTGCCTGATAGAATACAAGGGCCTTTCTTTGCACGAAGCCATGAACATAGTGGTGAATGATAAATTAATAAAGCTCGAAGGTGAAGGCGGCATGATCGGTGTGGATGCACAGGGCAATGCCGCGATGATCTTTAACAGTGCGGGGATGTACAGGGCTATGAGAAATAGCGATGGGGAGAGTGAAGTGGCGATTTATAAATAATTTTTTATGTAGCCGGCTGCGGTGCTACTATCATCGTCTGTGGTGTCACTCACTTGTACGTCCGTTAACCCGATCTCTATCGGGTCTATTCAGCATTTTGGAAAAGTATTTCTTTTTTCGTTATACTTTTATTTTTTGTTGTTGGTGAGAAGAAAACACCAACAGCGGCGTAAAGTCGTCTTTGACCTTTTATGGTAAATGCGTTTCCAGCCTGCTGGTTTCATAGAACTCCACACGCCATTCAAATACCACATACCATTCCTGAAATTTGATATTTCTCCCACTTCGGCTTAGTTCCATTTTACAATAAAATATTCATGCGTCATACCTGGATTAGTTAGCCGATTTTTATATCTGAATCAACTACTTTTCCAGCATTCAGAAAAATATTATCTTGACCCATCAAATCAATTAACCACCATCAAAACCGCCACTTATGCAGAAGATAGTTCTAATGATCATGGTCACTTTTATTTCCGGCGCACTTTACGCTCAAGCTATTAGTGACAGCAATTCCAATTCACAAAACGCCAAAGTGTATTTCCTACGGTCTACAGGTTTCCAGGGGTCGGCACAGGGGTTTACCACATTTATTGATGATAAGGTGGTTTGTAAACTAAACAACAAGCGATATTCTTTACATGAAGTGCCGTCCGGTACGCATAATTTCTCTGTTCAGTTTGCCGGAAAAAATTCGAAAGAAAAAGCTGAACGTGTTGAAATAGAAATGGAGGCTGGAAAAACGTATTATATACAATTGATCTTTCAAACCGGCCTGCTTAAAAATAATCTCTATTGCCAGGAAGTAACAAAGAGTTCAGCAAAAACAATGATGGATAAATTGAAAGAAGATAACTGCCAGTTATAATTGTTTCGCGGCGATAAGAAAATCGACCAATCGTGTGAACAGACCAGGATTGTTTATGCGTAGATGAAACATAACGAACTACGCTCAGCAATTTTATCTGCCAAAAAATATTCCAACAAAAATGTCCCGGTTAGCGCCGGGACATTCTTTATAGATAACAGTAAAAAGGTAAGTATTAATTACGCATCGGGAAGCCGATACCAACTGTAAATCCCAAATAACTAAGGTTTGAAACGCCACTTTCTTTGTAAGCGATATAATTATAATTAATACCAACGTTCACACCCACTTCGCCCTGCTTGCGGAAAGGAATATAAACGCCAACCGCGGGCCGTGCGGCAAAACTGAATTTATTTGTTTCGTTTGGATATTCGCCAAGATACTGTTTGGAAAGAACGGCAGCACCGCCTGCACCTACCGAGGCGTAAGGCTGCACTCTTGCCTGCGGCATAAAGTTGTAACGGGCAGTTGCTAGCAGCGGTATGGTTTGAATAGAATTAGTGATCACGGCCGATACATCGCTTCCGTCTTCCAGCTTATACAAGGCACGAGGATATTTTTGGTAAAAATCCTGGAAGCCTCCATTCAGGCCGATCGATAATTTTTCGTTGATGCCGTATAAGATGCTGATATCTGCTCCGCGTACGGATGTTTTATCGGTAAGGTCTTTCATATCACCCAATGGTGTAGCGCCGGCAATGCTGGCTATCATTTTTACTTCACCCCGTTGTGCCTTCGCATTGATAATGCCAAGCGATAAAGCCAGGATGGTGGTCAGTATTATTTTAGTGTTCATTGTCTTTATTTTTTTTAAACGCTTTTTTATTTAGCTATATAAGGCGATTGTTGAAATAATGCCTGTGCATGACTGGCCGCTCTTCCCGTACTGAACGTGCCTGATCCACGAACCAAACCGCTCCATACCTGTCGCAACTGGTTGCTACCTGCGGCATTCTTGAGGTCAAACATATCGATAGCTACTCCGCCTTCGGTAACAGTATAGGTACCATAAACGGGAGGGAAATAATAATCATAACCGGGATATCCCCAGTAATAAGGATCCCAGTAACTACCATATCCGCCCCAATAATCGGAGTAGTCGATAAGGCCGGTGTAGTCATTATAGATTCTGCTGATGCTGATGCCAAGATCGGGACTATTGCCATGGCTCACTCTTGTAAAACCCCTGCTTTGCATTTCGGCAGCTATCGCATCGATGATGGCTCTGTCGTAAGGTTCCGTTGCCCGCTCCACCAGTTGGTTATTACTGATAACGGCCACAGAATCTGCCAGGCTAAACGTCATATATGTAGAAAAGTCAGTAGCGTCGGCAGGTTTGGTAATATAGAGTGGCTTTTCACCGGCATCAAGGTTACGCTCCACATCCTTCGTGCAGGAAGCTAAACTTAAAATGCCTGCCATCGCCACAAGAACAAGTTTCATCCAGTACATAATTGTGTGTTTTGTTTATCAATAAACAAACACAATGCCCTTTTGATTAACGTGTTAAAAAAAATTAACGTTGCCGGAGGCAGGTATAATGCCAACAAGAAATAGAAAAGGGAAGCTTAATCTCCGCATTTCGCCGAGTTTTCGCCGGTAACGGGAAATTATTTTCTTTAACAGGCGGGAGCTCGGTGCCAAACCGGGAATTTATCGCCACAACTTTGGTAATAATACTATAGGACTAGGTAGAATAGCCTCAAATGAAATAATGGAACCATTCAGGCACGTCTTTGCGAGGCACAAGTAATATGCATAACTATAACTAAGTGCCGAAGCAATCTAAGTAACACAGATTACTATTTGCAGAACAGTTTTGTGAGTTGTGTCTTTTGTTATATATGCTCTATGGCAGTTTTTCATAAACTTTTTCACCACCAACAAAAGTTTTTAAAACATTTATTTGTAACAAGCCGGCATCGTTTGTTTTTACCAGGTCTTTATCCAGGATAATAAAGTCTGCAAACTTGCCAGGTTCTAAACTGCCTTTTTCGTTTTCTTCAAAGTTTGATCTTGCGGCCCATATGGTCATGCCGCGTAAAGCTTGTTCCCGTGTTAGCGCATTTTCGGTTTGATAGCCACCTTCCGGCCAGCCTTTGGCGTCTTTGCGAACGACTGCTGCATAAAATGTTTTAAAAGGTGAAATATCTTCTACCGGGAAATCGGTGCCGAGTGGAAGCCACCCGTTTTGTTCTAATAATTGTTTGAAGGCATATGCGCTTTTTACCCGTTCGTGTCCCAAACGGTCTCCTGCCCAATACATGTCGCTGGTTGCATGTGTAGGCTGCACCGACGGAATGATTGAGTTTTCACCAAATAAATTAAAGTCGTTTTTATGGATGACCTGTGCATGTTCAATCCGCCAGCGGAGATTATTTTTTCCTTTAAGATATTTTGCATAGGTCTTTAATATCGTTCGGTTACCGCTGTCGCCGATAGCATGCGTACACATCTGGAAATCTCTTTGCGATATCCAATTGGCCACTGAATCAAAATGTTCGGGGCTGCTTAACAGGAAGCCATGACTTCCGGGCTTATCGCTATACGGGTCTAACAGGCAGGCGCCTCTCGATCCCAATGCACCATCGCCATAAACTTTAAAACCTCTTACATTTAAGCGGTCGGTTTTTATAGCGCCGTTCTTTTCCAAATAATCAAAATTGGCTTTTGCATCGCTCAGCATTATATACAGACGCATTTTTAATTCACCATTGGCCTGCATCACTTTTATTCTTTCCACTGCTTCAAAAGACAGACCGCAGTCATCAATAGTAGTTAGCCCCATTGCAAAGCAATTCCGTTGCGCATCTATCAATGATTTTTGAAATTGCTGGTTAGTTGGTGAAGGCACTTTTGAAGAAACAATATCGATCGCATTATCGATCAGGATGCCGGTTAATTTCCCGTTCTTAACTTCCGCATCGCCGCCTGTCAGTGTGTAGCCAGCTTTTATACCCGCTATCTCCAATGCTTTTTGATTGGCGATAGCCGCATGACCATCTATTCTTGAAAGTAGCACAGGCCGGTCAGGAAATAGTTCATTCAGTTCTTCATTCGAAGGAAAATCTTTTGTCGTCCAATCGTTCTGATCCCATCCACGGCCTATTAGCCAGCCTTCTTTATTTTGTGCGGAAAAAGTTTTTAGTTTTTCAATGATTTCATTCCAGCTATTTGTGCCAACAAGATCGGCAGTTTGTAGTCCTGATCCATAGCCAACAAAATGGGCATGGGCATCAATAAAGCCGGGATAAATAAATTTTCCCTGCGCATCTATTTTTTCTTTGGCTTCATATTTTTTTTCAAGATCGGCCAATTTTCCGGTCATGATTATTTTTCCATCCTTAATGACCATCGCTTCTGCAGTAGAAAAAGAGGAATCAACTACATAGATAGTAGCATTGTGAATTAACAGGTCAGCTTTTTCTACGGGTGCGCAGGCTGTTACTATCAGAGTGAAAAACAGAAAGACAAAAGATGATTGCTTCATTGTTATTTATTTGCGGTCAGCAATATACTGTATTAAGCAAAATGATTTGATAACGTAGAGGTCTCGTAGTTCTACGATGAAATAATTTCTTAATTATTTTTTTATACAATCGATTTGAATGAATATTTTTCCTAATTTCACGCAACTGTATCACACTCTTTCTACAGTTTACTAAAGCAATAATATCCTCTCTAAAGAACTTCTCCGCACGAAAACGGCTCTGAATTAGCTTGTAGGCTTTTAAAATCAAACTAAACCCATCAGTATGGCCTGGAGATCTATGTTTTGTAATTACCAAAAAGTAATTATTTTTTCTCTTTTTGCTTTCATCCAATCCATTTATTCTTTCGCCCAGAATCCGATTGTAACAGAAAATACTCTCGCGGGCACACCTATATCCGAATGGGGAGTTCCTGATTTCCGGGATAATCGAATAGCCGGGTTTGCTACAAAAATGAGTCTTAACAGGGGTGAAACGGTTCGTTTCAAGATCAATGTGCAGAGCGGCGCGAACTATTCGCTGAAGATATACAGGATCGGTTACTATGGTGGAAACGGTGCCCGGTTAAAACATGACTTCGGAACCTTAGCTGGTACTATACAACCCGCAGGCATGAGCGATCAGTCTACCGGCCTTCTTGACTGTGCCAATTGGAGCGAATCTGCATCATGGAATATTCCTGTAACAGCAGTATCTGGTTTTTACATTGCAAAACTGGAAAGAACCGGCGGCGGTAGTAATCATATCGCTTTCATTGTGCGAAACGATGCAAGTACTTCGGACCTTTATTTACAACTTCCCGATGCCACATGGCAGGCATATAATGGCTATGGCGGTAATTCAATGTATGATGGTAACACGGCATGGCCAGCCGGGCATGCGGTAAAAGTGAGTTATAACCGGCCAATCTTTCCTTACAATTCTTTATTTAATACCGATGGAAGGGAAGCCGATTGGTACATGAATGCCGAATACCCAATGATCCGGTGGTTGGAGCGCAATGGGTATGATATAACCTATACCAGTTGCAATGACGTTGAGCGCAATGGCGCACGTCTTCTGAATCATAAAGTTTTTATAGCGGTTGGACACGATGAATACTGGTCGAAACAGATGCGGGAAAATGTTGAAGCGGCTCGTGACGCGGGAGTACATCTGGCCTTTTTTACAGGCAATGAAGTGTATTGGAAAACACGTTGGGAAAATAACAATGGTTCTGAGGATCGTACATTGGTCTGCTATAAAGAGGGCCTGATGGGCGACGGGTTAATGGGTGAACGCAGTTGCGGATCCAAATGTGACCCGTCAGCCGAATGGACGGGGCTGTGGAGAACAGGTGGCAACTATGATGCGGGGCAACCAGAAAATAAGTTGGTTGGACAAATAAGCTGGGTTGAATTTCCTTCAGAAATAGGAGTACCGTCTTATTATAAAAAATTGCGCTTTTGGCGGAACACAACTATTCCAAATCTTGCTAATGGGCAAACCGCATTCCTTGGTGTGAACACACTCGGTTACGAGTGGGATTACGAGCAATACGCTAATGATTACCCGTCGGCACGTATCACCATGTCAAGCAGAACAGTAAACAACCTTACTCATAAATTATCATTATACAGGCACAATAGTGGAGCGTTGGTATTTGGTGCCGGTACTATCCAATGGTCGTGGGGTTTGGATGGCCACCATTGGGGAGGCTCAACAACGGTCAGCCCGGAAATGCAGCAGGCTACTGTTAATTTATTTGCCGATATGGGCGTGCAGGCAGGAACCTTACAAGCAGGTCTTAGCGCTGCTTCCCAATCAGCTGATTTTACAGCCCCTTCTGCTACCATTACTTCTCCTTCAGGCGGGGCAACGTTTCTTTCCAATTCTACTATTACCATTTCTGGTACAGCTACAGACGGTGGCGGTGGGGTAGTAGCGGGTGCAGAAGTTTCAGTTGATGGTGGAAATACCTGGCGGGTTGCTACCGTCACAGACCTTGATGCAACGGTTAGCTGGAATTATTCATGGGTCACAAGTTCCAACGGAACGTTTAATATTAAAGTACGGGGTTTTGACGACAGCGGTAATAAAGGCAATGCTGGTGCAGGTATTAATGTTATAGTGGGAGCCGCGGACAATACGGCGCCAACGATATTATCTGTTTCGCCTGTTAACGGCGCCACCGGCGTAAATAATAGTACGAATGTTACGGCCAATTTCAATGAAGCTGTTAACGCATCAACTGTAACCGGCAGCACATTTCAATTAAGAGACGCTGGTAATAATCTTGTAAATGCAACCGTAAGTACTTTGTCAAGTCAAATTATATTGACTCCTGGTGCAGCGCTTAGTGCAGCAACAACGTACACGGCGACAATTACAGGTGGTGTATCCGGAGTAAAAGACCTTGCAGGCAATGCATTGGTAAATAATTATAGTTGGTCATTTACCACCGGCGCCGCTGCCGGGGGGTGTCCATGTACCGTATTTCAGCCCACTAATACACCGCAGACTGTGCTTAATAATGATGGCCAGGGTATTGTGGTCGGAATGAGGTTCCGCGCTACTCAAAACGGCTTCATAACAGGTATTCGCTATTACAAGGGTGCAGGTACAACCGGTATACATATAGGAAGCCTGTGGTCTAATACAGGGACGCTGCTTGCGCAAGCCACATTTACCAGTGAAACTGCGTCCGGCTGGCAACAAGTTTTATTAAGCAACCCTGTCGCTATTACAACAGGCGTAACTTACGTTGTCTCCCAATTTAGCCCGTCAGGTCATTATTCTGCAACGAAACCTTATTTCACACAGGCAGTTATTAACGGTCCCTTGCGCGGCCTGGCAGACGGAGAAGACGGTCCTAATGGATTATACCGGTACTCCTCAACTTCGACTTTTCCAAATAACAGTTTCCAGTCAAGCAATTATTGGGTGGATGTTGTATTTAATGCTACTCCGGGTTCGGATATCACACCGCCAACAATTTCTTCTGTGTCACCACTGAATGCGGCAATCGGTGTGGTCACAAATACGACAATCACTGCGAACTTTAATGAGGCGATTAATGCTTTAACAGTAACAGGAACTACATTTCAATTACGAAATGCTGCTGGTAACATCGTCCCTGCGAGTGTAAGTACAGCATCAAATCAAATTATATTAACGCCATCTTCAGCACTATTGAATTCAGCCGCTTACAACGTAACAGTGCGAGGCGGCGGGTCCGGTGTGAAAGACGTTGCAGGTAATGCGCTTGTTAATGATTTTGTATGGTCCTTTACAACAGCGGCCGCTATTGATAATGTTTTACCAACTGTATCGTCCGTAACGCCGTTAAATGGCGCAGCGGGTGTAAGCACAGGTACAACAATTTCTGCTAATTTCAGTGAGGCTATTAACGCTTTAACCGTGACGGGGGCGACTTTTCAATTAAGAGATGCCGGAAATAATATTGTTCCGGCCAGCTTAAATCCTGCATCAAATCAACTAACACTGTCACCCACTGCATCGCTTCTAAACTCCACCACGTATACCGCAACGTTGAAGGGAGGTGTTTCGGGAATAAAAGATCTCGCCGGTAATTCCCTGGCTAATGATTTTGTGTGGTCCTTTACGACCGGCGCAGCGGTTGATGTTACGCCACCTACCATTACGTCATTGTCGCCCTTAAACGGAGCCACCGGTATAAGTGTAGCAACTATCGTTACGGCCAATTTCAGCGAACCTGTGAATGGCCTGACTGTGACGGGAACTACATTTCAACTGAGAGATGCAGGAAATAATCTTATATCTGCCAGTCTCAATACATCTTCTAATCAAATTATGCTAACACCGTCTATGCCGCTCAACAATTCAGCGACATACACGGTTACTATCAAAGGAGGTGGCTCGGGTGTTAAAGATCTTGCGGGTATTGCACTGGTTAGTGATTTTACCTGGACGTTCACAGTTGCAGCTACTTCCGGTGGAACTACAATAACAATCTTTCAACCTTCCAATACCCCGCAGACATCTCTTGCAAATGATGAACAGGGGATTGCACTGGGAATGAGGTTCAGGTCGACGCAAAATGGATTTATTACCGGCATTCGCTATTACAAAGGTGCAGGTACCGCCGGCACACATACAGGGCATCTGTGGACAAATACTGGAACTCAATTAGCGACTGCTACGTTCACTAATGAGACTGCGTCGGGCTGGCAACAGGTATTATTTAGTAACCCTGTAGCTATTACCGCCGGAGTTACGTATGTTGCCTCTTATTTCAGCCCTTCGGGTGATTATGCCGCTACCAAACCATATTTTACTCAACCAGTAATAAATGGCCCCCTCCGCGGACTGGCAGACGGCGAAGATGGCCCTAACGGTTTATACCGGTATTCTTCGACACCCGTTTTCCCGACAAGTAGTTTTCAGTCAAGTAACTATTGGGTAGACGTTGTATTTGCTACCGGAAGTACCGGCACATTGCCCGTTATTTCCTTACAGCCATCCGTCCAAACAGCCTGTGCCGGAAGTAATGTAAGCTTCAGCTCTGCTGCAAATGGCAGCCCTTCGCCAACCGTGCAATGGCAGTCAAGCACCACTGGAATAAGCTGGACTAACATCACTGGCGCCACTAATAGCGTGCTGACTTTTAGTGCAGCCGTTGCCGACAATAGTAAACAATTCCGAGCGGTCTGGACAAACAGTGCAGGTTCCGTTAATTCGGCCCCGGCAACGTTAACGGTTAATGGCGTACCCAATGTCCCGGTTGTAAACGTTACGAACAATTGCGGTAACTCGGTGTTAACAGCAAGTTCATTTACCGGATCTTTGTTGTGGAGCAATGGCGCTACAACGTCATCCATTACAGTAACTACAGCGGGAACTTATACGGTTACTCAAACAATAAACGGATGCACTAGCATATCCGGCGGAGGTACAGCGGCTCCGTTGAATTCTTCAGTAGTCTCTCCAACGGTAACAGTAATTAATAACTGTGGCAGTTCAGTATTGACTGCCTCTGGTTTTACAGGTTCGTTGTTGTGGAGTAACGGTGCTACCAGCCCATCTATTACTGTAACCGTGGGAGGTGTATATAGTGTTACCCAAACGGTTGGCGGTTGTATGAGTGAGTCTGCGGGCGGAGTGGCAGCGCCTAAATCAATTCCGTCTGTCCCGATAGTAACCG
>WUUC01045839.1_pt1 | contig 20058 bp, 18 predicted proteins | sample 6278441 | NCBI WGS metagenome assembly WUUC01 (sample SAMN13675441, study PRJNA597444) | soil metagenome | isolation source: soil | place: USA: Washington | collected 2017-10
TGTTGAACTTTCGAAGTCCGGCCGGCGTCGTGTCGAGCGGCAGCGCGATCCGGATCGGCCGCGCGGGCGCGTCGGGGTCGAAGAAGCTGGCGAGCTGGAACTGCTGGCTCGGCGCGCTCATCACCGGCGGGTGTAGCGGGCCGCAGTCGCACCGCACGTACGCGCACCGCAGGACGAACCAGCCGCCATCATCGGCGGTGGTGGCAAGTGCGTTGCGCAGCTCGGCCGCGAACGGCATTGGGGGTGCAGGCCGGTTCTTGTCTTCCTCGGCCGGCAGCGCATTGATCACGAGCTGGACCAGCTTGTCGAGTGGAGCCGCGGCCGCTTCCGCTTTCATCACGGCCGTCTGGGTCCCCGTACGGGGACTCAGTGCGTCGCTATCGTTACGGTCCTCGGCCGGTGTCGGACTCGGAATCGTGGAGTGGATCCCGTCGGCGGCGAAAGTCGTCCCTGATCCGCGTACGCCCGCGAGCAGGAAGAGGAAGCCCGGCCAGGAGAGAACGTCTCCGGGCGCGTCCGGGTACGAGCGCACGGCACCTTCGAGTCCGGCGCGTGCACCGCCGACACTGCGCAACGCTTCCTTGAGACTGCCGACGAATTCGTTCGCCGGGAGCCGCCAGACCGTATTGCCGCCCGGCATGCCGGCATTGTTCATCCAATTGAAGAGCGTTCTCTCCGACGATTCGAGCGTCGGCTTCTGCGGCGCATCGCTCACCCAGCTCCAGACTCTCGGAAGATGCCGGGCGAGATAGTCGGCGAAGTCGAGCAGGAGAAGCCATGACTGCCCCTGGAGCTGCTGATTCGCGGCAAGCGCCGCCTTGTTCTTGTCGTCCAGCGGCATGGCGTCGCCATCCACCTCTTCCATGATCACCGCCGCGGCTCTGTGCGCCGTGCGAATCAGGTTCTTCCACGGCTCGGACACCTCCATTCGGAACTGTTCCTTCCGCGCCGTCTTCGCCGTCTGGAGCGGCGGCAGCGATGCACTCGTGCCCCCGCCGGTGATCCCGCCACCACCCGATGTAGCGCGCGCGGTCTCCTTCCGGCTGCTCATGTACTCCTCGCGGCGCCCCACGGGCACCATCCCCGCGAACAGCCGCCGCGGATGCGCCACGTCGTCGCGGAACGTGACTGGAAAGAGCGGAAGCATCTCCTCGCCATCGGCGAGGACGGCGGCCGTGTCGGTCGAATTCGGACCCACCGGCAGCCGTTGCCACCGCGCGCCGATCCCACCCTTCACGAAGGCGAACTCCTCCGCCTCCGAGCTGCCATTCGGGCGCAGCATTCGCCGCAGCACGAAGCCGATCTGCTCTCGGCCCCCCGTCGCCACCGCGCGGTCCGGAAAGCCCGGGATCGCGCAGACGAGGTTCGCGCCCACCAGGTAGTAGCGCTGGTGCGCGGGGTGATAGAGCTTGAGCTCCATTCGCTCCGTGCCGGCCGGTGCGTCGAGATCGGCCTCGGCCGTCGTCGGCTTGAGGGCGATGCTCGACGCTTCCCCGCGGCGCAGGCGGGCCAGCGACCGCGCGAGACGCGGCAGCGGCGCGCGTTGACGGAGGTCGGGGGTCGCGCCGGCGGGCGCGCGCCACGTCTCCGGACGGGCGATCGTCTCGCCGAGCTGGCGCGGATCGGTCTCCATCATCGCCAGCAGCCGCTCCATGAAATCGTCGCTCGTGAAGCGCAGGATCGCCGGACGCGCCTGGTCGGCGGCACGGAAGTCCGGTCCGCCCCCGTCGCCCTCGAAGCGACCCCACAGTGGCGCGGGCGAGGTCCACAGAACCGGGTGGCCGTTCATCGCGCGCTCACCAGATGTTGCCCGCGCCGGGCGTGTACGAGGCGCTGATGACGCTGTTCGAGATCACCGTGTCCGCCTGGACGACACCCGAGAAGCGCGACATCCCCGCGTCTACGGTGACCATCCCGGCGGAGACCGCGACCTGGCTCGCGTTGATCGTCACCTTCGCCGACGCGGTGACGGTGATCCCCGCCGACTCCATCTTTACGGAGTTGCCGTTCGAGTCCACGACCTCGACCACGCCCGGCCCATCCTTGAGCGTGATCTTCTGTCCACCGGGTGTCTCGCAGATCAGCTTCTCCTGTCCGCTCGCGTCGTCGAGCGTGATCTTCACGCCGTTGCGCGAGCGCAGGACCTTGAGATCGTTGTTGCCGCCGCCGTCCATCGTCTGGGGCGGCGCGTCGGTGCCGTTCCAGAGCCCGCCCACGACATAGGGCCGCCGCGTGTCGCCACCCTCGAAAACCACCAACACCTCGTCGTTGACGTCGGGCACGAACCAGCTTCCACGGTTGTTCCCCCCCATCATCGTCGCCAGCCGCGCCCACGCCTCGTACCGTCCGCTGCCGGTGTCCGGCGACCAGGGCAGCGTCAGCTTCACGCGGCCCTGTCCGTCGGGGTCCCTGACGTCGGACACCAGCGCCGGGTAGCAGCCGTACCAGCGGCCGCCGAGGCCCGCGGGGAGTCGCGCGTCGATGATCTCCTCGAGGGAGGTGTCGGGAAGCATCTAGGACCCGATCCCCGGTCGCTCGACATCGAACTCCGTTCGAATGCCGCGCTCTCCATCGAACCGGTGACGCACCGCCGTCACCGTGTACTTCCCGCTGAACATCGGCCCGAGTTCCTTGAGGTCGACCTGGTGCCCGACCCGCAGTCCGGAGCTCGCATCGGCGACGCCTCGTCCGGTCACGAACCGGCGCGCGCTCATCCGGAAGAAGGCCTCCGCCGCCGCCTGTCCCTCGTTGACCGTCACCGGGACGGGGTGGGCGAGATTCTCCTTGCGCGCGGCGATACCGGCGAGGATCGATACGCCGCTCGTGTCGCTGCCGAGCTCCGAGGCGATCGCGCCCGACGTCGCCTCCGATTTGATCGCCGTCTTCCCCGCCACGTCCCAGCCACTGACGGCGACCGCCGTGCGCTGCCCGGCGAGGTCGGCGGTGACGGCGAACTCGCGCAGCTGCCGCTGCCAGGTGAGGACGACGGTGCCAGCAGTGCGCGCGCCGCGCTTCTTGACGTACAGCGTCGATCCCTCGACCCAGACCTCCGCGTCGTTCGCGTGCGCGCGCTCGCGCAGGAAGGCGAGGTCGCTCTGGTTCACCTGGGCAAGGACCTTGTGGTCCGGTCCCGAGACGTCGATGCTTGGCGTCAACGAATGATCGGAGGCGATCGCCTGCATCACGGCGCTGTCGCTCATGTCGGCGAAGCTCCGCGTGCGCCGGGTCATGCGCAGGTCCTGGAGCCGGTCGTCGGCGAGGACGAGCATCCGCGGCGGGGCGCCCTCGGGAAAGGTCGCCTGCAGCCCCATGATCCGGCCGTCGAACAGCACCGTGGTGTCGAGCTTGATCCTGAACGACTTCCCGAAGTCGAGCAGCGCGCGGTCGAAGTAGCGGAAGCCGATGCGGCCGCTCACCGCGCCCCAGTTCCCGAACTCGGCCTCGCACCGGTAGAGGCCGAGCGTGTCCTCACGCACGGTGAGGTCGAGCAGCTGCGACGAGAGCTCGGCCCGGTCCTGCCCGCCGACGGATACCGTCGGGAGCGCGGGAACCAGGGCGGCGGCGGTCGCCATGGCGAGGCTGCTCAGTAGGCGCGCACGCGCTGCTCGCGCGCGCGGCGGTCGGCGAGAACAGCGTCGACGTCGGGCGGTGGGGGCGCCGCCTGCCCGGATGCACCGCGTGGCGCCGACGGCGTCCGCTGCTCGGGGACCTCGGCGACGACCTCGAACTCGTTGATGACGACGGGCATTCGCTACCTCCCGATGTTGAGATTGAGGAGCTGGCCGGGCGCGAGCAGTCGCGGATTCTCGATCCCGTTGGCGCTCGCGATCGCCTGCCAGTTGTCGCCGAGGCCGGCTTGGGCGGCGAGGCCTTGCAGCGTCGAGCCGGCGGCGGCCTCGGTGAGCGGCACCGTGCCGGGGAGCGGGAGCCCCCCCAAACCGGGGAAGCCTCCTCCTCCGGAGAGCTCGGCGATGAGAATGCGCTGCTGCGACAGCGACAGCGTCATGCTCGCGCGCAGCGGCTTGCCCTCGTTCGAGAAGAACTCGAGCGTCTCCTCGAGACCGTCCACGATGCCGTCGAACTGAAAGGAGCCCCAGACGAAGCGCACGGCGGGTGGAATGAACTGGTTCCCCTTCTGCTCTGGCGTGATGAAGTACGTCACCTTCTGCGTCAGCTTGCGGACGTCGTCGACCGCCGCCCCTCCGGGCGCGGGGGGCGCGCTGGCATCGAAGTAGACGGCGAGGCTGAGTTTCGTCGTTCCGGCGCCGACGAATTGCCGCGACGGGGTGCCGCTCTGGTCGCCGGCGCCCGATGGCGTCTGGATCTGGTTCGCGAAGCTCAGCTTGAGCGACTCCGGATTGAACTGGAGCTTCGCCCACTTGTCGCGGTTGATCTCGTTTCGAAGATCGGCGTCGAGCTGGCGGAGCTCGGCCTTCTCCAGGCGCACCGGGAGGCTCACGGTCCCTCCGGAAGCTTGAGAGTGAGCGACTCGTAGGCGAGCTGGAGCTCCTCGATCGCCACGCCGCCATCCTTGGCGTTCAGCGCCGGCGCCTTCACCTTGGCGGGAACGCACCGCGCGAGGATGAAGCGGGCGCGCTCCGTGCGCCCGTCGGCGGCGAACACGACCACCTCGGCGTCGGCGCGCAACGACGGCTGCGCCTGCATCCGGCTCATCCACTCCCAGAGGTCGAAGCTCGCCGTCATGCCTCGCTTGAGGGTCAGCATGCCGACGCTGAGCGGTCCCGTGAGCCGGATCTGGCGGCCATTGTTTCCGCCCTCGCGGATCGTCTTCACGTCCATCGTCATCTCCAGGCCGTCACATTCGGCGAAGGCGGCGCTGCACACCTTGGGGGAGATCCCGGGGACATTGATCTCGACCGCGAAGTTGAACGCGGTGAACGGGTAGAGGACCGTCTCGTTGGCGGGATTGGCCATCTCAGGCTCCGGTCACCGTGAGGCGGTCGCCCGAGCGCACCAGCCGCACGGTGAGGAAGGCCATCGGGCGCGAGGGCGCGACGCGGAGCTCGACGATGAACCGACCGGCGTCCATGGACCGGGGAGTGTTGACCGACGCGTCGGTCACGACCTGGAAGGCGGTCGCGGCCGTGTTTCCGGCGAACGCGCCGCGCTCGAACATCTCGCCCAGTGTCACCTCGAACCCGCGCTGGACCATCCGCCGGAAGGAGTCGTCGCTCGGCTCGAAGACGTATCGCGAGCCCCGCTGGATGGCGAGCCGCCGGAGCAGAATGAGCAGCCGCCGCACGTTGATCGGTCGGACTTCCTCATCGAGCGACAGGGTGTCGGCGCTCATGACCACGAATCCGCGCGGATCCTGGCGTACGAGGTTGACGTTCGCCTCCTGGAGGTCGAGCCAGCGCGACCGCGGGGCGGGGCGCTCGAGCGCGATGCAGCCGCGGAGCAGCTCGTTCGCCGGGGCCACCCAGGCGCCGCGCTCGGTCGCGCGCCGCGCCATCACCCCGCACGCGGGTCCATCGGGCGGCACCGTGCGCAGGTCGCCCCGCTCCCCGCGCGTGAACATCCATCCGTGATAGAGGGCGGCGAAGCTCAGTGCATCGGCTTCTCCACCCGCGAGCGGGGGGACGTACGACAGGGCCCCGAACGGCGCGATTCGCTCGGTCCGCGATCGGAGGCGACGCACGTGCGCCAGCGCCGCATTTTCGTCGTAGTGCTCGGGGAGGGAGAGCACGGCCATCACATCGCGTCGCGCCCCGCAAAAGCGGAGCATCAGCCAGTGGACCGCGACGAGCACTTCGTCGGAGTACTCCTCGCGGCGTCGGACACGGTAGCCGGCGCCGGGCTCGACGCGGACAGGGGTCGCATTCGACCACGTTGTCGGCAATGGATCGACCCCGCGCACCCGGTAGTAGTAGACGCCGGGGCGACGGCCGCGGAGGATCGCGCTCGACCCCTCGCCCGCGAAGACCACCACCGCGTCGCGCCAGTCGTGGCTCGTCGCTTCCTCGACGACGAACGGCCCACGCCGCGGGGCATCCCAGTCGAGCGCGATGCCCTCGTCGATCCCGACGCTCTTCGGCGCCGACAGCACGGGACCCTCGCCGAGCGTGACGCCGCAGTCGGCGAAGTCATCCTTCACGCACCGCTCGGGAGCCTCGATCACCTTCGCGTCGGGTACGATCGGCTCGTCGAACCGAACCTTCTCCCACCCCGGCTGCGCGGCATCGGGGATGGCGATCAGGGACGCTTCCTCGATCGGCAGCGCGGCGTGGAGCCCGGCGACTGCTCGCGGGTCGGGAGCGAGGAACCGCAGGTATTCGGCGTCAGCGAGGAGGGTCGTCGAGTAGCCGCTCGCCAGCGCCGCATCGGCGAAGAGCGTCGCGTCGAAGACGTGCAGGCCGTCGCGCTCGAGCGGGGCACGGTCGCCGATCCGGGCGGTGAGGAAGTGCTCGGGGAGCGAGGTGACGCCGAACGGGATGCACAGCGACTCGGCCGGCCGGCCGGCCACCGGGAAGCGCGGCGCGATCACATCCTGCCACTTCGATCGGTCGAACGACTCGTCGCGCGCGTGCACGGTGGCGTCGTCGGGAAGCCGGGAGACGTGCCGCCCGCCCCCCGGAGCGAGGGAGAGGTCTCCCACCCGCAGTAAGGTCCCGTCGGCGACACGAGCCCAGAGGTCGAGGCCCAGCCGCCGCACCACCGGCTGCGCGCCCGGGGAGAGCGGCGGCGCGCTCGCGATGCGCCAGAAGCCCCTGCCCTGCAGGGTAAGGCGCGACGGGTGTGATGGGCTCGTCACATCCGGCGAGGCCAGCGAGGGACTCGCCAGGTAGGGCGAGGCAGGCTCGGCCTCCGCCGCATTGCCAACGACGACCTCACGCACGACGAACAGCAGCTCGCGCCCGCCGAAGTGGGCGACAATCACGCTCCCCGGATCGGGAGGCTGGAGCGGCGCGGGCGTCAGGGTCAGCGAGATGGTGTCATCGGAGACCGACTCGCTTGGCGGGGAGATCATCGGCGAGGCGATCGAGGCGGCGACACTCTCGGCGCCGACCGCCGCCGCCCCCTCCAGCGCCCCCGCCCCGGATGCCCTCTCGAGCCAGAGCGACGCGCCAAGTCGAACGCGATCTGGCGAGTGCGTCGGATCGTCGCGATCGGACGGACTCTCCGGGGCGACGCCGGCGTACATCTCGATGTCCGTCCCGGGCCAGGTGAGATGGAGAAGGTCTCCGGTGTTCAGCGGACCGTTCCGCGCCGCGGCGAGAACGAGCTCGTTGGCCACCGGATCCCACTCGGTGATGCCGATGCGCTCGCTCGTGACGCTGGTGGCGAGCCGCACGCTATCCGACCAGCGACCGGGCGACCGGGCGGTGAGCAGGAGCGGCGACGCCCGCCCTGGCGTCTCGTTCGCGCCGGCGACGACGGCTGCGACGCCAGGTACCGGAAACTCGTTGCTCTCGGCGGTCGCGGCGGCCAGGCGGATGACCCAGCAGCGCCGCCCGCCATTGGCGAAGAACATCCGGACTGCCGGCCCGAGCCGCGCGAAGGCCGTCCCACCGGCGCGCTCGTCCCACGCGAGCGGGGCGTCGGTGCCGAAGACGGCCGCGAACTGGTCCGCGTCCTCCACCGGGACGGGCAGGTTCAGCGGCCCGCTGGCGGCGAAGCCGGCGAAGACCGCCACATCCATGCGCGGCACCTCGTCCTGTGCGGGGACGACGTCGGTGAAGGCGATCCCCGCCAGGCGGCGCGGGCGGTCGGCGAGCATCGGCACCGCGCGATCACTCCATCTCGAGCCGCTCGTACGCCAGGACCAGCTCTTCCATCGCCACATCCGTCCCCTTGGCGTTCAGGGGGCCGCTCGTGTGCTTGATGATCCGGGCGCGGATCAGCTTCCACGTCTGGACGAATGCGGTGTGATCCTCGTTCTGGAGCTGGACGGTGACGTTGCGCAGCGCGTTCGGCGAGCCGTTCCGGATGTCGTTCAGCCACTGGTAGAGGTTGAGCGAGCCGACGACGCCCCGCTTGAGGGTGACATCGGTCGCCTTGTTGAGCCCCGTGATCTTGCGGACGCTGTTCTCGCGCTCGTTGCCGTTCCGGTACTCGGCGACGGTGACCTCCATGCCGATCCCGCTGACCTCCTGGAACCCCGCTTCCGGCCCGTCGGTGTTGCCGGTGCCGAGGTCGACGAGGAAGTTGAACTGGACGTAGGGTCGCTCGCGCAGCACTGCCATGAGTCAGTTCCTCCGGGTGGGCACGATCAGACCTTGTGGTCCGCCGTCCATTGGCCGATTCTAAATATCACGAACTCTGCCGGCTTGACGACGGCGACGCCGATCTTGCAGACGAGGCGGCCGTTGTCGAGATCGTTCTGGCTCATCGTACCGCGGTCGCACTTGACGAAGAACGCCTTCTCCGGCTTGTCCCCGAGCATCGCGCCCATCTGCCACTCGTTCAGCAGAAAATCTTCGATCGTTCTACGGACGTTGGCCCACAGCCGCTCGCCGTTGGGCTCGAAGACGGCCCACTGCGTCCCGAGGTCGATCGACCGCTCGAGATAGGCCATGTATCTTCGAAGGCTCACATATTTCCATTCCGGGTCGGACGAGATCGTCCGCGCCCCCCAGAGCAGCATCCCCCGCCCCTCGAAGAACCGGAAGCAGTTGACGCCTTCCGGGTTGAGCACCTCCTGCTGCCCCTTGCTGAGCAGCATCTCGAAGCCGAGGGCCAGATTCACGACCTCGTTGGCCGGCGCCTTGAACACAGCCCGATTCACATCGTTGCGGGCGTAGATCCCGGCCACGAAGCCCGACGGGGGGAGGGTGATCACCCGCCGGGTGATCGGGTCGAGCACCTTCACCCATGGGAAGTAGAGCGCGGCATACTTGGAGTCGAGCTTCGCGCGCATCTTCCGCACGTCGGTGATCGACTGGTTCTGCGCGCTGTCGAGCACCGCGATCCGGTAGCGCATGTTCTGCGCGTGGGCGATGAGCAGCCCGGTGACGGCGTTGGCCTCATCGCGATACCCGCCCGTGTAGCCCCATGTCACGCCGGGGGCGGCGACGATCGAGATGTCCTCGAGCGCCTCGAGCTGCTTCAACCCGGTCCGGTAGGACCGGCCATCGGCGGGCGACGTCGGCTCGACCTCCTTCCCCTCGTACTCCCGCGTCCCCGGGCGCGCCCCATCGTCGCCCCCCGAGAGGATCAGGTCGTCGGCTCGCGTGATCCCCTGCACGAGGGCGTTGCCGTCGTCGAGATCGACCCCCGGGCTCCCGTCGCGAAAGAGCGCATTGACGACATCGATCCCGGTCGTGTTCGCGTCCGCGACGACGACGAGCGGAAGCGCCCGCGCCTCCTCGCTCATCCCGAACACGGCGAAGAGAGAGTCGGCGAGCCCATTGCTCTGGTGCGCCGGGTCGAGCGGCAGATCGGTCCACGTCGCGATCGGCAGCCCGTTCTTGTCGCGCAGCTCCACCGTCAGGGTGAGCACGCGCACCGAGTCCCCCTGCCCCGGCTGCGGATCGGGCAACAGCTCGCCGAAGGTGCGACTCGCCGGGCTCCCCGACCCGCCAATGAAGCGCCACGGAAAGGGCGTCACCGCTGAATCGCGCTCGACGAGGTGGAGCGAGCCGACGTCCGCCGGCACCGGCGGCGACATCACCGGTGGGCTGGAGAGCGGAGGCGATGTCACGGACGGACTCGACACCGGCAGCGACGCCGGACTGAAAACCCCGGCGGCGTCGCGCACCCACACGACGTCCCGATCGGAGAGCGTGCCGAGCGTCACCTTCGTCGCCGACGCATCGCTGCTGTCGGGGTCGCGGACGCGGCCGACGACGTTGTCGCCGCTCCGGAGCGTCAGCCGGACGCGAAAGTTGCCGAGGGCGCCCGGGTACCGCGCCCGGAACTCCAGCCGCCCGACCCGGATCGACCCGTGCCCCGGATACGGAGCGGTCTCCGTCGGCTCGGCGTTGCCGCGGAAGATGCGGGACACGTAGAGGCGCTTCCCACCCTCGACGAAGAAGGCGCGCGCGGCGTGCCACATGAAGTTGTCCACCGAGGTGGAGCCGAAGACGAGCTTCTCGCCGTCCCCGTACGTCCGCTCGAACGCCTCGAGGCTCGTGATGATGTCGGGGTCGAGATCCACCGGGCCGTAGCGCGTCGGACCAATGAAGCCCGTCGTCGTCGTCGCCACCCCCTCGATCGACTTCGAGCGGTACGATACCTCCTCGACGTACACACCTGGAGCTAGGTACTCGGGCATCTCGATCTCCTCCGGAAGGGACTCTGGCTCAGGACGGGGCGATGAGGAGCTTTCCACCGGCGGCGCCGGCGATGATCAGCTCTTCGCCGTATCGAAGCGTCTCGCCGGCGAGCGGCCCCGGCGGCGACGCCGTCGTGGTGATCGACGCGGCCGGCGGCTGCAGCGCGATCTCGCAGAGGTCGGGAAGCGGCGAGCGCGGCGGATCGGTCACCAACGGCACGACCCGACCCGAGTACCGGACGCCGACCTCGAGCGTCCATTGTTGGTCCCGCAGCGGCGGCATCGGCGGCGGCGGCGAGGATGGTGACACGATCGGCGAATCAACCGCGCCGAGGCTCGACAGCCGCGGATACGGGAAGAGCGCCACGACCTCGCCGCGATCGTCGGCAACCCCCGACGCGATCGGCCGTCCGCGATACCGCAGCTCGAGCACGGCGAACGACGCCGGTGCGCCGGTCCGCGCGTCGACGAGCGTTCCCCGCACCGCCGCCATCCCGGCGGGCGCGATCCGCGACGGCGCGCTGAACAGCGGCACATACGGGCTCGCCGGCGGTGATGACAGCTCACCTGCCAGCGCGCCCAGCTCGGCGACGCACGGTGGGAGCGTCGGTCCCGGCGAGCCAGGAGGGAGATCGACGCCGAGCACGAATGAGATGAACCGCCCCGCCGTGTCGCGAACCTCGACGAGAAAGCGGCTCGTCGCCGGCGGCGACGACGCCCAGAACGCCTCGTCGCCGGCGCCGCTCTCGAACTCGCGCATTCCCGGGAGATTGGCGGCGACGAAGATCCCGGCGCGGTTGGGAATCGCCACTCGCAGTTCGCGCGGGCGCCCTCCGATCATCGGAGCGATCCGGACGGCGAGCCCCTCGCTCACGAGCCCCCGGGCAACGACATCCCAGAGACCGAGTCCGAATGGCGCGACCCGTGTGAGCTCCTCGACGATCACCTCGCGGGTGAACATCGCCGGCCCGGTCACTGCCCCACCTTGGCCATTCGGAACACCCGCGTCTGGACTTCGCGCCCTTCGCGGATCGCGATGTCGGAGTCGATCAGCACCATCCGCGCGACGTAGGTCGCCGACGTCTGCATCCGCGGCTTGAGCTTGTCCCAGACGCTCGTCAGGTCGGGGAGCGGGAGTGGATCGGCCACCAGCTCCACCGTCTCTTCCGGGCGGAAGACGTCCGACTCACGGAGATAATGGTTGAGCAGCCCCGCCGGCAGGATCGTGTGATCCTCCAAACGACGCATCCCCCAGCCAAGCAGACGTTGCTGCCGCTCGGCGTTCTTTGCCCACGGGGTGAGCAGGTAGTGCAGATCGACGGGGAGCGACGGCCGGTACCGTGTGCCGTCCGGGGCGACTCGCGGGGGAAGGTTGCGCAGCGTCGCGTTGATCCCGACGCGATAGAGGAAGAGAGTGAAGCCGTCGGGGGGCGAGGTGTCGCCGGTATACTCCGCCGGGTGCGCGGCCGAGAACGCGAGCGACCCCAGGTCGCTCGGGTAACCCTCCTCGAGCAAGCCGAGAATCGCCTTCGTCGTCGCCGCGATCGCGTTCGACGTCGCCACTCAGGCCACCGACACGGTCGTCATTGACGACGCTGCCAAAGCAGGCGGTGTGCCGCCCGCGCCGCCACGCGAAGTCGGTGTCTCGCGCTGAGTTAGACTATTCGCATCGATCGCGGGTGGGTCGCCGGCGCCGCAGGCGTTCTGGCGCCGAATCGCGCCAACCGGTTGCCGCGCGCTCCGTTAGGTGAGGCGCTCGACCGGCCCAGGGTCGGGTCCGGAACGACCCACCCCCGGCTCCGACGCCGCGACCTCATCGTCGATGAAGCGCCCGCGATCTACCCCGTGCTTCTTCACCAGCTTGCCGAGCCGGCTGCGCTCCTTTCCCGAGATGCGCGCCGCCATGCTGATGTTCCCGTGGGTCCGGGCCAAAAGGTCGATGAGGTAGCGCCGCTCGAACTCCGCGATCGCACGCTCTTTTGCCGCGCGGAAGCTCGCATCGCCCTCGACGAACTCGCTGGCGGCACCGGCTTGGGGCGCGAGCTGGATAACCGGCGACTCGGAGAGGAGAAAGCTACGGTGGATGACGTTCTCCAGCTCGCGGACGTTCCCCGGCCACGCGTGTCGCCGGATCCAGTCGGCCGACGCCGGGTCGAGCGTCTTCGGGGAGTCGCGGTACTCGCGGTTGAAGCGCCGCACGAACGCTTCGGCGAGGAGCGCCGAGTCGGCGCCCCGCTCTCGGAGCGGCGGGAGATCGAGCGGGAGCAGATTGAGCCGGAAGAGCAGATCCTGCCGGAAGGCGCCGCGCGCCACCATCGACTGCAGATCGGCGTTCGACGACGCCACCACACGGACGTTCGCGTCGCGGACGACGTTGCCCCCGACCGGGCGGTACTGATGGTCCTGGAGGAAACGGAGGAGCGTGACCTGTCCGCGCGGCCCCATCGCCTCGACCTCGTCGAGGAAGAGGGTGCCGCCTTCGGCCTGCGCGACGAGCCCGGTGCGATTCTCCCGTGCGTCGGTGAACGCGCCGCGGACGTGCCCGAACAGCTCCGACTCGACGAGGCTCTCGGGGAGCGCGCCGCAGTTGACCGGTACGAAGGAGGCGTTGCGCCGGCGGCTCAGCGCATGGATCGCCCGTGCCGCGACCTCCTTGCCGGTGCCCGTCTCCCCCTGGATGAGGACCGTGGCGTCGCACGACGCCATACGCCGGATCAGCCGCACACAATGGAGGAACGCGGGCGAATCGCCGATCATGTTCTGCCGAAGGTACTCGGCGACCGTTGCCTCGTCGGGCGGTGGCGCCGACTCGAACCTGGATCTCGGCATGGCGGGTTGGTATTCGCGCTGGACGCGTTCGGAACGGCCTTCGCTTCCGGACCGGCGTCGGTCCGATACCGCGACGAACCACTACTCCCCCGAAGGGATTGCTTCGCTACGTCGTCACGTAGCCACCAGCATCGGTGCTCACCGACGCGCCGCCTCCGTCTCCGGCACAGCGGTGCCGGGTACTAGAGTGATCCTGATCGACCAGCGATTCAGCTTGCCCACGTCCACTGGCCGTGGCTCCACCGCCGACGGTCAGCGTGCCGGGCGACGACCTCATCCGGGTGCTTGTCCAGCTCGATGCGTCCGCCTCGGCACGTGTAGATGACGGTACCCTCCGCGAGGTCGCGTCAGACGCGACCGACAGCTTGCATGGCTCCGGCATCCCACTCACCGCCGCTCGAGTGCGGCGGATGAGGCCACCTGAAGAAACCGGTCGGCGCACGTCACGCGAATCGACCGGGAACGTGATGGGGATCACGGTCGCCGAGATGGGTATATACGACCGCCAATGCTCGGTGAGCAAACTCTAATCTCCAGGCGGAAAAGCGTTGCGTCGGCGCAACACTTCGCGTGGGCGCGGGGGGGAGGGGCCCATGTCATCGTCGACCTCGGCGGCCGCGTGCCTGCGACGAGAGGGTGCGGCCCGGATCAGCTCGGCGGCTCCGGCAGACAACGCATCACGTGACGACCCGCCGACGACGGTCGACGGGGAGAACCGGCACTGACCAGCGCGACGGCGTGTAGGAACTACACGGTAATCGCCAGAACCCGCACCGGGCTTCCGCTCCCGTTCACGATCTTGAGCGGCGCCGCGATGATGATCGCGCCGGTCGCCGGGAGCTGATCGAGATTACGCAGGCTCGCCAACCCGAACTTCCCGGCCCCATGCATGACCGCGTGGTTGGGGAACGGCGGCTCGAAGCGGCCGGCCTGGCCGGCGTCGGTCCCGACCGTCTCGACACCGACGCCGAGGATGTTGCGGTCGTGGGCGAGAAGCTCGGAGGTCGTCCGGTGGAAGCCGGGTGAGTGCGGTCCATCGTCACGGACGTTGAGGAACGACGCGGCATCCGTTCGCTTGCTCCAATCGGTACGCAGGAGCAGCCACGCGCCGGCAGGAATCCGGCCGTGCGCGCGCTCCCAGGCGACGATGTGCTCCGGCATCAGGAGAAAATCCTCGTTGCGCGCCACCTCGCCCGTCGCATCGATGACGCACGCCGGCCCGACGAACCGGCGCGCGGGGATCGTATCGCAGGTGTTGTCGGGAAGGTCCTTGCCCGTGATCCAGTGAACAGGCGCATCGAAATGGGTGCCGGTGTGCTCGCCCATGCGGATCGTGTTCCAGTACCACGCCGGCCCCTTGTCGTCAAAGCGCGAGATCGTCTCGATCGAGACGCCGGGCGAGGACCCGAACTGCGGCGGCAGGCCGATCACCGGCGTCTCCGGCCCGAGCGGCTGCGTGAGGTCGACGACCCGCAGTGCTCCGGCCTTCAGCTCGGTGATGAGCTGCTCGAGGACCGAGGCGGGCGTGAGCGACGGCTGGGGAAGCTGGATGGCGATGCTCATCGTTACTCTCCGGGTCGAATGTCCTTCAGGTGGCGCTGGAACTGATATCGATTCTCGAGGAGCGAGAGATCGGTGACGTAGCCCGACGGTCCGGTGGCCTCGACCTTCGCGATGATCGTCGTCAGGTCGCGGGCGGCGAGCGCGTCGGCAAACGCGCGGCGAAAGTCGTCGAGCGTCCGCACCGTGGTCGTGCGCGGGACGCCGGCGCCGGCGGCGATCGCGGCGAGATCGCTCCCCGTCGACGTGGCCGTCGGGAAGCCGCCGACCGAGAGGAGGCTCTCGTTGTCGAACACGACGTGGACGAGGTTGCGCGGGCGGTAGCGGGCGAGCGTAGTGAGGCCGCCGAGGTTCATGAGAATGGAGCCGTCGCCGTCGAAGACGACGACCTGGAGCTCCGGCCGCGCGAGGGCGATGCCCAACCCCATCGATGACGCGAGCCCCATCGCGTGCTGGAGGTAGAAGAAGTTGGGGCGGTGCCCGATCGACTGGAGCTCGGCCGCGACCGCGCCCATGATCGTGACGACGACACACCGGTCCAGCTCGGGGTAGACCGCCCGCATCGCATCGAGCCGGCGCATCGGACGGCCATCGCCGGGAGACGCCGGCGCGACGGTCTCCTGCGTGGCGGTCGCATCGCTGGCGCGCGCGCTCATGCGTCCTCCCACATGAGGTCACGACACATGAGGAGCGCGACCGGGCGGCTGGCGGAATGGGCCAGCGTCTGCGCCTTCGCAACGCGACTCGGGACGTGATCCGGCGATTCGAGCCGCGTGTGCGGGATCCGCAGAGCATCGAGCACGTGCTCGGTGACGCCACCCCCCTCCGTCTGCCACGGATCGCGCTCGCCGAACTCGCCGCGGTGGCTGATGAACATGAGCAGCGGGATGCGATATAGCTGCGCGCACGACACGATGCCGTTCACCGACGCCAGAAAGCCGTGGTTCTGCATCAGCATTGCCGACTTCACCCCGGCGAGGTGCGCACCGGCGGAGATCCCGACGCCCTCCTCCTCCTTCGCCAGCCGCACGAGCGTCATCTCTGGATCGTCCTCGGCCATCCGAATGAGATGGACGAGCCACGTCTCGGGGAGCGCCGAGACGATGCGGACGCCGGCGTTCTTGAGGGTGTCGTAGAGCAGGCGAGAGCTTGAGACGGAAACGGGCATCGAGCGGATCGGGAGGGGAGGGCCAATCGAACGCGCGGCGTCCAGGGAGTCAAGGGACGAGTCACACCGCACTCCCGATCCCGATCACACTCGTCAGCACCCACCAGATGCCGACCGCCACGATCGCCGTCGGAATCCCGAACCTGATCCAGTAGAACACCCACATCGGCACCGGCCGCTCGCCATGCGCCATCAGCTCGGCGAGCGCGGACGAGCGATGCATGCACCAGCCGAACGCGACGACCGCCAGCAGGGAGCCTAGCGTTTGCATCCCCGATCCGAACGTCAGGTCCCACGTCCCGAAGATCGCCATGTTGATCGACGGCGGGATCGACAGAACGAAGACTGCCGCGGCGATCAGCCAGACGGCCCGCTTTCGCGTGAGGCGGGTGTTGTCGGTGAGTCCGACGGTCAGCGTTTCGACGGCCGCGATGTCGGAGAGGTAGCCAGCGCCGAACAGGGTCGCGTAGAACAGGAAGCCGAACAACCACCCGATTGGTAGCGCGTCGAACACCTGGGGCAGCGTCGAGAAGATGAGGGCCGGGCCGGCCGTCGGTTCCAGGCCAAGCGCGAAGACGGCTGGAATGATCGCCAGGCCGGCGATCAAGCCGGTGATGGTGTCCCCCGCCGTCGTCCAGATGGCGGCGGATCCGAGCGGTTCGTCACTGGCGAGATACGAGCCGTAGGCGACCATGAAGGTGCCCCCAAGAGAGAGCGAGAAGATCGCCTGCCCGAGCGCGGCGACCATCACCCGCGCGTCGATGTCCTGAAGACGGAACTTCAGCAGATACCAGCGAACCCCCTCAACCGCGCCGGGGAGCGTCAGGGCGCGAACGGTGAGAATCAGGAGGATCGCGCAGAGGACCGGCATGATGACCTTGCTCGCCATCTCGATCCCCGAGCGAAGACCCCGCTGCACGACGGTGGCACAGGCGACGATCACGGTAGCGGTGCAGGCTAGCTGGAGCGCGAAGGACTGTGCCGAGAATCCGCTGTCAGGCGGCAGGATTGCGCTCGCATCGACCGACGCGCCGGCGACGGATGCGCCGGCGGCGATCCAGTAGTACAGCACCCACCCGATGACCGCGGTGTAGTATGCTGTCGCAGCAGTGACCGTGCAGAAGAACACCCACCCCACTATTCGGCCCAGCGGGAGGCCGGCGATGGCGAAGGCACCCACGGGCCCACGCCGGGTGTGCCGACCGAGCGCCCATTCGGCCATCAGCGCGGGGACACCGATGGCAACGGCGATGACGACGTAGACGAGCACGAACGCCGCGCCGCCGTACCTTCCGACCATGTACGGGAAGCGCCATATGTTGCCCAGCCCGAGCGCCGCGCCGATCATCGTGACGAGAGTCGCGAACCGGGAGGTGAACAGCTCGCGGCGAGCGCCGCCGGGAGCCGACGATGCGGCCGGCGGCCGATCGATGACCGTCATTCGTATGAGGTCATCGAGTCCCCAGAACGCCTGCCAGCGTGTCGAGAGCGGTGTCGATGTCGTCGAGCGTCGAGTAGAAATGCGGTGCCAGGCGGATCACGGGACCCCGGGCGGATGGGAGCACCCCTCGCTGGCGCATCGCAGTCTCGACGTGGTGTGAGTCGGGAACGAGGAACGCGGTGTTGGCGGTTCGCCGGCTGATCTCGGGCGTGCCGTGGAGCGTCAGACCGCGCGCTCGGCCGCCCTCGATCAACCGCTCGGCGAGGATCTCGTGCCAGCCGCGGATCGCGTCGATTCCGAGCGCGTCGATGATCTCCATGCCGGCACGGGCGATGTAGGCGTTGATCAGGGGCGGGGTACCCGTATCGAACCGGCTCGCCGTCGGCGACCAGTCGAGGGCATTCACGCGGAACTCGAATGGGTTCACCCTGCCGAACCAACCCGTGACGGTGGGCCGCAGCGACTCGATCAGATCGCGCCGGACGTACAGGAAGGCGATGCCCGGCGTCCCCATCAAGTACTTGAGGCAGCCCGACGCCAGGAAGTCCACGGCAACGGACTTCACGTCGATCGGCACGGCCCCGGCGGTCTGGTACGCGTCGACGTAGATCAGCGCACCATGGGCGTGGGCCAGCGTGGCGATCGCGCCCAGATCCTGAACGAAGCCGTTCAGGTAGTAGCCGTGAGAGACGGAAACGAGCGCGACGCGATCATCGATGGCGCGCTCATAGTCGGTCGTCTCGATCTGCCCGTCGCGAACAGGGATCCACGCCACCCGCGCCCCTCGCCGCTCCTGCGCCAGCCAGACATGGCCGATCGTCGGGAACTCGGCCTCGGTCACGACGACTGTCGGTCGCGCGTCCGTCAGCTCGATTGCGCTCGCCACGGCACTCGTCGCCTCGGACACGGAGCTGAACACGGCGATCTCGTCGACCGAGGCGTTGATCAGCCGCGCGAACGCCGTCTTTGCCAGATGAACCTCGCGGACCCATACGTCCCAGTCCATCCCGCTCGTGTTCCACGAGTCCAGATAGCAGTCGGCCGCGGCCCGCGTGGCATCGGTCTGCGGCGCCTGGGAGCAGTGATTCATCGGGATCGTCGTTCCGAGGAGCGGGATCCGGGCGCGCCAGGCGGCGAGATCCTGCCGCGGGTGAAGCCGCACATCTCCGTCGCGTCTCACCTGAGTCGATCCGGCGCGGTAGGTTACCCGGGGCTGGTCCACGTTCCGAAGATGTCGTGCGGTAAGGGGGTCGGCCAGCACGCACCGATACGTCCCACCGCCGGCGTACCGCCAGCCGAACGCCAGCGCCGCCCGTCCGCCATTCGACCGATGCGCGCCGTCGTCATTACCCGACCGGGAGGTCCGGAGGTCCTCGAGATTCGCGACACGCCGGCGCCGACTCCGGCGTCCGGCGAGATGCGCGTCCGGGTGCGCGCCTTCGGTATCAACCGCGCCGATCTCCTCCAGCGTCGGGGCCTCTATCCGGCGCCGGTCGGCGCGCCGAAGGACATCCCCGGGCTCGAGTACGCGGGCGAGGTGGAGCGCCTCGGACCAGGCGTCGATGGCCACTCGATGGGTGATCGCGTAATGGGAATCGTCGCCGGCGGTGCGTACGCCGAGCTAGTCGTCACCCCGGCCGCGCACTCGATCCCCGTCCCGGCGGGGATGTCGTTCTCCGATGCGGCGGCGATTCCGGAGGCATTTCTCACCGCGCACGACGCGCTGGAGCAGATCGGCGCGTCGACCGGCGAATGGATACTGATCCATGCCGTGGGAAGCGGCGTGGGAACGGCGGCGGTTCAACTCGCCGGCGCGCGCGGCGCGCGCGTGATCGGCACGAGCCGGACGAGATCCAAGCTGGAGCGCGCAGCAGCCCTCGGGCTCGATGCGGGGATCGACATGACAAGCGAAGGGCTCGTCGCCGCGGTCAGGCAGATCACCGGTGGGCTCGGCGCCGATGCGGCGCTCGATCTCGTCGGCGGCCCGGATTTCGCCGCGACGCTCGAAGCGCTGGCCCCGCGCGGCCGCGTGATCCTGATCGGGCTCACCGCGGGATCGCGCGCGGCGGTCGATCTCGGCATCGTTCTCCGGCAACGACTGCGGATCGTCGGGACCGTGCTTCGCTCCCGGTCGAGCGCCGAGAAAACGATGCTCGCTCGATCGTTTCGTGAGAAGGCGCTGCCGCTTTTCATGACCAACGCCGCGCGGCCGGTCGTCGATCGGGTGTTGCCGCTGGAGCGCGTCCGCGAAGCGCACGAGTACGTGGAATCGAACGCGAATTTCGGGAAGGTCGTCGTCCACATACCTTGATGGAGGGGACAGTGCTCTGGCTTCGTGCATTGTCGTTCCTGATTCTGATTCCGTGCACCGTACTCGGCGTCGTGCCGTGGCTGCTGCTCGACGTCGGTGCGCGCTTCGATCCCGGCCCCTGGCGCTTCATCGCGATCGTTCCGATCGCCGCCGGCATCGCCGCAATGTTGTGGTGCAATTGGGATTTCGCCGTGCGCGGTCGCGGCACCGGCGCACCCTACGACCCGCCCCGGCTGCTCGTCGCTCATGGGCTGTATCGCCACGTCCGGAATCCGATGTACGTGAGCGCGCTGACGATCATCCTCGGGCTCGCGCTGTGGACGGGGGCGTACAGCCTGCTCGTCTACGCAGCGTCCCTGGCGATTCTCTACTCGCTGTTCGTGCGGTTCTACGAGGAGCCACACCTCCGCCGCATCTTCGGGCACTCGTACGACACTTACTGCGGCGCCGTCCCACGCTGGTGGCCGCGCCGCCGTGCGTGGGACGGGACGATTCCATCGACCGGCGCGGCGTGA
>WUUC01017960.1_pt1 | contig 20057 bp, 17 predicted proteins | sample 6278441 | NCBI WGS metagenome assembly WUUC01 (sample SAMN13675441, study PRJNA597444) | soil metagenome | isolation source: soil | place: USA: Washington | collected 2017-10
GTGGCGGCGGGCCTCGTCCTCGCCGTCGTGCAGTCCTTCGTCTACGCGCCCGGCAACGTCGCGACGCTGGCGTTCTGGATCAGCGCGTTCCTGCTTGCCGCGCTGCTTCCGTGACCGCGGCCCCTACGCTTCCGTCCATGCGGGACGGCCGTCCGCGCGTCCTCGTGCTCAACCAGTACTACTGGCCGGGCGTCGAGGCGACGGCGCATCTCCTCTCCGAGCTCTGCGAGGCGCTCGCCGACGAGTTCGACCTCACCGTCGTCACCGGCACGGTCGCCGGGGCCGAGTCGCCCGAGCGAAGCGTCCGAAACGGTGTCGAGATCGTCCGCGTCGGTTCGACCGCGTACGACCGCAGCAAGCTCGGGTTCCGAGCCGTCAACTACCTGACGTACCTGGGACTCTCGCTCGTGGAGGGGCTGCGGGTCGACCGCCCCGACGTCGTCCTCTGCATGACCGACCCGCCCGTGATCGCGGACGTCGCGCTCGTGCTCGCGCGACGGTACGACGCGCCGCTCGTCGTCGTCAGCCAGGACGTGTTTCCCGAGGTCGCGGTCGCACTGAAACGGCTCGACAACCCGGTGCTCGTCGAGACGCTGCGGTTGGCGACGCGCCTCTACCTCAAGCGCGCCGACCGTCTCGTCGCGATCGGCGAGACGATGCGGGAGCGGCTCGAGGGAAAGGGCGCCGCACGCGACCGCATCGTCGTGATTCCGAACTGGGTCGACACTTCCGACCTCGGGCCGCAGCCGCGCGACAACGCCTGGGCGCGCGAGCACGGACTCACGGACTCGTTCGTAGTCATGCACTCCGGCAACATCGGGCACGCGCAGGACCTTGACGCGCTGATCCGCTCGGCGACGTTCGTGCGCGACCTCGCCGACGTACGGATCGTCCTGATCGGCGGCGGTGCACGCCGAGACGAGCTGAAGGTGCTCGCGCGCGTCCTCGAGACCGACCAGCTGCTGTTCATGGGCTATCAGCCGCGCGAGGTCCTCGCCGAGTCGCTCTCGTCGGCCGACATCCATGTCGTCGGGCTTGCGCGCGGGCTCTCCGGCTACGTCGTCCCGAGCCGGCTGTACGGCATCCTCGCCGTCGGGAGGCCGGTGATCGCCGCCGCGGAGGCCGACAGCGAGACGGCGAAGGTCGTGAACGAGGTCGGCTGCGGGATCGTCGTGCCGCCGGGGCGGCCGGAGCTGCTTGCGCGCGAGATCCGCCGCGCGCACGACGGCGAGCTCGACCTCGAGGCGATGGGGAGGCGCGGGCGCGAGTACGTCGCCTCCGTGGGCGACCGGAGCGTCGCGGTCGAGCGGTACCGGCACGTCCTGCATGAGCTCGTAAACGGGCGCCGCACGTGACGCGACGGCGACTCGCCGCGCTGGGGGCCGGGGCGGTCGCCGTCCTGCTCGTGCTCGTCCTCGTCGGGTCGTGGGAGCGGTCGCGTCATGCCGACCGCGAGAACGCCGGGATCGAGGGCGTCGTCGCCGCCGTCGGGCCACTCGATTCGCCGTCGCTCAAGGGCTTCCGCCTGCTGACGCACTTCCAATGCCTCGTCTACACGCGAGGGCGCGTCGAGTACGCGCTCGAGCTCTGCGTCGACCGCGAGGGCCGCGTCGTCGAGGCGATCGACCGGCGGTCCGGCGAGCCCGAGTTCTGGAGCCTGCGCGAGGATCGCGCGCGCGCGGAGGTTCGCGTCGACCGGGCCGAGGTCGAGCGTCTGATCGTGATGATGTGCCCCGACTGCGGGGCGATCCTCGAGCGCGGCCGAGACGAGTCGTGAGCGGTCGGGTGCTGCTGCGCCAACTGGAGGGCGCGCTCCAGGCGCTCACCGCTGCGGTCGTGCTCTGGTTCGGGCTCGCCGCGAGCGGCGTCTACCCATGGAACATCCCGGTCGGGCGCGCAGTCCGGTGGGCGGCGCTCGCGGAGCTTGCGGCCGTGGTCGTGCTGTACGTGCTCGTCGCAGGCAGAGGGCGCGTGAGCCGCGCCTTCGGGCTGCTTCTCGGCAGCTTCCTCGTGCTTGCCCTCGCCTCGACCGCATGGTCGCCGGACGCCTCGCTGACCGCGGGTCGCTGGCTGACCGTCGCGGCGGTGTTCGTCGTCGGAGTCTCGCTGGCCGGTGCCGCCGCCCGGCGCGCGCAGCTGGTCGAGATCGTCGTACTCGGCGTCGTCGCCGGCGTCGTGCTGCTCGCGCTGCTCGGGCTCGCGAACCTCTGGGCCGACTCGGAGCGAGCGATCGTGCCCCCGACGACGCAGGCCGCAGCCCGCTACAACGGCATCGGGGGCAATCCGAACACGATGGCGATGCTGATCGCGCTCGTCCTGCCCGCCGTCGTGTGGCTCTTGATCTCGGCGCCGACGCGGGCGAGGCGCGTGCTCGCCGTGGGCGTCTTCGCGCTCCTGTTCGGCTCGCTCGTCGCCTCCGGCTCTCGCGGCGCGCTGCTCGGGTCGCTGGTCGGGGTGCTCGTCTTCGCCGCCGTCGCCCCGCTCGGGCGGCGACGAGCGCTGGTGACCGGTCTAGCCGCGCTCACGCTGTTCGGTGCGGCGGTCGCCGTCCTCGAGATCCCGCAGCCGGCGAAGACGAACCCCGTGATCCGCCCTGACATCGTGCCGCCGTCGACGCCGGCGCTGAGCCCGCTCGACGTCCAGGCAAGGCTGCCGCTCGAGAGCGAAGTCGGGTTCCCTCGCCCTCGTGAGCCGGCGTTCGAGCGCACGCTCTTCACGTCGAGCGGCCGCCTCGGCGCGTGGGAGGGCGCGCTCGACCAAGCGCTGGAACGGCCGTTGCTCGGGTACGGCTTCGGGACCGAGGAGCGTGTGTTCAGCGACCGCTACTACCTCCACTACTCCGAGCGGCCGGAGAACTCGTACCTCGGCACGCTCCTCCAACTCGGCGTCGTCGGCTTGGTCGTGCTCGTGGCCTTGCTCGCGCTCGTCGTCTGGCGCGTTCGGCGTGTTCGCGGTGGGCCCCTCGCGGCGTGCGCCGGCGCTCTCGCCTGCGGGCTCGTCCTGGCGGTCAGCCAGAGCTTTCTGACGAGCGTGGGCAGCCCGGCCATGCTGCCGTTCTGGGTCCTTGCGCTCCTACTCGTCGGCGCGACGGAGCCTCGCGTACCGCGCGACCTCGACGAGCGCCAGCGTGGCGAACGCGAGGAAGATCCCGCGGAGCGGCATCGCGAACCGAGCCTCGACGTGGTGGCTGGCGAGGATCGCCGTGTAGGCCGCGAGCAGGAGCGCGGCGCCGCGGCCGGCGCCGCCGCGCGCGATCGCGACAACCGCACCGGCCAACGCGAGCGCGAGCAGGACCCAGTCGATCGCCCGTAGGCCCGCGAGCGCCGCGCCGCTCGGCTGGTACCAGTCCTTGTGCGCGTTCCAGAGGAACCAGCCGCGGTACAGCGTCTCCCAACCGACCTGCAGCGGCTCGTCTCGCAGGCGCTCCCGGTAGAGGTCGAGCGCGTCTTCTCGCAGGCTCGTGTCCGCGCGCTCGAGGTAGCGCGGGTGCGCGGCCGGGTCGCGCTGTAACTCATCCGCCGACGGCGCGAGCGCACGCACTTCGTCCATGCGAGCGCGGAACCGCGGGTCGGCCTCGACGTCGGCCGAGCTGCGACCGTGTCCTTCGCCGCTCGCCGCGAGGATCAGGTTGTACGCCTCGCCCCACACCTGCATCGTCGGCCGACCGACGACGTGGTCGGTCCACGCGAGCCACGGGACCACGAGAGCGGCGGCCGCCGCGCCGGCCGCGGCGAGGCGCGCGAGTCGCGCGCGTGCCGGGCCGCGCGCGAGCGCCGCGGCGAGGAGCACGAGCGGGATCGCGAAGACGAAGACGGAGCGGACGAGCGCCAGCGCGCCCGCGAGCCCACCGGTTGCGGCCCACCAGGGCAGTCGGCGCGTCTCCGACGCGCGGGTGTAGGCGTAGAGCCCGGCGAGCGCGACGGTTCCCGCGAGCGCCTCGCTGAGGACGAGCGCGACGTAGTGCTTCGACCACGGGTCGACGGCGTATACGAGCCCGCCGAGCAGCGCCACGCCGTCGCCCCACCAGCGGCGCAGGGAGAGCATCAGGAACCACGCGCCGAGCCCGAAGAGCACGCCCTGACCGACGAGCACAGGCCGGTGCCGGAGGTCGCCGAACACCTCCCTGTTCCCGAACAGCGCGACGTACGCGGGGTAGCCCGGCGCGCGAAAGACCTGGCGCTCCGGCTCCTCCCAGACGCGGCGGGGGATGCGGGCGCCTGTGAGGTCGAACCAGCCATCCGGGAAGACGAAGTAGAACCCCGCTCTGAGCGGCGTCGAGTACGAGCCGTCGCGGATCGCGTTCGCCGCGGCGAGGTACGTCCAGCTGTCGGTCCTCACGTTCTGGCTGACGAATGGGACGTAGACCAGCCCGTGCAGCCCAGCTGCGACCGCGAGGACGACGAACAGCGAGCGGGGACGCCGGACGAGAGCGCGAGCGCGGTCCACGCGTCAGCGGCGGAGCCGGACCTCGAGGAGGACCACGATCGCCTTGAAGCCGTCCCGCCACGTGATCTTCTTCCCCTCCGCAGCCGTCCGGCCGTAGTACGCGACCGGGATCTCGTAGATCCGCAGCTTCCGACGGCAGACCTCGCCGGTCAGCTCGGGCTCGATCGCGAAGTCGTCGTGCCGAAGCTCAAGCGTGCGCAGGACGTCCGCCCGGAACGCCTTGTAGCCGGTTTCCATGTCGTGCAGCGTCGTGTTGAAGAGGAGGTTGGTGAGCAGCGAGAGGAAGCGGTTGCCCACGAGGTGCCAGAACAGGTACGCCCGCTGCGGGCGACCGCCGGACAGACGCGATCCGTAGACGACGTCGGCGACCCCGCGCACGATCGGGTCGATCAGGGGCGGGACGTCGACCGGGTCGTACTCGAGGTCCGCGTCCTGGATCACGGCGATGTCGCCCGCGATGTGCGGAATCGCCGCGCGGATCGCCGCGCCCTTGCCGCGGTTCTGCTGCCGCACGAGCACGTGCTGCGGGTTCTTCGCCGCCCACTCCTCGAGAATCGCGGCGCTGCCGTCCGTTGAGCCGTCGTCGACGACGATGATCTGCTTCTCGAGGTCGAGCTCCTCGACAGCCACGAGCACGCCGGAGATCGTCCGCGCCTCGTTGTAGGCCGGGATGATGAACGAGACGCGCACGAGGGCGGGCGCCAGTGTACGACCCCGTGCCCGCCCGCTCGTGCAGTTACCGTCTCTCGGCATGGTCGCGCTCTCGACGCGGCTCGCGTCGCGCGCCGCGGAGCCGAACCTCGCGCTTGCGCTCGGCGCTCTCGCTGCGCTCGGGGCGGAAGCGGCGCACCGAACGCAGGGCTCGACCGCGTGGGTGCTCGCCGGCGGAGCGGCGTCGGCTCTCGGACTGCTCGTTGCGTGGCGGAACCAGGAGCGCCTGCGGCTGCCCGCGGTGCTCGCGCTCGCGCTCCTGCTTCCGGTGGCGTGGCTTGCGCTCCATCTCGCGCTCGACGTCGCGGGGGACAAGGACTCGAGCGTCGTCTTCCGCTGGCAGGGGAACGGGCTCCTGCACGGCGACTACCCGCGCTCGGAGTACCCGGCCGGCGCCGTCGCACTGTTCGCGCTCGAGGCCTGGCTCGGCGGTGGCTCGACGCGCGCCCCGAACGCGCTGTTGATGGCGCCGCTGAACGCGCTCGTCGTCACGTGCGTCTGGCTGACACGCGCGCGGTTCGCCCCGTGGCTCGCGGCGCTCGTCGGGCTGTGGCCGTTGAACTCGTTCTACTGGCAGTACAAGTTCGACCTCGCGCCCGCGGCGCTGCTCTTGGTCGGGCTGTTGCTAGCGCACCGGGGACGCTGGACGCTCGCGGGGGTTGCGCTCGGCCTCGGGGCCGCCGTCAAGTGGACGCCCGCGTTCGCCGTGCTGGCGCTCGCCGCCTGGCTGCTCTCGTCGCGGCGAGTGCGCGAGGCCGCGGCACATGCGGGCGCTGCGGCCGCGGCGTTCGCGCTCGTCCACGCGCCGTTCGTCGTCTGGGCGCCGCACGAGACGCTCGCCGCGTACACGCGCCAAACCGGCCGCGCGATCACGCCGGAGTCGCTGTGGTACCTGCTGCTTCGCCCCTTCGACCTCGCGCGCGTTCGCTCGCACATCTCGTTCGGCGCGGGCGCGCCGGCGTGGGCAGACGTCGGGGCGACCGCGCTGCAGGCGGCGGCCGTCGTGCTCGTCGTCGTCGTGGCCGCGCGCGCGCGTACTCGCGCCGGCGCCGTCGCGGCGGCAGCGCTGGCGCCCGGCGCGTTTCTGATCGGGAACCGGATCTTCAGCCCGCAGTTCGTGCTCGTCCTGTTTGCCGGGTGGGCGTTCGCGGCGGCTCTCGGGCTTCGAGACCGTCGCGAGCAGCTGGCCGCGGGGGCGGCGATGGCGCTCGCGGCGGTCGGCAACGCGTTCGTCTACCCGTATGCGTTGCCCTACTACGACGTCACGTGGCCGCTTGCGTCGCTCGTGCTGTTCACGGTCGCCGTCACCTTGACGGCAGTTCTGTCCGTTCGCGCGGCGCAGGCGCGGTAGCGCCGCGGACCGCGCGCGCCGCGGTCGTCAGACCGAGGATGCTGAGGAAGAACGCCGAGAACACGCCGCCGATGCCGATCGCGACCAGGGTCAGCCCCAGCAGCCCGAGCGCGGGATCGGGAACGTCGTTGAAGTTGGAGATCCCCGTCACGACGAACCCGGTGAGCAGGACGACAGCCGCGGCCGCGAGCCCATGCTCGAGCCGGAAACGCCGCCACACCGATTCGAGGAACGGTTCCTCGTCGCCGAGGTAGATGGCCGCGTACGTGCGCGCGAACAGTCCGAGCTGGATCGTCTGAGCGCCGACGACGGCGAGGAAGCTCGCGGCGATCGCGAGCGGCAGAGCCCAGCGCGGATCGCCGAGGGTGCGATCCAGCGCCAGAGGCACGAGCAGTCCGAACCCCACGAGCATCGCCAGCCCGCCCGGCGCGAGGAACAGGAACGTCGGACTGTGCACGAGCATGAAACGCACGTGTCGCCACGCGTCGCGGACGCCGCTCAGCTTCGACTCGCCCACGCGCGGTCGGTATGTGATGGGAACCTGTTCGATCCGGAGGCCACGCTTCGCGGCCTTGATCACCATTTCGGACGCGAACTCCATTCCCGTCGAGCTCAGTGCGAGTTCCGGTAGCGCGTCGCGCCGCACGACGCGCAGCCCGCAGTGCGCGTCGGAGACGCGGGCGCGAAAGAACACGTTCAGCATCGTCGTCAGGATCGGGTTCCCGATGTATCGGTGCGACCACGGCATCGCGCCGCGTTGGATCTCGCCCTCGAAGCGCGAGCCGAGGGCGAGGTGCGCCCCCGCGCGGGCGCGCCCGACGAGCTCGGGCACCGCGTCGAGGTCGTACGTGCCGTCCGCGTCGGTTAGGACCAGGTACCGCCCGCGGGCGGCGTCGAACCCCGCGAGATACGCGCTTCCGTATCCGCGGCGCGGCTCGTAGACGATGCGTGCTCCCGACGCTGCCGCGACTTCGGCGGAGCCATCCTCTGAGGCGTTGTCGACGACGACGACCTCCCCAGACACGCCGATGCGGTCGATGACGGCGAATGCCTCGCGAACGACGGCTCCCACCGCCGCCTCCTCGTTCAGGCAGGGGATGACGAACGAGATCTCTGGGACGTCACTCACGACGTTCGAGCCTCGCGATGAAGTGCAGAGAGCGGTCGAACACGAGCCGTGCCGGGCCTGGATAGAGACCGAGCCGCTCGTTCCACTCGATCGGTTCCAGCCTCAGCTCCGTGAACACCTCGTGCCAGCGGGCCCGCGTCCAGTACGCGTACGGAAGCCCGACGCCGTAGCGCGCGTTGCCGGTCCAGTCCATGAGTCGCAGCGTTCGCTCGGCCAGTCGCCCCTCGAGTAGGTGGTCCTTGATCACGATGACCGGTGCCACTCGGCGGGCCTCCGCAAGCAGCTCGACCGGCTCCTCTGCGTGATGAAGGACGTCGACCAGCAGTGCGACGTCGACGGAGTCGTTCGCCTCGTCGAGGTGGCGACCGTCGAACGGCCGAGTCGGGATCGCCGTCTGCGGCCGGACGAGAACGTCGACGCCTTCGACCTCGACGTCGGGGCGCCGTCGCGCAATCGCGGCTCCGACCGCCCCGTCGCCCGAGCCGATGTCGAGGACGCGCGCGCCCCGCGGCAGCAGCGCCTCGACGTGCTCGCTCAGGCGCTCGATGCGTCGCGGATAGACGAGCCGCTCGTGGGCGCGCTCGATCAGGTTCACGTCGGGGCCGCGCGGTGGAGCGGCAGTCGCCGCCGGCGCACAGTCGCGAGAGCCGCCGCACCGATCCCGGCCGCGAGCGCGAGCGCGAGGACATAGGCGGTTCCCGGCGGAAGGCCGGCCGGGTTCCGCGCAGCGAGCGCGACAGCAGCCCAGCCGGCGATCGCCGCCGCCGCGACGGCGAGCTCTCTGCGCTCGATCCGCAGCACCGGCGACGCGGCGGCGGTCGCAGCGACCGCAAGGACGACCGCTGCGAAGAAGAGCGCGATCGTGTACCAGCCCGTGATCCCGATCAGGCTGAGCGCCGTCTGCGAGAACGTCTTGGACGAGATGCGCTCGAGCCAGTCGCCGTCGTAGGAGGCGAGAGGGTTCGTGGCGGTGATCAGCACCATCTGGAAGGCCGAGATCCCGCCGAGCGCGATCGTGGTGAGCGGGAACGCTCTTAACGCCGCCGCGAAACCAAGCGCGACGAACGGCATGATCATGATCAGATAGCGCGGCGCGCCCTGGCCGCCGAACACGGTGATGCCGAGCCGGAAGCAGGACGCCCAGGCGAGCACGATTGCCACGACGCTCAGCACGACGAGCGCTTCCGCCCGAACGCCGCGGCGCCACGCCACCGCGGCGCCCGCCACGCCGACGACGACGATCGGAGTCAGCGTGACGATTCCCCAGGCGGAGAAGAGGACGTCGAACAGCAGCCGGCCGCTCGGGGTACCCATCCCGTACAGACCACCCATCGGGAGGAAGTTGCTGTCGTACGACGAGTGGAACGGGGAGCCGAAGGCCCACGCGTTGTAGACGAGGACGGGGGCGACGCCCACGATGACGCCGGCCGCATAGGCCAGTCCGCGCGGTACGGCGGCGGTGCGGGTCCGAAGGGCGTACACGCCGACGACTATGCCGATCAGCACGAGCGAGTACTCCGTCGCCGCAGCCAGGCCGGCCAGCATGCCAGCCATCGCGACGAGCGAGAAGCGGGGGGGTCCGCGTCGCTCGTAGAGCAGAAGCGCGAAGGCTGCGAAGCCCAGCATCGTCGAGAGCACGTGCGCGAAGAACATCGTCGAGAACGGCAACGTCAGCGTCGCGAGGCCGAGCCCACATGCCGCCGCCAGCCCGAAGCCCGGCGCGAGCCGGTCCGCCGTCCAGCGCACGATCACGAGCAGCGCGAGAAATGCGAGCGTGACCGACCAGAGGTGGAGGGCCCAGATCACGCGGGTCGGATCTCCCGTCGTGCGCATCCCGCTCGCCACCGTGACGGCGTACGCAGGCATCGTCGCCAACGCGAGGCCGGGGGCCTTGTTCGAGTACACGTGCCCTTCGAAGATCGCGACGTCCCCCGTCCCGAGGTCCCCGATCTCGCGCCGGCTCTCGTCGATGCGGGGAGTGCCGTCCGCGAGCGCGCGGACGAGGGCATAGTGCGCGTTTTGGTTCCAGCCGTTGACCTGCATCGGGTAGGCCGAGGCGAAGGCGAGCGACGCCAGTGCCAGCAGGGTCAACCGCTGCGGTGTTACGAGGCGCCGTCGGCGCACGGCCGTCGAGGATACCGGCGGGTCGCGCATAATCCTCGCGCGCGTGCCCCCGCCTGCCCGTCTCTCGACGTGGTCCGTCCTGACGGCAGCGACGCTCGCATGTGCCGGTGCGCTCAGGGTCTGGGTCTTCTCGTCGCCGCTGGGCGCTCTCGACTCGGACGAGGCCGTCGTCGGCTTGATGGCAATCCGCGCGCTCGACGGCGACGTGCCGATCTTCTACTGGGGCGGGCTCTACGGTGGCTCGCAGGAAGCGCTCGCCGCGGCCGCGGTGTTCGCGTTCACCGGCGCGGATCGGGTGGCGCTGAAGCTCGTGGGACTGTCGTTCTACGCCGTCGCCGGCGTGCTCGTCTGGTTGGTCGGGCGAAGGACGGTCGGCGAGCCGGGCGCGCGGATCGGCGCGGCGCTGTTCGCGGTCTGGCCGCCGTTCCTCGTCTGGTGGTCGACGAAGGAGCGCGGGTTCTACGGCTCCGGGCTGCTCGTCGGCCTGCTCGGGATGTGGCTCGCGTTGCGGCTGCGCGAGCGTGACTCGCGCCTCGACGCGGCGCTGCTCGGTCTCGCGCTCGGCGTCGGCGTCTGGGCGACGCTCCAGTCGATGCTGCTCGCGCTCCCCGCGCTGGTGTGGCTCGCGCTGCGGCGGCCGCAGGCGTACAGGCTCGCCCCCTATGCGCTCCCCGGGCTCGTCGCCGGCGCCTCGCCGTGGCTCGCGTGGAACGTCCGCCACGGCTGGAACGCCGTCGTTCCGGAATCCACTGCCGGCGCCGGCAGCACGTACCTCGAGCGTTTCGGTGACCTCTTCGCGATCGTCCTGCCAACGTGGCTCGGGCTCCGCGAGCCGTACACGCTGGCGTGGGTGCCGGGACGCGCAGCCGGTGTCGCGCTGCTCGTGCTCGCGCTCGGTCTGCTCATGTTTCTCTGTGTTCGCTTCCGGCGGGAAGCGGAGCCGCTGCTGCTCGCGTTGGCCGCGTTCCCCTTTCTCTACGCGGCGTCGACGTTCACGTACTTCGTCGACGAGCCGCGGTACCTCGTCTTCCTCGCGCCGGTGCCGGCGCTCCTCGCGGGCGCCGGCCTCGCTCGGACGACGCCGCTCGCGGCCGCGGCGGCGCTCGCGCTCGCCGTGGCTGCGTCGGTCGTCGGCTTGGCGCGCCTCGAGCGCGAGGGGCGGTACGCGCCGCTGCGCGTGCCGAGCGACCTCGGCCCTGTGCTCGAGACCCTCGAGCGCAACGGCGTGCGCCACGTGCGAGCGAACTACTGGATCGCCTACCGGATCACGTTCGAGAGCGAGGAGCGGGTTATCGCGAGCCCGGACGGCTTCTGGCGCTACTACCCGTACCACCAAGCGGTCTCCGTCGATCCGCGCCCTGGGCGCGTGTTCCTGTCGGGCTCGGCGCGCGGGCGTCGAGAGCAGCCGCGGCTGATCGAAGCCGGCTATCGCAGGCTTTCGGTGGACGGGTTCGTCGTCTATGTGCCGAGGCGGTAGGGTCGGTCCCGTGCGTGGCTGGGCCTACGTCGCCCTCGGCGCGCTCGTCTTCGCATACGCGTTCCTGATCCAGCCGACGGGCGACAACCAGAAGGCGCACTACGCACTCGTGCGAGCGCTCGCCGACGGCCGGGCAACGGTCGACGAGGTGCGCACGAACCCGAACCTGCGGACGATCGACGTGACCGAGCACGACGGCCACCTGTACGCGGCGAAGTCTCCGGGCTACGCGCTCTTCTCGCTGCCCGCCTATGTCGTGCTCGAATGGGCGGGCGTCGACACGGACGGCGACACGAAGAGAATCTTGTGGGCGCTCCATCTGTGGGCCACCGTGCTACCCGCCCTCGCGCTGCTGTTGGTCGTCCGCCACGTCGCCGACGACGTCGAGCCGGGCCTCGGGATCGCCGCCGCCGTCCTCCTCGGCGTGTCGACGCTCCTGCTTCCCTTCGCGACCCTGTTCTTCTCGCATGTGTTCACGGCAGCCCTCGCCTTCGGTGCGTTCGCGCTGCTCTGGTTCGACCGGCCGCGCGGGCCTCGACCGTGGGTCGTCGCCGCGTCGGGGCTCCTCGCCGGGTTCGCGGCCGCCACCGAAGCCTCCGTCGCGATCGCCGCCGTCGTCCTCGGAGCGTACGCCGGTTACGGCTTGGCACGAAGCGGCTGGCCGACGCGCGCTCTCGCGTTCGCGGGGGCGTTCGCACTCGGCCTTGCTCCGAGCCCGGTGTTCAACTGGTGGGCGCTCGGCTCGCCGCTGCGTTCGCCGTACGAGGGCTGGCACTACCCGGGTCAGGCCGAGGAGAGTGGCTCGTTCGGTTTCGGGGTCCCGACCCCGAACTCGTTCCTCCTCGTGCTGCTCTACCCGACGGGTCTCGTGCTGCTCGCCGCGGGCGTCGCGGGCTCGATCCTCCTGCTGCGGCGTCGACGCGCTGAGGCGACGGTGATCCTCTCCGTCGCCGCTGCGTTCGTGCTCGCGAACTCGATGTCGCCGGACGCCCTCGGCGGCGCTGCGCCGGGTCCGCGCTATCTGGTCCCGGTCTTTCCCTTCTTCGCCGCCGGATTGGCGGTCGCACTCCGGAGGTTCCGCGGCGAGACGGTCGGGCTCGCCCTCGCCGGTGCGACGATGCTCGGCGCCGCGACGATCACCTCGCCGCTCGGCGCGTTCGACCAACACGTGATCCAGCGGCTGCGCGCCCACAGCGTCGTCGACACGGCACTCGAGCTGGTCGGCTTCCGCAGCGGCTACGCCGTCCTGGTCTTCGTGGCCGCCGTCGGACTCGCGATCGGCGCCGCCGCGCGCGCCGCGACGCTCACGCTCGCGGCGCGGGACGCCTTGCCGGCCGCTGTGACGGCGGCTGTTTTCGCCGTCGTCGCGACGCAGACGCCGAGACTTTTGTCCGAGCCGGCACCCATGGCCGAGCTCGCCGCGGCCGCTGCGATCGTCGCCGGAGGCGTAGCGGCCGTCGCCGCCGCTCGCCGGCTCGCGTCCAAACCGCCGCGATCCAGGGGCACAATGGAGCCCGACCGTGCGCTCTGACCCCGTCGAGATCAGCATCGTGGTGCCCGTCTACGACTGCGACTCGTGCCTGCACGCGCTGTACGAGCGGGTTACCCGGACCGTCTCACGGCTCGTCGAGTCGTGGGAACTGATCTTCGTCGACGACCGGAGCCGCGATGATTCGTGGGCGACGCTGCTCGAGCTGGCAGCCGCCGACGAGCGGGTCAAGGTCATCAGGCTGAGCCGGAACTTCGGCCAGCACGCGGCGATCACCGCCGGGATGGCCGAGAGCGTGGGCCGGTGGACGGTCGTCATGGACTGTGATCTCCAGGATCCGCCCGAGGCGATCGCCGACCTCTACGCGCACGCGCTGCGCGGCCACGACATCGTGCTCGCGCGGCGGCGGACGCGGCGGCAAGCACTCCCTCGACGTATCGCGAATCGCCTCTACTTCCTCGTTCGTAGGGCCGTGGTCGGGTTCGGTCTGGACACCGAGCATTCGAACCTCAGCATGATTTCCGCGAAGGCCCGCGAGTCGTATCTCTCGATCCACGACAAGCACCGCAACTTCTTGCTGATCCTCTACTGGCTTGGGTTCGACCGCGCGTCGATCGAGTTCGAGCACGCCGACCGGCATTCCGGCCGCAGCTCGTACACGTTCGGTTCGCTCATGCGGGTTGCGCTCGACGGGCTCTTCTTCCACACGACTGCGATGCTGCGCTGGATCGTCTATCTGGGGTTCGCGATCGCGGCGCTGAGCCTCGTGCTCGCCGTCTACTTCATCGGCGCGTACTTCGCACGAGTCACGTACCCGGGTTGGACGAGCCTTGCGGTGCTCGTGCTGCTGATCGGAGGGTTCATCATCATCGCCGTCGGCGTAACCGGGCTCTACCTCGGCAAGGTCTTCGAGCAGGTGAAGGATCGACCTCTGTACATCGTCGATCAGCGCGTCGCGGGTGGTCACGCGGGACGGCATGAGCTCGAGCCGGAGCAACGAGTGGCGCCACGCGACTCGGCGTGAAGACCGTCGCGATCGTGCAGTCGTGCTACGTCCCGTGGAAGGGCTACTTCGACCTGATCAACTTCGCCGACGAGTTCATCCTGTACGACGATCGCCAGTTCACGAAGCACGGCTGGCGCAACCGGAACCGGATCAAGACGCCGGCTGGGCCGCAGTGGCTGACGATCCCCGTGGCCCATCGAGGCCGTCACGGACAGCGCATCGACGAGACCCGCGCTGTCGACTCGCGGTGGCGCGTCAAGCACTGGCGAACCCTCGTCCAGAACTATGCTCACGCGCCGCACTTCGCGGAGCTCGCCGATCGCTTCGAAGACGCGTATCTCGCGGAGGACGAGACTCGGCTGAGCATGATCAACCGTCGGTTCATCGACGCGATCTGCGGTGTCCTCGGAATCGAGACGCCGATCTCCTCGTCGACCGCGTATCCGGCGCAAGGTGCGGGATCGCAGCGTGTGCTCTCGCTCTGCCGCGCGGCCGGCGCGACGCGGTACCTGTCCGGGCCGACAGCGCGCGCGTACCTCGACGAGTCGCTCCTTGCCGGCGCGGGAATCGACGTCGTCTACATGGACTACTCGGGCTATCCCGAGTATCCGCAGCTCCATCCGCCGTTCGTTCACGAGGTGACGGTCCTCGACCTCCTCTTCAACGTCGGGGCCGCAACTGCCAGGCGTTACTTGAAGAGCTTCGACCGCGAGGCGCTCGCCGCGGCTGGATGAAGCGACTTGTCCTGTTCGGCGCCGGCGAGCTTGCGCGGCTTGCCTACCTCGCCTTCGCGGACGACGAGCGTTGGGACGTCGTTGCCTGCACCGTGAGCGCGCCGTTCGTCCGTGAGGCCGCGCTGTTCGACCTGCCGGTCGTTCTGTGGGAAGAGCTCGAGTCGACGCACCCGGCCGCCGAGCACGCGCTCTTCGTCGCCGTCGGCTATCGCGGCGTCAACCGCCACCGCCGCGAGCTCTGCGAGCGCGCGCGCGGACGAGGGTATGAGCTCGCTTCCTTCGCAAGCCCTCACGCGCTCCTCGCCTCCGACGTCGAGGTGCGCGAGAACACGTTCGTCTTCGGCGGCGCCGTGATCGAACCCTTCGTGCAGCTCGGTCGCAACGTGATCGTCTGGAGCGGAGCCCTCGTCGCGCACGACTCGCGAATCGGCGACAACTGCTTTCTCGCTCCACGGGCCGCGATCGCGGGCAACGTGACGCTCGGGGAGAACTGCTTCGTCGGAATCAACGCGACGGTGCGCGACGGCGTCACGGTGGGCGCGAACTGCGTCATCGGCGCCGGCGCCGTCGTGAAGCACGACACTCCGCCCGGCGCGGTCTACTCCGCCCAGGCGACGCCGCTGTCGGCCCGAGACAGCTCGGGCCTCGACACGCTATGAGGCCCGGGTACATCCCGTTCAACCGCCCGTACATCGTCGGTGGAGAGATCGAAAACCTCCGGCAGGCGATCGAGAACGCGCATCTCTCGGGTGCGGGCCCGTTCGGGGCGCGCTGCAGTGCGTGGCTCGAGGAGCGCACCGGCTGCAGCAGGGCGTTCCTCACGCCTTCCTGCACCGCTGCGCTCGAGATGGCGACGATTCTCGCCGAGCTCGAACCCGGCGACGAGGTGATCATGCCGTCGTTCACCTTCTCGTCGACCGCGAACGCAGTCGTTCTTCGCGGAGGTGTGCCCGTCTTCGTCGACGTCAGATCCGACACGCTGAACCTCGACGAGTCGCAGCTCGAGCAGGCGCTCTCGTCGCGCACGCGCGCCGTGGTACCGGTCCATTACGCCGGAGTCGGCTGTGCGATGGACGAGATCACGGCGTTCGCGCGCGAGCACGGCCTGCTCGTGCTCGAAGATGCGGCGCAGGGCTTGCTCGCCACGTACCGGGACAGACCGCTCGGCGCCATCGGCGACGCCGGTGCCGTCAGCTTCCACGAGACGAAAGACGTCATGTGCGGCGAGGGCGGCGCACTGCTCTTGAGTCGCGAGCAGTGGGCGAAACGGGCCGAGCTGGTCCAGGAGAAGGGCACCGACCGTTCGAAGTTCTTCCGCGGCGAAGTGGATCGCTATATGTGGGTCGACGTCGGGTCGTCCTACGTGCTGAGCGAGGTCAACGCCGCCTTCCTGCTCGCGCAGCTGAGCGCGGCGGACGAGATCCTTGCGGCGCGTCTTCGGATCTGGCACGCGTACGACGAGGCGTTCGCCGAGCTCGAGTCGGCCGAGCAGCTGCGGCGGCCGATCGTGCCGCCGGAGTGCGCCCACAACGCGCACATGTACTACCTCCTGCTCCAGGGCGAGGGCGAGCGTGGCCGCTTCATCGCAGACCTCGACCGGGCGGGTGTTCAGGCCGTCTTTCACTACGTTCCGCTCCACTCGTCGACAGCCGGCCGGCGCTACGGCCGCACAGCCGGCCCGCTGGACGTCACCACGTGGGCCGGCGAGCGCGTCGTTCGCCTGCCTCTCTGGACCGCGATGTCCACAGAGGACGTTCGGCGTGTCATCGAAGCGGTCAACGCCGCCCTCGGGCCGGCGGGGCATGGCCGAGTGGCCGGCTGACGTCGATGGGCGCGTGACACGGCGCAGCGCCAGCGTCACGGCGCTCGTCCTCCTCGGGCTGGCGTACGGCTGGTTCGCCCAGGGTGAGGGTGCCGCACAGAACGCGCACTACGCCCTCGTTCGCTCGCTTGCGCAAGGAACCGCGGTCGTCGACGAGACCCGCACGGAGATCGGCAACGTCGTCACGCGCGACGTCGTTCAGTTCGAAGGGCACTACTACTCGAACAAGGCGCCCGGCCTCGCGTTCGCGACGCTGCCCGCGTACGTCGCGCTCGAGCGCGCCGGTGTCCGGACGACCGGCGACCCGACGCGGATGCTCTGGGCGCTCGGCCTCGTCGGCACGGTCCTGCCTGCGCTCCTGCTCACGGTGCTCGTCGGGCGAGCCGCCGAAAAGCTCGAGCCGGGGTACGGCACCGCGACCGGCATTGCGCTCGGCGCGGGAACGCTGCTGCTGCCGTATGCGACGGTGTTCTTCGCGCACGCGCTCTCCGCGTTCCTGTCGTTCGCGGCGTTTTCTCTCGTCTGGGCGGACCGGGAGCGGCGGTCCGGCTACGGACGCGTGGCGTGCGCGGGGGTTCTGGCCGGTCTCGCGGTGACGACCGAGTATCCGACGGCCATCGTCGCACTCGTCCTCGGTCTCGTCGTGCTCCTGCGGACGCCTCGGCTGCGCCGCGTGCTCGCCTACGGCGCAGGGCTGCTCGTCGGGGTCTCGCCTCTGCTGGTCTACAACGAGTGGGCGTTCAGGTCTCCGACGCGACTCTCGTACGGCGCAGGCGACGTCCTCTCGCCCGCCACGACCCCGGGCGCGGGGAAATCGCGCTTCTTCGGCGTCGGCGTTCCGGACTTCACCGTCGCCGTCGAGCTGCTGTTCTCGTTCTGGGGCCTGCTCGTCGTCACGCCTGTAGTCGCCGCCGGCGCCGTCGCCACGATCCTGATGTTCAGGCGCGGTCGCCGGACGGAGGCCCTCGTCGTCGCGGCCGTCGCGCTGCTCTTCCTCGCGTACAACTCCGGTTTCTGGGGGTACGGCGGGACCGCGGGCGCGCGCTACCTGATCCCCATGCTCCCGTTCCTCGCGTATCCCATAGCGCTTGCGTTTCGTGCCGCTCCCGTTGCGACCGGCGCGCTCGCGGCCGCGTCGACCGCGCTCATGGTCGCGATGACCGCCACGCATCCGCTGAGTGCGTGGGACGGCGGCGTCCTGCGGAGGTTGCGTTCTTCCGACGGCTCCGCGCAGACCGTCAGCGACTTCGTCGGCATCACGGGGTGGTACGACGTCGTGCCGTTCTACGTCTTCATGCTCGGCGCCCTCGTCTGCGCGGCGCTCGCCACGCCGCTCCCGATCACGAGGGCGGGCATCGTCAACGCCGTCGTCGCGCTCGCGGCCTGGGCGGTCGTCGCCGTCACGGCACCGCAGCTCCTCAACCGCGGGTGGGTCAGCCGAGAGGCGGCCGCGATCACGGTCCTCGCACTGGTAGCGGCAGTCGCGGGTGTGCTTTTCGCGGCAATGAGAGTCTTGCCGAGGCATGCCGTCGAGTGAGCTGAAGCTGTCGGCGATCGTGCCCGCGACCGACCGGCCGGCGACGCTCGAGCGCTGCGTCGCTGCACTCCGCGGGTCGCTCGAGCCTCCGGACGAGGTGATCGTCATCGAGGAGGCGCCGCGTCCCGGCCCTGCCGCGGCGCGGAACGAGGGCGCGGCCCGCGCACGGGGGGAAATCTTCGTCTTCGTCGACGCCGACGTCGTCCCGCACAGCGACGCATTCGTCCGCATCCGGACCGCGTTCGCCCGCGAGGAAGGACTCGACGCCGTGTTCGGGTCATACGACGACGAGCCCGCCGTCCGTGGACTCGTCTCGGACTTCCGGAACCTCCTCCACCACTATGTCCACCAGCGTGGCGCCGGTGACGCGACGACGTTCTGGGCCGGGCTCGGCGCCGTGCGCCGCGAGGCGTTCGAGCACGTCGGCGGCTTCGACGATGTGCGCTTCACCGCTCCGTCCGTCGAGGATGTCGAGTTGGGGATGCGCCTAGCCGCCGCTGGTCGGCGTGTGCGGCTCGATCCGGCGCTCCGCGGCACGCACCTGAAGCGCTGGACGCTGACTGAGATGCTCCGCGTCGATGCGACGAGGCGCGCGTTCCCCTGGGCGCTGCTCCTGCTCGAGACCGGCAGCTCCACCGTGCTCAACCTCGGCTGGCGGCATCGGCTCAGCGCGGCGGCCTCCGTCGGAACCGCGGCGGCGATTCCGCTGCGGAGCGCGCGCGTCCTCGGCGGGTCGTTGGCCGTGTTGCTCGCGCTCAACGGATCGTTCTACGCGCTCCTGCTCCGCCGACGCGGAAGCGCGGCCGCGCTGGTCGGGGTCGGGTTGCACGTGCTGCACCACCTCGCCGGCGTCGCCGGGGCCGCCGGAGCGGTTGCCTATGCGTGCGGAGCGAGGATCGCTGCCTGGGGGGTCAGCTCGAGGTCGAGCACCTCGTCGACCAAATCACCTTCCTCGAGGTAGTCGGCCTCAGTGTTGACCGACCACACGTCGTGCGCGGTTCCGTCGACGAGGTTGAGCGCCGCGAGCGTCGCAGTCCACATCGAGTGGTCCTGGTTGTTGTACCGGTGGAGGCCGTTCCTTCCGCACGTCGCGAGGTTCGCGAAGCCCGCGACGTACGGCCGCACGATCCCGAGCGCCTGCCGGTAGTACGAGTCGTACATCGGATACGCGCGCGGCACGCGGATCTTGACGCCGTCGAGCACGCGGGCGGGATCGATCAGCCCGATCTGTGCGAGCTCCTCGGTGGCCATCGCGACAGCCTCGCTTTCGGGCATCGTCCAGATGTCGTCGCCCTCGAAACAGAAGTACTCGACGCCGAGGCACGTCGTCCCGGGCACGACCATGCTCTCGCTCCACGCGCCGAAGTTCTGGACGCGCCCGGCGCGCGTGCCCGGGTCGTGGAGGTAGATCCAGTTGTCGGGAAACGGCTGCTCCTGGTCGATCGTGAGCGCGACGAGGCAGAGCTCGCGGTAGCGCAGCCGTCCCGCCGCGGCGAGGACTTCGGCGGGCGCGGGCGGGTCGAGCGCAACGACGAGCTCGTTCAGGGGGATGCTCGAGAGCACGGCCTCGACCGAGTGCTCCTCGGTTGCGCCGTTGCGCCCGACGACGACGGACTCGACGCTGCCGTCCCGGTGCCGCACGGAGACGCACGGGGTGTTCAGGTGCACGGGGACGCCGCTCTGCTCGAGCCGCTGCGCGAGCGTCTCCCACATCTGTCCGGGCCCGAGGCGCGGGTAGTGGAACTCGTCGAGCAACGTGGTCACGTGCGTGCGGCGCAGCCCGAGCATCGAGAGGATCGCTTTCGCGAGCGAGAAGTTCTTGATCCGCTGAGCGGCCCACTCCGCGCGGATCTCGGAGCCGGCGATCCCCCAGACCTTCTCCGTGTACGACCGGAAGAACGCGTCGTAGAGACGACGTCCGAACCGCGCGGTCACCCAGTCTTCGAAGCTGCGCGGCTCGGCTCGCGGCAGCACGCGCTGCCAGGCGTAGGACGACGCGCAGAGTGCCGCCTCGCGGACTCCGAGACGCGCGACGACGTCCTTCGCGCGCAGCGGATACTCGAGGTACTTGCCGTCGTAGTAGATCCGTGAGAGGCGGGGGCGGACGAGCAATTCCTCGCCGAGCAGGTCCTCCCACAGGCGCTGAACAGGCGCGAGCTTCGTGAAGAAGCGATGTCCGCCGAGGTCGAAGCGGTAGCCGTTGAGCTCGACGGTCTTCGCCAGGCCCCCGA
>WUUC01138751.1_pt1 | contig 20057 bp, 21 predicted proteins | sample 6278441 | NCBI WGS metagenome assembly WUUC01 (sample SAMN13675441, study PRJNA597444) | soil metagenome | isolation source: soil | place: USA: Washington | collected 2017-10
CGACGAACCATTCGGCGCCGAAGTAGAGCAGTAGGGCACCGCCAATCAGTTGTAGCCAGGTGTTCACGCGACGCCTTTCGTTGCCCTAGTTTTGCACAGGTCGTCGGGGCCGCGCAGGCGAGCTGGCCCACCTCTTGTGCCCGCTGCCGCCGGAGAGGCGTTCATGATTGACGAGCGAAGACGAACTTCGGCTTGAACTGCACGAGCAGCGCGGGCAGCAGGATGAGACCGCCCAGCATGCTCATCGTCATCCAGAACAAGAGGAGCATCCCCATCTCGGCCTGAAAGCGCAGGAAGGAGAAGCGCCAAAAGGCGAGGCCGGCAGCCATGGTCAATCCGGTAACGAGAACGCCCTTCCCCGCGCCCTCGACGCCATGGCGGACCGCATCGACGACGCTCGAGCCCCGCCGAAATGCCTCCTGTACATTCTCCACGACGTAGAGGCCGTAGTCGACACCGAGGCCCACGCCTAGCGCCACGACCGGCAAGACGTTGACGTCGAGACCGATCTGCAGAGCCCCCATGAGCGCGTATGTCATGTAGTTCGACAGCATGAGGGGAAGCAGGAACAGTAGCCCGCCTATGACCGAACGATAGGCCAAAAAGCAACAGAAGAAGACGGCAGCGAAGGCGGCCAGCGTGATACGGGCATCCAGCGCGGCGACTTCCTCGTTGATGGCGGCGAGCAGGCCTCCGTACCCCCCAGCGAGTCGGAACTTCGCACCTTTCATCGGATGGCTGTCAATGAACACTTTCGCGTGCGCGATCACCTTGCGTAAGGTCTCGCCCTTGTGATCGCGTAGGAACAGGCTGATGTTCGCGTTCTTGCTGTCCGGCGTAATGTAGCGGGTGAGATCGCCGGGCTGTCCGGCTGTGAAGATCATTTCAAGAAAGAATGCAGACTGCTCACGATCGGCGGGCACCAACTCGTACTTGGGATCATCTCCGTGATAGAGCGAGACGACGCCAGGCAAGAGATCGGCGATTGAGGAGGTCGCGCCCACCTCGTCGAGGTCCTCCATATGCTTCTGAAAGGAAGCGATGTTGGCGAGGACCTCCGGTTTCTTGGTGGTGTCGTGCGACTCACCTTCGACCACGATCGTCAGCTCCTCCGTATTGGCGAATTTCTTCGCGATCGCATCCACGTCCAGGTTGAAGCGCGAATCCGGCCACAGCATTGGGGTGCCTGGGTGCACGTCGCCAACGACGAGGTGACGCGCCATGAAGAACGAACCCACCATGGCCACGACTACCCCTGCGAAGATGCTCTTGCGAGCAGGCCCAGTGCAGAACTCGCTCAAGCGAACGAGAAATCCGTCAACGAGCGAGACCTTCTTCTCGCGCTTGTGAGCCGGCACCGGCAGAAAGGAGAGCAGGATTGGCGAGAGCACCATTCCACTCAGGAAGATCGACATCAGCCAAAACGAGCCCATCAGTGCGAGCTTTTGCAGCAGCGGGATCGGGGCGATGTAGACGAGCGCAATGCCCAAGATGTCAGTCAGAATCGCGATGACGCCCGGCTTGAAGAGCGCCACGGCCGTGACGAGGGCTGCCTCCTTCTTGTCTTGATGCGTCTCATGCTCATCGAGAAAGCGACTTACGAACTGCACAGAGTGCGAGAGCGCTCGTGCTGTGATGATGAACGGGATCACGAGCACCAACGGATCGAAGTTCTGCTCGATCAGTCCCAGAAAGCCAAATCCCATCAGCGCGGAGAACAAGGCCGCACAGGCTGGCGCGACCACACCGACGAGATTGCGAAAATAGATGAACAAGACCATCAGCATGCAGACGGTTGTCGCCAGCATGATCAGGGCGAGACGGGGCGACTTGGACGCGATGTCGCCCAGCAGCATGGGCCGACCAATGACGTTGATCGTCGTGTTCGCGTCGGATTCCTTCTCAACGAGATTGTTCAGCGTCTCGTAGATGGCCTTGGGCTGCATCTGATCTTCGAAGAAGCCCGCGGCCACGATGGTCGCCTTCTCATCGAGCGAGACGAGGGAGCCGTAGTAGCGGCGGCTGCCCAGAATCGTGCGTTGCAGCGCGTCCATTCCGGCTTGAGTCTGCGGCACCTCCGGCCACATCACCGGCACGGAGCGAATGCCAGCCGTCGCATCGACGGTCTGTACCTTGACCTTGCGGGTGGCGAGCGAAATCACTTGGTAGTTATTGATGCCAGGCAAGAGCTCCATCGCCTTGGTGATGCGCTGCACCTTCTCCAGCGTGGCCTTCTTCCAGATGGTTCCTTCCTTCACCTCCACCGAGACCAGTACTTTGCTGGCGCCGCCGAAGATGTCGCTGTACTTCATGAAGGTCTGCACGTAGGGGTGCGTCGACGGGAACACGTCAGTTGTGATGCTCACGACACGTACGTGCCGCGCCTTGTGAGCCATGAAGGACGCGCTAGCGAGAAGCAGTAAGAGGATCGGCCAACGAAAGCGCAAGACGGTTCGACAAAGAACTCTAATCACGATTGTTCTCCAAGAGAGTGCGCTCCCGTCCGCCCTGGTGGGCCGACAGGTTCGATGCACGAGCAGCGCCGTTGCCGCTCGCGTTATTCAGCCGCTCCGCGCGCAGCACCGTGCCAACGCGCGAAGCGCGGCTTGTCAGTCGCGACGTATCTCTGGAACAGGTCCCGACGAGGACCTGCTGGCTGGCAGACATGAGCTATCCCTGCCGACGAGTGTCAGCTGGGATGGCGGCCCGACCATCCTCTGTCCTGCGGCCTGGAGCGCCGCACCCTTCGCAGAAAAGCGCGCCGACTCTTGCATGACCGTGCTCGGCAGTCGAGTAGCAGGAACTCCGCAACCACTCACGACGTAACTAAGGTGCTTGCGATGCCCCCTACGAAGGCATAGATTCAGGAAAATCTCGTAGGGTGTTTGCCCGCTATGGGCAGCAGGATCTGGGACGGTCGGGCCGCCGTCCCTTGGGCATTCGCCCGAGGGACGCATATGCACGACGCGCAATCCAAAGAGCCATCGAGCTCCGAGATGCCGGGAAATGGGCTCGGGGCGCTGGTCCGGATCGGTTGGCTGGCGGTAGGAACCATCGCGATCTTGGGCCTCGCGATGTCGATCGCGAGCCGCCCACCATGGTCGCTCGGCATTCGTGACGCGCTCTTCTGGGGAGCGACGGTCGGGACGGCTGCACTTCGCTGCATCGACGTCATGAAACTCGAGGGCCAAACGACGCGTGGCGATCCGGCGACAACGGGCGACCTCGTTCGGTACCTCGTCGGGCTCGCCGTGTTCGCGACGCTACTGTGGCTGGGCGCGCAATCCGTCCAGTTGTGATCAAGCGGCGACTTCGCCTGCCTGCCCGCACCTCGCTCGCCCCGCCGTCCTTCATCGAGGCTGCCGGCGGCGCGCTAACCGTCGACGGAAGGAAGAATGGACCAGCTGCTTTGCCCTGGCTTTCCCGCAGTCTCTTACCCCCTTGGACCTAACGAGAGCGAGGAGAAATGACTCTTCGATGGCCCCAATGCGTGCTCACGAAGGCGAAATGGACCGGTCCGCGCCGGTTACTCAAGGCGCGCTGGCGGGCGCGCAGGCGACGCGCTGTTCGCGCCTTGCCCGAGTCTTCTGCGAACGATTCCAGTTTGCCTCGCTACCGAGGCGCTTCCCACTAACGCCGGAGCGCTCGTGCGAGTCCTTCTCTCCACCTATGGCACACGCGGCGACGTTCAGCCCTTTGTTGCTCTCGCGAAGGCGCTGCAGGCGGCTGGCCACGACGTCGCGCTGTGCACGCCCGCGGGCTTTCGCGGCTTGGTTGAGCGTCATGATGTTCCATACGCACACATGGACAACGCCGTGCTTGAGCTCACTGAGGCAGTTCTCCGAGCCCCGACTCGCGCGGAGCAGCGCCGACTCTTCAAAGGTTTTGGCCGCATCATCCGTGCGGGGCTCGAGGACGAATGGCGAGCGGCGCAGGCGCTGCAGCCGGACGTAGTGGTGTACCACTCCAAGGCGCTCGGCAGTCACCACATCGCTGAAAAGCTCGGCATCGCCGAGCTCTTGGCAATGCCGCTTCCGCTTACGCGTACCCGCGCATTTCCGGTTCCGATCCTGCCCGACCTCGGACTCGGTGGCTGGTTCAACAGCCTCAGCTACAGGGCCGTCACGTTGGCGAACGCGTTCTGGGCGGGCGCCACGAATGACTTCCGCCGGAACACGTTGGGCCTTCCGCCGTTAGCCCGCTTCGCGGATACGATGCGCCGCGCCGATGGCTCCAACGTGCCGGCCCTCTACGCCTACAGCACGCACCTCCTTCCGCGTCCCGGTGATTGGCCTAAACACGTTCACGTCACGGGCGCTTGGTTCCTCGACGAGAGCGTGGGGTGGCAGCCGCCCGAGGCATTGCGCGAATTTCTTGCGGTCGGACCATCTCCCATTTACGTCGGTTTCGGCAGCATGGGCGCTGCACGCGGCATGGCGCGCACCGACACGGTACTGGAGGCGATAGCGCTGACTGGCGAGCGGACGGTGTTGGTGAGCGGCTGGGGCGGCCTGCAAGCCGGTGCGATTCCATCGAACGCCTTCCTACTGCAAGCGGCTCCCCACGACTGGCTCTTTCCACGAATGAAGGCTGTGGTGCACCATGGCGGCGCCGGGTCCACCATGGCCGGGCTTCGTGCCGGAAAGCCGACCGTCATATGTCCTTTCTTGGGCGATCAACCATTCTGGGGCCAAGTCGTCATGCGTCAGGGTGTGGGCCCGCCGCCTATCCCGCAGAAGGCTCTCACCGCGGAGGGATTGGCTGAAGCCATCCGCAAAGCGCTAGCTGCGCCCATGGTCGCGCGGGCAGCTGTGATGGGCGAGCGCATTCGAGCCGAGGACGGTACCGCACGCGCCGTTCAGATCATCGAGCAGGAACACGCCACGTGGCTCGCTCGCCCGGTGCAGACTTCAGGAGGATCCCTGTAGCCCACGCGCGAGCACATAGCCGGCCCATCTCGACTCGTACCGTGGTCATCCAGTCGGACAATTTCCGAACGTCCTGGGAGGAACTCCAACAGCTCACCTCTCGCTCCGCTCTGTGCGTACCCCATGCACGGCGACGTAACGGGATCAGGTGGGGCGCGTCGCCGCGGTGCCGTGTATGGCCCGGCTCTCTTGCCGGCCGTTCGTCTCCCCGTCGGTTCGCGTTAGCCAAAGCTTCTGCGTCGGGTAGGCGAACGCGATCTGTTCGCGCTCGAAGGCCTCGTGGATGTCGAAGTAGGCTGCCTGCTGTACATCCATGTACAGGTTGTAGTCCGGGCTGAGCACGTAATAGACGGTCTCGAAGGTCAGCGAGAAGTCGCCGTATTTCGCGAAGTGACAGCGATCGAAGCGGGTGCCCTCGTGACGCTCGATGCACTCTCGGATGATCGACGGGATGCGCTTGAGCTTGGTGCGAGATGTCTCGTAGGTCACCCCCAGCGAAAAGACGACGCGGCGCTCGTTCATGCGCCCATAGTTCCGTACTCGGCTGCCCAGCAGATCGGCGTTGGCCATGATGATCTGCTCACCACCCAGGCTGCGCAGACGCGTGCTCTTGACGCCGATCTGCTCCACGCTGCCCATGTATTCGTCCACGATGATGAAGTCGCCGATCTCGAACGGACGATCGAGCGTTATGGAGAGCGATGCGAACAGATCTCCGAGCACGTTCTGCACGGCCAGCGCGACGGCGATCCCCCCGACACCCAAACCAGCGACCAGCGCTGTGACGTCGACACCCAGGTTGTCCAGCGCCAGGAGTAGGATCAGCACCCACACCACCAGGCGCATCACGAAGCCTATGATGCCGAGGCTGCCGATGGCTGCGCGATCGGCGCCCGCGGTCCTGCGGCGAGCCATCAACCAGGCGACGACTGCTGCCGTGCCCCAAACGCCCAGCTGCCAGAAGCCGATCAGCTTCACCACCGTCCAGGCATGAGCGCGCAGCTCGCCAGGCATCCTCAACAGCATCAAGCCGGCGAACAGACAGGCGATGCCGATGAACACGCGCGATGTCCTGCTCGCCACCTCGAGCGGTAGCTCGAGCAGCTCGATTCGCTCCGTCTGCGCCAGCATCTTGTAGCGACGGCCGATCCAGCTGCGAAGCCCGAGCGCTGCCAACAGCGCCAACAGGACGGTGCCGCCCGCGATCGCCCACTGAATGTGGCCATTGTCGCGCCAGACCTGCAGCACGAGGTTGCCAAATTCCTCCATTCTCTCCTCCTCAGGCGTCACGCCGGCAAAAGGATGCTCGATCAAGAGACCTGTAGGTGTTGACGAAAAGAGATCAGGTGCGCGAGCAAATCGTCAACTTCGCTTTGGTCACGAACGTAGTAGTCGGCAGCCGAGACCAGTGACCAGCCGACGCGCACGCTGAACAGCCGCTCGGGCGAGTCGACTCGAAAGGCGTCCTCATCGGTGACGTCGTCACCCACGAACAACGCGCCCCGTGCATTTTCGCGCGCTCTCAAGGCCAGCAAGGAATCACCCTTGTTCGGAGCGCCTTCGGGCACGATGTTGATCACCATCTGACCGGGCACCGCCCGCAAGCCATGAGGCAGGACCCGCAGTGCCTTGAGAATGGCGGAACAGGCCGCACGATGATGTGGGGCGTTGCGGTAGTGGAGGGACAAGGAAAAGTGCTTGTCCTCAATAGCCACGCCCTGCTCGTCGGCTAACGCCATGCCGAGGAGCATGCGCGCGCGTGCGATCGGGCGTGCAAGCGTGGGCATGTCCTCCGGGCCCGCCTCGATCCCGTGATTGCCGATCACGTACCTGACGGGCGCCCCTCCGAGCCGAGAGGAAACGTCGTTCCTGCTGCGCCCCGAGATGACAGCGCACGGGTACAGCATGCATACGTGGCTGAACAGCGCGGCCGTCTCCGGTCGCATCTGGACTCGGTCGGGTTCGGCCATGATCGGCGCGAGCGTGCCGTCGAAGTCGAACGCCAAGAGAGTGTGCGCGCGGGCGCGCGCTGCCAACCCGGACAAGGCGTCAGTGGTCAGAAGATACTTCATCGTCGCCGCCCAGGGGTAGGCAACCGCGCGGCACTTCTACGGCGACGGCGCTGCGCGGCCATGCCACAGCAACGCTTCATGGTCATGAACCCGACTACGCGGTGGTCAGCCGCCCCGTATTCGCCGCCGCGCAAGCCTACGAAAGCTGTGTTCCTGCTCTCCATAGGCGCAGGCCTGCTCGCTTTGCACGTGCCGTGCCTCCGGCCTTGGTCCAAGTCCTCCCTTACTCTCGATAGTCGAGCGCCGGATGGCGCGTTGCGCATTCGTACTTTCTCCGCGCACCGGGAGCTTCTCCGACCAGAGAGAGCGCAGAAAGCTCAACCGCGTCCGGCAAACCGAGAGCGACTGCGCGGCACAGCACTTGCGTTTTTCTTCGGGCGATGAGCCAGCACCTGTTCCCTTTGCCTCCGACCACCCCCACTGCGGAGCCCCCCCGAGGCGATCTCCGCGCACGGCGCCGCAAGCTGCTCGCGGCCGCGCTCGGTGCGGTCGCGCTCGCATCGGCAGGAAGTCTCGCGCTGGCGCTGCGTGCCAACAGCGCGCCAGAGGCCGCACCGGCTTCCGACGTGCCGAGACGGGAGGGAAACGCGATCGTAGTGAGCGCTCACTTCCGCGAGGTGACAGGTTTGCAAACGGTGGCGGCTCTGTCTGTCCCGCTCGTGCCTCTCCTGCATGCGGTGGGCAGCCGAGCCTGACTATTGCTCGCAATCGGAGCGAAACAGGCACGGTATGGATGGCGGTATCTGCGTCGCGATAGTTGCACCTCCAACTAATTGGCGGTACTTCCTGAGCGGGCGCCTAGCGTAGGATCCATTTTGCGCCGCGAGGTGTATGCAGGCCGATGTACCGCCAGCTCGTCCGCAAGGGTCCGTAGCGCGCTCGTGGAATCTGGGCCTATTGCGACGCTTCGTCCGGCTCGTGCCGAGCGAGGGCAACCGCATCTATGTCTTGACCATTGTGATCGGCGGGGTGTGCGGCCTGACGGCCGTGGCGTTCCACAGCGCGATCCGCTGGGCCAGCCAGCTCTTGATCGAGCGTTCCCTGAGCCAGACCGGCAGCGCCTGGCTGGCCGGCGCCTTGATCACGCCCACGGTCGGCGCACTGCTGGCCGGCTTGCTGCTCGAGTACGCGCTCCCGAACGCACGCGGAAGCGGCATTCCGCAGGTCAAGATGGTGTATGCGGTGAAGAGCGGCCGGCTTAGGCTGCGGGACGCGCTAGGCAAGTTCGTCGTGGCCACGCTACAGCTCGGCAGCGGATCGGCGCTGGGACGTGAGGGGCCCACAGTGCAGATCTGCGCGAGCGTCGCGAGCTCGCTCGGGCGCCTGTTCGCGATCTCACCACGCAACTTGCGCCGCCTGATCCCGGTCGGCGCCGCGGCCGGTATCGCGGCCGCCTTCAACGCACCGATCGCCGCCGTGACCTTCACGATCGAGGAGATCGTGGGCGATCTCGATCAGACAGTGCTCGCGGGCGTGGTCGTCGCTGCGGCTCTGGCGGCGGCCGTCGAGCACAGCATCCTGGGCGCCCATCCAGTGTTCAGCGTGCCTGCTAGCTATGAGCTGACCTACTTCTCGTCACTCTTGCTGTACGCGCTTCTCGGTGCCGCCGCCGCCCTCTTGTCTCGCTTCTTCTACGTGGCGCTCCTGGCACTGCGCGCGCGCTTTCGCGCGCTTTCCAGGGGAAGGCGCGCGCTCGCGCCGACGCTGGGGGGCCTCGCGACTGGGGCGCTGGCGGTGCTGGTCAGCACCACTCTCGGCGCGGACGGAGTTCTTGGCGACGGTTACGCGACGCTCTCATCGGCGCTGGTGGGGAACGTGTCGCTGGGCGTGATGGTCGCGCTGGTGCTGACCAAGCTCATGGCGACGATTCTCTGCTACGCGAGCGGAGGCGCCGGCGGCATCTTCGCGCCCGTGCTGTTCGTGGGCGGCATGTTGGGGGGCGTGTTCGGACACCTCGATCGTGCGCTCCTGGATCATCCGGGCACGGAGCTCGGCGCGTTCGCGCTGGTCGGAATGGGGGCGTTCTTCGCAGCCGTGATCCGCGCGCCGATCACCTCCGTGCTGATCATCTTCGAGATGACGCACAGCTATGGCCTGATCCTCCCATTGATGATCGCCAACGCGGTCGCATACCTGCTCGCGCGGCGCGCTCAGCAGCTGCCCATCTACGAGGCGCTGCTCGATCAGGACGGCCTGCGCCTGCCCCAGACCCAGCGTGCGGCAGCCATGCTCTCCTCGTTCTCGGTGGGCGACGCCATGACAACCGAGCTGGTGACGCTGCGTAGCACGGATACTCTCGAAAGCGCGCTCGCCCGCGTGGGCGACTCCTCATACACGGTGTATCCCGTAGTCGATCCTGCAAACCTCCTCCTCGGTCTGGTCAGTGAGGCGCGACTCAGGCGCTACGTCGCGGAAGAGCGCGAAACGGACCTCGTCGCGACGCTGGCGCGGCGCGAAGAGTGGCTGCGCAGCGATCAACCGCTCGTAGACGCGGTGGCGCGCATGATCGCCCTCGGCGTGCGCCAGATGGCCGTAGTCGATGGCGCGACCCAGCAGCTCTCCGGAGTGCTGGCGATGAGCGACGTCATGCGTGCTCACAGCACCGCCGCGAAGGGCGCAGGTCCGGACTCCGGTGCGGCTGGCAGCGCTAGGCCCGCGGTCCGTTGGGGAGCACGCGACACGACCTTGCCGGTCAATCCCGCGCGGCCGACCCGCTGACTGTCCCGCGCAAGTCTGTAGACCGCGGCCGATGTTCCTCTCCACGGCAGCGCTTGAACGCTTTGGTTCATGTTGGACCCCGGCTTGCACGCCCCGAGTCAGTAGGAGCTGGCGGAGACTCATCAGGCCGCCACTCGACTCATTCGAGCTCCAGCCGGCATTCCCAAATCGCGGCCTGAAGAAAGAGAGAGAGACAATGGACAAGTGCGTACTAGCGCTCGCTACGGCGAACCTCCTCGCGCTCAGTGGAGGTTGCGATCGCAAGGACGAGCATACGGCGGCGCACGACGGGGACTCGGGGCCGCCGCCTACCGTGGTCGAAAGCACCACCCTGACCGTGCTCGGTGAGGTACTCGAGGATGGAGGAGCAGACGGCGGCGAGGCGGGCGTCAGCGTCGTGGGCTTCTCGGTCACGACGGTTGCGACACGGGGCAATCCGGGGGTCGTGGAGGGCATCGCGATGGCACGATGTCGTCGCGAGCACCGCTGCGGAAAGGTCGGAGCGGGGAAGGAACACGCGTCCATGGACGATTGTCGCCGGAAGATTGCGCTCGATTGGCGCGACGATCTCAACCGCTACGAGTGCCCCGGGGGCATCGACGCGGTCGAGCTCAACGAATGCGTGCACGAGATCGAGAATGAGGACTGCAAGAACCCGTTCGACACCCTGGAGCGCGTGCTGGCCTGTCGCTCCAGCAGCATCTGTCTGACCCGCCGTTGAAGCGAGGTGCGAAGGACGACAAATCCGACGTTCTCACAGCGGCATTCGGAACTTTTCCATTCGATACGGAAAGCTTCCGCTTGCGAACCGCCGCTGGCTGCGGGCGGCTCCCTGGCACTCCAGAATGTCTCGCGAGACATTCCCTCCTGGGCGATGGCATTTTCAGCCATCGCGCTTCACTTTTGCGTCAAGTCCCGCACGCAATCGCCGGAGCTCCTCATGACTAGACCCTACGACCGAGTCGTCGAGCTGACGGAGTTGGCGCTCTTCCTCTTCCCGGGCCCAGCGGATGTTCTCCGCAATCTCCTGCTGTGCATCGCGGAATTCACGTGTGAGAGCCTCTTGGCGCTGCCCCTCCATTTGATCTGAGTTGTCTCCCATCCGCCGCCTCCCTACCCTAGCCAGAGCGTCTTAGTTCACTGCACGCGCAGCCACCGGACCATGCCGCGTGAACGCAACGTCATGCCATGCAGCGTGAATGCCAACCGAGCCGCATGGTCGCTCTCCCATGACGATTGATGCAGTCCTCATTCTCAATTTCGTCCATGCATTCGTTGAGCTCTGCAGGTCGCCACGCCGGAAGCCACTTGGACCTCGACCTGGTCTGCATCGACGAAGAGGCTCCAGAAGATTTCAACTCGCGCGCGGCAGGTGGTTCAGGGAACGCGGAGGCATGGCAGATGCATCGTTGGCGGGTAGCTCGATCTGAGCAAATAGGGAGGACTTCATGCGAGCCGCACTTCTCTGGCCGGCAACGCTGGTGGTCGTGGGCTGCGCCCACGGATCAAGCGCAACGGCGAATCGACCCGACGGGCGGGCTATTGCTGCGCAGTCGCAGGAGGTGATGGCGGCGGAAGGCGCTGCTGAGCGCGCTAACGTGAGCCCCGACATCATCGAACGACCGCACCCGCCGCACGAGGTGAGCGAGATCGATCATCCGCCTGCCGCCGAAGCGAGAGGACCGAGAGACCTCGACGGCGCGGCTGTGGTGTCCGCTGCGCCGCCGCCGCCGCCCACCGGGGCGCCAGTAGAAGTCGCAATCGAGCCCACCGACACACCTTCGGCGGCGAGTGTGCCGCCGTCCAGTTGAGGTCGAACAGATCGTGCGCGCGCTGCCAGGGGTCAGGAGCCTCAAGAACGAGGTCGCCCTGATCAATCCGCCCACTGCCACGCCGCGCGTACGCTAGCGGCCCGCGTGATGGAACGTCAACCCGCCATGCGCCGGCATTCCTCTGCGCATGTGCGGCAGGCCCGCGCGCAGCGCTGGCAGTGAGCGGCCGAGTGCTTGGCACATTCGTCCGCGCATGCCTGGCATACCGTCGCACACAACCGGCAGACTTCCGCTGAGCGCTTGCTGCCCCTTGCCATGAAGCCCGACACGAGGCGGCAGATCGCGGCACAATCCAAATCAATCCGGATGCACTCCGCCATCTTCTGCACGTCGGGTTCGGTCAGGCAGGCGGTGGCGCATGTGTCACAGGCGGACGCGCAGTCGTCGCAGGCGCGGATGCAGTTATCGAAGTCGTCTTTGGTCATGGGAACCTCCTCCCTCGACCCCATGCAAGATTTTTGCGCGACACGGGTCGCAGGCGCTTGCGGGACTGGCTGCCGTCATCGTCAGCGGCCCGAGGTCCGTGAAAGCACCGTCAGGACGTCGACGGTCGTGCGAAAGGCGTCCTGGATCTCCGATCCCTGAAACGAGACCATGCTCTGCTCGTCGATGCTCTGCACCGCGCGCCGTGCAGAGTCCAGCCAAGGCTGCAGGCGTTGTGGGTCGATGCGCTGCGCCTGTCGCTGCAGGACGTCGACCGCAAGGTAGAGGCCCCGCTTGATCCGAGCGCAGTGCTGGAACGGACTGCTTTCGCTGGAGAGCAGGCCCTCCGCTTGCTGCTTCATGTCGCAGAGACTCGCCACGTCTTGGTCGCGCCCCTGCGGAGCGTTCGCGAGCGCCGCGGCGAGCACGTGCAGTAGCTCGGCAGAGCGCACGGCCCGCTTCACGAAGGTGGACGTCCGCAGCTCGCCAAGCTGCGCGCGAGCGCTCTGCAGTCTTTCCTGGAAATCGTGCGAAGCCTGTAGACTGCGAAGCTGTGCGAGCGTGCAGCCAGTCAGCCCATCGGACAATTCAGACGTAATGAGTCCGTCGCTTCGCACACCCGCGTCTTGCCCGTGGTCCAGCGCTTGCCGCGGCCGACTCCGTGCGCTGCCGCAGCCGAGGGCTGCCAGCGTCAGTAAGCAATAGGCAAGACCTCGGCGGCGCCGTGAAGCGACTGGCGTAGATCGTGCGTGAGGTGTCATCGGCTTAGTTGATGGTGACGGAGACGTTCAGCACCGCCTCCTTGCGCAGGAGTCCCAGACTTACACCGCTGCCGCTACGCAGCATGCGAAGCGCCTCGAGTAAGCCGTCGGGCGTCGAGAGGGCATGACCGTTCAGGTGGCGCAGCACGTCACCCTTTTCGAGCCCAAGCAAGCGCAGCGGAGAGTCCGGACGTAGCCGTACGAGTTGCATTCCGACTGAACGACCGTCCTTCACCAGTGGCCGCACGCTGGCTGTCTTTGCGAGGGCTTGGGGATTGCCAAGGACGCGCATCAGAGCCTCACGCGTGACGACGTAGCGTCCTGGACCAAGCTCACGCACGCTACGCGCAAGCTCGTCGCGGTCCGCTCGCTTGGCGGCGACTGGCCTTCCGTGTGGGGATTGCGCGCGAGCGGACCTCGCCGTTGGCGCGGCTGCCCGCCGCTCTTCCGCCGGCAGGTACACCGGGATGTAGCAGGCAATTCCATCGGCAGTTCGCAGAATCGCGCCCGTTGCTCGTACGGCCAGCAGCGTGAGGTTGTCGATGCGCTGCCCCGGGCCCATCACCCGGGTCCCATGTTTGTTGCGTACCGCGGCCTTTGACCGCTCGGGATGGCGTGCGTTCATCACACTGCCGACCAAACGCAAGCCAGCGCGGCAACGCGGGGGTGTCTCCGCGCGGGTAGGTGCTGGAGAGCTCACCGCCGGAACATGGCGCGCGACGTACGGACGCGCTTCGCCCTCGCCCTCCCCAGCTTGTCCATGGGCGCCCGCTGCGCACAGCCCGAGCATGATTCCGCAAGCCACGGGCAATACGACTGTGCGTAGCCCCCGCCGCAACCTGGCACTGGCATTGATGCGTGCTCCCGCACGGCGCTCTTCTGAATGCTCCAGGCGCATCTGATGGCCTGGTGCATGAGGCGTGCCTCCATCACCTCTCCCATCTCTTCGCACTATCTGCTCTGCGATAGTGGGACGACCGGTGCACCGTTCGTACTATTTCCGAATGCGGGGAGTTTTTCCGGCGAGCCACCACACCCATTTTCTCAACGTCATCCAAATATGATGCTCATTTCTGGATCTGGTCTTCACCGTCTCGACTCACTTACTAGAAGCCCAAGCTCCTCAGGATGTCGAACGCGCAGCGCGGGCCTCGAACGCGCGCTGCAATGAGCTGTCCAGCTCCGCGAGTTTGAAGGGTTTCGTGAGGTAATGAAATGCGCCGCGCTGCACGCACTCCAGCGCTGCATCACGCGCGCTGAAGGCGGTCATGACGATCACCGGCAGCTCGGGGACGAGCTGCCTGACAAAGCGGAGCAACTGCAGCCCGCCGATCTCCGGCATGCGAAGGTCCGTCACGAGCGCGTCACATAGACGCATCTCCAGCAGCTGCAGCGCGCGCGTGCCATCGCCGACCGCAATCGCGCACCACCCGCGCATCTCGAGCCCTTCGGCGATCGTGCAGCCGAACTCCAAGTCGTCGTCGACGATCAGGATGCGGTGCTGACCCCTCTCGAACGCCTTTGTCATGGCACGACAGCCTCCTATGAGCCCTTGCGCGTCCTCAGCCGTACGACCTTGGGTGAATCTGCTGCGACGTCGGCGTGGTTCAGCCGGCCTGACAGGCGCTCACGTCGCCGAAGTTCAGCCGCATCCACCAACATGCGGCCCGCCCAGCGGTACACGTTGAATTGTGCGACGAGCCTGCGCATCGCGCGCATGCGCTCGCGCTGCTCTTCAGGGGGCATGTGGATGGCCGCGTGCATGGCGTGAGCGGCTTGCGGCAGGTCGTAGGGATTCACGATCAATGCCTCGTTCAACTCGCGTGCGGCTCCCGTAAACTGGCTCAGCACGAGCACCCCTTGCTCGTCATCGCGGGCGGCCACGAACTCTTTCGCGACCAAGTTCATGCCATCGTGCAGGCTGCTCACGTAGCAAACGTCGGCCGCACGATAGTAACGGAACACCTGCGGTGGCTCGTGATGAGAGCGCAGCAACGCAATGGGGCGATACGACGGGGTCCCCCAGCGCTGGTTGATCTCGCTCGTGACGCGCTCGATGCGCTCGTTCAACTCACGATAGCGCTCGATTTTGGTGCGGCTGGGCGCGCTGAGCTGCGCGAACACGAAGCGGCCACGCAGCGCCGGATACGACTGCAGGAGCTCGTCGACGGCGAGCAGCCGCTCCTCGATGCCCTTCGTGTAGTCCAGGCGATCCACGCCCACCCCGAGCAGCATGTCGGGACCGAGACCGAGCTCCTGGCGGACGCTTCGCCTACATTCGTCTACCGGAGGTGCACTCTCGACCCAGCCGACCGGCCACTCGATGCTGATTGGATAGGGTCGGACCAGACAGCGATGACCGCGATATACCACCGCGTTTGCCTCTCGATCGATCCGGCACTCGAGGAAGGCGTCGATTGAGTCGAGAAAGTTGTTGCAGTGCTGCTGTGTGTGGAAGCCGATGATGCTGGAGCCGAGGAGCCCAGTGACGATCTCGTCATGAAATGGGCTGATACCGAAGCGCTCCGCGTTTGGCCACGGAATGTGCCAAAAAGTGAGGATCGTGGCCCGCGGCAGCTGCCGGCGAATCATGCGCGGCGCGAGCGCGAAGTGATAATCTTGAACGAGGACAATCGGGTCTTCCGAGTCCACCTCTTCGCAGACCGCGCGCGCAAACTTCGCATTGACATGTTCGTAGTGCGCGAAGTCTTCGCTGCGAAACACCGGTCGCGCGTGGGCGATGTGGCACAGCGGCCACAGGCCTTCATTGGCGAAGCCATAGTAGTAGCCCTTCTCCTCATCGTCGCTCAGCCAGACGCGACGCAGCGAATACGCGGGCGCGGAGGGCGGAACGGCGACGCGATCGTGCGCATCCACGGTTTCACGGTCGGCCGAGCCGCTGCCGTGCGCGACCCAAACGCCCGAACATGCCCGCATCACTGGCTCGAGCGCCGTGACCAGGCCACTCGCAGGATGTGAGACTTGGACGCCGGCTGACGTGCGGATGTGCATGTACGGCGCGCGATTCGCTAGCACCACGATTCGCTCGCCGCGCAGATGCTGATGAAGGGTGGCGCGCAGGCGATCTGGATTCCAAACGCCCACCGCGGCTTCCTGACGTTCTTCGCTGAGATAGCGCGTCGCGAGGCGCCGCAGATCGCTCACCAGGGGCTGAAACTCGGTGCTAGGCGTGCCGACGAGCGCGTCGCGCAGCTGTTCGCTCCAGCGTCTCCGCGCGATGCGCGCTGCGAACAGCGTGATCGCCGCGGCCGCCAGCGCCAAGAAAAAGAAGCCGAAAAGAAACAGGCTGCGTGTCGTCGCTTCGCGGCGCAGCCAGAAGCCAAGGTCCTGTACAAGGACGACGAAGCCACCGTGCGCCACACCTGTGCTCAACTTCACGGCCGTCAACTGAACCGGACCCGCGGGCAACTCCGTGTCCATCGACCAAGCGCTGTCAGCCGGCAGGCTCTCGAGCTGCATGCGAGCGAGCAGCGTTGGACAGGAGAAGATCGCCGGATAGAGCTCGGTGCCGGCCAGCATCGCTCCACCCGCACTACATGCCGCAGCCGCACTGATGCGCTCGTCCCGCGTAATTGCATTCAGGGTACGTACAAGATTGTCTTCACCCCCGCCCCATGCGGCGCTGAGGCTCTGTTCCGCAGAAGTAACGGCGAGCTGGGCGCGCAAACGAAGGTCCCGCTCGAACCACTCCGCAGTGATCCTGTTTACGGTCGCATGCGCCGCGAGTGCGAGGAGCGCGAGCCCTACCACCAGTCCAAATGAGAACGTCAACGTTCGGCGCATCCCGAACGTCCCGTCGCCTGTTTGGCGCACCGATGGCACGCGCGTTCGCGGCCGAAGGAGAGTTTTGCCGAGGGTGCTGTCGGCTCAGGGTGCGGCATCGTCACCGCTGCTCAGCAAGAGCCGCGCCGTGACGCGCCTGCGAAAGTATTGCAGCATCCGGGCGTGTCTCGGTGTGGCGCGCCATGAGCACCACTCGCCAATCGGAGTTTTTCCGAGGGCCTAGGAATTTATCCCATTCGCCGACGATGGAGAGGGGACGCGCATGAGCCCAGTCTTGCAGGTAAGCGAGGAGCTACACTACTTGCTCGTCGTCGTTGGCTTGTTCATCGTCCCGCGACTGCTTCAGCGCCTGCGCATCCCCAGCGCGATCACCTGCCTCGGGCTCGGCGCCCTGCTGAACATGGGCTTTGGTCTGTTTCAGGCCGATGGGGTGGTGCCGGTATTGGCCACGCTCGGCATCGTCTCCCTGTTCCTGTTTGCCGGCTTGGAAGTCGATTTCGCCGAGCTGCGCAGGGGGCTGGGGGTCACGGTTGGACATCTCGTGCTGCAACTGTGCCTGCTGGGGTTGAGCACTTTCGCGCTCAACGCCGTTCTCTCGCTTCCTCTCCGACCTGCGCTGTTGCTCGCGCTGGCTGTGCTCACACCATCCACCGGTTTCATCCTGGACTCGCTCTCCGCCTTCGGCCTGAGCGAGCAGCAGCAGTCCTGGGTGAAGACCAAGGCGATCGCTTCGGAGCTCGTGGCGCTCGGAGCGCTGTTCTTCGTGGTGCAGTCGACCAGCGTGACAGGCTTCGCGGCCTCGAGCATTGCCCTCGGGGGACTCGTCCTTGTGCTGCCACGGGTGTTCGAGCTGTTCGCGACACGCATGCTCCCGTTCGCACCGAAGTCCGAGTTCGCTTTCCTGATGATCTTGGCGCTAGTCTCCGCCTATCTGACGCGCCACCTCGGTGTGTACTACCTGGTGGGCGCATTCGCTGTAGGCGTGACCGCGGTACGCATGCGCAAGCGCCTGCCCGCGTTTGCATCGGATCGGTTGGTCGTCGGCATCGAGCTGTTCGCGTCGTTCTTCATCCCGTTTTACTTCTTCAAGGCTGGGTTGCACTTCGCACGCGCGGACTTCGCCTTCCGCGCGGTGTTACTCGGGCTTGCGTTCGCGCTGGTGGCCGTCCCGCTGCGCGTGGGCACCGTCGCGATACACCGGCGTATTTCTCTTGGCGAGCCTTTAAAGGATGGCGCGCGCGTCGGGCTCTCTCTCGTGCCCACGCTGGTCTTCACCCTGGTATTGGCCGAGATTCTACGCGAGCGTTACCAACTCGAGCCCACCCTGTACGGCGCGCTGATCGTGTTCGCGCTGGTGAACACTGCGCTGCCCGGCTTCCTGCTGCGCGCGAGCCCCCCTGACTTCGTCGAGCCGGAGGCTCCGCGCAGTATCGCACCAAAAGGCAGGCGCTCGGTGCCCTCGCCCGCGATCGTCGAGGTCCCGCCTACCTCAACGAGCGCACGGCCGCTCTCGGAAGGGCAGCCATGACTCTAGGTGTGCACTTGGACTTAATCCGGATAGCTGGGAAGATTTCCCGACGCGCCAGCGCTCGTGCTAGACAAACGCACCACGTCACGCTCAAATCAGGCGTGCCGTGTCCGAGTCCCATGCGGCGCACCTCTTGCTGGGGGGCTTTAACAATGCAGCGTCCCGAGCAGCTTGTACACGTCCGGCGGTCGCAGCGGTGCGCGCACTGCCGCCACAACGGGGACCTGGACCGGTGCACGGCAAGGGCCGCACAGCTGAACGCGCGTCGGGAGCTCCCGCATGGTTGACGAGGCGCTGCGGCCGGAAGTCGACGCGCTTCTCGGGAACCAAGTCCGCTCGATTGAAGAGCTCGAGATCGTCGTACATCTCTCCAAGGAGCGCCGGTCACGCGGCGCGCTCGAGATCGGCTCCGCACTCAAGCTGCCGGAAGGGGCGACCGTGACGGCATTGCAAGGACTCGTGCTGGCCAAGGCCGTCGTGCAAACAGGAGAGAGCTCCCCATTGCAGTACGTCATCGCGGAGGATCCCGAATTGCGAGCGGCGCTCGACGGACTCGTCCGCGCCTACGACGAGAACCGCTTCGAGCTGATCATGCTCGTGTCGGAACGCGCGATTCAACGCCTTCGCACCGGAGTGCTGAAGATGTTTTCTGATTCCTTCGAGATCAAGAGGAGGAGGGATGGCTGACTTCATCTACTTCGGGTGCTTTCTGACCAGCCTCTTGTGTGCTGGACTGCTGCTGCGGAGCTACCAGAGGACACGTTCGAGACTGATTCTTTGGAGCGGCGTTTGCTTCGCTGGCTTGTCCTTGAACAACGCGCTTTTGTTCATCGATCTGGCGGTCGTTTCCGAAATCGACCTCTCAGTCTATCGAGCTCTCGTCGCGCTCGCCTCGCTGCTCGTGCTTCTTTTTGGGTTGATCTGGCATGTGAACTGATGCGCTCACGGGCGCGGAGGGACCAACAATGAGAGATTTCCTCTGGGGAGCCAGCTCGGTTGCCTCGCTCGTGGTCGCCGTGTTCTTTCTGAAATTTTGGGCAAGCACCCAGGACCGCCTGTTCGCCATGTTCTCCGCTGCCTTTGCGGTACTCGCCTGCAACTGGTTGCTGCTGGCTTCCACGCAGCCTGAGGACGAGACGCGCCACTTTGCGTACGTCGCGCGTCTCCTGGCATTCGGCCTGATCGCTGCTGCGGTGATCGACAAGAACCGTCGTTCCTCGCAGTAGGAGCATTCTTAGTCACTTGCTGCTCTCCGCACTCTCGCGGCCTTGGCCTTCCGTCCCGTCGGTATTCGGCCTGGACGGGAGTGGATCGTCCACCCGCACCGCCGCGCGCAACGCGTTCTGGAAGACGTTGACCTAGCTCGACCGCGACTTCTGGATGGGAGTGTTCGAGCTCCTCGAGAGCCGCCGCCGCTCGCTTGTGGAACGGCTCGCCGATGCGCTCGATGCGTTCGCCCTGCTGCAACACCTGACTCGAGAGCTCGAGTGAGCGGACTCGCTGCGCGTCGCTGGTGGAGAGGTCGTTGATCAGTTGCGTGGCGCTGACTTGCAGCGCGAGCGCGACCACGAAGGATGCGGCGACGGTCATCTGCCGCATGCGGTACGCATGGCGATCGCTGATGCGTGCAACCATGCGCATGAAGACTTTCTTCAGGTCCGGCGCGCTGGAGACCTAAGCCAGTCGTGAATCATCGATGGCAGGCCCCCGGCCTCGCGCCGACCCCAATCGCGAGCAGATCGACTTCGCCGAACATGCCTTGACACGCATATTCCCCGCCAGGCATATACAAGGCGTGAACGAAACGTTTGCCGTGCTCGGCGAGCCGAATCGCTATCGCATCGTGGAGCTCCTGCGCTCGGGGCCTCGCGTCGTGAACGAGATCGGCGAGAAGCTCCAGCTGAACCAACCGCAGGTTTCGAAGCACCTGAAGCTGCTGAAGGACGCGGGTTTCGTGCAGGTTGAAGCGCGCGCGCAACAGCGGCTCTACG
>WUUC01193462.1_pt1 | contig 20055 bp, 20 predicted proteins | sample 6278441 | NCBI WGS metagenome assembly WUUC01 (sample SAMN13675441, study PRJNA597444) | soil metagenome | isolation source: soil | place: USA: Washington | collected 2017-10
AGCCGATCGCGCCCGTGTCGGCACCGATGAGGTCTTGCGGCCCCATGACAACTCGCATCCGCGCGACCACATCCGCCGGATGGATACCGTCCGGCGGCCGCTCCTCGGCCTGTGCGGCGGCATGCTTGCGCCATTCAACGACGTCCTGCGTGATCTTTTTCGAGCAGGCGGTACGCGGGCGCTTCAGCTGACCTGCTTCGATCTCGACCAAGCCGGCGGCAAGCGCTGCCTTGGCGTCCGCCTGGATCGTCTGCTCGGTACGGTAATTAGGCCGAGCATGTCGTGGCTGGTGTCGATCTGTAGCAATGCCTTCTCCTGGAACGGCAGCGCCCAGCGATGGGTCGCAAGGCCACCGAGGCGAGAGCCGATCACAAGGATGCAATCCGCTTGGCGCACGGTATCGTTGCCGACCTTGCGAGAATTGCAGCCGATCGTGCCGACGGCGAGCTCGTCTCTGAGACCGCGCCCTTGCCGCCGAGGCTGGTGACGACAGGGAGGCTCAAAGCGTCGGCGAAGCGCGTCAATTCATCCCAAGCCTCCGATATCACGACGCCCTTGCCGGCCAGGATCAGCGGCCGCTCGGCCTTCAGCAAGCGATCGATGATGCGGCGCATCGCACCGGCCGGTGGCGGAATACGCCGCGACGTCACGGTGCCCAAGTTCTCCTCGCGATAGATCGGATCGGAGCCCGCGTCTGCGCCGAACATCTCGGCGGGAATCTCCAAGTGGACCGGCTTGGGCGACGGACCCGTCGCCACCCGGATGGCAGCGCGCACCATCGCCGCGGTACGCTGCGGCACGTGTACTTCTTTGTTCCAGTCGGTGAAGCCCATATGCATCTGGATGCCGTCGAGCTCCTGATACTCAAAGCGGTCGCGCGACGACGAGGAGATCGAGCTGGTCAGGGAGATCAGGGGGCTGCTCGCCCAGACCGGATCGGCGAGCGATCCCGCCACGTTGGCCACGCCGGGGCCGCGCTGGCCATAGACGAAGCCCGGCTTGCCCGACACGCGGCCGTAACCGTCGGCCATGTAGACCGCTCCTGCCTCGCTGCGACAATTCACGATTTCGATGCCCGCATCGTGCAGCGCGTACCAAAGCTCGTGGTCTCCGCCCATGAAGCAGAAAAACTTCTCGGTCCCGTATTCGACCAGCGTCCGAGCGGCGGCTTCCGAAACTGTAGGCATTTTCCAACGACCCTCCCACACATGCGCCGCTTCGAGCGGCTTATCTTCTGTCGAACTTCCACTTGCTATTTTGCGCGATATCTCTTGGCAACATCGAGCGCCTCCTGGCCGCCGAGTCCCAGCCCGAGACCGTAGTGGCGGTCCGACGCCGTCGCCTCCGGATAGAAGCTCGCGAGATCCATCTCGGGATATTGGGTCATAACCCAATCTGCGATCTTCTCGCGAGTGGTGATCCAGACCTTCGGCTTGCTCTTCACGTAGCGGATCACGTCTTCGCGCGGGCGGGTGCGGAACGCCAAAGCGAGGGCCGGATGAGTGCCGTAGGCCAGCATCTTTGAATACCCGCGTTGGCCTTCCTCATAGAGCGCATCGAAGTAGTCTTGCCACATCGTAACGACCTCGCGCGGCGACATGCCGCGTGCCGTCGGCGTGTCGGACACGCCGTAGCTTGTCATGCCGACCAGCTTGCGGTTGTCGACGCGGATGATGAATGGCACCTCGGCGTTCCGAAGACCGCAGCTATATTTGAAGCCGTTCGCTGCGAGGATCGAGAAGGTCTCGGCCGTCAGGTGCCCGCCCGGACTGCTGTAGCCCGCTGCCCTCTTGCCGAGGATCTTCTCGAACGCAGTGTTGGTCTTCTGGATCTCTTGTATCTGATCCTCGACCGACATGTTCCACAGGAACGCGTGTTGCCATCCTTGCACGAGCAACTCATGGCCGCGCGCCGCGGTCTCCCGTGCCAGTTCCGGAAAGAGGCTGATCGTTAGGCCGTCGACATAAGTGCTCGTCGTGATGCCGTGACGCTCCCACAGGTCCAGCAGCCGCTGTCGGCGAAGGCGTTCTCATAGACCGGCCTCATCGCTCGCGCGTACGGAGCGTTCGCCGGCGCCTTCTGTGTGTTGCTTTCGACCGTGCCGAGATTGGGCGAGACCTCCCATGACATGTTGAAGACCACGGCGATGTACGCGCCGTCCGGCCATTTGAAATCTGCCTTGTACACAGACGCTCTCCCCCATCTCACCGATCCCATCTTCGACGCGCCCTTTGGCTACTGCAATCACCCGATCATCGGAATGACCAACTCCGTATACTTGGTTTGCCCTTGAGAAGATGTTGGATGCAACAAGCGCACTCCACCACCTCCAAAACCGCGCTGCTGCCAGTCGAGCATGTCAGGATACACCGTGCCGTGCGGCGCCGTGAGCGACCGTGCGACGCCCTCATCGCGCCGTCCATCAACACCTTGGACGGCAATACCACCCGGCCGCCAAACGCCGCAAATAAAGATGCTTTATCGAACCGGCTTCGCGCTAGCTGCCATCTCCACTACTCCAGCCTTGATCTCTAACCAACCACGACACGACCGCTCGTGGCGCATGGCACGCTCGGCCGTCGCGCATGTGTCGTTCCGTGGCACGCCGCGCAAACTCAGAACCTCATGAACGAGACCGAGACAGTCGCGTATCAGGAGCGCGGAATAACTTCCCCCTCCGGTATCGGGGCGCCAAGGCCTCCGCTAGCTTTCCCCCTTCGGTATCGAGGCGCCCAAGGCCTCCGCTAGCTTGCCCCTTCGATTCCGGAGGGAAGTAGTCGGATTGCGGTTGACCCCGCCGTGAACGGCGCAAGCGCGCAGCTAAGACCGTACTCGTATGTGTACAGTTTGGAATTGTCCTCCTTTTCGAGATAACTTGGTTGAATAGGCGCATTTTTGTGTAACTATAGATACAATGGTGACGCCGGCCCGTAACGGAGAATCTTCAGATGCACTCACTTCGCAAATGTGCGGTCGCGATCGTTGCGACCTCACTGGCATGGTCAGCCTGTCGTGCGGACGACTATCCGACGCGCCCGGTTCGTATCGCTGTGGGATTTGCCGCCGGATCCTCGGTCGACCTTCCGGCACGGTTGCTGGCACAGAAATTCACCGAACGTCTGGGTCGCGCCTTCATCGTGGAAAACCGAGGCGGAGGGGGAGGCAACATTGCAGCGGAGTCCGTTGCTCGCGCTCCGAAGGACGGCTACTCGCTGTTGCTGGCGACAAACGGGATCGCGAACGCCGCAGCGATGGGAGCGAGCTATGACCCAGTCAAGGATTTCGCGCCAATCGTGGTGGTCGCGACCGGCCCACAAATGTTGGTGGCTCGTCCAGGCCTCAACGCAAACAATCTCCAACAATTGATCGCCCTGGCGAAGAACAATCCGGACAAAATCACCTACGGCGGGGGTACTGGCTTTACCATGACCGGCTTGGCCGGCGTGCTGCTCAACAGCATGGCCGACATCAAACTGCTGCATATTCCATATCCCGGCAGCGCACCGGGCCTGGTCGACCTGCTGGCCGGGCGTATCGACCTTCTGTTTGCGCCGGCGCTCGCGGTAAAGTCTCATATCGAAAGAGGCGAGCTCAAGGCGATCGCAACGACGTCCGCGGTGCGCGCTAGCGTCGCTCCCGACGTGCCGACCATGGCGGAGGCCGGTTTACCGGGATACGAACTCAGCTTGTGGTACGGATTGGTCGGCCCGGCGGGGATGCCACCGCACGTCGTTACGAAGCTATCTGACATCGCAAACGAGGCCCTCAAGTCCGACGACGTTACCAAGCCGATGCGCGCCCAGGGCATTGACCCTGTCGGAGGCAGCCCGGCAGATTTTGCACGGTTTATCGAACGCGAGACCGAAAAAATGGCAAAGATGGCCCAACACGGCGGCATCACGAAGCAGTAATGGCTTGAACGGCCCGAGAATCGCAGCGACAAACTGTGAACCGGGAGAAGATGCAATGACAACCAGTCGCTCCGCAAAGACGCGCAAGAGCCGTGCAGCATCCACGCCAAGGCCCGATGAGGAACTGCTCGCTCTCTATCAACTCCCGGGCCATCTGATAAGGCGGAGTAAACAGAAATCGACCGCCGCGTTTATGGAGGCTTTTGCCGAATTTGACGTGACCCCGATTCAATTCGCCGTTCTTCGCGTTCTGCAGATCCGGCCGGGACTCGATCGAGCTGAACTGTGCGAGCTTGTGGGGCTCGACAACTCGACCATCGGCGGAGTCATCGCCCGTCTGAAAAGCCGCAAGCTACTGTCGCATTGTACAGAGGGACGCCGACAGCTCATCACGTCTACACCGGCGGCAACGAGCCTGCTGGCGCGCATGTCGAAGTTCATGCCGGAGGTGCAGGAAGCGATCCTTCATCCGTTGACGGCCCGCGAGCGCCAGCAGCTCATCCGCCTGCTATCCAAATTGGTCGGTGTGAATACGGTGCGCTGGAGATATCCGCTGTTTCGCCCCCGGAAACGCCCCACCATCTCTACCAAGCTCGGCGCGATCTAGCTGACCGCATAAGATTTTGTATCACGACCTCATTCTAACAGCCGGCTCAACCGCCGTGGCAAAGCATGGCGCCGTGCACGTAATTTAAGAATGTATACGCAGATAGAAATCGTTGTTTATTAGGTGTTTCCATGAATATTGCATGCAGATTTCATGTTTACACTTACGATTTTGCGCGTTAGTCTAATTACAGAGTAGCTCGCCAAGTCACGATGTGTGAACCGCCGCCATGAGCGATCGCCTGCTAGGTCGGAGCGCAATTATTACCGGTGCGGCGCGCGGCATCGGGTACGCCACCGCGACGCTGTTCCTGCAGGAAGGTGCACGCGTCGGCCTCATTGATTTCGATGCGGCCACATTGAGCGATTCGGCGGACAGGCTGGCGCGGAACGCGTCGGCAGGGTCGGTCTTCGTAAAAGCCGCCGATATCGCCGATACAGCCGATATCGCCGCTGCGATCACCGGGTTGGCCAAAGACCTCGGCGGGGTCGATATCCTGGTGAACAACGCGTCGGCACGAGCGTACGGGACGATCGCGGACGCAACGCCAGACAGTTGGGATACGATCCTGCAGACTAACGTCAAGGGTCTTGCCAACTGCTGTCGCGCCGCACTGCCTTATCTACGGAAGAGCAAGGGCGGGAGCATCGTCATCGTTTCGTCCGCATTCGCCCTCGTGGGCCGCACGAACATGGGCCAATACGATGCGACCAAGGCGGCGATGCTTGCCATGACACGGGTCCTGGCCTGCGAAGAAGCCGCGCATGGAATCCGGGTGAACGCGGTCTGTCCCGGCTCGACCTTGACGCCATGGACGGTGGGCCGGGCCGGCGCCCGCGGCATGAGCCTCGATGAGCTCAAGCAACGCGGCGCGGTACCCTCGCTTCTCGATCGCTGGGCCGAGCCGGAAGAAATCGCCTACCCCATCTTGTGGCTGGCGTCGAACGAGGCCTCGTTCATCACTGGGACCAGCCTTGTAGTCGATGGCGGCTTGACCGCGATGTAATCGAACGGGCCCTGCAAAGACGGAGCAACCGATGACACCGACCACTGCCGCGGACCGAACCGCGAAGTCCGCTCTTGCAACCAACGTTGATCCGGACATCGTTGACGTCGCGCCGAATTTGCCGGCCGGCCTGGTCAGGGGATTGCGTAACTACTGGTATCCCGTCCTCCAATCAGAGGAGCTGCCGGTTGGGGAGCCCATCGGATTCAAGGCGCTGGGTGAGACGCTGGTGGCGTGGCGGGATGCCAGCGGCAATCCGTGCGTCGCGAGGGACCGCTGCCCGCATCGAAGCATCAAACTGTCGGTCGGTCGGGTCTACGACGGCAATCTGCAATGCATCCTGCATGGCCTGCGATTCAACGGCGAGGGCCATTGCATCATGGTTCCGTGGGAGGATGAGCACGACAACCGGCGAAAAAGGCCGACGGCGATCGCCTATCCGGCGCGGGAGCTCGGCGGATATATCTGGGCCTATCTCGGCGACACGACCAAATTCCCTGCACCGCCGCTCGAGAATGAAGTTCCGGAGGAGCTTACCAAGCCGGACGAGTTCATATGGTTCAGGTTGCCGACCGAGATCTGGAAGGCGAACTGGCTTCTCTCCATCGACGGAAGCGACGCATTTCATGCGGTCGTCCTGCACGCGACATCTCAGGCCGTCACGGGCAAGACTTGGACGGGAGGCAAAGCCGAACACGCAGACGTGCCTCTGCACGAACGGCGCATGAAGATCGTGAAGACATCCCACGGGATCCGCGGCGTGTCGCTCGACGCCGATGGCAATCCCCTACACCATGGACACTTCACCGTCGACGTTAAGGGCGACCGATTCGTGCTGCCCTGCCTTAACACAAACCCGATCATGCCGGCACCTGGTGCGGTGCCTTACACGTCGCGTCTCTGGCAGTTTGCGATCGATGAAAATCACACCCAGATCGCTCGATATGCGGTTTGGCGCGCCCGAACGTCCGAGGAACGGGAGAAGGCGACACGGGTATTCCACGATCTGGCGCTGCCGCGGCTGCAGAAAGTCTCGGCGGAAGACGCATTCGCCGCCGAGGCGCAAGGCGATGTCGTTGCCGCACGACAGAACGAGCACTTGATGTCTCCGGACGTCGATGTCGTGAACGTCAGACGGTTGATCAGCAAGGCCTTTGTCTCGCCGATAGCCGACAACAGACGCGTCGAGATCGCCAAAGAAGCATTGCTCTACCCTCTCTGATCGCATCCAGAGCCAAGTCGGACCGATGACTCTCAAACTCAGCATGACATGCGGTCCGTATGACCGGGCCCAGGCGCTTATCGACGGCAGCGTCAAGCCCGACGGCATCGAGCTCGACATCACCGTAAATGATGACGATGTCGATCGGCAAGGACGCGCTGCGCGCGGCGAGTTCGACGTGTGCGAATTCTTCACCGGTACATATATTGCCGACCTGCCCTTCAAAAAGCTCGGCTTCACAGCGATCCCGATCTACGTGAAGCGGATGTTCCGGCACTCATACATCTACATCAATCGGCGAAGCGGCATCCGCACGCCCGCCGATCTGAACGGCAAGCGCGTCGGCTTGCAGACCTGGATCACCACCGCAGCCCTCTGGGCGAAGGGAATCCTCGAAGAGGAGCATGGCGTTGATCTCGCGTCCATCACCTGGGTGGCATGGCAGCCGGTGCGCATTCCCGACTGGAAGGCCCCGGACTGGCTCAAGCTCGAATACGCGCCGGCCGGCTCGGACCAGTTCGGATTATTGGCGGCCGGCGAGATCGACGCCGGCCTCACCACCGAAATCTGGGCCCCGGGACGACATCCCGATGTCGATTTCCTGTTCCCTGACTACCGCGCGCAGGAGCGCGCATACTTCGAGCGAACGCGCTGCTTCCCAATCATGCATACGCTGCTGGTTCGAAATTCTGTGCTCGAGCGCGAGCCGTGGGTTGCACGCAGCCTCTATGACGCATGGGAAGCGTCTAAACGAAAGCTCTACGAGCGGCAGGAGTGGGAGCGTATCCATATGACGTCGCTTTGGTATCGCGACCTCTGGGAGGAAGAGCGCGCTGCCGCCGGCCAAGACATCTATCCCTGGGGCTTCGCCAAGAGCCGGCACGAGCTGGAGGTCATGCTCCGATATTCGCATCGCCAAGCGTTGACGCCGCGGCAATACGCACCGGAAGATCTGTTCTCGCCGTCAATGCTGGACACCTGACGCGGGGCCGCGGCCTCATCGATCGGCCGCATAGAGCCCAACGACGATCACGCGCGGTCGTTGATGTGGCAAGCGCTGGCGGCGATCGGAGAATGTCGCCCCAGGTTCTCTATGCCGGCCGACACCATGTGACCGTGCAGAGAATTCCGGAATACGATATGCATTCTGTGTCCTCCCCTCGCCGGCTCAAGCCAACCAGGCAGCACCTTCGGACCGGAAAGGTGCGCTCGATAAAGGTACCGCCTATGATGTCTCGTCCTACAAGCCGGCGCTCGGTGCTGATCGGTCTCGCGGCTGCGCTGAGTTCGTCACGTCAGGTCTCGGCGCAATCCACGGTGCCGGCAGATTTTCCGAAACGCCCCATTACACTGATGCTGCCGCTGGCACCCGGCGGACCGGTTGACGCTCTTGGCCGCCTGCTCGCCCAGGAATATCAGACGCGCACCGGCGTCCAGGCAACCGTGGAGAACCGCACCGGCGGTGCGGGGAATATCGGCATTGATGCTGTTCGCCGTGCAGCGCCGGATGGAACCACGCTGCTCGTCATCCCCGCGGGAAACCTCACCATCAATCCGACGATTCTTCAGAATCTGACATTTAACGTGGAACGAGATTTCGCGCCGATCACCATCCTCGGCACTGCAGCGAACTTGTTCGTGGCATCGCCTAAACTCGGCGTCAAATCGATCGCTGAGCTGATCGCACGAGCCAAGCAATCGAAGCTGACATATGGCACACCGGGCGTCGGCAGCCAGCTTCATCTCGCAATGGAGCTGTTCAAGGAAAGGACCGGAGTCGAGATCACCCATGTGCCATACCGGGGAACGACGCCGGCGTTGACGGACCTGCTGGGCGGCCACATCGATGTTCTGGCCAGCAACCTTCCTGTCGTCTTGCCGGTGATCCGGGAGAAGCAAGTCGTGCCGCTGGCAATGACAACAGCTGAACGCAGCCCGCTGGCGCCCGACATCCCAACGCTCGCGGAAGCAGGCGTCCCTGGCATCGACGTCACGTCTTGGTACGGGCTGCTCGCCCCTGCCGCCACGCCCAAGCCGGTTATCGATGCGCTTTTTGCCGTGACCAGCGATATCCTCAATTCGCAGCTGGTGCGCGAGAAACTCGAGGCTCAGGGTCTCAGCCTGAAGATCGAAGGCCCCGTTCCGTTTGGCGATCGTATCCGCCGCGAAACCGCAGTCTGGAAGGAACTGATCGAGCAGCGCGGGATCAAAGCGAATTGAAGGTTACGCACTGCGCCGGTTTGCGGCCTTGGTCCGGCTGAATTCCGCCTTGCTGTCCAAGGATTCGACCCACCCCAGGCGTCGCGAAATCTCCACGCCCGCTGCGCGCAACTCGCCTTCCATCTGCTTACGGCGCGTCTTGTCACGGAACGCATTGAGCGGTCCGGATACGTTGAGCGCACCCACGGGCTCGCCGGCAAAGTCGAGGATCGCAACCGCTACCGACCCAATGCCGGATTCAAAATATCCGTCACTCCAGGATATCCCGTCGTTACGTTCGCGCTTCAATAATGCGTGGAGTTCCGCAACCGTCGTCGGCGTATGCTCGGTGAAGCGGGCAAGCGGCTTCTTTCCGAACAGCTCGTTGACATCCGCAGCGTCCATGTGCGCGAGGATGATGCGCCCCATGGTGGTCGCATGAGCGGGTAGACGGCTTCCAATCCGGATCGTGCTGGCCAGCGGCACGCTTGGCGCCCGTCGCAACAGATACAGCACATCGGTACCGTCGAGGACGCCGAGGTGCGCCGACATTCCGACGGTTTCGGCAAGCTTCGCGACCACCGGCACGGCGATACGCAGAAGGTCCTGCGAAAACACGACCCTGGCGGCCAGCGCCACGAAGGAAATCCCGATCTGGTAACCAGCCTCGCCGTGCCGGGTTTCGACAACACCTTCGATTTCGAGCGTATGCAGCAAGCGAAGCAGCGTCGTCCGATTGATGCTGAGCTTCTTGGCAGTCTCGCTCAGATTTACGACAGGATCGCCTTCGGCAATGTGCCGCAACAGCTTCACAGCGCGCTGGACCGGCGGCGCGATATACAATGCCGAGCTCGCCTTGCCCCGCGTTGCCCTACCCTGCCGTCGCTGCATATGGCCTCCGTCGCCCGACTCGCCTGCAATACGCAAACATTGCACCTACTCGCAGATCGTCCGGATTGCGTCCAGACCGTCTTCCGCAGTCCTACCTTGACCGTGCAAGGCCGCCGATCGAAAGCAACCGCTATATCCTACCGATCGGTCCCGACCCGGTTTTCCGATCCCTTGACGCCCCCGCACACATTTGTTCATATTCGAACGCACTTTTCTATATTGAAATGCTGAAGGCAATGGCCCACTGTCATTCCTTCAATTCGAGGATGGATGGGGCGGTCGCGGGACGAGGTGACAATGGAAACGCTGGCACGAAACAATTTCGCGGGCATCTTGTTTGCTTGCCTTATCAGCGTTTTCTCAGCGAGCGCCGCGTCGGCGGACCCGGTCAACTTGCGCATCGGTTACGGCACCGCGGCCGAAGAGCAACTTTGGCTGTTGATCGCGAAGCCGGACATCGGCAAGCATTACGGCAAGCGCTACACCATCGAGAGCACGCGCTTCACCGGGTCGGACAAGCGTGCTCAAGCCTTCGAAGCCAACGCCATAGATCTTGCCTCATCGAGCGCCAACGGCGTTATTTTCGGGGCGGCCGAGGGCGTCCAGGCCAAGATCATCGCATCCTTCACGCGTGAGAGTCAGCGCGGCTTCAGCACCACGTTTTATTCGAATGCGAACTCGCCGATCAAAACCGTCAAAGATCTCAGGGGCAAGACAATCGGCATCAACGGTTTCGCAACCTCAGGCCATCTCTGGCTGAAGACGGCGCTCGAGAAGGTCGGACTGTCAGAGAGCGATGTTACGATCGTACCGATCTCGTTCTCCGGCATGGCTGAATCGCTGCGGTCGGGCAGGATCGATGTTGGGCAATTCCCGCAGCCGTTCGACGCGCTGTTGCAACGCCAGGGGAAGGTGACCAGGATATTCAGCGCCAAGGACTCCATTCCGGAAGACGAAGAACTGCTGGTGCTGATCGGAAAGGACGCCTTCCTGAAACGGCAGGCCGATGCGGTCCGGGCACTGTTGGAAGATCTTCGCGCCGCCACGAATTTCTATCTGCAGAAGCCGCGGGAGGCACGGCAAATTCTGATAGACAAAAAGATGGTCCGCGTGCCGGCCGATGTGTTTCTCGATATGAACGACTATTACCGCGATCCCTCCATGCGAGTCGACGTGGCGACGCTCGACCGGATGCAGAAGTATCAGGTAGACGCGGGCTTCCAAAAGAAAGCGACGGACGTCAAGCAGCTTGTCGACATGAGCTACCTTCCGGACTGACAGCCGGCGGAAAAGGACGTCATGGCGCTGCTTGAAGTCACGCAACTCAACAAGACCTTCGTTGCCGGGGACAAACCCGTTGCGGCGATTGAATCGCTTAGTCTCTCGATCGAGCCGAATGCGTTTGTCTCGATCGTCGGCCCGTCCGGTTGCGGCAAGAGCACGTTCCTGCACATCGTCGGCGGCTTCGAGCCCGCCACCGGCGGCCAGATCACGCTCGACGGCCGGCCAGTGGGCCGCCCCGGCCCCGATCGCGGCATGATGTTCCAAGACCTCTCGTTGTTTCCCTGGCTTACCGCCATCGAGAACGTGTCGTGGCCGCTTGAAATGAAAGGCCTGCCGAAAGCGGAGCGTCTCGCCAAGGCGCGAGACTATCTCGACCTCGTTCACCTCAGTCGCTATGCCGACTTCTACCCTGCCGAGCTCAGCGGTGGCATGAAGCAGCGCGTCGCGCTTGCGCGCCTGTTCGCATTGGATCCGCACATTCTACTGATGGACGAGCCATTCGGAGCTCTCGACTCGCAAACGCGCGAGCTCCTGCAGGAAGAACTGCAGTCGATCTGGCGACGCGATCGAAAGACTGCACTTTTCGTCACGCACGACATCGACGAGGCGATCTATCTGGGCACGCGGATCCTGGTGTTCACTGCGCGGCCCGGCCGCATCAAAGCGGATATCAGCATGCCCGAGATTGATCGATCAGGCGACTATCGCAAATCGTCGGAGTACCTCCGGATGCGCGTCCAAGTCTGGGACCTCCTGCGCGAGGAGGTTCTGAAGGCACGGGCCCTGGAGGAGGCGTGACGGTATCAGAATCGATTCAGCGCTGGATCGTACCCGTCGTCATCCTCGTGGCGTGGGAGTCGTTGGGCCGCGCTGCTGTATTACCGCAATATCTTTCGACGCCGACGGCGATCCTTGCCGCGCTCTGGGAATTGACCGCCGATGGCGAGCTTCTCCCCGCAATTGCGGCAAGCCTTTATCGTGCCGCGGCGGGTTTCATCCTGGGCGCGGGCGCCGGCATGATCGTCGGACTTGGCGCGGGCATCTTCCCCGGCGTCCGCCGTTTCTTCGATCCCCTGGTCTCGTTTCTGTACGCCATTCCGAAGATCGCGTTCCTGCCGATCTTCCTGCTTCTGTTCGGGCTGGGGCATATGTCTAAGATCAGCATCATCGCCCTCTCTTGCTTCTTCCCGATGTTCGTCGCATCGCGTCACGCCATGCTGTCGGTCAACAAGGTTCTTGTCTGGGCCGCGCAGAATATGGGTGCCCGCGGCCCCACGATGTTCTTTCGGGTCTTCATCCCGGCGGCAGCGCCGCAGTTGTTCGCCGGTGTCAGGATCGCGCTCGCCCACGCGTTCGTGATCCTCTTCGCCGCCGAACTGATCGGATCGCAAGGCGGGCTTGGCCCGTTGATCACCGATGGCGAAGACGCGGCGCGGTTCGACCTCATGTTTGCCGGCATCGTCACCTTTGCGGTGCTCGGCTTCGCAAGCGACCGTATCCTGATGGCCATTCGCCGCCGCGTGCTCCGGGGCCAGATGATCGGCACCATGGAGCAGTTGGTGCGATGACGTCAGCGACGCTCCGAGGCATCAGCCGATGGTACTCAATTCCTCTCCTGCTTCTCATGTGGCAACTCGCCGTCACCAGCGGTCTCGTCGAGTCTCGCCTGTTGCCCGGCCTCGACCGTGTCTTGAGCGCGCTCATCACTGATATCGGCAACGGTGTCTTGCCGTACCACACCGGCGTCACACTCGGCCGTGCCGCAATAGGTCTCACGCTTGCGGCTTTGATTGGCATCGCGTTCGCGGCCGCCATGGCTCGCGTAACCGTTGTACGAAATCTGTTCGAGCCGATTTTCTTCTTTGGTTATCCGATTCCGAAAATCGCGCTGTTTCCGGTGTTCACCTACATTTTCGGCATCGGCTCGCCGTCGAAGATTGCTTTCGCCTTCCTCGAATGCCTCTATCCGATCGTGGTGACATCTTATCTGGCGCTGCGATCCATCCCGAACCGGATGATCTGGGCCGCCGAGAACATGGGCGCGCCACGGCTCTCGATCCTCTCGCGTGTCATCATCCCCGCCGCCATGCCTGGGATTTTCGCAGGATTCCGGATCGCGCTGCCGATTTCGATCATTGTCATCGTTCTGACCGAGATGATCGGAGATTCGCGCGGTCTCGGATATTACATCGCCATATCGGGGACGCGCTTCGCGTTTCAAAACGTCTACGCGGCGATCCTCGTCATCGGCGTTTGCGGCCTGGTGCTGGACCGCGCACTGCTGCTACTCCGGCGCAAGCTCGTGCATTGGGAACGCGACGACACCATCTAGCCTGATCGGGACGTCACCGCGCCCGTCGTCGCTTTGCAATCTCATCGCGTCGCTCTTCAAGCTCGGCCAATTGCGTGCGCGCCTGTTGCGCCAGATAACGGCGCAGGCGGATCACACCGGCGTCGTGCTGATAGAGCATCTCGAACCGCTCCAGCCCCGGCTTGACCCCGGCGAGGATCTCCCGGTCCTGCTCGAGCACGTGCCAATGACGCGCCTCGAGATTGGTACGATACAAGAAGCGCCAGACGTCGCGCTGCCAACCGCTGACCTTGCGAATCCGCCAGAAGAATGCGGATGCCCGATTTTCGTCGATGGGCGTCACGAAGCCGACGATACCGAAATTTCCACCCGGCCCACCGGACGGCGGATATGGAATTTCCAACCGCACATATAACGCGCCCTTGTCGACAAGTTCGCTCCAATCGAAATTAATGTCGCGCTGTGCTTTCTTCTCAAAGAAGAAGCCATGCGGGGTTTCGCGCGTCACGAACTGCGCCTGCGTATCGCCCTGGTACATGGTGTGCGAATTGGCATGCAGGAACGTACCGTGCATCGGGTCCATCAGATTGTCATAGGCGTAGCGCCAAGCCATCTCCCAGTCGGCATAACACAGGAAATGTGAATACTCCGGCGCCGTGAGCTGCTCAGGCGGGTCGAAAGCCGGAGCGTCCTCATGCAAGGCATCGCCGAACCAGACGAAGATCGCTCCGGCAACTTCACAGGACGGATAGGTTTTGACCGCCTTCTTGCCTTCGAGCGGGCAGCCAGGCTGGCCGGGGACGCGCAAGACCGTGCCGTCGGGCCCGACTTCGACGCCATGATAACTGCAGCGTAACCGATTCCCCTCGTTGGCGCCGCGCGACAACGGAACGGCGCGATGCGGACATCGGTCGATCTGGACGTGAACCGTCTTGGCGGAGTCGCGCCACACTACCAACGGCTCACCAAGCCGGGTGAGGCCAAGCGGCTTTCCACCGGGCTCGATGAAGCGCGACGGCAGAATCGGCCACCAGCGATTGCGCAGGCCTGTGCTGAGATAGCTCTGCACCTGCTGATCGGTAGGTGCTGCGACGGTGTCTTGTGGGCGCTGAAGCGTAGCAGTTGTCATTGCTCAACCTCCAAGCTCGCGCATCACGGCAGTAAAATTGTCCGGGGTCCAGTCCTCGCCCGTTGGGTGCCGCACCCGAGATGCATTGAGGCCGGCGACCAATTCGTGGAGTTCGTGCGCACCTTTGCTGAAGACGCTCTCGATGGCATTGGCGAGCTCCTGCTGCCAGGCGGTCGGCTCCTGGGTACGGGTCTGGTGTGCATCGAGATACGGATATTGATAATTGCTCATCGGCCGCTCACCTTCTCTTGCACCTTGCTGGCCTGAACCTTTTTTCGGCAGCACTGATCGAAGCATCGACCAAGCACGCCGAATTATTGTCGTCCGCGCGCCACTGGATGTCGAGCGCCAAACCACCGTCGCAGGTCAGCATTGTTCCTTTCACCACCTGTTCAACATATTCCCTCAAGCGGATACGCCGGCCCAGGGATGCGGCCGTTCACTGAGGTCGCAGTAGATCGACTTTTGCGCCATCCATGCACGGATGCCCTCGCGCCCTTTTTCGCGGCCAAGGCCACTGTCCTTCATTCCGCCGAACGGCGTCGAAATGGAGAACTGCTTGTAGGTGTTGACCCACACCGTTCCGGCCTCGATGGCACGCGCGACCCGCCATGCTTTGACGAAGTCGCGCGTATAGATGCCGCAGGCGAGCCCATAACTGTTGTCATTGCTCTGATGGATAACGTCGTCCTCGCCGTCGAACGGCAGCACAGCAAGCACTGGGCCAAATACCTCGTCGCGGCAGAGGCGCGCGCTGTTGGGCAGCGCAGTGATGATGGTCGGGCAGTAATAAGTTCCGTGGTCATAGTCGGCGCCGCGCGGCCGATCGCCACCTGTCAGAACGGTGCCGCCGTCCTCGCGCGCAAACCGCACATGGGTTTCGACTTCGTCGCGATGACCCGGGCGGATTAGCGGCGCGACTTGCGTCTCCGGCTCGAACGGGTGACCCACGCGCAACCGCTCGGTGGCACCGACTAGCTTCGCGACGAACACATCGTAGATGCCGCGCTCAACGAATAGACGCGAGCCCGCGATGCAGGACTGTCCCGTCGACGAAAAAACCCCGAAAAGGACGCCGGCCACGGCAATATCGATATCTGCATCGGCGAACAAAATGGTTGGCGATTTGCCGCCGAGTTCCAGCGACACCGGCATCAGTTTGTCCGCCGCCTTGCGCGCGATATCGCGACCGGTCTCCGTGCCGCCCGTGAATGACACCTTGCGAATGACCTGATGCGTCACCAGCCGCTCCCCGACCACCGATCCGCTTCCGGGCAGTGTCGAGAACAGGCCGCGCGGCAGCCCTGCCGCTTCGATCACTCGGGCTAATTCGAGACAAACCAGAGGGCTCCAGGACGACGGTTTGAGCAGAACGGCATTGCCCGCCGCCAGCGCCGGCGCAACCTTCTGCGCATCCGAAGCAATTGGAGAATTCCACGGCGTAATGGCTGCCGTGACGCCGAGCGGCTCATGAACGGATACCGTCAAGTAGTTGCCGCGCGACGGCGTCAGCGTCTCTTCCATCGTCTCCAACGCTGCCGCCATATAGCGGAACGTGCCGGAGGCGCTCATCGCCAAGGCGCGCGTTTCCGTCAGCGTTTTACCGGTATCGCGCGACTGCACATAGGAAATGCGGTCCGCGTTCTGCGCAAGGCCGTCGGCAATGCGATAAAGATAGGCGGCGCGTTCGTGTGGCAAGAGCTTACGCCAGGCAGGATCGTTGGCCGCATCCTGCGCGCGCTCGAGTGCCAGGTCGACATCTTCCACCGCCGCCCCCTGCAGCACCGCGTTCAACGAGTTGTCGGCAGGGAAATGCGACGCGATATCGGCGCCTCGACCACGCCGCCATTCGCCACCGATGAACAGCTTGTCCTGAAAGGCGACCGCCTGGTCCATGGTCCGCTCCTATATGACGATCGTATCAGCACGATTGAGCAACTCGCGCGCGACGCTGTAACCTGCGATCAGCGATGTCTTGGGATTGTCCGCGGACGGAAAGCCTTCGAGCCGCATGGTGAAGTCACCGCACGTCGAACGGACCGAGAATTCGTGGACGTTGCGGCTCACGCCGGGATCGGCGACCAATCGCACCTGCGTGGCGTCGAAGCCGATACCGGCCAGCGCCAGGGTCGCGGTGACGTTGGCATTGAACGGATAGGTCTGCGCCGCTGCGCGGGCGCTGCCCTCGAAGAACACCGCCGGCTCGCGAAGCGTTTCGAGATCAAGCAATTGCTCCGCTGGCGTTCCTCGCCACGCTTTGGGTGGCTTGCGGCCCGTATAAACTACCGATTCCAGTCCAGAGAGACGCGCGGCCGCCAGCGCATCGACCCCACCAATCGCGCCGGCTGGAAACACGACGCGGCTGCCGCCTTTGACAGCAGCTTGTTGAAGCCGTTTGCGGAGGCTTTCGTCGGCCAGCGCACCAATCGAGATCACGACAAGATCGCAGCCGGACTCGAGTATCGACGGGCCGAATTCATTCACCGCGACATGGGACGCGCATTCCGCGACCACATCCGGCTTGTCGGCCAGCAACGCCGCCAGGTCGGTCCGCACCGCGCACGAGGCGGCGAGCGCACCATCAAGACGGTCCAGCAAGGACCGCGCCTGGGGCGCGAACTGGGCAGGGATAAGGATCGAGGCATGGGCCAACGGCGACGGAAGCTTCTGCGCCAGCGTCGACAGCGCGACATCCGCGATGCCGCCAGCACCGATGATCCCAAGCCGCTGGAGGCTCATGGCGACTGCCCCGCTGAACCGGCCGGCGGCCCGGCGAACCGTTGCTGGAACGGTCCGATGGACACCATGTCGATCTCGATCATTCGCGGGCCGGGAGCGTCAAGCGCGCGCCGCAGCGCTCCCGCAAAATCGGCGATTGCGGTGATGCGCTCATGCGGCAAGCTCATCGCTTGGCACACCAACGCAAAGTCAGGTGTCAGGATGTCCGAATAAACCTTCCGGCTTCCGTACTGCGCATCCTGGATATTGCGGATCACCCCGTAGCCGCGGTCGTTCATCAGCACGTAGACCACCTCTGCTCGGGCCTCGACCGCAGTCGCCAACTCGCCGAGCATCAACTGGGCGCCGCCATCGCCCAGCAGCGTAATGGCCTTGGCGCCACTACCCGCAAGCGCTGCCCCGATGCCCATCGCGATCCCCTGCCCGATCCCACCGCCGAGCGCATGCACGCCGAGATGCGGCGCCGCGAGCCGTATCGAGCGGTTACCGAACGTGCTGTTGGAAACAGTGACATCGCGCACCCACGGCCGTGCCTCCTGCTCGACATGGCGGCACAGAGCGTCGGCAAGTTCGCCATAAGGACCAAGACCTGCCCGCAGTTCTCCCTCCGCCTTCTCCCGCGCGTTGCGGATATCGGACAGGAATGCCGGATCGGTATCCAAGCTAGCCGGCAGGCGCGCAAGCAGGCCCTCGAGCGCAAGACGGGCGTCGCCGGCGATGAAAAACTCCACCGGGTAGTTGCGCCCGGCTTGCGCCGGATCGGCATCAACCTGCACCAGCGACGGTAGTCGCATCTTGTTATTGACCGTCTCGTTGCCGCGTAGCCGCGATCCAACGACAACCATCAGGTCGCAACGCGCATAAATCTCCTGCGCTGTGCGCGTCATGTTGAAAGCACCAAGGTTGCGCGGATTTCCCTCGGGCACAATGGCGCGCCCGTTGGTGCTGGTCACGGCGCCGCAGCCGCGCTCAACAAGCTCAGTCGCCGCAGCGCTGGCGCCTTTGGCACCACCGCCAAGCCAGAGCAGCGGGCGTTTGGCATTGAGAACGCGTTGTGCGAGCGCATCCAACGCCGCTGCGCTCGGGACGCGCGAATTGATCGACGGGAGACCGGCAAGTGTCCGCGACGGGACCTGGGCGCGCTGGACGTCGATCGGAATTTCAAGCGTTACCGGTCCGGACGGCGCCGTGAGCGCTTCGGCGACCGCAGATACCAACGTATCGATGGCAGCCGCTGACTCCCAAATTCTCACATAGGCCTTGCTGACCGCCTTCAGCATGTCGGGCTGCCGCGGCACATCGTGGATTGCGGCGCGATCGCGATCGACGAACTCGCGGTCCACCTGTGACGTGATGTGGAGCACTGGGGAGCCGGCGGTAAGCGCCTCGACTTGAGAACCGGCGGCGTTGCCGGCTGCGGTGCCGGTGCTGGTGATGACGACACCGATCGAGCGCGAGACCCGTGCGTAAGCATCCGCCATGTTCATGGCGCCCGCCTCACCGCGCGCCGGAACGAATCGAATGCGGCCATGCCGCGCGATCGCGTCGAGGATCGGCATATTGTGGATCGAAATGACGCCAAACGCGGTCTTCACCCCCATATCCGCAAGCGCGCGTGCGATCGCATCGCCGACGGGCTCATGGGCGGGATGAATGGCGGCGGATGTCTCAAGCTGCGAGGCAACCACGGATAGATTCATGAGCGTCCGATCCCGATGTTCAAATGTACCGTGAGATTCCGCCGGAGATTTCGAGGCTGGCGCCGGTGATATAGCTGGCCGCTGGCGAGCCGAGAAACACAATAGCCCGCGCAGGCTCCTCAGGCGAACCAACCCGTCCGATTGGAATGCCTTTTTCGCGCGCGAGCGCCTCGAACCAGGCCTCACGCGTCTGCGCTTTATCTGGTCGTGCTTCGAAACGGCGCTGCCACTGCGCGGAATCAATCAGGCCGAGCAACACGGAATTGACGCGGATGCGAGGCGCGAATTCCACCGCCAGGGATTTCAGGAGATTTTGCACGCCGGCACGCGCCGCCGAGGTGCAAACCATATGCGGCTCAGGTTGCATGGCGAGAAGCGAGTTCACCGCCACGATGGTCGGTGTGTCGCTCCTCTCCAGCATCGGCTTGAACGCACGGATTGGCAGCAACTGGCTGAAGAACTTCAGCTCCAACTCGTCGCGCCACTGCTCGTCGGTGGTGTTGGAAAACGTCGAAACGCGCCCCTGGCCGGCGTTGTTCACCAAAAGATCAACCCGTCCGCCCCAATCTCGAACCTTTTCGGCAAACGCCTTCACGGCTCCGGCATCCAGCACATCGCATGGCTCGGCCAACAGCGCGCTGGAATTCAGTTGCGCTTTCGCAGCCGCGAGACGCCCGGGATCGCGCCCGCAAACCGCGACGCGCGCTCCGTCGGCCAGGAGGAGCTTCGCTGTCGCGAGCCCGATACCCGAACTGCCGCCGGTGACGACCGCGATGCTGTTGGCCAAACCGAGATCCAAATCCGTTTTCCTCCTTGGAGCAACGTTGGTCTGTAACGCCACCTGCTTATGGCAAGACTGTCAACACCGTGCGAAGCAGAGAACTCGGCCCGATACGCGCTCGGATCATGGACTTCACGACTTAGTTTCCGTGATTTGTGGCTACGCGGTACTGTTCAAATAAGAACAACTCGTTCATAGTTTAATCGGAACCTGGAAGCGCTGCAATGTCCTCGAATATCTGGCCGCACTTTGTTTTGCATGATATACGTGGTTTA
>WUUC01113073.1_pt1 | contig 20053 bp, 22 predicted proteins | sample 6278441 | NCBI WGS metagenome assembly WUUC01 (sample SAMN13675441, study PRJNA597444) | soil metagenome | isolation source: soil | place: USA: Washington | collected 2017-10
GCGGCAAGATCGGCATGTTCGGCGGCGCCGGCGTCGGCAAGACCGTCGTCATCCAGGAGATGATCTACCGTGTCGCCGAGCAGCACGGTGGTGTGTCGGTGTTCGCCGGCGTCGGCGAGCGCACGCGCGAGGGCAACGACCTCTGGCTCGAGATGAAGGAGTCGGGCGTCCTCGAGAAGACCGCGCTCGTCTACGGTCAGATGGACGAGCCGCCGGGCGTGCGCCTTCGCGTCGCGCTGAGCGCGCTCACGATGGCGGAGTACTTCCGCGACGTCGAGCACCAGGACGTGCTGCTATTCGTCGACAACATCTTCCGCTTCGTGCAGGCGGGGTCGGAGGTGTCGACGCTCCTCGGCCGCATGCCTTCCGCCGTGGGCTACCAGCCGACGCTGTCGGAGGAGATGGGCGAGCTCCAGGAGCGCATCACGTCGACGAAGGGCCGTTCGATCACTTCGCTGCAGGCGATCTACGTGCCGGCCGACGACATCACCGACCCGGCGCCGCACACGGCGTTCGCGCACCTCGACGCGACGACCGTGCTCTCCCGTCAGATCGCCTCGCTGGGCATCTACCCGGCGGTCGACCCGCTCGACTCGACGTCGCGCATCCTCGACCCGCGCTACGTCGGTGACGAGCACTACGACGTCGCGCTGACCGTCCAGAGGATCCTGCAGCGCTACAAGGACCTCCAGGACATCATCGCGATCCTCGGGATCGACGAGCTCTCCGAAGAGGACAAGATCATCGTGCAGCGCGCGCGCAAGATCCAGCGGTTCCTCAGCCAGCCGTTCTTCGTGGCCGAGCAGTTCACGGGCCTCCCCGGCAAGTACGTGCCGGTCGACGAGACGATCGCGTCGTTCAAGGGCATCGCGCAGGGCGACTACGACCACCTTCCCGAGCAGGCCTTCTACCTCGTCGGCGGCATCGAAGAGGCCGAGGCAAAGGCGAAGGAGCTGGCCGAGTAGTGCAGGTCTCGATCGTCTCCCCCGAAGAGGAGGTGTGGCGCGGCGACGCCGACCTGGTCGTCGCCCGCTCGCCCGAGGGCGAGTTCGGCATCATGCGCGGCCACATCCCGTTCCTGGCCGCGCTGATCGCCGGCCGCGTCGCGGTCGTCAGCGGCAGCGAGCGCGAGCAGTTCTTCGTCCCGGGCGGCTTCCTCGAGGCGTCGGGACCGAGGGACGACTACCACGTGATCGTCCTCGCGGACTCCGCCGAGAACCTCGCCGACATGGACGTCGCGGAGGCGCGGCGCCGGGCCGACGAGGCGCGGCGCCGGCGTGACGAGGACACCGACGAGCGCGCCGAGGCGGAGATGCGGGTGGCGATGGCGCGGGTGGAGATCGCAGAGAGCCGCGGGCACTAGGTCCCGTCTCTTGCCATGAGCGGCCACGGCGACAACCTGAGGAACAGGGTCTTCTGTTCCTCGTGCGGTTCGTCGGCCGCGCGCCGCAACGGTCTCGCCCCGCTGGGCTGGCAGGAGATGCCGGACGCGAGCAACCGCCGCATCGCGCTGTGCCCCGAGTGCGTGCGCCGCAACCTGTGGCTGATCGAGGCGCGCCTCGACGTCGATCCCGGCTCGGGGCTCTGACCCCGAAAAGCAAAAGACCTCGGCCTTCGCGGGCCGGGGTCTTCTTTACGCCTGAGTCGGGCCTAGCCGATGGCCGTCGTGATGATGTAGATGGCGCAGTCGACGACTTCCTCGACGTAGTTCGGCCCGAGGATGCGACAGTCGGGATTGCTCGACGCCGCATGCGCCGGCGCTGCCGGCGCGACGAGCGTTGCCGCCGCGGCCGCTGCCACCAACCCGTTCCGGATCCTCTTGTCCATGTCGATACCCTTTCGTCGTGGCGGCACCCGCCGCAGCCGGAGGCTCAGTTGACGGCGCAGTAGAGGGTCTTGCCCGTCGTCATCACCACCACGTCCGCCGCCTTGCCGCAGAGGCAGCTCCACACCTCGTTGACGTAGATCGGCATCAGGATCGGGCACACCTCCGCGCGCGGTGCCGCCTGCGCGGGGATCGCCGACGCGAACAGCAGTGAGCTTCCCAGGGCCGCGGCGGCGACCGATTTACGGATTCCGTTTTTCAATTCGGGCTTCCTTTCTCCAGTCAGATGGCGTTTCTACGGCTTCCGGCAGTACCACTGCGAATCGGGGAGCACCGCCGTGGCGACGGTGGCTGCCGCGACGCAGCCGCAGTAGATGATGAGCTGCACGGTGTACGGCGGCTCGAGACAGTGGTCGGTCTCGACCCTCGCCTGTGCGGGCGCCGGCACCGCCGTCATCAGCAGTGCGGCCCCCAAAGCAGCAACGACCGATCTCTTGGTTCGCTTCCTCATCCCCACATCCCGCCTTTCCGGTTCGTCGAGGGTCGACGATCAACGGACGGCTAGAGGTTCGTGCCGGTTCGCCCGATTCCTCCCGGTTCGCCCCGAGTTACCAGGCCGCGCAGTACCAGGACTCGCCGGTGGCCGCGGTGAGCACGCGGGCGACGGTCCCGCAGACGCAGTTATACGCGTCCTCGACGTAGTGCGGTCCCATGATGCGGCAGGCATCGGTGGTCACCGGCGTCGACGCCGGTGCCGGCGCGGCAGGTGCTACCAGCAGTGCGACCGCGGCACCCGCGACCAGTCCGCGACGGATCCGCTTCTTCCCCATCCTCGATCCCCTTTCGTCCTGGCGAGAGTCGCCCGCGTTCGGCCAGGCTGCGCCCGCAGATGCCCGATTCCTCCCGGTTCGCGCCTACCGTACGCCGGAACCCGGTTCCCGCGTCAACCGGTGGTTCCTAGAATCGGATGGTGAAACAGTCGCCAGACCTCATCCGGACTCCGGACCAGCGTCTTCGTATCTACGTGAGCGGCGACCCGGCCCGGCTCGCGGCGGAGCGCCTGCGGGCGCGCGAGGCGGTTGAATCGCTTCATCTCACACCGGTCACCGTCGATGTCGAGGGGGCCGCGGGGCGGCAGGTCGCACTACGAGCTGTTGAGCGAGGAGGAGCGGGCGACCTGGCGGCGGACGTCGATGTTCGCAGGAGGGTTCACCCTGGACGCGGCCGAGCAGGTGGTGTGCGAGAAGGGCGGCGAGTTCGAGCTGCTCGACCAGCTCGACTCCCTCATGCGCAAGAGCCTGTTGCTGCGCGACGACCCCGGCGGGATCGAGCCGCGGTTCTCGATGCTCAACACACTGAAGGAGTACGCGAGCGAGAAGCTCGTGGAGAGCGGAGAGCTCGACGCGATCGCGCAACGCCACGCGGACTACTTCCTCGACCTCGCGGAACGCGCCGCGGCGCGGCTGCGCAAGGAGGACCAGCTCCACTGGCTCACGGTCCTGGAGCAGGAGCACGACAACATGCGCGCGGTGCTCCGGACGGCGATCCGGCTCGGCGACGCGACGACGGAGCTGCGCCTCGCGAGCCGGCTCACGCGCTTCTGGGAGTACCACGCCCACCTCACGGAGGGGCAGAGGTGGCTCGAGGAGGCGTTGACGCGGGCTACCGGCGTCGACCCCGCCCTGCGCGCCGACGGGCTGGAAGGCGCCGCGATCCTCGCGCTCGCGCAGGGCGAGCTGAAGCGGGCGACCGCACAGATGGAGGAGTGCGTCGAGATACGCCGGGGGCTCGGCGACCCGTCGAGGCTCGGCAGCTCGCTCCGGTACCTCGCGCTGATCCGGCTCGACCGCGGCGACAGGGACGCGGCGCGCGAGCTGCTCGAGCGGAGCCTGGAGCTCCAGAGAGAGGCCGGTGATGAAGGCGAGATCGGGACCGTGCTCAGCAACATGGGGATCGTCGCGATCCACCGCGAGGCCTGGGAGGAGGCCGGCGAGCTGTACCAGCAGTCGCTCGAGCTGTTCGCCCGCACCGGCGACACGCTCGGCATGGCGCGCTCGATGCTGAACCTGTCGGACGTCAGGCTCCAGTCGCGCGACCTCGACGACGCGCGCGACCTGCTCGAGCAGAGCCTGAAGATGTTCGAGCAGCTCGGCATGCGGTGGGACATTGCGTACGTGATCGAGAACCTGGGCGGCGTGGCCGCCTACGGCGGGTGGCCGGAGGACGCGGCTCGCCTGGTAGGGGCGGCGGACAGGGCGCGCGAGGAGATGGGCACGCCGTTGCCGGAGGGGGAGAAGATCGCCTACAACCGCTACGTCGCGGAGGCGAGGAACGCGCTAGGAGAAGAGGCGTTTGCCACCGCCTGGGAGGAAGGCCGCGCCATGACGCTCGAGGAGGCTGCCGGCTACGCCTCGAGGCGCTGAACCTTCGGGCGGTCCGGCTGCACGGAAGTCTGCCGGATCGTGCTTGCAGCGGCCGGGAGGAGCGTCACGCCCGACTAGGAACGGCGTCCGAGCAAACGCGCTCGCCGGTCTGCCGCGAGCGCGGCGCGCGCGGCGGTCGCGCCGGGGGCACCGTGGACGCCCCCGCCGGGGTGGATCGACGCCGACCCGAGGTAGAGGCCCTTGACCGGAGTCGTGCCCCGGGAGAGCCCGGGGGCCGGCCGGAAGAGCAGCTGCTGGTGCAGCTGCGCGCTGCCTCCGTTGACGGCTCCGCCGACGAGGTTCGGGTTCGTCTCCTCCATCTCGGCCGGATCGAAGACGTGCCGCGCCCGGATCGTCGCGCGGAAGCCGGGGGCGAACCTCTCGATCTGGGCCTCCATCCGGTCCGCGACCTCGTCGCCGTCGACGCGAGCTCGTTGCGGGATGTGCGTGTACGCCCACGCCGTCTCCGTTCCTTCGGGGGAGCGCGTGGGGTCGGCCACGTTCATCTGGCCCATGACGAGGAACGGCCGGCCGGGGATCAGCCCGGCGTCGAGCTCGGAGGCGTAGCGGATCATCTCCTCCATGCTCCCGCCGACGTGCACGGCGGCGGAGGTGCGCGCCTCGTCCGCGCTCCAGGGGACCGGCCGGTCGAGCGCCCAGTCGACCTTCACCGTCGCGTGGTCGTACTCGAACCTCTGCAACCGCTCGCGGATCCGCGGCGGTACGTGCTCCGGCGCGAGCAGCTCGGTGAACAGGGCGGGGGCGCCGGTCGTCGCGATGACCGCGCGCGCCGCGTCGAAGACGCCCTTCGACGTCCCTACCGCGACCGCCCGGCCCCCGCGCACCTCGATCCGCGTGGCGCGGGCGTTGCACTCGATCGAACCGCCGCGGGCGCGCAGCCTGGCGACGAGCGCATCGGTGACCTTGCCGGCTCCGCCGGCGGGAACGGGCCAGCCGATCTGCTGGCCGAGGCACACGAGCAGCCAGGCGAAGATCCCGCTCGGCGACGACGCGGGCGACACGTCGGTATGGAGGGCGTTCCCCGCCAGGAGGACGCCCCCGCCCGCGCCGCGGAAGCGCTCGGCCGCCATCCTCGTCGCCGGGAGCAGCGCGAAGCGCGCGAACGGCACGATCCCGCGGGGCCGCAGCGCGCCGGCGAGCCTCAGCGCGGGCGGCACCGCCGGGAGCGGACGCGTGATCGCGTCCAGCAGAGCGCGCCCGGTGCGTTCCCACAGCTCGTACAGCGAGCGCCACGCGGCGCCGTCTCCCGGCGCGAACGAGTCGAGCGAAGCGGCCGTCGTCGTCAGGTTCGTCGAGAGGAGCGCGCACCTCCCGTCGTCCAGCGGGTGCGCGAGGACCGCGGGGGCATGGCGCCACCGGAGCCCCCACCGATCCAGCCGGAGCGCGCGGATCACCGGTGACGCCGCCGCGAGCGGATAGAACGCGCTGAAGAGGTCATGGGTGTAGCCCGGCAGCGTCAGCTCGCCGCTGCGCACGGCTCCGCCGGGCTCGGGCGCTGCCTCGACCACGACGACGCTCCACCCCGCGTCCGCGAGGAGGTTCGCGGCGACGAGGCCGTTCGGTCCGGCTCCGACGACTACCGCGTCGGCGATGACGTGTCCCGTCCGAATGCGAGCGTCGCGGCCGTCGCGTGGTGGCGCGCGAGCTCTCGTCGCCGGCGGTCACACAGCTCGACGAGATCGGAGAGGTCCTCGCCCGCCATGGGTTCGAGGGCCTGCCACGTCCGCATCTCGAGGTCCGTCGCTGCCAGCAGCCCCTCCAGCTCGAGGACCCGGCTCAGCGGCGAGTAGCGCAGCAGGTGGCCGTTGAGCTTCAATCTGCCGGTCTTCTCCGCAGCCCACGCAGCCGCTCGTTTCACCGGGTCCCGGCGGACACCGAGTCTTCCCATCACTCGCGCGAGGGTCTCGCGGGACCGTTCGAGCTCGGATACGACTTCCCCGAGGTAGTCGCCGAGCTCGGTGCCGCGGTTCGAACGCCCGGAACGTGCGGCGATGTCCCGGATCGCGGTCGCGGCGGCGAGATGATCGTTGAGATAGATCGACAGGTACTTGTCGCGGGCCACTTCGTTCCTCTCTGCGCGGCGTCTCGATGAACACTGCCCATTAGATGGTCTGATACAAACAGCAATGGTTTGTTTTGGTATCGCCGAGTGAGGGAATCGAAGGTACGGATTCACGTGGTCCCATTACCGAAAGGGGAGGGCATGGCAGAGGACAAAGGCTTGGTGGACCGCCTCCGCGACACCGTTGCCGATGTCACGGAAGCGGCGGCCGACGTGGTCAGACCGGAGAGCACCGGATCGTCCGCCACCGCACGGGCACGCGACCTCGCCGCATCAGGTGCGCGAGCGGCCGCTGGCGCCGCCCGAACAGGCGGGGACTCCGGCGGCGGATCATCGTCCTCCAGAGGTTCGTCCAGTTCGGGGGCCAAGAAGCCGACCGGACGTAAGAAGACGACAGCCCGGAGGAAGACGGCCGCCCGGAAGTCCACCGGCCGGAAGAAGACCACCGGACGCAAGAAGACGACTGCGAGGAAGTCCACCGGCAGGAAGAAAACGGCCGCGAGGAAGTCCCCCGCGCGCAAGAAGTCGACTGGCCGGAAGAAGACGACCGGTCGCAAGAAGAGCACGGGTCGCAAGAAGACGACCGGCCGGAAGAAGACGACCGGTCGCAAGAAGAGCACGGGTCGCAAGAAGTCCACCGGCCGGAAGAAGAGCACCGGCCGGAAGAAGTCGACGGGTCGCAAGAAGTCCACCGGCCGGAAGAAGAGCACCGGCCGGAAGAAGTCGACGGGTCGCAAGAAGTCGACGGGGCGCAAGTCCACGAGAGGACGCAGGTAGTCCAACGGGTTACGAAGGGGCGGCCCCGAAAGGGCCGCCCCTTTCGCGCGCCGCCTAAGATGCCGCCGTGAGGAGATACGCGGTCGACGGGCCGGTCGCTCTCGAGGGCACCATCCCGATCAGCGGAGCGAAGAACGGTGCGCTGAAGCTCATGGCGGCGTCGTTGCTCGTCCCGGAAGAGGTCGTGATCGAGCGCGTCCCGAACATCACCGACGTCCACCTGATGGGGGAGGTCCTCGAACGCCTCGGCGCGAAGGTCTCGTTCGGCGACGGCACCGTGACGATCGACGCGTCCGGCGACCTCTCCGAGGAGACGCCTTACGACCTCGTCACGAAGATGCGTGCGTCGATCCAGGTCCTCGGCCCCCTGCTCGCGCGGCTCGGGCGCGCCCGTGTCGCGATGCCCGGCGGCGACGCGATCGGATCGCGGCCGATCGACCTCCACCTCCAGGGCCTCGAGCGCATGGGTGCGAAGTTCACGTCTCAGCACGGCTACGTCGAGGGCGTCGCGCACCGGCTCCGCGCCGCCGACGTGCTGCTGGAGTTCCCCTCCGTGGGCGCAACCGAGAACCTGATCATGGGCGCCGTGCTCGCGGAGGGCCGCACGACGATCGAGAATGCGGCGCGGGAGCCGGAGATCCAGGACCTCGCGGCCTTCCTCAACGCTGCTGGCGCGCGCATCGAGGGCGCGGGGACGCCGTTCATCTCGATCGAGGGGGTGCGCGAGCTCGGCCCGGTCCGCCACCCGATCATCCCGGACCGCGTGGAGTCCGGCAGCTACGCGATCGCCGCCGCCGCGACGAGGGGCGACGTCCGCCTGACCGACACGCGCCCCGAGTTCTTCGAGCTCCCGTTGCAGAAACTCGAGCAGGCGGGGGCCGAGGTCGACCGCGGCGACGGCGAGGTGCGCGTGCGGATGAAGGGACGGCCGCAATCGCTCGACCTCTCGACGCTGCCGTTCCCCGGCTTCCCGACCGACCTCCAGCCGCCGATGATGGTGCTGCTCGCGCAGGCGGACGGTTCGTCGATCGTCACCGAGAACGTGTTCGAGGCGAGGTTCCTGTTCGTCGACGAGCTGAACAGGATGGGTTGCCAGATCAGGGTCGAGGGCCATCACGCGGTCATCCGGGGGATCGACCGCCTCTCGGGGGCGCCGGTGCGAGCGCCCGACATCCGGGCCGGGGCCGCGCTCGTCGTGGGGGGCCTGTGCGCCGAGGGCCGTACCGAGGTCTACGACACCGGGCACATCGAACGGGGCTACGAGAGCTTCGTCGAGAAGCTGAACGGCGCCGGTGCGAACGTCGCTCTGCTCGACGACTGACTAGCTCCCGCCGCGGTCCTATCTTGGGGAGCATGCGCCGTGCCCTTGCATTCGTGATCGCATCCGCGCTGACCGTCGGGTCCGCTCCGGCGTCCGCCGCCCGGCGCACTCCCGGCGCGCTCGTGGGCCCCGTGCGGCTCGTCGCACGTCCCGGCGAGACGATCTACGTCGGCGGGCTCCACAGGTATTTCGGCGAAGTCGGGATCACGCCGGCATCGGACGGCCTCCTCGTCACGAACCGGCTGTCACTCGAGCGCTACCTGCTCGGGCTCAACGAGGTGCCGCCCGGATGGCCGGAGGAAGCCTTGCGCGCGCAAGCCGTTGCCGCGCGCACGTACGCGCTGTGGACGCTCTCGCGCCCGCGGGCCGGCGCGGCGGCGACGTACGGCTTCGACATCTGCGCCACGGTCGAGTGCCAGGTGTTCGCGGGAGCGGACGTGGTCGCGACACCGGACGGCCGCCGCTGGGCTGCAGCAGTCGAGGTGACGGCCGGCGCGGCGGTGCTGTACGGCGGGAGCCCGATACTCGCGCGCTACCACTCGACGTCCGGGGGCGTCACCCTCGACAACCCGCAAGCGTTCCCCGACGAGCCGAGCTACCCGTACCTGCAGTCGGTCCCGAGCTCTACCGAGAAGGCGTCGCCGCTGTACCGGTGGCAGGTGCGGTTCCCGCTGGAGCACCTGCGCGCGCTGCTCGCGAGCGCGGGGGCCTGGACGGGCGGTCATGGCCGGTTGCGAGGGGTTCGGACGGTGCCCTCGTCGCAGGGCTTGCACTATCCCGACGTCGTGCTGACCGGAAGCAGGCGCAACCTGCGGATGGACGCCGAGGCGCTGCGCGACATCGTGCGCGAGAAAGCGCCCGCGCTCTATCCGGGCACGTATCCGTCCGCGTGGCACACGACGAGCGGCCGCCTGCCGGAGACGCTGCCGGCAAACCGGATCTCGGTCGTGACGAAGAGGGGCGTCGCCGTCGTGACCGGGCGCGGCTGGGGCCATGGCACCGGCATGTCGCAGTGGGGCGCGCACGGGTTGGCGTCCGCCGGCGCCGGCTACGAGGAGATCCTCGGTCACTACTACACGGACACGACCGTGGGACCGGCCGATGCGCCGCGCTCAATCTCGGTCGGCGTCGAGTGGGGACGTTCGTCGGTCGTCGCAACCGGCGCGTTCGACATCGTCGACGGGCGCGGGAACGTCGCCGTCCGCGGCGCGCTGGGGTCGTGGACGTTCGCTCCGGGCGGGGGCGGCGTGGTGAACGTCCAGCCGCCGCAGGGACACTCGCTGCCTCTGCGCGTCGGGATCGTGAGGGCGCCGGACGAGGTCTCGCCGGGCCAGCGGGTGCCGATCACATTCGCGCTCTCCAAGCCGGCGCGCCTGGCGATCGCGCCAGATGGTGACGCCGGCGATGCACCGGTCAGGCGGGCGGGGAAGGGGACAGTGTTCTGGACCGCGCCGCTGGACGAGGGGTCGTACGAGGTCACGTTGGTCGCGTCGTCCGGCCCGAAGGAGTCGGAGGAGCGCAACGTGCGGATCCGCGTGGTCGACGACGGCGTCGCCGCGGAGACGCCCGTCGGACGTCCGGAGGACCGAGGCGTGGTCGAAGGGCTGGTCAGGCTCGCCCTCGGAGTCCTTTTGATGGGCCTGGCCGTCGTGGCGCTGGGAAGTAGGATCAAGCAATGAGCGGCGCAATGACCGTCGAGGACCGCGTGCGCGAGGCGCTCGACGTGCTCCGGCCCGCGATCCAGATGGACGGCGGCGACATCGAGCTCATCGGCATCCACGACGGCACGGTTACCGTACGGCTGCTCGGCACGTGCGAAGCGTGCCCCATCTCGCCGGTGACGCTCAAGCAAGGGGTCGAGCGGATCCTCCACGAGCGCGTCCCCGGCATCACCGAAGTCGTCGCGATAGAGGCCTGAGCGCGCCCTTGGACCTAGACGATCTGATCCGGCGCGCCCTGTCGGGTGAGCGGCGGGCGATCGCACGGCTCATCTCGTTGGTGGAGGACGGCGGCGCGGACCTCGGGCGCGTGATGCAGGCGCTCTACCCGCACACCGGGTCGGCGTACTCGATCGGGATCACCGGGGCGCCGGGCGCGGGGAAGTCGACCCTCACCGAGCGGTTGGTGGGCCGCGCGCGCGCGGACGCGCTGGGGGTGGGGGTCCTGGCGATCGACCCCTCGAGCCCGTTCTCCGGGGGAGCGCTGCTCGGAGACCGTGTGCGCATGCAGTCGCACGCGACGGACCCGGAGGTCTTCATCCGCTCGATGGCGACGCGGGGGCATCTCGGCGGGATCTCACTGGCGACGCCGGAGGCGTTCCGCGTGCTCGACGCGTGCGGCAAGGACGTGGTCGTGATCGAGACCGTGGGCGTGGGGCAGGCCGAGGTCGAGATCACGGACGCGTGCGACACGACTCTGGTGGTGGTGAACCCGGGGTGGGGCGACGCCGTCCAGACCGCGAAGGCCGGACTGATGGAGATCGCAGACGTGTTCGTGGTGAACAAGGCGGACCGCAACGGGACACGGCAGGCCGTGCAGGAGCTGAGGCAGATGCTCGAGCTGTCGGAGGCCGACTGGAAGCCGGAGATAGTCGAGACCGTCGCGACGAAGGGGACCGGCATCGACGAGCTGTGGGCCGCGGTGGAGAAGCACCGGGCCTACCAGGAGGAGCAGGGCCTGCTCGAGGCTCGCCGCCGGCGGAGGGTGCAGCGGGAGATCAAGGAGATAGTGGCCGAGCGCTATCGCTCGAAGGTAGAGCACGACGAGGTGGCGCTGCTGAACGAGCTGACCGACGAGGTGGCGGCCCGGCGCCTGGACCCCTACGCCGCGGCAGACAGATTGATAGCCGCCCTGTCGTAGAGCGGCCCTCGGGCTGTACGTGGGGGTGCCCGGGTAGAATCCGTCCATGGCCGATGACTCGATCCGTAGCCGGCGCGAGCGCTACGAGCAGGCGAAGCTCCGGGACGACGTGGACTTCGACACGCTCTCCAGCGTGGAGCTCGAGCCTCTCTACGGGCCCCCCGACGGACCGCCGGACGAGCGTATCGGCGTCCCGGGCGAGTATCCCTTCACGCGGGGCATCTATCCCACCGGATACCGGGGCCGGCTGTGGACCATGCGGCAGTTCGCCGGGTTCGGGACCGCGGACGAGACCAACCAGAGGTTCAAGTTCCTCACCGAGCAGGGCCAGACGGGCCTGAGCGTCGCGTTCGACATGCCCACGTTGATGGGCCGCGACTCCGACGACCCGCACTCCGCCGGCGAGGTCGGCCGCTGCGGGGTCGCGGTGGACTCCCTGAAGGACATGGAGGTCCTCTTCGACGGCATCCACCTCGAGGACATCACGACCTCGATGACGATCTCGGGACCGGCCCCCATGGTCTTCGCGATGTACATCGCCGCCGCGCAGAAGCAGGGAGCGACGATCGGGAACCTGGGGGGCACCTGCCAGACCGACATCCTCAAGGAGTACATCGCACAGAAGGAATGGCTCTTCCCGCCCGAGCCCCATCTCCGGCTGACCGCCGACATGATGGAGTACTGCCTCGCGGAGGTGCCGAAGTACTACCCGCTGTCGATCTCCGGCTACCACATCAGGGAGGCCGGCTCGACGGCGGCGCAAGAGCTCGCGTTCACGATCGCGTCGGGCTTCGCGCACGTCGAGCTCGGCACGAGACGGGGCATGGCGGTAGACGACGTGGTCCCCCGTCTGTCGTTCTTCTTCAACTCGCACATCGACTTCTTCGAGGAGATCGCCAAGTTCCGTGCCGCGCGCCGCATCTGGGCGCGCTGGATGAAGGATCGCTATGGCGCGACGACGCCGCGCGCTCAGATGCTCAAGTTCCACACGCAGACCGCGGGGTGCTCGCTCACCGCGCAGCAGCCGTACAACAACGTCGTCCGAACCGCGACGGAAGCGCTCGCCGCGGTCCTCGGCGGGACGCAGAGCCTCCACACGAACTCGCTCGACGAGGTCCTCGCGCTCCCGACGGACGAAGCCGTCGAGATCGCGCTCCGGACGCAGCAGATCATCGCCTACGAGACCGGCGTCACGAACGTGGCCGACCCGCTCGGCGGCTCGTGGTTCGTCGAGGCGCTCACCGACAAGATCGAAGACGCCGCCGAGGCCTATTTCGCACGCATCGACGAGATGGGCGAGGGCTCGATCCTCGACGGCATGCTCCGCGGCATCGAGCAGGGCTACTTCCAGAAGGAGATGGCCGACGCCGCGTTCAAGTACCAGCAGCTGCTCGAGCAGGAGCGCAAGGTCATCGTCGGCATCAACCGCTTCACGAAGACGACGCAGGAGATGCCCGAGGTCCTGCTGATCGGTCTCGATACCGAGGAGCGTCAGAAGAAGGCCGTGGCCGAGGTCCGGGCGAACCGCGACCAGCAGAAGGCCGACGACGCGATCGCCGCGCTCAAGGACATGGCCGCGGACCCGGGGGTGAACTCGATCCCGGTCCTCGTCGAAGCCGCCGCGGCATACGTGACGCTGGGCGAGATGGTCGACGCCCTGAAGGACGTGTGGGGGGTCTACACCGAGCCCCCGATGTTCTAGCTGCGCCGCGACGTACGCTCCCACGCCGCTCTAGTTCGAGCACGGCGAGAGGCTACTTCAGGGAGGCAAGCACCCGGCGAGCCGGACCTGCCGCCTTTACGCAGAGCGGCCCTGCTCAAGGCCCCCTGGACGGATGCCGATTCCCTCGTGTAACGGCCGGTGTAGTTGCCCGTGGCCGACTGGGAGGGACCAAGAGGATGCGTAGGCTCAGAGCGAGGACAAGCCTGCTGGCGGAGTTCGCAGCCGTCAGCTTCGCCGCGCTCGTCCTCCTCGGCCTCGTCCTCTCCCAGACCTTCCTCCGGACGATGGAGCAGGAGGAGCAGTCCCAGGCCACCGAGGTAGCCACGCTCACGGCCCGGGCAGACGTGCGGCCCCGGATCCCGGTAGAAGACGACGGGGGAGACCTCGGACACGCGGAGCGGGTCGCACTCGAAGAGAAGCTCCGCGCCGTGACGGATCGAAACGGCGTGACGGGCGTCACCGTGTGGAGCCGCAGCTCCGAGGCGGTGTACTCGACGACGGCCCCCACGGACCGGCCGTCCGAGCTCGTGAAGACGGCGCTCGAGGGCGATACCGCGACACGGAGAACCGAGGAGCTGCTCCACGTCTACCTGCCGCTCAAGACCGCCGACGGCGTGACCACGGGAGCCGTCGAGGTCGACTTCTCGTACGCGGACCTCACCGCCGCAGCCAAGGAGGACCAGAGGATGGTCCTGTTCGTGCTGGCCGGCTCGCTCGTCGCCATCTACGTCGTGATGCTCGCCACCGTCGCCCGCTCGTCGCGCACCCACCACCGTCAGGCCCGCGAGACCGAGCACCAGGCGGTCCACGACGCGTTGACCGGGCTGCACAACCGGGCGTACTTCCGCGACCGCGTCGAGCAGGCGATCTCCGAGGGCAAGGTCAGCGGCGAGAGGGCGTGCCTGATGCTGATCGACCTCGACCGCTTCAAGGAGGTCAACGACACGCTCGGCCACCACAACGGCGACCAGCTCCTGCGTCAGATCGCCAAGCGTCTCCAGACGGAGCTGCGCGAGTCCGACACCGTCGCGCGCCTCGGCGGCGACGAGTTCGCCGTCCTGCTCACGAACGTGGCCGACGTCACGCAGGTCGTCCGAACGTGCGAGCGCATCCTCAGCTGTCTCAAGCAGCCGCTCTTCTTCATGGGCCTCACCCTCGACGTCGGTGCCAGCATCGGCGTCTCGATGTTCCCAGACCACGCCCGCGGAGTCGACGCGCTCCTGCAGAGGGCCGACGTCGCGATGTACGCCGCGAAGGAGACGCAGACCGGCTACGAGTTCTACAACCCCGACCGGGACCAGAACAGCCTCCGCAGGCTCGCGCTCGGCAGCGAGCTGAGCAACGCGATCCAGAACAAGGAGGTCGTCCTCTACTACCAGCCGAAGGCCGACATGCGGACCGGCAAGATCATCGGCGTCGAGGCGCTCGCGCGCTGGCAGCACGCGTACCGCGGCATCGTCGGTCCGGACGAGTTCATCCCGCTCGCGGAGCAGACACAGCTCATCCGGCCCCTGACGATGAACCTGCTCGACGAGGCGGTCCGGCAGATCTCCGTGTGGGACAAGCGCGGGTTCAACCTCAAGGTCGCGGTGAACCTGTCGTCGCGGAGCCTCCTCGACCTGCAGCTTCCCGACCAGGTGGCGCGGCTCCTGCAGAAGTGGGGGGTCGAGGCCACGTCCCTCGAGCTGGAGATCACCGAGAGCACGATCATGGCGGACGCGCGGCGTGCCCTCGCGGTCCTGTCGACGCTGAACTCCATGGGCGTCGGGCTCGCCATCGACGACTTCGGGACCGGGTTCTCCTCGCTGTCCTATCTCAAGCGGCTGCCGGTCAAAGAGATGAAGATGGACAAGTCCTTCGTCATGAAGATGGCGGTGGACGAGAACGACGCCGCCATCGTGCGATCGACCATCGAGCTCGGGCACAACCTCGGGCTGCGAGTCGTCGCGGAAGGCGTGGAGACAGAGGCCATCTGGCAGCAGCTCACCGCGCTCGGTTGCGACCTCGCGCAGGGCTATTTCCTGACCCGTCCGGTCCCCCCCGACGATCTCGAGGAATGGCTGCGCGACTACAACGCGGCGCGGTTCCCGTCCGTGCTACAGCAGCCGGCTCCGCCCGACGAGTGGGAGCGTTCGCTGCTGGGCGATCAGCCCGCGGGGTACTTGGCCGGGCCGTCGTTGGGGAGCATGTCCAACGAGTAGTGGGTCGTCCCCGCGAGCGACTTGAACCACGACGCTTGCGAGTACCACTCGAACGGGCGCGGTCCGTCGATCGCCGACCACGGCAGCGTGAACACGACGGTGTTCCCCGAGATCGAGAGCTCGCCCGGATACTTCCCCTTGTCCTTCGCGTGGCCTCCGTAGGCCTTCCATCCGGACTGGTCGGCGGACGCACCGAACGCGTACCCGGTGTCGTCGTCCTTCCCGGTCACGCCGAACCCGGCGACCATGTACGTCTTGTCGTCCGGCATCCTGTCGGGAAGGTCCGCGCGGAACGTGATCGTCACGCGGAACTGGGAGCCCATACCCTCGACGAGCGTCGAGACGATGTCACCGTAGTCGGGCGCGATGCCGCTCTTCTCCGCGTCGGGATCGGGCTCGGTGACGAGCACCGATGCGTTGCGGGGATCGGTCCCGGTGGCCTCGACCTTCGTCTCGGTCTTGGCGGCGCCGCTGTCCGCCGCACCGGTCTCCCCCGGCGCGGGAGCCGCGAGGCCCGGCGTCGGCGCGGCGGCTGCGCCTGTCTCGGTCTTCCCTCGGGAGGCCTTGCCGTCCGGCTTCCTCTTCGCGTTCCCGCCGGACGCGTCCCCGTCGTTCTTCTTGCCGAGCAACGAGTTCTCGGGCTGCGTTCCCTGGGGGCTCGAGCACGCGCCGGCGAGCAGCAACGTGAGCGCAAGGCCGGCCACGCGCCGCTTGTCCCAGCTGTCCTTCACAGTCCTCGCCCCCCTCTGATGATCCTGTAGCCCAGTATCGCCGCAGCGAGGGCCAATGCGATAGCGACGACGGCACCGATGGCCTCGAGGGGATCGGCGGGCGGCGGGTCGAGCACGAAGCTCGCCGACGGTGACGGAGAGGGAGCGGCGAGCCAGGGGATCACGCGGGGAACCCGATCCACGACCTCGTCTCCGACGGGGGCGCGACCAGGCCCCCTTCGGCCAGCGCCCCCAGGAAGAGACGGATGAGCCGCGCCGTGACGCCCCAGATGACGTAGTCCCGCCAGATCCACGCCTCGGTGGGATAGGTGCGGCCGGCGTGAGCGAATCCCGGCTCCGCGCGGATCTCGTCGTTCAGGTCGGCGAGCGGGACCTCGAGCACCTCGGCGACCTCGCTCCGGCTCGGCGTCAGCTCCGGGCGGCCGCGCAGCAGGCCGACGAACGGGCTGATCACGAACCCGCTCACGAAGGTGGGAGTCGTGTCGAGCTCCCCGACGACCTCGACGGACGACGGGAGGAGCCCGATCTCCTCGTGTGCCTCCCGCAGAGCGGCATCCTTCGGGGACTCGTCGGTGGGGTCGACCGAGCCTCCGGGGAACGAGATCTGCCCCTTGTGGCTACGGAGGGTCTCGGTACGGACGGTGAAGATGACGGCGGGCTCGGGATCCTCGAGCACGGGGATCAGGACGGCGGCCGCGCGCGCGTCGCGGACGTTCACGCGCGCGGGCCGGTGCGCCGCGAGCGCGGCACGCAACGTCCGCTCGAACTCCGATGCCATGGGATCTCCCTCTTCGCGCGGCCCCTCCTCGAGGCATCGTAGCCTTGGCTGCCGGATGGCTCAGGGCGCGGGAGGCAGCGTGGGTGAGTTCGTGAACCTCGAGGTCGCGGCCTCGGGAGTAGGGACGTTGAGGCTCGACCGGCCGAAGATGAACGCGCTCAACCGGCAGGTCGCGAGCGAGATCGGAGACGCGGTCGACGCCGCGGCAACCGACGAGCGGGTGCGCGCGCTGGTCGTGTGGGGCGGCGAGAGGATCTTCGCCGCGGGGGCCGACATCAAGGAGATGGCCGATCTCGACGCGGTCGCGATGTACCGGTACATCGGCCGCTTCCAGGAGGTTTTCACGCGGCTCGAGCAGCTGCCGGTCGTCACGATCGCGGCGGTGAACGGCTACGCGCTGGGCGGCGGGTGCGAGCTGTCGCTCGCGTGCGACTTGAGGATCTGCGCGGACGACGCGCGTCTCGGCCAGCCCGAGATCCTCCTCGGCGTGATGCCGGGGGCCGGAGGCACGCAACGGCTCCCGCGGCTCGTCGGCGTCGGGCGGGCGAAGGAGATCATCTACTCGGGCAGGTTCGTCGAAGCGGACGAAGCGCTGTCGATCGGTCTCGTAAACAGGGTCGTGCCCGCGGCCGACGTCTACTCGACGGCGGTCGAGCTAGCGGAGGGCTTCGCCGCCGGGCCGACGGTTGCGCTGATGGCTGCGAAGCAGGCGATCCAGGGCGGAGTGCAGACGGACATCGTCACCGGCCTCACCCTCGAGCGCCAGGGCTTCGCAGGCTTGTTCGCAAGCGAGGACCAGAAGATCGGGATGGCCTCGTTCGTCGAGGAGGGGCCCGGCAAGGCGAAGTTCGTCGGCCGCTAGGCATCGGAGGTGAAGTGGGCAGCAGCGTTTTCTGCGTGACGATCGACTGTTCGGACGCTTCGAAGCTCGCGGCGTTCTGGGAAGAGGTCCTCGATTACAAGAGGACGTTCGAGGACGGCGACGAGGTCGTGATCGAGCCTCGGGACGGTTCCGGGAACGCGCTGCTGTTCGGCGAGGTCCCCGACGCGAAGAGCGTGAAGAACCGCATCCATCTGGACCTGAACCCGACGGACCAGAGGGCCGAGGTCGAGCGCGTGAAGGCCCTGGGCGCAACCGAGGTCGACATAGGCCAGCGCGACGTCACGTGGGTCGTCATGGCGGACCCCGAGGGGAACGAGTTCTGCATCCTTACTCCACGCTAGGACCGAGGTCGGACGGCAACAGGGAGAAGAGAACGGAGTCGTTGCGGCCGCGCCGACCCCTGACTGCCATTCGCATCACTCCCTCTCGGACGAAGCCGCACTTCTCCGCCACCCGTTGCGACGCCACGTTCTCCGGCTCCGCCGTCAACGAGAGGCGCTCGGCGCCCACCGACTCGAAGGCCCACCGCACGACGATGCGCGCGGCTTGCGTCGCGAGGCTCTGCCCCCGATGGTCGGCTGCGACCCAGTACCCGATCCACGCGGACAGGTAGAGGTGGTCGAGCCGGTTGAGCGCGATCATTCCGCAGAAGCCTCCGAACGTCGCGTGCTCGATCGCTAGGTGCGCGCCTGCCCGCTGCTGCCACTCTCTGGCCGCGAGGTCCAAGAAGAGGCGGCCGTCGGCTTCGGAGTAGGGGAACGGGATCTGGTGGACCCAGCTTGAGATCTCCGGGTCCTGCAGCGCCTCGACCATCGGCTGGAGGTCGTCCTCGCGCAACCGTCGTACGCGCACGACGTCGTTGGCGAGCCGTCCGAGTGCCGCCTCGTCGAAGTCCACGAACGCCAGGCTATTCGCCGACATCGAAATGTCCGGAACGCGTTCGCGGCGGCGCATCAACCCCCTTGGACGGCGTTCCGTTCGGGTGATAGACCAAAACGTGAGCTGCGGCACGACGGGAGGAGGCCCGCATGCAGGGCGCACTGATGATCAGTTGGGCGAACCCGGTTAGGGGACGCGAGGCGCAGAGCCTGGAGTCGTTCTCGAAAGCCCTCGGTTACTTCGAGGGCCTCGCCAAGGAAGGCCGGATCCACGGACACCGCGAATACTTCTGCCTGACGGGGAACTCCGCGAGCCGCTCCGGTTTCATGATCGTCGACGGCGAGCTCGAAGAGCTCCAGAAGATCCAGCTCGAGGACGAGAACCTGAGGCTGATGGCCGAGGCGTCTTCGATCGTCGAGGGCTTCGAGATCACGCTGTGCTCCGGCGGAAGCGACCAGGCGGTCGGCGAGTCGGTGTCGCGCTTCGTGGAGACGATGTCGTCGATGGGCTACATGTAGGAGTCTCGTAGACGCCGGCGACCGTTACCGTCGGCGTCACGACCGCTTTCCGGCACCAGGACCGACCGGTAACGACGGACCCCACCGAGTCGGCGCCTAGTCTCGCGGGAGAGGCCCTCGAGAGTGAACGCGCACCGGTTTCGTACGTGCCTCCACCCATCGTTTGTCCGCTGCTCGAGGACGAAGGGGTGGCCGTATCCGATCGTCTCCTCCGTCTCGTTCACGAGGACGTGGTCGGGGATCGTGCCGGGGGCCGGCACGGGCGGAACGATCACCAGCCGGACGGCTCCGCCCTGCGTCTCGACGACGCTTGGATGCCGCCTCGGGGCAGCGGACCGAGAGCACAGGTTGCGGGTCCACGACCGGGCGCTGGCCCCGTCCCCGCGCTGCGATACTGAGCCCGATGAGGCCGTCTACCAGGGAAAACGTGACCCCCCGACAGAACCCGAGCGCGCTGCCGGTCCGGCCGATCACGATGCCCACGCCCTATGCCGTCGGGCCCGTCAACGCGTATCTCATCGAGGCCCAGCCGCTCACGCTCGTCGACACCGGGATCAACACTCCCGACGCGCAGAACGCTCTGGTCCTGGCCCTCGCAGGCGCGGGGTACTTCGTCGAGTCCATCGAGCGCATCCTCATCACGCACGCGCACCCGGATCACTACGGGCTCGTGCCCTACCTCCAGGAAGTCTCCGGCGCCACGGTCTTCTTCCCCGAGCGCGAGATCGCGCGGGTGCGCGACCGGCAGATGCTCTTCGAGGTCGGGCGGCTCCTCCTCGAGGCCGGCATGCCGCTCGATCTCCTCTTCAAGATGGACCAGCAGCGCAAGAAGGACCCGGCCCCCCGCATGGACCACGACGAGGTGGTGCCGGTGGAGGACGGCGACGCGTTCCACTTCGAAACGGGGGAAGGCGGGTTCGACCTCGAGGCGCTCTTGATGCCGGGCCACACCGGGGGCCACGTCGTCTACTGGGAGCCGGAGTCGAAGACCCTCTTCGCCGGCGACCAGCTCCTGCCGGACGTGTCGCCGAACCCGCTGCTCGAACCGTCGC
>WUUC01028299.1_pt1 | contig 20027 bp, 15 predicted proteins | sample 6278441 | NCBI WGS metagenome assembly WUUC01 (sample SAMN13675441, study PRJNA597444) | soil metagenome | isolation source: soil | place: USA: Washington | collected 2017-10
ACCGATCCCCCCGGGCACCGAGTCGAGTTCGGTCATCACGAAACCTTCATCCGTCAGTAACAAATCCGGCTGCGAGTGCGTCGGCATCCAATATCAGCAGGGCCTCAAAGATCTCCTCCCCGCTTCCGATCTCGTCGAAGGCACGCTCAACAACCGCGACCGCCCGCCCGTCAAAAACGCCGACGGCAAAGTCATCCGCGCCGGTCAGGCCATCACCCACTTCAACGAAGTCGACGAATGCGCCGGTCTCGACGGCGTCTTCACGACCCGCGTCCACACCGTCCTCGGCCAGCCCGTCGAAAACACGCTCCACGACCTTCGTTGGGGGGCCTACGACGCCAGCGGCACGACCAAGGACTACGTCTGGGTCTTCCTCATCTCCGGCTCCGCTCCCGCCGCCCATCACATCGGCGGCTGGGCCGGTTCCGACTCCCACCGCCAGCCCGGCATGTACTTCCGCCTCGGCGGCGGTAAATCCCCGCAATTGCTCACAATCGCCCAGGTCGCCCGCATCGCCGGCCGCCCCGACGAACACTACCGCCGCAAAATGCTGAAGCTGTAACCACGCCGCGAGTAGGACTCACGCTCGCGCGACACTTCCCAAGCTCCCCCAACGCTCCTTGGGCTTTGACGTTTTCACGCTCCTGAGAGCGTGATGCCTTCGTAAAGATGGCTTCGATCACGGCGCCGACTCACGGCAACGGCAGTTCTGCCTTCCAGAGCCAAATCCGCCATTCAGCTTCGAAGGCTGGCGGCGGATTTTACCGTGTCGCAACAATCCCTCCTTCAACGTCCCGCCATTCGTCTCAGATTATCGCATACGATCGCCGCCGCCACAGCTGCGTTGAGCGACTCCGCGCGCCCGAAGCGCGGGATCGTCACTCGCTCCGTCACGCATCGCATCGCCGCTTCGGACAACCCGCGGCCTTCGCTACCGATCATGACCACCGCCGCGCTCAGCTTCGTCAATGTGTGCACATCACGCCCGTCCAAATCGCAGCCGAGCACCGGCACCCTGACATCCGCGAGCGCATCGACCAGCGGCGTGGTAAACACCTTCACTCGACTAAACGACCCCATGCTCGCGTTGATCGCCTTCTGCCCAAAAATATCCGCGCAATCCGGAGAACACACGACACGGTCGAATGCGAACCAGTCCGCGATCCGCAGCAACGTGCCCACATTTCCCGCGTCCTGCACGCCATCGAGCGCCAGCGTAAACCCGCGATTTAATTCTCCGGCCGCCAATACCGGCCGCGCGATTCGGCCGACCGCGAGGACACTCGACGGCGTCGGGAAATGACTGATGCGCTCCATCTCCATCACGGTCACTTCGCGCGTCCCTTCCACGCGCCCCCTCCACGCTTTCGTCGCGTAAATTTCCGCGAGCAAAAATCCTTCCGCGATTAATTCGCTGACGACCTTTTCGCCTTCGATCGCAAACAGTCCCGTCGCTTCGCGGTGTTTTTTTTCCTGGAGAGAGCGCAGCCGTTGGATCTCAGCTTTGGTGAGCATTTCCGTCAGCTCTACGGGGCGTCAGAAGAAAAGCAAAACCTCCCCGGCCTTTTGTTGCGCAACGCCTCATCGCTTGCGTATCCAATTTCACAATAATCCGATTTTTGCCCTCCGCCGATGTGCTCATACGCCCTGATTTTCGCTGGGCGTTTTTCCTCTAGAAAAAATTTATCAAAGCCGGACGCGGCCGATACGGGGGTCCGAATGAACTGTCAGGCGGAGCTCTTCCAGTCATCGGAACTCGGGCTTGGCCCATCAAACATGAATCCTTCTCGTCTCAACCACGTTAGTCTCGTCGCAGTTGTTTTCGCCGTTCTCGCCAGTCTCGGCGCTCCTTCACTTTCAGCCGCCCCACAGGCGCTGATCGAAGAAGTCGACGGTTCACGCTCCGCAGCAAACACCGTTCTTCCGCGGCTCGTCTCACAAGTCGCCGCCCTCTATCCAGCGAGCCACGCGCGCAGCGGCGGCGAAGCCGTCGTCGTGAGCTTCTCGGTGAACGAGAACGGCAAGGTCGAGAACCCCAAAATTCTCAGCACGCCATCGACCCTGCTCGAGGGGGCGGCCAAAAAAGCCGTGCTCGCCTGGAAATTCACTCCGGGCTCACGTCTCGGCAAAAGTGCCGAATTTCGGCTCAAAGCTCCGGTCACTTTTTCCGTCAACGGCGACAGCATCGATGACGCGCCTTCGGCCAGTCGAAAGGTGGCCGCCGTTTATCCCTACGAACAGCTCGTGAAGGGGCAACCTGGCTGGGGCGAGGTCAGCTTCGTGGTTGATTACTCCGGACGCGCTATCCTCGCCGCTTCCACCGGTGCGAGCGATGCCGCTTTCTCGAAGTCCGTCATCGCCATGCTTGAGGCCACGGAGTTTGCGCCGGCGAAAAAGGATAAGCGCACTGTGATGGCATCCTCCCTGGACCGCGAACTCTTCAGCCCTGAAGCCACGCTCGATCCGGTTGCCCGCAACGTCCTTTCCCAACTCCGCAAAGCGCAGCCTGCCATTTATGCGCTCGCGGACCTCGACGATCGCCCGAAAGCCGTCACCCAGCATAGCGCTGTCTACCCACGCTCCATGAAGACCGACGGCCTCACCGGTCAGGCCGAAATCGAGTTCATCGTCGACCGCGATGGCCGCGTCCTTTTTCCCCGGATCGTTTCCTCCACGCATGAAGACTTCGGCTGGGCCGCGGCCACTGCCGTCGCCCAATGGAAGTTTAACCCTCCGATGCGCAGCGGTCAGCGGGTCGACGCGCGCATGACTGTGCCTGTCATATTCGACGCTCAAAAACTCGCGTCATCGGACTGACCGCCGACGCCTTCTGCCAAAGCACTTTAAGCGCGTCTTTCCGGACGCGCTTTTTTTGTGTCCGCGACGCTTCTTGCGCACATTTCCAAGTGAAAAAGAAATGAAGAAATAGGCTCTGCGTCCGATAGTTATTTAACTAGCGAGCGTTCACCCTCCATTCTCTGTTCCATGCGTTCACTCCCCTCTCTTTTTTTAACCGCTACGATCGCGCTTGGCACCACGCTTTCCGCTCACGCCTCGAACCATCCGCCCGCCCAATCCGTCCGCAACATAGCGCCCGTTTACCCCTATCATCTCCTCATCCAAGGCAAGGCAGGCACCGCAGAGGTCGAATTCACGGTCGAGTACTCCGGCAGAGCCATTCTGACAGCGGTGGTCGACGCCAGCGATCCCGCTTTCGCCAAGGCGCTCCTAGCCGACGTCGAGGCCAACGAATTTCTCCCGCTTCGGATGAACGGCCTGCCCAAACTGACTCCAGCCCAAATCCGCCACAGCTTCGACAGCACCGCCGGCCTGGACCCCACTGCCCGTCAGATTTTAACCGAGCTCCGCAAGCCGATGCCCGCTATCGCCCACGCCGATCAACTCGATAAAAAACCCGCGACCGTCCGCCAGGATCAGCCCGTCTATCCGTATTCGCTTCAAAGCGACGGCGTCTCCAGCCGCGCCGAGTTGGAGATCGTCATCGATCGCACCGGCCGTGTTCTTTTCCCGAGAGTTGTTTCCGCGACCAACGAAGACGTCGGTTACGCCGCAGCGGCCGCCGTGGCCCGCTGGCGCTACCAACCTCCGCTAAAAAACGGCCAGCCCGTGGACGCACGCCTGACCGTCACGATCAACTACGATCCCGCCAAAATGGCCGCTTCTTGGTAAGTTTTCGAACGCGATCCGTCGCTTGGGCGGCATGCGTTCCAGCTGCCCGTCGGCTCGTTTTTCGCACTGACCGACCTCCACGATTTGGAAGGTCTCACCGTCATTCGGTACGTGCGGCTCATGCGCATGGACAGTATGCGCTCAAGACTTCCCTCCTGTATCGGACGCGCTAGGGTGCGCGGCGATGAAACGCTTCGCTCCGTTTGTCCTGCTCGCGACCTTCCTCGCGGCCTTCGGCTTGCCACTCTTCGCCGCGACAAATCCAGCTTCGGCTAAAACCACCGACAACTCCCCCGCCGGCGGCGTTGCCACCATGGTGCCTACCCTGACGGGCATCGCCATTTCTCCTCTCCTCGGCACGGGCGGTTACGGCGTCTACCATTATATCAACGCCGACACGCCCGAACAAAAAGCCGCGCTTCCTTGGTTCGCGAAACCTTCCTTCTTCCTCCCCGCCCTCGTGATCGTCGCGCTCTGCGCGGCTAAAGACGCCTTTGGCGCCATGATTCCGCCCGGCTTTAAAAAACCGCTCGATGTTCTTGAGACCGTGGAAAACAAAGCCTCCGGTCTCGTCGCGGCCGGAGCGATCGTTCCGTTCACGATGGGCGCGCTCAGTTCGTGGATACTTGGCTCTGGCGATTTATCCGCCGCCGCGACCCGCAATTTCGCCGACGCCGGTCTCGCCACGATGCACCTCAGCGCCGCCGATCTTTCGTGGCTGCTCAACCTCCTCACGGTCCCCTTCGGCATCGCCGTATTCATCGCCGTGTGGATGGCTTCGCACGCGATCAACGTCCTGATTCTCCTCAGTCCTTCGGGTGCGATCGACGTCGTGCTCAAAGCCGCTCGCACCAGCGTACTCGCGCTCCTGACAGTCGCCGCCACACTCGATCCGCAGATCGCCGCGATTCTCTCGCTCGGAGTCATCGTCATCGCCTGGTTCATCGCCGGCTGGGCCTTCCGTCTCACTATCTTCGGCTCACTTTTCTGCTGGGATTTTCTCACTCTCCGCAAAAAGCGGTTCATACCGCAGCCCACGACCAACTGGCTTTTCAGCGGCGGTAAACTTAAGGGCGCGCCCATCCGCACCTACGGGCGGCTGATCAATCAACCTGAAAACGGCCGCCTCCTCTTCGCCTATAAGCCCTGGCTCATTCTCACCGAACGCACCGTCGAGGTCATCCCGAGCGCGCCGTACGTCGCCAAAGGCCTCTTCTTTTCCAGCGTCAGTGACGGCAATTTCACACTACTCCTTCTCCCGCCGCGTTACCGGGATCACGAAAAAGAAATCGCCCGTCTCTACCAATTCGAAGGCGGCGTTAGAGACGCCGGTTTGCTCAAAGCCTGGAGCGCCCTTCGCGAACTTTTCGGCGGCAGCGCCGCCAAAGCGCAGATCGTGTGAACGCCGCCCGGCGCCACTGGGCTCAGTGCTGGCATACCTCACTGGGCGTATGCGCGTGCGCCTTCCGCTTGTGAAGCGTGATTCCGTTTCCATCCGGATCGCACACCACGCGCGAGCGTGCAGACCGGACTGTCCCTCGGCTCCAACGCGAACCTCGCATTCGCCGTTTTCAATACCGCGATCGCTTCTTCGAAATTCTCCACCTCCAGTGCGACTGAGGGGCCCTCGCTCGATGGCTTCCACGCCGCGCTCGTGTTTGAAATCGCGATTGTCGCCGGACCCACGTCGTATTCGGACCCAGCTCTCGCCAAACGTCGCCGCCGGTCTCAATCCGAGCGTTCCTTCATAAAATGCCCGCGCGCGAGCCATGTCGGTGACCGGATATCCGGTGAATGCGATCTCGTTAATTTTGATCATGATTGTTTTTGGGTTCGCCGGCATTCTGACGCAGCCCACTGACAACCCTATGTCAGGAAACTTTTCCCGAAGCCCGTGGTCCGCCGAGCCCGACCTTCTTCGCTCGCTCGATAAACCAGTCGACAGCTCAACCGCGCGGGCCAAAAAAATTCTTTCCGTGCTCCGCTCCCTCTTTCCTCTCTTCTTTCTCTTTTCCATGACCATGCCCGCCGCCACCGCTTCCGACATTTCCCGGTTCGTCTACTTCGGCACCTACACCAAAAAAGACAGCAAAGGCATTTACCTCGCCCGCTTCGGCGCCGCAGCCGGCACGCTTACCCCCGCTAGCTTTGCCGCGCCCGGCGCTAATCCCACCTTCCTCGCGCTCCATCCGCATCTCCCCGTCCTCTACGCGATCGGCGAGCGCAAAAACGAATCCGGCGGTGCCGAAGGCACCGTCTCCGCATTCAGCCTGGATCCGGCCGACGGCTCGCTCACCCCTCTGAACACGATTCCTTCCGGCGGCGGCGGCCTTTGCTACATCCAGGTCGATCCTTCCGGGCAAACCGTTCTAGTTTCCAGCTACGGCACCGGCTACGTCGCCACGTATTCACTCGCTCCCGACGGACGCCTCGGCGACCGGCAATCCTTCGTCAAACACTCCGGCAAAGGTCCGCATCCCCAGCAAGACGCCGCCCACGCCCACTGCATCGACGTCGCACCAGGCGGCAGGTTCGCCTTCTCCGCCGACCTGGGCGCCGACAAAATTATCCCATACCGCCTCGACGCCGTCACCGGCGCTCTGACGCTTAACGACAAACCTCTCGATACTCGTCCCGGCGCCGGCCCTCGTCATCTCGCTTTTCACCCCAACGGCCGCTTCGCCTACGTCATTAACGAACTTAACTCTACCGTCACCGCGTTCTCCTTCGACAAAGCCACCGGCTCGCTCGGGGAAATCGAAACCGTCGACTCCATCCCAGGTGACTACGTCGGCCGCCGTTGGGGCTCCGAAATCGCCGTCCATCCGTCCGGGAAATTTCTCTACGCCTCCAATCGCGCCGACCATGAAAGCATCGCGCTTTTCACGATCGCCGCCGCCACAGGTAAATTGACTTTGGTCGCACATAGCCACGAAGGCATCAAACACCCGCGTCACTTCGCCATCGACCCATCGGGTCTTTGGCTGCTTTGCGCCAATCACGATACCGACAATGTGAACATCTTCCGCATCGACGCATCCACCGGCCGCCTTACGCCGACCGGGCGGCAAATCGCCGTCCCATCGCCCGTCTGCATACTCTTCGCGCGCTAGAGTAGTCACCCACGATTCCGCGCACCGAGTTCGTTACATTCCTTCTCGTTTTTCCGGCGCGTTACTCGTCACCGCCGCGCGACGTCAGCTTGCGTATGCAGCCGCTTCGCCCGCGGTCACGCGATTCGCTGCCAGTTTTTGCGTGACGAAAATCAATACCCCATTCGGGTCCCGCAGCGTGAAACGCTTCTGCGTTTTGTCCGCCGATTCGCTCAAGGGCGACGCCACGTCCACGCCTGCATCGAGCAATCGCGAGTACACCGCTTCCGCATCCGCGACGTCGAGACCCAGCCAAAATCCGCGTCCGCACATCGCGGGCACGAGCTCCACCGGCTGCCCATCCGTCTCCTCGCGGAGCAGCGCCAGTTGCACACCCGATTCGTGTACGAGCCGGAGTTCGCGATTACTTTCCTGAATGGTCCCAAAATTTAGATGTGTCGTGTAGAAATCCCACGTCTCAAAAAAACGGGCTGTCACGATGCCCGGGAAAAATGGAGCCAGCGTCGGAAGAGAGTGCGAAGTCGTCATACGGCCTGCACTTTCGCACAGGCTGCTGACAACGGCCTGTCAGCAGTTTTCCTCCAAAAGGGCGATCGTTAGGCCATCGCCGCCCACGCACCGGCATCTTCCATCCGATGCCGGCCGGCCAGCGCCGCTACGCGTATTTTCACTTTCTCGCGCAGTTCCGCCGGCTCCAAAGCCTCGGCCTCTCCGCCGAAGGACAAAATCCATCCCGCCAGCCAGTCCAGCGAGTAGGTGAAAAGCGTGAACTCCATTCCGCCATCTCTCCCGCATTCCTGCACCAGCGTTGCGTAGCTTTCACGCTGAGCGCGTTCTTTCGCGGCGCCGGAAAACCAGACACGCGCCGGGATGGTGTCGGCTTTTTTCATTCCTTCCTCGAGATGCTTTGACAGAGAAAAGTCCGCCCGCGTGGGAAACTTCTCTTCGGTGGACTCCAACGTGCGAATGCGGTCCACGCGAAAATGCCGGTAGTCCCGCCGTAGCCGGCACCAACCCACGAGGTACCACGCGCCGCCGTAGAAAACCACGCCCAATGGCTCGACTTCGCGTGTCGTCTCTTCCGCACGGGCTTTTCCGCGATAACCTAGTTTCACCGCGCATTGGCGCATCACCGCTCTTTGCACGGCCATAAGCCAGGGCTGCCCTTCCGGCGGCGTACTGCCGCAACTTCGCTCCATCACGATCGTATTTCTCGAAAGCCTCTCCACATAATCCTGGCGGTCGCGCGGAAGCACCGCGCGCAGTTTATCCAGCGCCATGCCCATCGGCTGATGCAGTGACGCGTCGGTGAAACGTTTCACAATTTCCCCGCCGACAAAAAGCGCCGCCGCTTCCTCCACGGTCAGCATCACGGGTGGCAGGTGGTAACTTTTTACCAACGTGTAGCCCACTCCGGCTTCGCCAGTAACGGGCACACCCGCCTCACCCAGCGCCGAAATATCCCGATAGATCGTGCGCACCGTCACTTCGAAATGCCGGGCCAATTCTTCTGCACGCACCACGCGCCGACCCTGCATATACATGACGATTGCGACGAGACGGTCCGTACGGTTCATGGCCCAAGCTTTGGCGACTGGGTCGCCTTCGCGCCAGAAACTTCCTGCCGTGCCTCGATGTTCCTACCTCAAGTCCACCCTCGTTGAGTCGAAGTGGGCCTCTCGGCAGCACTCTTTTCACTGCCATTCCTTCTATGAAATTCCATTGGACCGTGGGCCGCCGCTTGATCGCGGGCTTCAGCATCGTGCTTCTCATCACTGCGGCGCTCGGTTTCCTCGCATACAACCGCATTCAGCGCATCCACGAGGCCACCATCACCTTGTCCGAGCGCGCCATCCCGGCCATGGTGCTCCTTAATCAGATGGAGTCCTTGGTGAAGGAAAACCTCCTCAACACCGCACGGCATCACCTTGCCGCCAGCCCGGATGACAAGCTCGCCCTCGAAAAAGAGATGAATGCCAAGAGCGCCTTCCTCATCGAGCTCGACAAGCAATACGAGACCCACCTCGTCACCGATTCGGAAAAAGCCGCCCACCAACTCATCAAGCAACGCCAGTCGCCCTACCGGAACAAACACGTTTCCATTCTCACGCTCAGCCGCGCGGGGCGCAACGACGAGGCCAGGACCGCTCTCGAGAGCGAACTGTATCCATTTTACCAAGCCTACATCGCCGCTTTCCGCGCTGCGATCGACGAGGCCCGTGAGCTCGGCAGCGCCGCCGCCGCTCACTCCCAGGTCGGCATCGTCCAGGTTCGTCTCGTCATTATCATCGGTGTTTCCAGCGCACTGATCGCCGGATTCCTCATTGCCTGGCTCATCACGCGCACGACCAACCGCGTCCTCAACAACGTCACATCGGAGCTTTCCGGCGGATCTGAGCGGGTCAGCACCGCAGCGACCGAGATCGGCACGGCCAGTCAGACACTCGCGCAAAACGCTTCGGAGCTCGCCGCCTCGCTCGAACAAACCAGTGCTTCGCTGGAAGAAATCTCGAGCATGACCAAGCGCAACGCCGAGTCCGCCGCTCTCGCCAAGACCTCCGCCAACCAGACCCGCACCGCCGCCGACACCGGCACCGCGAAGATGCAGGCGATGACGACCGCGATGGACGCCATCAAAACCTCGTCCGACAACATCGCGAAGATCATCAAGACCATCGACGAGATCGCCTTTCAAACCAACCTCCTCGCTCTCAACGCCGCGGTCGAAGCCGCCCGTGCTGGCGAGGCTGGCGCTGGCTTCGCCGTTGTCGCCGACGAAGTTCGCGCTCTTGCGCAGCGTTCCGCAACCGCGGCCAAAGAAACCGCCAACAAAATCCAGGACTCTATTACCAAGAGCGAACACGGCGTTATCATCAGTCGCGAGGTCGACGAGAATCTCCGGCAGATCGCTTCCAGCGCGCGTCGCGTCGATGACCTCATTGGAGAAATCGCGACCGCCTCCAACGAACAGAACCAAGGTATCACGCAGGTCCTCACGGCGATCACGCACATGGACGCGGCCACACAAACTACCGCGGCCACCGCCGAAGAAAGCGCCGCCGCCGCTCAAGAACTCAACGCTCAAGCCTCCTCGCTCGACAAAGTCGCCGGTCAGCTCGAACGGTTAGTTAAAGGCCAACGTCGCCGCGTGGCCCGCAAAGCCAAAGATCCCTCGCCGTCCGCTCCCCAGCGCGCCGAAAAACAGACCGCAGAACTCGCCGCTCGCCGCTAAACGCGTCAGTGCGCCCCACGCGCGCGCTGTTTATTTTCTACACTTCGGCTCCGGGCTGGGCCCCTCCGCAGCGCTTCCGATTAAACCGATTTCGGAGCGGCATTGGCCGCGAGTTTCATGTCGATCGCGTAGCGTCCGCCGCCCGCGAGGAACAAGGTCACATACGCCGCGAGGTAGATGAACGCCGTCTCCCCGCTCCCTTCACCGCTAAGCTTGGCGCCATGCACGATGAAAAACGCCACGCTCATCGTGACCGCGCCCATCACAGCGCCCAATCGCGTGAAGAGACCGAGTATAAGCATCGCCGAACCGCCGACCTCACCGAGCACCGCGAGCGCATAGCTCGCCTGCGATCCGATTCCAAAGGGATCCACAAACCCCGGCGCTTTTTCCGCAAAAGTCATGAACTTGGGCCAGCCGTGCAGCAGCAGCATCGACGCGCCCACCCAAATCCGCAGTACCAACAAAGCGAGATCGATACTCGTGGGAACGAATCGCAGCTGGAGAAACTTGATCAGGATTTTCATACGTTCCCAAGTCCGCCTCGCTCCGCACACCGAAGCAAGCTCCTCATCCTTCCTTACCTTGCGCTTTTTAAACGGGGGCAGACCCCGTCGTTGTCTCTCCGAGCACATCGCGCACCGCCTGCAACAAGGCCGCCATCGTAAATGGTTTTTCGAGCGTACGACTCACACCCAGCACTCGCGCGATATCGAGCAGCAGCTCCCGCTTGGTTGCCCCTCCACCCGAGATCGCGATGATCTTGAGAGCTGGATACGTTTTGCGGATGTGCCGGATCACTTCCACACCATCCGAACCGGGCATCACCATGTCCGTAATCACCAAGTCCATGGGCTGAACTGCCAGAGACTTCATCGCCTCGTGCCCATCTTCAGCGACATGGACCTGATACCCAAAGCGCCGCAAAAAATCCGCCTGCACTACTCGCAGCACATCGTCGTCGTCCGCTAACAAAATGCGAACACCCGTTCCCGTGGGGGAGGGCTGTTCGGTATTCATTGCTAAGGGCGGTTGTGTGCCTGCGTTCGATTCCTTCCCGCCCGACTGAAATGAGTGCGACGTCATCGTTCAAAGGATGTGCACCGACTCCCTCTTGTCGGCAAGCTCGCGTCCCAACTATCGCCGTGTTCTGGGGTCTTTTTCATCGAGAGTACGTCGGATCGTGGCGCTTAGCGCCGCCCCCGTGAGCGGTTTTATTAACAGGTCCCGTAAACCTTGCGCTCGCACTTTCTCCACGGTCCACGTGCCGCTGAACCCACTTGCCAGAATCACCGGAAGTTGCGGCCGCACAGTCAGCATTTCTTTTCCCACATCCACGCCCGTCATGAACGGCATGGAGAGATCGGTGACAATCAGGTCAAATCCATCGGGATCTTCTCGGAAGCGCTCCAACGCAGCAACCGGCGATGTGAACGCCGTCGTCTTATATCCAATCTTATCGAGTAACAGGCGCGTCGATTCGCAAAGGGCCTGCTCATCGTCGATAAAGAGTATGCGTTCCCCGCGTCCGCGTACCAACGTCTGTCCAGCGGAAGGGAGCATATCTTCGACGCCGATCTGCTCGGGAAAATACAACCGAAAGGTCGTGCCGCACCTCGGCTCGCTTTCGAGCGTCACCGCGCCTTCGTGATCTTGCATGATTCCATGTACGACCGAGAGTCCCAGGCCCGTTCCTTCACCGGGACCTTTCGTGGTGAAAAAAGGCTCGAACACTCGTTTCAAAATCCCGGGCGCCATGCCACTGCCCGTATCGCTCACGGTCAGCCGCGCATAAACTCCTTCTCGTAATTCCGGCTGTCCTCGCACCAGTGCGGCATCCACCTGCACGCGTTCCAGCGAGATAGTGAGACGCCCGGGCCGGTCGCGCATCGCGTACGCCGAGTTGGTGCAGAGATTCATCATCACTTGATGGATCTGCGAAAGATCGGCCAGCACGACAGGGGCATCCGGTGCCGCGCGCACCACGATCTCGATCGTCGCGGGCAAGGTGGACCGCACGAGATTCACCGCCTCTTCGATCACCGCAGCGAGCTGCACTGGCCTGCGTTCCTGTTTCCGCTGACGACTGAAGGTCAAAATGCGCCGCACCAGATCGCGCGCGCGATTGCTCGCCTTCTGCACTTGGTCGAGGTGCTCGCGCACATCGTCGGGGCGCGCCAGATCCATCACGGCAAGTTCCGCGTAGGCCATGATCGCCGTGATGATATTGTTGAAATCGTGGGCGATGCCGCCGGCGAGCTGGCCGAGCGCTTCCAGTTTTTGCGCCTGCCGCAGTTGCGACTCCAGTTCCTCCTGCGCCTGCTCGGCAGCGCGCTGCTCGGTCACATCGCGGATCACCAGCACCAGGCACTGCCGACCGCCGATCTTCGCCGTCTCCGCCGCGAGCACGCATGGACGCAGCGGTCCCGACCGGGGCCGCGCTGTCGCTGCGAAATTTTTCACCGAACCGCCGGCCCGCAGCTCCAGCAGCAAACGATCCCGATCCTCCGGCATCGCCCATAAATCCAGCTCCAGCGAGCTTCGCCCGATCACCTCCGACGCCTTGCACGCGAACAACCGCTCAAATCCTTCGTTGATCTCGATAAACCGCCCGGTCTCCGCATCCGACACCGAGATCGCATCGGGACTCGATCGAAATGCTTTCGAAAATTTCTCTTCGGATATCTGCAACGCCCGCTCCGCTTCCTTCTGCTCCGTCACATCGCGCGAAAACCCGGCGATGCGGTGGATCGCGCCGCTCGCATCGCGGATCGGAATCAGGAACGTGTGAAACGTCCCAGCGCCGGGCGCGTAGGCGATGTTCTCGACGAATTCCAGCGGCTTTCCCTCGTCCAAGCAGCGGCGGTAATGGCCGTTCCACTGCGCCGCCACCGCCGGCGGCAGCATGTCTTGCGGTCGTCGGCCGCAGGCTTTGATCGAGGGCACACCGCTCATGACCGACGCTGCGGGATTGAACTCCTCGTAGATAAACTCCTTCGCCGGAGTCACCCGCAGCGAAAAAATCGCCTCTGTCGTATGCGCGAAAATCTCCTCCAATCGCTCGATCGCGTCCCGCGCCGAGAGCGCTGCCTTCGTGTGCTCCACATGCAACAGCAGCTGCGCCGCCTGATCGGCGAGACTTCCCGCAAAGGCCCGCTCATCCATCGTCCAGATTCGCGGTCCTCCTTTGTGCTCCAGACAAAGCACGCCCACAAGATCGCCGCGTGTCCGGATCGGCGCATCCAGCGTAGCCCCGATCCCACGCGGCAGAAAATACGTCGCCACCATTTCGGCCACACGCGCGTCGGTCTGAGCGTTGTCCACCGCCACGCTCTTCTCGCGTTCGATCGCCGCGAAATACGCGGGGAAAAACTCTCGGCGGAGCGCCTGTTCGCTCCCGTGCGTCTTGCCCTCGCGCGTATAAAGATCGGCGCAAACTAGCGTTTTCCCGAAATCGTCCAACAGCCACACGCTCGCCTGATCGGTTTCCAGAGCCGCCGCCGCCAGTTCGGTCAGCCGCCGCACGCCGCTGTCAAAATCCCCCGCCGCAGCCCCCGGATCGCGGAGCAGCTCCATCAACGTCTCCGCTTGCACCCGCGAACGCCGCGACCGTGCCGCCTCTTCATTTTCCGCACGGCGCCGCGGCCCCAAGTCGGTGATCGCCGCCAGCACGAACGCCTCCTCGCCCAGATAAAGCGGACTGAAGCCCATCTCCACCGGCACCTCCGACCCATCTTTTCGCAATAGGCAAAGATTCGCGGTGCTTCCGAAGGGTTGCGACTGAGGTTGCGCAAAAAACGTTTTAAAAAAACCGGCCAGCCATTCCTGCAAACGCGGAGGCAGCAGCGCACCGATCAGCAGCGTCATCAGCTCCTCGCGCGAGCACCCGCAAAGCCGCTCCGCCTCGGCGTTCGCCAGCCGGATCCGCGCGCGACGATCCACCGCCACTAGCGCGACGGGCGACGCCTCCAGCACGGCGTGAAGCGGTCCCTGCGGCTGCAGCAACTCCGGTGAGAACGGGTTTGGTGTGGTAATGGTCAAAACAAGTCTCGTCGTCTGATCCGCTAGTTTCCTCCGGAAAAAGCATTCCGGCTGGGCTGTTGGCAGCATGCCCCGACTCAGGGCAGTGGAAAGACGATTCTAGACCACCGCTGGTGGTTTCCTGCGCCTACTCCGCAGCTATCCTGCGCGGTGCCCGAAGAAAACCAGACCCCACTCCCGTTCCGGGCATTTCACCCGTTCTTAGCGGCCTCGAGCTCTTCCCAACGCGCAAAGGCCGTCGCGTGCTCACGCTCGATTTCGGCCAGCCGCGCTTCGGCCACGCCGACCGCATGGCGATCTTTGTGATAAAAACTCGCGTCGGATAATTTCCCCGCCAGCTCAGCCTGCTCACGTTCGAGACGCTCGATCTGGGCGGGCAATGCCTCCAGTTCCTTCGCTTCCTTGTTAGTGAGCGTGCGCGCCTTCGACGCCGCGCCCTCGACCTTTGCCGGAAATTTCCCGGAAGCGGTCGAAGCACTCACGCTTACCGCGCCCGCTTTCAGCTCAGCCACTTTTGCCTGCTTGGTCTTTTCAGCCATCCAGTCCGAATAACCGCCGACGTATTCCTCGATGTGTCCGTCGCCTTCGAAAACCATCGAACTTGTCACGACATTATCCAGGAAATCGCGATCGTGGCTTACCAGCAACAGCGTGCCTTTGTACTCCACGAGCAAATCCTCGAGCAGATCCAGCGTCTCGATATCGAGATCGTTCGTCGGCTCGTCCATCACAAGCACGTTCGCCGGTTTCGTGAAAAGCCGCGCGAGTAAAAGACGATTCCGCTCTCCGCCCGAAAGCACACGCGCCGGTGTGCGTGCGCGTTCAGGTGAAAACAAAAACTCCTGCAGATAACTGATCACGTTGCGCGTGTTGCCGTCGATCGTGACGGTCGCATTGCCGTTCGCGATGTTGTCCGCCACCGTCTTGTTGTCGTCGATCAACTCGCGCAGCTGGTCGTAGTAAACCACCTCCAGCTGCGTACCCAGTTTCAAAGTACCTCCCGTCGGCGTGAGTTTGCCGAGCAACAGCTTGATGAGCGTCGTCTTGCCCGCGCCGTTCGGACCGATGAGCCCGATCTTGTCGCCACGCGTGATGCTCGTCGTGAAATCTTTCACCATCACGCGGCCATCCGGCCACGAGAAGGAAACGTTCTCCGCGTCGATCACCTTCACGCCGGATTTTTCCGCCTCGGCGAGTTTCATCGTCACGTTACCGACACGCGAACGTCGTGCGGACCGTTCCGCGCGCATCTGCATCAGCGCATGCACACGACCTTGCGCTCGCGAACGCTGCGCCTTCACGCCTTTGCGAATCCAGACTTCTTCCTGCGCGAGTTTTTTATCGAAGGCCGCGTTCTGTTTCTCCTCCGCCGCGAGCACCTCTTCTTTGCGCGCCACATACGTGTCGTAATCGCATGCCCAGCTAGCCAGCCGTCCGCGGTCGAGTTCCACAATCCGCGTCGCGAGCTTCCGCAAAAACGTCCGGTCGTGCGTCACGAAAAACAACGCGATCTTTTCCGAGAGCAAAAACTCCTCAAGCCATAGGATCGATTCGAGATCGAGATGGTTCGTCGGCTCGTCGAGCAGCAACAAATCCGGCTGCCCCGCCAGCGCCCGCGCCAGCAGCACCCGACGTTTCAATCCGCCCGAAAGCTCCGCAAACTCCGCTTGCGCGTCGAGCTGGAGCCGGTCGATCAAGTTATCCACGCGCACATCGCGCTCCCATTCTTCCTCGTGTTCGCCCAGCGGACGCAGCCCGGACGCCACGATATCGATCGCCACGCCGCGCATTTCCTTCGGCACTTCCTGCGTGAGCTGCGTGAAGGTCGCGTTGGGCTGAAGCGATATGACGCCGGTGTCCGGCTTCATCGCGCCCGTGATGACCTTCATGAGCGTCGATTTCCCCGCGCCATTACGACCGAGCAGACACACGCGTTCACCCGGATCGACCTGGAAATTCACGTCCTTGAGGACATGCGGACCACCGAAGCTGAGATTCACATCGAGAAGGTTAACAAGAGCCATGAGCGCCCGCAAAGTTGGCAACGTCCCCGCCCGATGCAATGCCGCCTTTCGCCAGGCTCATCTTCCGATGGAGGCACCCACGCCCCCATCGGGCATAACGACCTTCCGCCGCTCGCACTTATTCGGCAGCCCCGTCCCGCCCCACGCCGTGCTCCGCCCTCCATGTCACATTTTGCCGCGCTGTTTTGTCTTACCAGCGAACCCGCCTCGCAGGACAAAACCATGAAAACACTCCTCCGCATCGATTCCAGCGCCCGCCTCCATCGCTCCCACTCCCGCGCCCTCGCAGACCACTTCCAAGCCCGCTGGCTCACCGCCTATTCAGGCGCTCGCGTCATCACCCGCGACCTCGCCCGCGATCCGGTTCCCCACCTCGATCAGGCCGCGATTGATGCCCTCTACGCTGCCAAGTCCGCCCACGCACCCACCCATCCCGCCTCCGCGCTTTCCGACCAACTCATCGCCGAACTCACCGCCGCCGACTCCGTAGTCATCAGCGCTCCTCTGTATAACCACGGCCTTACCTCTTCGCTCAAAGCCTACATCGACCACATCGTGCGCTCCGGTCGCACATTCACGATGGACGCCAAGGGCAACTTTACCGGCCTGCTCACCGGCAAATCCATCTGCGTCATCACCTCGCGCGGCGGTCTACGCCCGACCGATGGCTCGGCCGACTGCGATTTCCAAACACCCTACCTCGCCTCGATCCTTCGCTTCATCGGTTTCTCCGACATCGAACAAATTTCACTCGAAGGCACCGCCCTGCCCACCCCGGTCCGCGACGAAAACATCGCCCGCACCCGCGCCACCATCGACGCGCTCTTTACGCCCAATCATCGCCTCAACAACAACTCTGCCTCCTCATCCTCTCCCGAGCCCGAGTGGATCGGCCTCTTCACACCCGATGATCGCCGATCCATCTCCGAACTCCGCGCCGGACAAGCCACCGCCGTCGCGACCGGCGATGTCGAGCACTACACCAGTCTCGTCGCCGACGACATCCACTGGATGTTCCCCGGTCGCGATGTCGTCACCGGCCGCACGCGCTTCCGCGAAGCCCAACGCTCGCTCCGCAACGGCTCCGCCCAAATCCTCGCCATGCGCAAAATCCCGCTCCGCGTCGAACGCGCCGGTGATCTCGCCATCGAGATCGGTCGCCAGGAACTCGTCGTCGCCCCCACCGGGGGCGGCAAACCGACCTACCCGCCTCAGCAGAAGTACACGCATATTTTCCGCAAGACCCCCGCGGGCTGGCGCTTCGCCGTCCTCATGTCCAATAGCTCCAGCTGATCCACACGCCATGGACGAAAAACCCGCTCTCTTCGAAGGCAACCGCCGCCTTCTCGAAGGCCTCGCCTACCGCATGCTCGGCACCCTCGCCGACGCGCAGGACGTCGTTCAGGAAACGTATCTGAAATGGCGCGACGCCGACCTCGCCGCCATCGAAAACGCCCGTGCCTGGCTCGTCACCGTCTGCAGCCGCCTCTCGCTTAACGTCCTCAACTCCGCCCGCGCCCACCGCGAGAGCTACGTCGGCCCGTGGCTGCCCGAGCCTTACTTAGACGACCGCGCTGTCGATCCCGCCGAACGCGCCCGCGTGGACGACTCCGTCTCGGTCGCCTTGATGCTCGCGCTCGAAAACCTCTCCCCGGCCGAGCGCGCCGCCTTCCTCCTCAACGAAATCTTCGACTTCAGCTTCGACGAGATCGCCGCCATCCTAGGCAAAAACTCCGCCGCCTGCCGCAAACTCGCCTCCCGCGCCCGCATCGCACTCAAAGCCGAGAAACCCCGCTTCACCGCCACGTCTGACGAACATCAACGCCTCGTCGGCGCATTCCTCCAGGCCGCCCGCAGCGGCGATCTCGACACGCTCAAATCCCTCCTCGCCGACTCCGTCGAACTCCACTCCGACGGCGGCGGAAAGGTTACGGCAGTCCCTGAAATCCTCCGCGGCCTCGAAACCGTGGGCAGATTTTTCGCCAAAATCGGCCCTGCCAATTGGTCTGCCGAAACCGTCCGCATGGTCCCGCACTGGTTCAACGGTGTCCCCGGCGTCCTCATCTACGACAACGGCCGCATCAACACCGCGCTCACCGCCAGTATCGCCGACGGCCGCATCACCGGCCTCTACGCCCTCCGCAACCCCGACAAACTCGCACCCTTCCCATCGGCCTTGCCGTGATCCTTCCCACGCGCCGCAGCCACGCCCCCCGTTCCAGCCTTCCCGATTTCCACATTCAAAAATTTCCTAAGCCCTAGACTTGATTTCTCCACCGTTCGTCCGAACGTACGTTCACCCGAACGCTCATGCTCACCGAACGCCAGGAAGCCGTCCTCGATTATTTGCGCGATTACCAAACGCGCGAAGGCGTGCCTCCCTCCACCCGCCAGATCTCCAAACACTTCGGCTTTACCAGCCAGACCTCCGCCATCCAACACCTCCGCGCCCTCGCCAAACGCGGCCTCGTCGAACAACTCGTCCACGGCTCCTGGGGCGTTAAAAGCCGCGAGATCCAGACGCACTTCACCGAAGTCCACGTCTACGGCTCCATCCCCGCTGGCTACGCCGATCTGCGTGAACAAGAAACGCTCGAAACCATTTCGATCGATCCCGCCCTCTTCGGCCTATCCGCGCGGAAAAAATACTGGGCCCTTGTCGTCAGCGGCGACTCGATGATCGGCGCCCACATTGTCGACGGCGATCTCGCCCTCCTCGAAACCCGCGAACCCAAACCCGGAGACATCATCGCCGCGCTGATCGACGGCACCACGACCACCTTGAAGCGCTACGTCCTCGAACGCGGCCGCCCCATCCTTCGCGCCGCCAACCCGCGTTTCGCCGACATCAAGCCCGACCGCTTCGAAAGCCAAGGCGTCCTCGTCGGCCTCATCGGCCGCGGCAAACGCTGAGAGCTGCAGTGCCCATTTTGGACTACGGCGCCTCGGTTCCGCTTTCGACAAAGCGGCTCGACGCGTCGCTTCTACCGAGGCGGAGCGAGCACTCCGAGCGTGCCGACTAACACCGCCCACCAGCCCACGTCGATTCGCGACCTCGCACCCTCTCCTCTTAGAAACGGCGTTTTGTCACCACCGCCCTGACCCTTCCCTTATTAATAAGATCAGGCCGCGTCCCCGCGCGCATTCCGCTTCCCTGCCAATCTCTCATGAAAATCCCCAAATCTCATTTTCCGACCGTCTCCACAATCGCCTACGAAGGCCCACGCAGCGAAAACGCCCTGTCGTTCAAGCACTATAACCCCGAGGAAATCGTCGACGGCAAAACCCTTTCCGAACACCTCCGCTTCAGCATCGCCTACTGGCACGCCTTCCGCGGCACTGGCTCCGACCCGTTCGGCCCTGGCACTATCAACCGCCCGTGGGAAAACGGCAAAGATTCCGTATCCGTTGCCAAAGCACGCATGGACGCGGCCTTCGAATTTTTCCAAAAAATCCGGGCCCCCTTCTGGTGCTTCCACGACCGCGACATCGCGCCCGAGGGCAAGACCCTGGCCGAATCCAACAAGTACCTCGACCCCATCGTCGCCCACGCCAAAGACCTTCAAAAAATCACCGGCGTAAAACTCCTCTGGGGCACCGCCAACCTCTTCAGTCACCCGCGTTTCCTCGCTGGCGCGTCCACGAATCCTGACGCCCACGTCTTCGCCTACGCAGCCGCGCAGGTGAAAAAAGCCCTTGAGATCACCCTCGATCTCGGCGGTGAAAACTACGTCTTCTGGGGAGGCCGCGAAGGCTACGAGACACTTCTCAACACCGACCTCAAACGCGAGCAGGACCATCTCGCCCGCTTCCTCGGCATGGCCGTCGACTACGCGAAAGAGATCGGCTTCAAAGGCCAGTTCCTGATCGAGCCCAAGCCAAAGGAGCCGACCAAGCACCAGTACGATTTCGACTGCGCCACCTGTA
>WUUC01134534.1_pt1 | contig 20019 bp, 18 predicted proteins | sample 6278441 | NCBI WGS metagenome assembly WUUC01 (sample SAMN13675441, study PRJNA597444) | soil metagenome | isolation source: soil | place: USA: Washington | collected 2017-10
CGGAGGGCGACCGTCGGGAGCGCGAGGACGAGGAGCGGCTGGTCGAGGAGTTCCGGCGCCAGCTCGACGAGGGGATGTGGGCGGCCGTTCCGACCCATCGGCCGGGCAGCGGGCGCCGCGAGGCGCAGATGGTCCGTGACTACGGCGAGATCCCTCCTGACGCGGAGCGGGTGATCTTCTTCCCGCGCGCGTCCGGCGGCTAGCGGACCGGCATGCTCCTCGCGCTCCTGGTGCTCTTGCTCGTCGCCGCGGTGCTCGCCTTGCCGACGCTGATGCGTTGGATCGCGCGGTTGCACCGTCGGTTCGTCAAGCGCCGGGCAGCCCTCGGGCGAACGGAGATGCTGGATGTTCCCGACCCCGGCCGCGAGCGGCGCGCCGAGCAACGGGCCCGTGAGCTTTTGCGCTCGTGCGTCAACGACGAGGAGTGGGCGATGTACCGCGATCTCGGGTTCATCCGCGTTCACGGCACCCAGGACCGCGCCGCCCGGGCAGGCTTCCGTGGAGGACGCGACGATCTCGACGCCGCGGGCGAGTCGAAGTACGCCTACCTGATCTATCCCCACAAGCCGGTGGTGGCCTTCGTCCCGGAGAGTCGGCAGCTCCTGAGCGAGTACTGCGTCGAGTTCCCGGACCTCACGAGAGCGGTCGCGCGCTCGCGGCTGCCGGATTCCGACGACGTCCTCGCCAAGTGGATGGCGCTGACGGGGGACGAGCGACGCCTGATCGCCGACGCGAACATGCATCTGCCCGGCCGCCAGGTCGATCCCGGCCGGGTGAGACGAGACATCTGGCGCCTGGCGGAGTGGGAGCGTCAGCGGGGCGACGGTCGTCGCATGGCGTCCCACGGATGACGAACCCCAGCTCGGGCCGGTGAGCACCGGGCGGCTGCCCAGCCGCGCTGTCGTGGAAGGACCGGACCGGGCGCCGGCCCGCGCTTACTACGCGGGGATCGGCTTCGATGCCGAGGCGCTGGCGCGCCCGATCGTGGGCATCGCGAACACCTGGACCGAGACGATGCCGTGCAACTTCCACCTGCGCCGCCTCGCTGAGCGCGTCAAGGAGGGCGTCCGCGCGGCCGGCGGCACGCCGATGGAGTACAACACCGTCGCCGTCTCCGACGGGATCACTATGGGGACGGAGGGGATGAAGACCTCGCTGGTGAGCCGTGAGGTCATCGCCGACTCGATCGAGCTCGTGGCGCGCGGCCACCAGTTCGACGGGCTCGTCGCCCTCTCGGGCTGCGACAAGACCATCCCTGGCTGCGTGATGGGCCTGGCGCGCGTCGACGTCCCGGGTCTGATGCTCTACGGCGGCTCCATCGCACCGGGGCGCTTCCGCGGCCGCGACGTGACCATCCAGGACGTCTTCGAGGCTGTGGGGGCCCACGCCGCTGGGAGCATGACCGATGCCGACTTGGCGGAGCTGGAGTCCGTGGCGTCGCCCGGAGCCGGCGCCTGCGGGGGCCAGTTCACGGCCAACACGATGGCGCTCGCCTTCGAGGCGCTCGGGATCTCGCCGATGGGCAGCGGCATGGTGCCCGCGGAGGACGGTCTCAAGGGTCAGGTGGCCGAGGACTGCGGCCGGCTCCTGATGGACCTGATCGGGCGTGATCTGCGGCCGAGCAAGGTGATCACGGCCAAGGGCCTCGAGAACGCGATCGCCTCCGTGGCGGCCACGGGCGGCTCCACCAACGCCGTGCTCCACCTCCTCGCGGTGGCCCGCGAGGCGGGCGTCGAGCTGACGATCGACGACTTCGACCGGATCTGCTCCCGAACGCCCCTGATCGGGGACCTGAAGCCGGGTGGCCGCTTCGTGGCGACCGACCTCTACCGCGCCGGCGGGCTGCGCCTGGTGGCGAAGCGACTGGTGGACGCGGGGCTCATGCACGCCGACGCCGCCACCGTGACCGGTCGAACCCTGGGTGAGGAGGCGGCGGACGCCGAGGAGGCCGCCGGCCAGGAGGTCGTCCGCTCGCTGGACGACCCGATCCAGGAAACCGGCGGCCTGGCGATCCTCCGCGGGAACCTGGCTCCCGAGGGCTGCGTCGTGAAGCTCTCCGGCCACGGCCGCACCGAGCACACCGGGCCGGCGCGCGTGTACGAGGGCGAGGAGGCGGCGTTCGCCGCCGTGAAGGCGGGAGACATCCAGCCCGGGGACGTGGTCGTGATCCGCAACGAGGGACCCTCCGGGGGGCCCGGCATGCGCGAGATGCTGGCGGTCACCGCGGCGCTCGTCGGGGAGGGCCTGGGCGACTCTGTGGCGCTCCTCACGGACGGTCGTTTCTCGGGCGCCACTCGCGGGCTCATGGCCGCCCACGTCGCGCCCGAGGCGCCGCGGGGCGGCCCGATCGCCGCCGTTCGCGACGGCGACACGATCGTCCTCGACGTCGACGCGCGGGAGCTGAACCTCGAGCTACCCGACGAGGAGATCCGCTCTCGGGTGGACTCCTACAAGCCGCCCGCGCCGAGGTACAGCTCGGGCGTGCTCGGCAAGTACGCTCGCCACGTGGGCTCGGCGTCCGAGGGCGCGCTCACGACCTGACCGCCGGGTCGGACCCGGACGAGGTGTCGCCGGCCGATGCGGCGTCGCCCGCGGATGAGGCCTCGTCCCCGGATGAGGCCTCGTCCCCGGACGAGGCGTCGCCTGGCGTCGAGGCGTCGCCCGTCCCCGGGACCTCGCTCGCCTCCGGGGCGCCGCCCGCATCTGGGACGCCGTCCGCCAGGAACTCGGCCAAACACTCGTTGAAGGCGTTCGGCCGCTCCAGCATGGGCACGTGACCCGTGTCGTCCATCACCACCTGGTGGGAGCGCGGAATCATGCGCTCGAACTCTGCCGCGTCCTTCACCGGCACGAGCACGTCCTCGCGACCCCAGACGATCAGCGTGGGGGAGTCGATCCGCGACAGCCGGTCGCGGAAGTCATAGCTCGTGAGCGCGTCCAGGGCACGGAGAAAGCCGGGCTTTCCCGACCCCTGGAGCACCTCGTAGAGGATGTCGGAACGCATGCGGGACGGATGTCGGAAGACGGTGGACAGCGTGAGGTGGCGAAGGCGCTCACGGGTGACGATCTCGCGCTTGCGGGCCGCCGTGACCGCGCCCATCGCAACCCAGATGCGCGCGACCGTCATGGTGGGGCGGCGCCTCAGGTTGGTGATCGAGATCCCCGCCGCCGCCACCAGTGCCAGACGCTCGACGCGCTGGGGGTACTCGATCGCCACCTCGGCGGCGATGAATCCCCCCATGGAGTTGCCCACCAGCACGACCGGGCCGATCCCGAGCTCCTCGAGCCAGGCCGCGACGGCTTGCGCGTAGCCGGGGATCGAGATATCGGAGACCGGCATCGACGATCCCCCGAAGCCGGGTAGGTCGACCGCGAGCGCGCGGCGGCCCCGGGCCACGTGGGGAAGGTTCTCGAGCCAGTTCTGCCAGTTTCCGCCCAAGCCGTGCACGAAGACCACCGGAGGGGCGTCCCCCTCCCCGATGTCCACGTACCGGATCGCCACGCCGTCGATCTCGACGTCGTGCACGTGGGCCGACCAGTCGATGGAGCGCCAGCTAGGGTCGGCGGGCTGGCCGTAGTCCTGGTCGGCCGCCTTGGCGGCCCATGGAGTGGCCGGGTAGGCGCCTGCGGGCAGGACGCCGTCGATCCGCCCGCGGGCGATCCGGCGGGCGGAGGCCGCCGCCTCGCTCTTCCGGACGCTAGCCGGCACGGCCTTTCGGATCCGGCTAACAACGGGGCGCCGACCACCGTTCGAGCTGGCGCCTCTTCCCATGGCCGTACGGTATCCGGCTTCGGTCGCGTCTCCGGCCCGTCCGCGTTACGGCCCTGACGGCCGACACCGCGCGGGCGTCGGCGGCGGGGGCGGTCAGATGCGAGAATCGCCGCGTGGCCGACGATCGCCGAAGCAGCCTCCGCGTCAGCGACGTGGTGCCCGGTCCCGACGCACCCTCGGGGGCATCGCTGCCCGTGCGTCGCGACGAGGACCTTCGTGAGTACCTGCCCGGGGTCGAGCCGGAGCGGCGCCTGAACGACTGGGGGCGGTCGGAGCGGATCGAGGGACTCATGGACCGCACCCTCTACGACTTCTTCTACCACTACTGGTTTCGCTGCGAGGTCGAGGGCGTGGAGAACGTGCCGGCCTCGGGCGGGGCGCTGCTCGTGTCGAACCACTCCGGCGCGCTCCCCCCTGACGCGCCGATGATCGGCAAGGCGATCCAGGAGGAGGCCTCTCGCCCGCGGCCTCTCCACATCACGGTCGAGCACTTCTTCAAGGGCTACCCCGGCTTCTCGATGCTGATCCCCAAGGTGGGGTGCGTCGCGGCGCATCCTGCCAACGTGCAGCGCCTCCTATTCGACGAGCAGCAGCTCGTGCTCGTGTTCCCCGAGGGGCGCAAGGGATCGGAGAAGCTCTACAAGGATCGCTACAAGCTCCGCCGATTCGGTCGCGGAGGCTTCGTCGAGGCGGCGATGCGCGCCCAGGCGCCGATCGTCCCGGTGTGCGTGGTGGGCGCTGAGGAGGCCGCTCCGATCTTCGCCCACGTCGGTGCCCTGAAGCGCCTCACCGGCCTGATCTACTTTCCGATCACGCCGACCTTCCCGCACCTCGGGCTGCTCGGCATGCTGGGGTACCTTCCGGCCAAGTTCAAGATCCGTTTCCTCGAGCCGATCCACTTCGACAGCGAGGGGATGCACGAGGACAAGTCGCTGGTCCAATCCGTCTCGCACGAGGTCCGCGCCCGGATCCAGGAGAGCCTGTTCGAGATGGTCAGGACGCGGAAGTCGGTTTGGTTCGGTTGACGCCGCCCCCGCCCACGCACGGCGAGCGGTCGCGCAGCGACTCCGGTGAGCGGCCGCCGCCGTCGCGTCGCATCCTCGTCACAGGCCTTTCGACCTTCTGGGGCGGGCTGCTGGCCCAGGCGCTCGAGCGCAACCCGGCGATCGAGTGCATCATCGGCGTGGACTCGAGCGACCCGACTCGAGAGCTCGAGCGCACCGAGTTCGTTCGTGTCGGGACGCAGCACTCGCTGCTCCGGCGCGTCGTGCTGGCCGCGGAGATCGACACCGTGGTGGACACCCGCCTGGCGGTGGACTCCGCCAGCCTCCCGGCGCGGGACTCCCACGAGAACAACGTGATCGGGACCATGAACATCCTCGCGGCCTGCGGCGGCCCGGGGTCCACCGTCCGCAAGTTCGTCTTCAAGTCGTCCACCCACTACTACGGCACTGCTCAGGACGATCCCGCGTTCTTCAGCGAGGACATGACGCGGCCGCATCCTCCCGCCACGCCGATCGAACGCGACATCGTCGAGGCCGAGGCGGGGGTAGCGGACTTCGCGGAGAAGAACCCGGACGTCTGCGTGACCCTGCTGCGGTTCTCGAACGTCGTCGGCCCGGACGTCCGCACCACTCATACCAAGCTGCTCTCTCTTCCGATCGTGCCGATGATCCTGGGCTTCGACCCGCGCTACCAGTTCGTCCATGAGGACGACGTGGTCCGCGCTCTCGGCCATGTGGTCGAGGGCGAGCACCCGGGCGTCTACAACGTCGCGGGCGACGGGGTCCTGACCCTGACCGAGGTCGCCGGCCTCCTCGGCAAGACCTACGCGCCGGTGCTCCCGCCCTGGGGGACCGGCGTCGCCACCGCCCTGGCGCGGAGGCTGGGACTCGAAATCCCGCCGGAGGTGGTCGGCCAGCTTCGCTTCGGGCGTGGGATCGACAATCGCAAGCTGAAGGCGACCGGCTTCGGCTACCGGTACACGAGCCGCGAGAGCGTCATCAAGCTCGGCGAGCACATGCGGCTTCATCCCATCCTGCGCGAGGTCCAGGAGCCCTACCGCTACGAGCGCGAGGTCGAGGAGTTCCTCCGCTGGAGCCCCAACGTCCGCGACTCGGCACGGCGCGGTGAGCGGCGGCTGAGCCCACGGCGGCTCGTGGAGCTCGAGCAGGCGATCGAGCAGGGACTGGACGCCGGGCCGGGGGCGCCGTCCGAAGTGAAAACCCGTCACGGCATCGACCACTACGACGATCTGACCGCGAGCGAGATCGTGCCCATGCTCGGTGCCCTCGAGCCCGAGCAGCTCACGGCGCTCAAGGAGCACGAACGCCGGTCGGGCGGCCGCCGGACCGTCCTGGCGGCCATCGACAAGGCGCTGTTCCGGGCCACCGCCTCCGGGTAGCCGCGCCGCAACGCCGCTTGCAGCGCCCGTTGTGCCTGGGCGACGGGGTTTCCGCCTTCTAGACTGGACTTCGAAGACATGGGCAAGGCGTCGTTTGTGATAACAGCGGCGCTCGTCGTGCTGCTGATCGGCGGTGCGGTGGGCGTCTACGCGTACGACTCGTCGCGCGATGACATGGTCGCCGACGGGGTCACGGTCGGAGGCGTCGACGTCGGCGGGATGACCGCCGGCGAGGCCCGTGCCGCGCTGCGATACGAGATCAAGGAGCCGCTCACTCGATCGATCCGGGTGGCCGCCGGCGGCGAGCGCTTCGAGCTCTCCGCGGATGACGCCAAGGTCACGACCGATCTCGACGCCATGGTGGACGACGCCCTGGCCGAGAGCCGCGACGGGAACGTGCTGACCCGTACCGTCCGCGACCTCACGGGCGGGTCGGTGGACGCCAGCCTTCCATCGCGGGTGACCTACTCGCGCGAGGCCGTCAAGGATCTCGTGGCGAACGTGCAGGGCCAGATCGAGCGTGATGCTCAGGACGCCGAGGTGGTGCCATCCGGGGCCGGCCTCGGCACGACGCCAGCCCAGCCCGGAGTGGACGTTCACGGCGAGGAGCTGACCCGCGCCCTCACCGAGGAGCTCGAGAGCCCCGACGGCGACCGGCGGGTCAAGGCGGAGCTCGAGACGGTCAAGCCCGAGGTGACCCAGGCGGAGCTGGCCGAGGAGTACCCCCACTACATCACCGTCGACCGGGCCTCCTTCCAGCTTCGCTACTACGAGAACCTCAAGCTGGTGGACAGCTACTCGATCGCGGTCGGCACGACCGGCTTCGACACGCCGGCGGGGCAGTACGAGATCCAGAACAAGGCCGTCGACCCCGCTTGGAGCGTGCCCGAGTGGGGCGGCCAGCTCGCGGGTCAGGTCATACCCGGCGGTACGGCGGAGAACCCGCTGAAGGCACGCTGGCTGGGAATCTACGATGGCGCCGGGATCCACGGCACCGACGACGTCGGCTCGCTCGGCACGGCGGCTTCGCACGGGTGCATCCGCATGGCGATCCCCGAGGTCATCGAGCTCTACGACCGCGTCCCGGTCGGCGCGCCGATCTACATCCAGTAAGAGAGGTCCGGCTCGAGCGGCGCCAGCCTGGATCGTGGCTCGGAGGCTGTCCGAGCTCAGCTCGCCGCGTTGCCGGCCGACGCGCTGTCGGTGCCGATCTCCGCGACCGGCACCTCCTCCCATCCGGCCTGTTCGAGAGAGGCCTGACGACCCGTGTGTCGAACGCAGAGGGTGCCGATGAAGACCCCGCGTTCGACCTTTCGCAGGACCGCGTACCACATCGTCGAGGCGTCGCTCGGGCCCTGGATGGGATGCCAGGGGCGGACCGGCTGGTGCGAGGCGTCCGTCAGCCCGGCGTCGGCGAGCTGACGGCGTGTGGCCACTCGACCGTCGCCGGTATCGATGAAGAATACGGACATCCCTCCTCAGCCTAGGGACCGACCCGCGTGGTCCGCCGCGCTCAGTGACTTCGACCGCGCACTCGCGGCGCTCGGAATGGCCGAGAAGACCCGCCGCGCCTACGGCTGCGACGTCGCCGGGCTCGCCCGGTGGGCGGAGGCCCACGGAGCCGGTCCCGCCGAGTTGGGGCCGCGCGAGCTGCGCCGCTACGCCGCCGTGCTGTCCGAGCGCGGGGCCTCACGCTCCACCGTCGCGCGCAAGCTCGCCGCAATTCGCTCGTTCTATCGCCGCCAGCTGGAGCGCGGTGCTGTGGCCGCCAGCCCGGCGGACCTCGTGGCGAGCCCGAAACGCGAGTCGCGCCTTCCTCGCGTCCTCAAGCGGAACGAGGCGGCGGCCCTCGTCGAGAGCATCCCCGCCGCCGACCCCCTCGCCGTGCGCGACCGCGCGGTCTTCGAGCTCGCCTACGCGGCGGGCCTGCGGGCCGAGGAGCTCGTGAACCTCGACGTGAGCGATCTCGACGCGGACGGTGAGGAGCTGCGCGTGACCGGCAAGGGCGGAAGGACACGTGTCATCCCGGCGGGTGAACCCGCGTGGCGGGCGCTCCAGCGGTACCTCGAGCGGGGGCGTCCGGCGCTCGCCTCGCACGTCGCGGTCGCCGAGCCGGCGCTCTTTCTGTCGAAGTCGGGGCGCCGCCTGTCCACCTCCGACGTTCGACGCCGGCTCGCACGGTGGGCGCGCCGAGCGGGGCTCCCGCCGGACTTCCCTCTCGGTGTGTCCCCGCACGCGCTCCGGCACTCCTTCGCCACCCACCTCCTCGAGGGCGGCGCCGACCTTCGATCCATACAGGAGCTGCTCGGTCATGCCACGATCAGCACCACACAGACATACACTCGCGTGGACCACGGCCGCCTGCGCCGTCAGTACACGCATGCCCACCCGCGCGCGTGAGGGCCAAGGGGAGGAGGAGAGCTGCCGGACGGGGTTAAGACGGTCGAGCTGAACGAGCTCTGGCGGCGCTACAAGCACGACGGCGATCAGGCGGCACGCGAGTGGCTGGTGCTCGCCTACTCGCCGCTAGTGAAGTACGTCGCGGGCAGGATGGCGAGTGGGCTTCCGGCGCACGTCGAGGAGGCGGACCTCATCTCCTACGGGCTGCTCGGGCTGATCTCGGCGGTCGAGCGCTTCGACCTCGAGCGGGAGATCAAGTTCGAGACGTTCGCGGCCACCCGTGTGAAGGGCGCGATCATCGACGAGCTGCGCTCGCTCGACTGGGTGCCGCGCTCCGTTCGGGCCCGGGCGCGCGAGATCGAGCGGGTGAACGCGCGCCTCGAGCACCAGCTCCTGCGCGCGCCGACCGATCAGGAGATGGCCGACGCGCTCGAGACGTCGGTCGAGGATTTCCAGGCGACCCTCACCCGCATCGCGAACTCCTCCGTCGTCGCACTCGACGGGCTCTGGACGCTCTCCGACGCCTCGGGCGACCAGGTCTCGCTGCTCGACACGATCGAGGATCCCGGGGCCCCGGACCCGGCGGAGGAGATGGACAGCTCGGAGATGAAGGATCGGCTGGCGGTCGCGGTGGGGCGCCTCCCGGAGCGCGAGAAGCTGGTAATCGCCCTCTACTACTACGAGAACCTGACCCTGCGCGAGATCGGTGAGGTCATGGGCGTGACCGAGTCGCGTGTCTCTCAGCTGCACACCAAGGCCGTGCTTCGGCTCAAGTCGGGTATGCAGCCGGACGCGGTGGAGGGGGTAGGGTAGGCGCGGGTTGGCCTCGGAGGCCGAGCAGTACGACCGGCGAGCGCGGCAACTGACCGCCGTCGCGGAACTGCGCCAGCGAGCGCTCGAGGGGGTGGCGGTGGAGCAGCTGCTCGACGAAATCACCGCCCGCCTCGCGCACGAGCTGGGCGCCGACTTCACCGCGCTCATGGAGGTCGTCCCGGGAGAGCAGCGTCTCACCACCAGGGCGGAGCACGGGTTCCCGGTCGGGGTCGGGCCGCCGGGGACCGAACGACCGACCGACCCGCGCATGCCGGCGGGCTACGTGCTCGAGGCGGACGGTCCGGTCTCGTCGGACGACATGGAGAACGACACGAGGTTCGAGCCGTCGCCGCTGCTTCAGGCCGCCGGGGCGCGGTCTCTGCTCGCGGTCCGTGTGGGCCCGCGTGAGCGTCCGTTCGGGGTGGTCGGCGCCTTCAGCCGCTCACCGGGGGCGCTCGGCGCCGGCGATGGCTGGCTCCTCGAGGCTCTCGCCGAGACGGTGGTCGTCGCGGTGGACCGCGTGCGGGCCGAGGAGGTGGTCCGCGACTCCGAGGCAAGCTTCCGCGAGCTCGCCGACAGTGCCCCCGTGATGATCTGGACCACCGACGCGGCCGGCGACATCACGTTCATCAACAGCGGCTGGCTGCGGTTCACCGGCACCACGCTCGAGGAGGAGCTCGGGGACACCTGGACCCTGGGCGTCCACCCCGACGACGCCCAGGGGGTCCTGGCCAGTTGGAGCGAAGCGCTCGCCGAGAGGAAGCTGTGGCAGCACGAGTACCGTCTCCGCCACGGTGACGGCGAGTATCGCTGGATCGTCGACCGCGGCGTGCCTCGCTTCGACGGCGGCCGGTTCGTGGGCTATGTCGGCACGGCGACCGACATCCACGAGCGCAAGACGATGGAGCAGCAGCTCCTGCTTGTCTACGAGCGCGAGCATCGCGTAGCCGAGACCTTGCAGCGCAGCCTGCTGCCGGAGCGGCTGCCGGAGATTCAGGGCCTCGGGCTGGCGGCCCGCTACCTGCCCGCGGGCCGCGGCGCCGCGGTGGGCGGTGACTGGTACGACGCCCTCGAGCTTCCCGACGGCCGGGTGGCGCTGGTGGTGGGGGACGTGGTCGGGCACGGCCTGCGGGCCGCGGCGGTGATGGGGCAGCTCCGAAACGCGCTCCGCGCGTACGCGCTCATCGACATCTCGCCGGCCGACATCGTGGCGCGCCTCGGACGCCTCCTGGGCGCGGACGACCAGGAGGCCACCGCCACCCTGCTGCTGGTGATGCTCGACCGCGACAGCGGCGAGATCGCGTTCACGAGCGCGGGCCATCCGCCGCCGCTCGTGCTCTCACGGGAGGGGGCGCGATTCCTCGAGGGCGGTCGGTCCGCGCCCGTGGGCGCCGTCGAGCCCGCCGTGTTCCGCGAGGGCCAGGACGTGCTGGGGGAGGGGTGGACCCTGGTCCTCTACACCGATGGACTGGTGGAGCGCCGGGAGGCGCCGCTCGAGGAGCGGCTCGGCCGGCTGACGTCGGCCGCCGGCGACGCTCGCGAGCGGGGCCTCGAAGGTCTCTGCGACCACCTGCTCGCCACTATGCTCGACGCATCCGAGCGGCTCGACGACGTCGCGGTGCTCGCGATCCGCCGCGAGCCGGTGTCGTCGTCGCTGTCGCTCTCGCTTCCGGCCCAGCCTGACTCGGTGCCCGGCCTGCGCCGGCGGCTCGGGCGCTATTTGAGCGCAGCGGGCGCGTCGTCGTTCGAGAAGTACGAGATCACCCTTGCCGTCTCGGAGGCCGCCGGCAACGCCATCGAGCACGCCTACGGCCCGGTGGACGCCACCTTCGAGGTGTCGGCCGCCCTCGACCGGGGCGACGTGGTGGCAACCGTGCGCGACGCCGGCCGTTGGCGCGAGCCACGCGAGGCGGACCGGGGTCGCGGGCTGCGGATAATCCGGGCGGTGATGGAGGACGTGAAGGTGGAGGCCGACGGAGACGGGACCGCCGTGACCATGCGGCGGACCCTGGGCGGCGAGCCCGACAGGTGACGAGCTCGGTCGACATCGCGGTGGAGCGACTCGGCTTCACGGTCACGGCGCGGCTCAACGGCGACGTGGACATGACCAATGCGGGCTACGTCGGGGAGGAGCTGCGCGGCTGCATGCCCAACGACGCCGAGGCGCTCGTAGTGGATCTGTCCGAGGCGCGCTACCTCGACTCGGCCGCCGTCGCGGTCGTCTTCGACCTCGCCCGGCGGCTTGCGAGCCGGCGTCAGGCGCTGCGGCTGGTGGTCCCACCGCGGTCTCCGCTCCGGCGCCTATTGAGCATCACGGAGGTCCGGGAGGTGGCCTCCCTGCACGAGTCGGTCGACGACGCTGTGACGGCCGGGTAGTCGAGGCCGCACCACGCGCGCGGACGGCCGGTATGTTGCGAGCTTCACGAGGAAAGGAGTGAGATGGCACACGCGCAGGCGGACGCGATCCGCAACGTCGCCCTCGTCGGCCACCGCGGTAGTGGCAAGACGTCCCTGAACGAGGCCCTTCTGTTCGAGGCCGGGGCCACGAACCGGCTCGGCACCGTCGCGGACGGCACCACGGTGTCCGACTCAGCCCCTGACGAGAAGGCGCGCGGCATGTCGATCGCGGCCAGCCTGGGCTCGTTCGACTGGCGCGCCTGCAAGGTGAACCTGATCGACACACCCGGAGAGCCGAGCTTCGTGGCCGACGCTCTCTGCGCTCTCCGCGTGTGCGAGAGCGCGGTGTTCGTAGTAAACGGGGTGATGGGGGTGGAGGTGGCCACGCAGCGGCTCTGGGACCGGACCGACGAGCTCGGCCTCGCCCGCCTCGTGTTCGTCAACATGCTCGACCGCGAACGGGCCGACTTCTTCCGGACGCTCGACTCCCTGAAGGCGGCCTTCGGCCCCCACGTCGTCGCCACCGAGATCCCGATCGGCGCAGAGCACGAGCTCCGCGGCGTGGTCGATCTCATCGACATGAAGGCGTACGCCTACGAGGGCGACGGTCGCGACAACTGCTCGGAGATCGACATCCCCGACGACCTCCGGCCGCGCGCGGAGGAGTACCGCGAGAAGCTGATGGACGAAGTAGCCGAGGTCTCCGACGAGCTGATGGAGCGCTACCTCGAGGGAGAGGAGATCTCCCACGACGAGACGGTCGCCGCGCTCGAGTCGGGCGTCAGCGAGGCTCGCATCTTCCCCGTCACCTGCGGCGTGGCCACGCGGAACCTGGGCATCAACCGTCTCCTGGACGCGTTTTGCGAGGACCTCCCCTCGCCGGCCGAGCGCGGTGCGGTGACGGCCGGCGACGAACAGCTCGAGCCGGTCGAGGATCGCGACGCTGTCGCCCTCGTCTTCAAGACCCTCGCCGACGCCTACGCCGGCCGCATCAACCTCTTCCGCGTCTATCAGGGAGTGGTGCGCCACGACTCCCAGGCGTTCAACTGCCGCGCGCACGTCAAGGAGCGGATAGGCCAGCTGCTCGTTCCGCAGGGCAAGGAGATGGGGCACGCTGACGAGTTCGGCCCCGGGGACCTGGGGGCGGTGGCGAAGCTGAAGGAGACCCACGCGGGCGACGTGCTCTCCAATCGCGACGCCGACATCCAGCTCGCGCTGCCCGCGCTGCCCGCCCCGGTCATGGCGTTCGCGATCGAGCCGCGGGCCAAGGGCGACGAGGACAAGGCCTTCACGGCCCTGCGCCGCCTCCAGGAGGAGGACCCCACGATCGACCTCCACCGCGACCAGCAGACCGGAGAGCAGATCGTCGCCGGCCTCTCGCAGGTTCACGTCGAGGTGATCGTCGAGCGGATCAAGGACCGCTTTGGGGCCGAGGTGGACCTAAAACCGCCTCGCGTCCCCTACCAGGAGAGCATCCGTGCCAGCGCCAAGGCACACGGGCGCTACAAGAAGCAGACCGGCGGGCGCGGCCAGTTCGGCGATTGCCACATCGAAATCGAGCCATTGCCGCAGGGCTCGGGCTTCGAGTTCGTCAACCGGATCAAGGGCGGCGTCATCCCTTCCGGGTTCATCCCCGCGGTCGAGAAGGGTATCGTCGAGGCGATGCACGAGGGAGTCGTGGCCGGCTATCCGGTCAAGGACCTCAGGGTCGTCCTCTTCGACGGCTCGTACCACTCCGTCGACTCGTCGGAGATGGCGTTCAAGATCGCCGGTTCGATGGCGTTCAAGCAGGCGATGGAGCAGGCCCAGCCGATGCTCCGAGAGCCGATCATGACGGTCACGGTCTCCGTGCCCGAGGACTCGGTGGGCGACGTGATCGGGGACCTGAACGGGCGTCGCGGGCGACCCCTCGGCATGGAGCCCAAGGGCTCGATGACGGAGGTGAAGGCGGAGGCGCCGATGGCCGAGATGCTGAGCTACGCGCCCGACCTCCGCTCGATCACAGGCGGGCAGGGCGACTACACGATGGAGTTCGCGCGCTACGAGGAGGTGCCTCAGCACCTGGCTCAGAAGGTGATCTCGCAGGCCCGGGACGGTGAGGCCGTCAAGGCCTAGGCGGCGGTCGGGGCCAACCGGCCGCGAGACGTATTGAGACAGCCTCTTAGGGCGCTAGCATCGCACGCAGATGAAGAAGGAGCTTTCTCCGAGCCTGGAGATGGTGGCCTGCGACGTCTGCGGCCGCACGATCCTGAAGGGCGAGCGCACGGAGCCATACATGGTTCCCGACGGCACCAGGCGGCTCGTGTGCGAGCTCTGCGTCCGTCGCGCCGAGAGCGCCGGCTGGCTCCGCGAGTCTCTGCACGGCGACCTGCCCGCCACGACGCCGCGGGCCGAGCCCAGGCGGTCCCTGCTCGGACGGCTGCGCCGGCGCTTCGAACCCGGTCCGGCGGCCGCGGAGGCAGCACCATTGGCGGGCGCCTACCGCGAGCAGTGGGCCGAGCCGCCCTCGATGCCCGCCGACGATCGGCCCAGGGCCGCGCCGGCGTACGAGGAGCCGGCCGAAGCTTCGGGCTACGAGCCGTCCACCCCCTACGCGGACGAGACTGGACCGGTGGACGAAGCCGCGTTGCCTGACGAGCCCGAGCCGGCGCCACGCGCGGCGCTGGAGGAGGCTCGGCCGCCCGAGACGTCGGGGCCGCGGGGCAAGGAAGCTCCGCTCCCCGAGCGGGGTACCACGGAGGCGCCGCTTGCCGACGACCCGGCGCCCACCGACCCGCTGGCGCCCGATGGTTCGCTTCTACGCGAGCCTGGCCCCGCGGAGCTCGCGTTCGAGGCGGAGCTCTCGCCCGATACCCGCGCAGCACGGCGCGAGCGCCGCAACCGGCGCCGCCTGCGTGACCCCCGCCACGTGCGCGCCGTGCCCACGGGCGCCGAGGCCAAGGTGGAGCGAGCGCTCGAGATCTTCAACCTCTCCGACTATCGACGCACGGTAGGGGGGCTGGTTCGGACGCTTGGCAAGCCGTGGGTGACGGCGCTGCCGCACGAAGGCTCGACCGGCGAGGTCACGGTCGTCGTGGCGTGGGAGCTCTCCTGGTACCAGTTCCGCATCGACCTCGGCGACGCCGACGAGCCGGTGGCCGTGGCGGACAAGGGCCACGAGGTCGACGAGATTGACGCCGATCTACAGCGCTGGAACGCCACCGCCACCGAGGACGGCGCGCTCGAGCCGGTTGCCCCAGCGCCATGATCTACTGCGTCATACCCCGTGCGCTCGCCGACGAGCTCTACGCGCCGCTCGCCGAGTACTACCGGGAGGAGTCCGACGTCGAGGTCATCGTCGACCGCCGTGAGGGCCACGATCGGCGCCGCGGCGAGGGCGGCTCGGCGGACGAGCGCCGGCAGACGCGCGACCGCCGGCGGCGCGGGATCGCCGGGACCTTTCCCTCGACCGACGTGCCGGAGTAGCGGCCTGGCCCTCGACCGCTCGGGCACGGTCGTCGTCCATGTGGATGGTGGTGCCCGCGGGAATCCGGGTCCCGCCGGCGTAGCGGCCGTAGCCACCTCCCCGGACGGCGCTCCGCTCGGTGAAGAGAGTGCGTTCATCGGCGAGTCGACCAACAACGTGGCCGAGTACCGCGCCGTGCTCCTGGGGCTCGAGCTGGCCCGCCGCCTCCGTGCGCGGGAAGTGGAGGTGGTGAACGACTCGGAGCTCGTGGCGCGCCAGATCGGCGGCCAGTACAAGGTCAAGAATGCCGCGCTGCGCCCGCTTCACCGGGAGGTGATGGAGTCGCTTCGCTCGTTCGACCGCTGGTCCGTGCGGAGCGTGCGGCGCGAGCACAACGAGCGGGCCGACGAGCTCGTGAACGCGGCGCTCGACGAGGCGCTCGACTGACGCGCGCCCGCCGGGCGGGTGTCAGGATCACCGAGCCGGATGCCCCTTGACTGCGGGCCAGCGCTAGCTTCGCTCGGAGTGGACTCATGCGACAAGAGACGAGGATGAAAGATGAGAACCCGCATTTTGGCCTCTGCTGTGGTGGGCGTGGTCATGGCGCTCGGCGCCGGGACGGCCGAGGCTCACAAGAGGACTATCGACAGCACCGTCGAGGGCCAGCACGCGATTCTCAAGCCGGGCACGAACGAGGTCACGGTGGTCGGACAGGTGAGCTCCAAGGCGTCACGGTGCCTGGCGGATCGTCGGGTGAAGATCTTCGCGATCTTTCACGAGGGGCCAAAGGAGCTCGTGGACATCGCACGGACGAGCGACAACGGCTACTTCGCCGGTCATGCCGACTTCACCAACGCCCGCAACGCGCTGATGAGGGTCACGCGGAAGAACATCGGCCGCCGCGGCCACCGCCACGTCTGCGGAGCTGCCAGCGACATGTTCGAGGAGGCGCCGCCCCCGAGCCAGGATGGTGGGGGGCCCGGCGCGTAGCGCCGCGACGCGGCTGCTAGCGGCCGCTCGCCGGTTGCTCTACTGGCGCCGGGCGTCCCGGCCCCGACCTCCGCGCAGGCGGTCTTGCCCGGGGCCGCCGCGCAGGGCGTCATCGCCGTTCTGGCCCGAGAGGGCGTCGTCTCCCTGGTTGCCACGGAGCGCGTCGTTCCCAGCGCCGCCGAAGAGCGAGTCCTGGCCGGGGCCGCCGCCCAGTGCGTCGTCGCCGGTGCCTCCGTGGACCCGGTCGTCGTCGCCACCGCCCTGCACGTCGTCCTCGCCGTTGCCGCCGCAGATCAGGTCCTGGCCACCCCGGCCCCGGACCGTGTCGTCGCCGCCCGCGGTGAAGATCACGTCACGGGTGCTCGTTCCCCTCAGCGTTTCGCTGCGCGGCCCCCCGGTGACCGTCGCGGGCTGACCCTGACATCGGGGGAGCCCACCCGGGGAGTCGCCCGGCGGCGCCGGCAGCGTCACCTTGTACACGTCGATCGCGTTGCGGCCCTCGCCGGCGAGCTGAAAGTCGCCGGTCGCGCCCCAGTAGGTGTATGTGCCATTCCGGTTGCGATCGATCTTGAAGACGTGAGAGACCCAGGTGTTGGCGTTCTCGGGGATGAAGAACCCCGCCTCCCTGAACCGGATCGTGCCGTCCCTGCGCTCGACGAAATCGACCACCTGCGTGCCCTGTGAGTACCAGCCCATGAAGATGCGGTTCTGGCCCGGGATCTGCTGGAAGACGTGGGAGGTACAGAACGCCGCCTGGGGCTGGGTGCGGATCGGCGCCCGGTAGATGGCCTTCTGCCCTCTCGGCGTCCGCGCATAGGCATCGAAGGCCTCGCCGGGCCCGCTTGGCGGCTGCTTGTCGAGCCGGTCAACGCGGTAGGCGTGGATGCCGCCGTTACCGACCCTCAGGTCGGAGGGACTGGTGCCGCAGGTAGCGCCGGGCGGCAGCACTCCGCCGCCGCGCTCGTCGGTCGCGAGGACGAAGTCCCGCGAGTCCGTGAGCTCCGCCTCGTGGTCGAAGTCGATGTCCTCGGTGGAGTCGAACGCTGGGGTCGCGGTGCCGCCGGCACCACGACCCTGGTGGTGGGCAGAGCCCAGGTGCCGGACGCCGCGGAGCGAGGGCGATCCGATGTCGATCCATCCAGGCACGCTCAGGTCGGTCGCGTTCCGACCCATCACGCAGTCCGTGACCTTAGCGCCCGTGGTGAAGAGGCCGGTCGAGGTGCTGGCGCGAACGCGGCAGGGCAACTGGCGACCGCGCGGCTTGTCGTCGGAGAAGTCGTTCTGCGTGCCCATCGTCCGGAAGGCACGTGCCATGTCGAAGAGGATCATCGCGCCGCCGCTCGCGCAGGTCAGGCGGTCGTCAGGGTAGATCTCGAGCTCGTGGCAGGCGTAGATCTCGTCCTGCTTGCTGTGGCCGAGCGCGATGTCCGCGCTCGGGTAGCGATAGCGGAACACGTCCGGCCGGCAGCGGTCGCGCTTGGCGTCGATCTCGGCGGCACGCGGGAGCGCCTGGATCCGCCGCGGGAAGTACATGCAGGAGGACATGTCCACGACCTCGAAGCCGTCGAGGCTCAGCTCCTCGCCGCCGTCCGGATCCTCGTTCGCGCGCTCGCCGGTCTGCTCGTCGACGCTCACGGCGTCCGAGGTGACCGAGTAGGCGATGTGGGGCCGCTTGGGATCGACGTTGACGGTGTGCGACTCCCCGATGTGGCTGACGAGCCCGATCTCGACCGGGTCCGAGGGCTTCGTCACGTCGATGATCTCCAGTCCGCCCTGGGTCGTGCCGAGGACGCCCAGAGTGCCCTGGTCGTGGCAGCGCCCGTTGGCGTCGGTCGCGTCCACGATCACCTCGGTGTCGCTGCGGTCGGCGAACGGGTTCCGGGTGCCCAGGAGCGTGCGTCCCTTTGGCGCGGCCTCCGCGTCGTGCTGCAGCCCGAGGGCGGCCGAGGGGTCGCTCAGACACTGGGCCGAGCCGTGCCCGCCCACGAAGCTCGGGTCCACGACGTCGCCGTTTCGCCTGGTGAGCTTGACGATCGTCTGCCCGCCCTCGTTGACGCCGGTGGCGAGCGTCCCCGCCGAGGCGTAGGTCTCGCCGCCGCGCTCGAAGAAGTCGAGGTCGGTGTGCGGGTTACCCGTGAGGATCGTCGTCACGAGCTCCCACTCGGCGTTCTGGCCGCCCGAGTTGAAGGCGGTGCTGGCGCTGAAGTCCGGCGCCGTCCCGCCGAAGCCGTGGTCGAACTCGTCGTGGGCGAGGACCGTGCCCGGCACGGCCAGCGCACCCGCGACCACCGCTGCGGCGATAAGACGGCCTCTCATGCTCCTGAGCCTCCCCTGCTCGTCATGACGATCCCGAGCCATCAACTCGGCGCCCCCGCCGGCGCGCCGCGGACGATCCCGCCTCAGGTACTTCCTCCGTCCGGGATTGAACCACGGATCGCGGACGCGCCGGCTCCGGCGAGGTTACGGCGTGACGACGTGGTCGGTGTCCGGCTGTTCGGCGTGTGGTGCCTGGCTGTAGTCGGCGAAGTTGCGGTCCCGTTCGGCGACCGCCGCGGGAACCCCCTCGCGCTCGGCGAGGTCGATGAAGCGCGCGGCTTCCGGCGTATTGCGCATCAGCCCATCGAGGATCGGGCCGATCAGCTGGGTCGAGGCCAGGCCCATGTTCTCGTATGCCTGGTTGACGGCGAGCTTCATGGCGGCGAGCTGCGACGGCGGGATCTGGGCGAGCCGCTTGGCCTGCGCGCGCACCTCGGCCTCGAGGCGCTCGAAAGGGAGGGCGTCGTTGATCAGGCCGACCTCGGCCGCCTCGCGCCCCGAAAGTGGCTTCCCGGTGAGGGCGTGCTCCTTCGCCCTGGTGAGCCCGAGGCGGTAGATCCACATCCCGGTCAAATAGCACCCCCACGCGCGCGAGTAAGGCGTCCCGATCCGGGCGTCGTCGGCGGCGATCACGAGGTCGGCGCAGAGCGCCAGGTCAGAGCCGCCGCCGACGCACCACCCGTGGATCTGGCATACGACCGGCTTGGGGGAGCGCCACAAACTCATGAACTTCGGCACCGGGCCGAGGCTCGGAGCCGTTGCGCCGACGAAGTCCTTGCCCGGGTCCCACGCGCCCGCGGTCGTGAGGGCCTCGTCCCAATGGTGAAAGCCGCCACTGAAGTCGAAGCCGGCGCAGAAGGCGCGGCCGGCGCCGCGCAGGAGGATCACCCTCACGTCCTGGTCGGCCACGGCATGATGGACCGCGGCCTCGAGCTCGTCGGGCATCGGCGGCACGATCGTGTTCAGCCGCTCGGGACGGTTGAGCGTGATCGTGGCGATCGCGCCCTCCGCTTTGTAGAGCAGGGTCTCGTAGGTCACTTGACGGCCCCCTTCGCTAGGTGTGATGTGAGGTCACCTTCTGTACCCGAAACGGCAAGGAGTCGCCACCGATGACCGACGACAGGTACGAGCACCTCCGGTACGAGCGGCACGGCGCCGTGACGGTGATCACGATCGATCGGCCCGAGCGCATGAACGCGATCGGGGCGCGCACCAGCCGTGAGCTCGTCGCCGCGTGGGATCGCTTCCGCACCGACGACGACGCGCTCGTGGGGATCCTCACCGGCGCCGGCGACCGCGCCTTCAGCGCCGGGGGCGACCTGAAGTCGTTCGCCGACGGCGATCCGCCGGTGTCGACGGCGCCGGAGGAGATCGCCGCCCACAACCGCGGCGAGCGACCGGGCGTGCTCGGACCCTCGCGGTGGACGGACCTCCACAAGCCGACGATCGCGGCGGTTAACGGCGTCGCCTACGCGGGAGGGC
>WUUC01106666.1_pt1 | contig 20017 bp, 7 predicted proteins | sample 6278441 | NCBI WGS metagenome assembly WUUC01 (sample SAMN13675441, study PRJNA597444) | soil metagenome | isolation source: soil | place: USA: Washington | collected 2017-10
ATACGTGGTCGATGGTGCCGTGGTTTGTTGAATTCTAAGTTTCTTCCGCGGTCCACGAACGGAACGCGCGCCAACAATTCGCCACCTTCACTCACAATACCCACACACTCTTCTTCAGCCCCACACTGTTCGTCCTTGGCCAAACTGGCCAACAGATATGCGTCCGCACACACGCGATTTGGCGTCGGTGTTTCGAATAACACCGCAACTCGGTGTTGATAGGCCCCGGCGACAGTGCAAGCCATTTGAAAATGGGTAGCACTCTCTTCCCATGAGTTCTGGTTCAAAGGCAATGGCCCGACAACAATCAGCGTTCCAGTTGGAACGCGATCAAGTCCTGATGACCACAGCCCGTTGTCGCCCAAATTGATGGCGCCTTCTCGCCAAGCCGCCGCCGCCTCGGCATAGATCAGCGCTCCATCCGTTGCTTCCTCGAACTTCGCAAGCAACGCTTCTATTGCCTCAAGCTCCGTCGTCACATACACGCCAGGTCGCGGCCCGCTCGGCCAGATCTGCGGAAGGCTTGCCTGGGTTTTGGTATCTGGTTCAAGAGCTGCCAAAAGCTGCTCGTGAGAGAATTCGAGTCCGAACTTCTTCTTGATCCGAAATGCCAGTCGGCCGGCCGCTGCTTGATCAAGCAGACCCGCGCTAACGCGATCTGGGAATGCGAGTACTTCTGGCCAGTTCTGAAGGCCGACCAATGAGGCGGTGATATCGAGGGATTGATTGTGCCCAAGCAAGCACTGCGATTGCTGTAGCAGCCCACGAATGCGGGCTGCCAGCAGCTTCAACTGCTGGATGTCCATTGACGTTCTCCTGGGCGCTTATCCGGTGCACGCATTGCGGGCCGCCCATGGAAAACCAATGAAATATGGGGAGGTCAGCTTCTCAACACCGTCTTCGTCGTACCCTTCGGGCGCGTGCGGCAGGCGACGGTAGCCAGCGCAGACCATAGCGATGCCGGATGGTTCTGGCAAGCCCCAAAATAGGCCCGCCAACCCCCTCGGGTAACCGGCTGGCTCGCGGTATCCTTGGGCGACTTTATCAGGCACCCTGGGAGGCCGGCTTGTCGTCAAACCCCATCGTAGAAACAGCAATCAGGCTGCTAAGCGTCTACCCGACGGCGCCGGCCTTGGAGATCCTCGATCACGCGATGGAGGGCCGCTACGGCACCTCGCCGGACTTCGAGGCCCATCCCAAGATCACCTGTCGATTGCCCTACGCGTATGACGACGACACGGACCCGGCTAGCCCATTCGGCGAACTCCTTCGCCAGGCTTTCGCCCCTGAACTCGGGATGCGCGACCTTCTCGCGATCAACCTGGCGGATATGCCCAGCGCCAGCTCGGAGGAAATCTCAAGCGCAGCAACGCTTGCCGAAGAGTGGCAGCGAGTCATCGATTTGTTCGCAGAACGATACAACCTCTGGGCGAACTAACTGTCTTCGATCGGGAAAACAAAGAACGATGTGCTACTCAGCTCAAGTTAACCAATCGTTGAAGAGGCTCACGCGTCGATTCAATGCGCAAGTTGATTTCGAGCAGATCGAAAGAACCTTTCGCCGGCGCATACAAGATCCGAGGGGATTCCTGATCTCACGCGGATTTGAGTTCAACTTCGACAATCCAGAGAGCGAGGCAGAGAAACGCATCAAGGCGTTGATCGATGAATACCGGACCGCTCGTGGCTCAGAGATCGAGACGCAACTGTTCGAGCAGAAGACTCGGGTAACGAAAGCGGAGCGCGCGATCAAAGATGCCGAGTCGGTTGGAAAGCAACCAACGAAAAAGGCCCTCAATGATCTTCGAGTTGGCTCCGACAAAGTTGAAACGCTCACACGTTGGAAGACAGATCTGTGGCGCACCGAATCGAAGCCACGCGACTCACGTATTTTCGCCAGGCACTTTGTCCCGATCATTGTGAAGCGAGATGGTGTCAACAAAATTCAGTTGGGTCGCTATTTGCTTCGCCGGCAGGGCATGCCTGCATCGTTCGATGATCGTTATCCAATGATTTACAACGCGAGACGAGACAACCTTCAGAAGTTCTGGAAGACAGAGTTCGGTAAGACTCACGCCTTGATGTATGTCGAATCGTTTTTCGAGAACGTTCTGCGCGACGGCAAAAATACGGTCGCGCATTTCAAGCCGCGCGATGGGCGCGAAATGATTATTGCGTGCGTATACGCAGACTGGGGCGATCCTGAAGTTGACGGGTTCCTAAGTTTCGCGGCCGTGACGGATGAGCCGCCGCCAGAGGTGCAAGCGGCCGGTCATGATCGGATCATCATCAATCTCGACGAGAGCGTGATTGAGGACTGGCTTGATCCGCAAGGCATGGCGCTCAGTGATGTGGATGTGATTCTCGACAATCGCGCTCGGCCCTACTACGAACACGAGCTGCTCGCGGCTTAGAATCCTGACAGTGCCCTCTATCAAGACGGTCAATCGGCTCGCAGCCCCCGCACCATCAAGTATCGCTTTGCACGCGTCGCTGCGACATGCAGCAGACAGCGCTCATTCGTAAGTACATCAACGTAGACGCCGGAATCCGCATCCTCCGCGAATGTTTTTGCCAAGTGTTCCGGCCCTTTGTAGCCGGCGATAATCACAGCATCGAATTCAAGGCCCTTCACTCGGTGCATTGTCGCGACGCGGACGCCGGGTGTGTTCTGATCATCGTGCGAGTCCCTATCGAGTCGAAGAACCTTGCGGCCGATCTCGTCTAGCCACTCGGTGTATTCGACGGATTCTTCGTTCGTGCGCACGACGATGCAGATACTCTTCTCTGGGATTCCTTCGCCTTCGAGGCGCGACAACGTCTCGGCGATTGCTTTGCGCTCTGCGTCTCTTGAATCGATCACCATGTCATCAGGCGCCGGCCCGTGCGTCAGAGATTTGTAGCCGACCAGCGTATCGGCCTGACCATCCAGATCATCGACGGAACAATTCGCCAGCCGCGCAGCAGCCCAGCGCCTGATTTCATCCGTAGTTCGATAGTTGATACGCAATCGCCGGCCGCGTCCGCGAATATCGATGCCCACCTTCGATAGCGTTGCGCGATGACGATATATTCGCTGATGCGCATCACCGACCAGGAACATGTCGTTCTGCCCTTCGGGCACGGCGGCGCGTAGCAGCGCCAGTGCGGACGCGCTCAGATCTTGCGTTTCGTCGATCACGATGGACCGAATCCCCAGGTTCGCGCCGTTCTTTTTCAGCAAGGCCAAAGCGTCGCGGTAAGCCTCTTCTGGCTCGCGCAGATTTGCAGACCGTAACTGCGCCCGGTATTCAGCAAAGACGGGCCAGATCATCTTCCGCTGCGGCCTGCTGAGCTGCAGTCCACGCCCAACCCGGCTTGCCAGCATATAGTCATCCGCCGATTCACATCCGTGCGGTAAAACCACGCGCTCGAACTCGGCGCGATAAAAGGAGTTTGGATAGTCGGCATCCTCCGATTTTCGGGTCAGTGCCCGATCCCACAGTTCGCGGCGCTGCCGCTCCTCAAACAGCAACTGCGGCCGGTAACCGAAACGTCTCAAGATCCCAATGGCCCACTGATCGTTGTTAATCACCTCAATGCGGTCGCGCTCGGCTGGCGAGGCGATCATTTCGATGTTCGACCGGATGTCATCGGCAAGTGTGCGCGTAAAGGTCGTGAACAAGACGGGCTTACCCTGCGCATCGACGTAGCGATTCCGAGCCAACCAAACGGCGCGATGCATAGCAACGACCGTCTTGCCCGTGCCCGCCCCACCGAGCACGCGCACCGGTCCGTTCCAATCGCGCTCGACTAACTTGCGTTGCGAAGGATGGAGAAACACCCGCCACATCGCGAGCGGCGCGGACAGCAACGCATCGAGATCGCTGTCTTCGGTGATCACAACGAAGTGACGCTTGGTGGCGTCGAGTTCCAGGGCTTTCGAGAAGTCCGCGGTGTCCACCTTCTCGGGCAGCTCGCGCTCACGAATCAGCGTCTCGTATGTGTCGCCGGCGGCGAACATGAAGAGTGCTTCATAGGCATCGTCCGGAATCTGCCTCTGAAGTGCGTCGAGACTGTCTTCCGAATCGACGGTTCGCACCTTCGCAAGCGCCTCCTCAGGGACGCCCAATCGAATGAGTTCCCGGTCTCTCAGCTCTGCGAACAGCCCTGTTCGCTGCGGGACTGCATCGACCGGTGGCATGACCGGCTGCACATGGCTAGCCTCGAATACCTGGATATTGCCTGCCTCGGGATGAATCGCGGCCTTGTGACGGCGCGCCCACTCGTATGCGTCGTCGTGCTTTGCCACCCAGAGCAGGCAATAGACATTGCCACTCTCCGGTTTCAGGATTATGCCGCGATAGTTCTGATCGATCCGCACAGATCGCATGTTCGCATCGGCGGCATCATTGATCTTCTCGTAGTTGATCCCTCGCGACGTCGGGTTCTCGCGAAACTGCGCGAGAAACTTGAGCACCGCATGCTGTCGGTCACGAGGGATTCCGGCGAAGCACCGAAGAAAATCATCTGAAAGAGCAATTTTTACTGAAGGCTGCATCGCAACTCCACTATTTCAAGAGCTTGACCAAGCTCTCCGCGAGAGCCTCTGAGTCATGGCGAAATGTCGTCCATCCTTCTGATACAAACGTTGCATCTGGCTGGTCGCCAAGCAGCACGGCGACCCGCCTTTGAGGCCAGGCAAGCTCCGCTTCTGCGACCACGCATCGATCCGCACCAAGAAGCTCATACCCGACGATCGGCGCGCTCAGTGCAAGATTGAACAATTCCGTCAACAGCACCTGGAGTGACGCAGCAGCAAAGTTGGCAGCCACCTCCCATTCCTCAGACATCAGAACTCGCTTGTATGCCGGAGCATCTAATAGCGCAGTGAGGACGCACCCCTCGTCCGCGACCGTCCAGCTGTTTCGCATGCAAAGCAGGAGATTGGCCGCATGCCACCACTGCTGCCACAACCGACGAGAGTCCGATTCGACAGCTCCGTTTGCGATCGCCCATCGCATTACTGCACAAGGCTGCACATCGCGATCGCCGAGTTCGCCCGGCAGCCGTGCGAGATCGCCTCGCCTAGCCTGCACGCCTATTTGGATCTGGTTGGCCGGTGATGTCCAGCAGCGACCAATATCTGCAGCATTGGGCCATGCAAACACTTGGGACTGAATCAGCGCTTCATACGCGGGCGACTTGCTTAGGGCATCGAATGCAGCCAAGTCCAGCTTCCCCGCTCCGACTCTGAGCGCCAGAGCAACCGCCACGCGTTGCATCACTTCATCAGTCATACCCGCGACTCGCGCACGCAATTGCTCAAATGCAGTGAGCGAGTGAAACGACTTCCACTCAGGGATACCAAATCGATCGTAGAGTGCTGAGGCCTGATCGGCCGTTCCGTTGAAACTGCCGCCCCAGAGCGTTTCGGGTAGCGGACTGCCCGGTTCCAGCACGAGGGCGATGTCATCAGCTGTTAGGGTCCAAACTGAGAACCTCCCGCTGCGCGCCACCGCCATTCGCTTGGCAACGTCCTCACCGATGCAATCCTTGTGGTACCGCCATCCGTCCATGAAAACTGCAATTGGCGAACAGCCTGGCGCCGTCTCTGGCCACAAAACAAAATCCGGTTTGCAGTGAACAACAACGCCATTCTCCGGGCCTAATTGCACCTGCGGCTCTATGCTCCAGGACAGATCACCCGCCTTGAGAAAGTAACCCGGCTTCCCGCGCACTACTTCTTCCTTCACCTCGAAGCGCACAGAGCCGTCGGCAGGTCGCCGCCGAAGGGCTTCGATGAAACGCCGCTCCAGTTCGCTATCGAACATGGAGTTCTGCAGAACTACATCGCCGATCGTCTTGATCTGGCGAAGCGAGCCCTGGTGTTGCACGACCTGCGTGAGAATCTTCACCGCCGTCCTACGCGAGACGTGCTTGCGGTCATAGCTATTGTGATAGGTGTACACACAGCGGTAGCAGCCATCCTTGTGTTCATCACTGTTGCAGGCGCAAATATTCAATGCCTCAAGCGCCAACTTGAACACCTCGAACAGTGGGTTCGGATCGAGCATCAACTCCTTTAGATAGCCCGTTCCGCCCGGTACGCTGTCGTAGATCACCAGGTACTGGCGCGGGATCTCCTGACCCTGGGCGATGCTCACATCGCGAGCGATTCTCAGGTGACTGACGGAGCCCCGAAATCTCAGCTCAAGACCCATCTGCAGCGCGGCGATAAACGAATGCACGCCCTGCTCGGACTCAGCGAAAGTTGACTCCGGCAAATAGGCGCGAATCCCTTCGCTGTCGAATTCTCGATAAAGGAAAACACATTCTTCGGTCGAAGGATCGGGCTGGCGTCGTTTCGAGCAATAAAGAGCGTGATTCTTCCACTCTTCATCGTCACGCCGCCGTCGCTGAACCGTGCCGCATTCCGAACAGATCGCAAATCCGGGTTTACGAACATCGTTGCCGGCTATTTGAATCGGCTGTCCTTCGCCTGTCTGTTCGCCGAAGTTCACCTCGCGAAATTTTACGCGACTGACAAACTCGAACGCGAAAGGCAGCTCCGGATGATCAATTGCCCACGCCTGCCGAATCGCGTCAGGAGCTACATCGACGAGGGCTTGGCGCACGAAGAAGCGCCGGTCGCGATCGTCCGCGTCATCGCCAATACGACTTCTGCTTTCGAATGTGCGCGCATACACTTTGGTGAGACGCATCATTTTCTGCACCCGACCGGAGTCGGACCAGATCGTATCTCCACATCGCGGACAGACCGGGTGCTCAGACGCCCTCGGATCCTCCGCAGCAAACGAGCAACTACGACAGAATCGCCACGCGGCCGGCTTGTCGTGCGTCACGTCCACCTGGTCGATCGTTACTTTGCGCCCTTCAGCATAGAAAACACTATTGGGCGCCAGCTCGGTGATCGCGCTCGCACCCGGCCGCTCGTATTCGAACGTCAGGATGCGCTCCTCATCACTCTTGCGGCGATCATCGCGAACGATGACTGAATGCAACAGGACGCCCTGCTCCGGAAACGCATAGTTCGGAAGCAATCCTTCATCGGTCAGAAACTGGTGAGTATCACGACTGCTGATCGATGCCATCAGGCGGGTGAGCGCTGCTCGTTCCAATTTGAGCTCCTGGTGCTCCTCCTCGTCGCTTTCTCCGCGAGCAGTCATCGCCTCGATCCGCGTTAGCTCGTTCTCGACTCGAGTTCGGCGGCGTTTTAGATCGTCGAGATCTCGGATGACTTTGTTCAATCCGTTCAAGACCTTCCACTGCAGCGCGGCCTCTTGACTCTCAGCACCGCATAGAAATCGTTCAAGATGCTCACAAGTCTCCGGGCGAAGAGACGTATCTCTGGTCTTGAACAGGTCAATGAACTCTGCCAGAAGCGTTGCCTGGTGCTCTTGAATGAACGAGAACCACACGTACGGGAACTTGCTTTGCGTGTTGTTGCGTGCCGCGCTCAGCACATCGGACAGGCGGTGCGGAACTTTGGCCTGCTCGCCCATTTTTCGAACCCAGCAATCCAACGTGAACGCAGTGAGCTGCCGCTCGAGCACTGCCGAAGCGTTCAGAAATACGCCCGGTGCGTCTATATCCCCGGCCAGCATCTCGCGAGGCTGGGCCCAGAAATACAAATCGTGTGGGCGACCAGTCGTGAGCATGGGCAGGAATGCGTTTCCGGTCTTTCTGCCTGCGCGACCTATGCGCTGCACGTAATTCGCCTGCTGCGGCGGGACCGAGCACAGCAACACGGCTGATAAGTCACCGATGTCGATACCCATCTCCAGCGTAGGCGTCGCTGACAACACATTGGTTTTGCCCAATTTGAAGTCGCTCTCGACCCGCTCTCGAGTAGCACGATCCAGCAGGCCCGTGTGCTCGTGGGCGAGAATCCGGCGAATGTCAGCCGATAGATAGAGTTGCCGATAGAACGACGGATCTCCGGAGTCATGGCGCCGATAATCACCATGACATCCAATTTGCCGGCAGATCGTCCCTTCGAGATCTAGCGCGGGCTCGCCCACGAGGATGTTGCGACAGCGATTGCAGCGCCAGACGCACCCAGCTCCCGAAAGGTGGCATGCGCTCGGCTCGACGCCCCAGACCAACGTTCCCGCGCGCTCGGCCTCGTGTTTTCGTGCAACGCCCTCCTTCTCGAGAGCCTCCAATGCAATGCGATAAACATCTGCGACAACAGAGTCATCAACGAACGTTTCTCGCTGCAGCCCTTGAAGCGCTTTGAAAGCCCAATCCTTATAGAAAGTAGCGTTGTCTCCGACCACCGTCTCGCACTGCTGAAAAGGTACAAGCGTGAGGTAGTGCGGCCGTCGCGGCGACTTCAGCAGCGCGAATTCGGCTGGGTTGTTCCTGTACGCAAAGATGTTGCAGCCGCGCACAGCATACGTAACAAGAAATTCATTCCATATCGCACCGACTCGTAAAAGGCGAGCTAGCAGGCCACAGATGAAGACTCGCACTTCCACGTCATCCGTACTGCGCAGCGCCTCGACTCTCTCACGCAGGTGCGTGACGCAGGTCTTCGTAGCCTTCGCGATCGCGTCGGCGTCGAAAACGATACTGGCAGTAAGCGTACGCGGGAGTGTGCGGCCTACGTGCGCATCCTGGCCGAACTCGCCCAGCATCGCCCAAGTGAGGCCGCGACGCGTAAGCTTCGATAGATAGTCCGAAGGTGGCGCATCCTGCTCCAGCAGCGTCTGATAGTCGCGCAGCCAGCTCAGTGACGGCGGCAGGAACGTCTTTACGTATGTCTTGTCGCCGAGTTCGGTGAGCCAACGAGATTCGAATGCTTCAGGCAGATCTGCCAGTGTCAGTGCCGCACCTTTCGCGACCGCACTGTGAATCACCTGTGCCATCGCGGGACGGAGATTTAGGCGCCAATTCCTCGCTTCGAAGAATCCGGCTCGATGCGCAGCGTCCTGCACAGAATCCGAGAAGGCGATGAGCTTCTTGTCCTCGTTGTAGCGGGTACCAAACAGCTGCCCTACGGCGACACTTGCAAGACTCGCCGCCTGTGAACCCACGATCGTAAGGGTCCTCTCACCTTCGCAGTACGGGCAGTCATGATGTGAGCGGGTGTACGGCGCACCGTTCCGTCTTCCGTGCCGCAAATTTCGGGCGATATCGACCAACAGAAGCGAATTACTGCCGCAATGTGTGCACTCCTCGCTTTCCTTCGGGTCGATCGCCGCGCATTCCGTGCAGGCTCTTCTTCTCTCGAACTTCCGCTCGCTTGACTGCGCACCATCCTCAATTGGAAAGATGAATCGCGTCGCGACGTCTTCACTAAAGAATGCGGCATAGAACGTCCGCAGGTCTGTCTTCAGCTTAGCTCCGTCCGTCGCAGTCTGCGTCGCGCCCCACCCCATCGCATGGCAGTCGCGGCAGTGAATGAGCGGCAAGCAGATACGTTTATCATTTGCGGTCAAGTCATCCGAATGAATCAGTCCAGGTTCCGAGGATAGACTTGCCACCATTCGACGCAGTTCGCGCAGCCACAGCTCAACACGAACGGTGAGAAGCGGCTCTCGTTCATCTTTCTTTGTCTCCTTGCTGGCATGGGAGATGAGCCCGACAAGACTGCCAACCCAGAGCCGCGGATAGTCCGATTGCGCGCTTTCGACGTCGCGAAGCCGGCGTCGCACGACATCAGTCAAGTCATCCAGGCTAACCGCGCGGCCTTGGAGGTGGTGCATGTCGCGCAGCAAGTTCTGGAACGCAACATGCTGTTTAAGCTTGAGTCCCAATCCTTTGCGAAACGCGAGAGCCTCCACATCCCTGACATCCATCTCCGCACCAAACCAAAGGCGATGCTGAGCGGCGATGAATGCGTCGGCGGAGTCATAAGATAGTGGCGACAATGCTGCATAGTCCGCTGCGACAGGCATGTCCATGTACTCGACCGCATTGTCGCGCAGATACTCGGCGACGGATTCGCGCTCTTCACCAATAACGGCATCCGCGTCGAACAGTTCGCCGAACACATCCTGGGCGAAGGCGATCAGGCGCTCATTCCCATCGGTCCCCAGCGTCGCTGACGTGCCAACGCATACCAGAGTCTCCGGTGGCGTGCGCAGTCGCGCCTTAAGGCGGCGAATCAGACAGGCAAGGTCGGTCCCCTGTGCTCCGTCGTATGCGTGCAGTTCATCTACGACCAGATAGCGCAGTGTATCTGGTCCGTTGTGGCGCCACAGCACTGAATCGCGAGACCGCATCAGCAAGAAGTCGAGCATCTTGTAGTTCGTGAGGAGAATGTCGGGCGGCTCCTCTCGAATTCGATCACGGTCCGTAATCACAGAGTAGCGATCGCCAGCGATGTGTCGCACCGTCGTGCTTTTCTCTTTTGCTTCGTCGCCGACGTAGAGACCTGCCGAAATGCTCGACAGTTCCTTGTGCGAAAGAATCTCGCGCGCGAGTCGATTCGCCTGATCGGTCGCGAGCGCATTCATGGGATAAACCAGGATCGCCTTGATGCCCCTTCTCCCGACGACGCGCATCTGACGGCAATGTTCCAGTACGGGAAATAGAAAGCCTTCGGTCTTTCCCGATCCCGTTCCGGTTGCTATCAACGTTGAGAGTGGTGCAACACCCGCAAGCCGCTCAAAGGCGCGCGCCTGATGTGCGTGCGGTTGAAATGACGGAAACCACTCGAATGCCGGCGGGCCCTTGGGTGCCGCTCGGAACGGCAGGCCGATCGTGACGTACGGCCCTTTCGCGAGATTTCCTGGCGCCGCAAGGAAGCGGGCCATGAGCGTTTCAAAGCCCGGCGTCGTCGCAGGGAACGTCGTTATTAGAAAATCGGCAACCCCTTGTCGAGTCTGTTCGGCGACGATGAGCGGTTGCACGTCAGTGCTTCCCTTCTGCTTTCGCGCGCCGCTCGAATTCTGCCCAAGCGACGCGGTAATCGTGCTCGCGATCAGCGGTCGTGAAGGGTGCGATGTATTCGATCGTGCGTTCGATCGGGCCACCGGGCATGGTGTCGTCAGTTACCGTGCGCCGAATACGCGAGCCGGATGGGAGATCACAAACGTCTACCCAGCCAACACATTTGCGCTCGGTCCGTCCGTCTGGATGCTCAATTGTACACTCTCGATCGCCCCTACTCTGTGTTCGCGGCATAGCGACATCTGCCTGGCCGCGATTGGATGTAAAGACTATTCGCCCCTCAGCGTCATACCAAGTGTCACATTCATACTGGCGCATTATGGGGAACTGAATGAAGTAGATCGAGAGTAGCTGGGCGAGGGTAAGGCCAAATGATTGAGCAACCAGCACGTCGATCTCGACAAGCGCGTGATACCGCTCTATGTCCTTGCGAAAAGCGCTCTGCCTATTCCAGGTGGCACCGAGCGCTGAAAATTGATCAGATCGCAGTCTTATGTCAGGGCTCGCCCAACTGTCAGAACTCCTCTCTTCTCTCCAGCACTCTCGCCACAGCTCCAGGAAGTGAGTTGTCAAAGAAGCCAAGCAAAGTACACGCGTAGACGCCCAAAGTGTTCGCATCCGGCCTTGTGCCAATAGCGGAAGCTGCTTCCATTGCGAAAGGAGGTTCGATTTACCTGCGGCCTTCATCAGAAAGTCACCCACAACCGAGAAGGCTACCGCTGCCGATGTCAAAAGACGCTCCGGATCCTTGAATGCAACCGACTGAATACCATTTATATGCGCCGCTCCCTTCGGCAAGATAGCTGCGATCAGCGTTCGCTCTCGCATGTGTTTCAGCATGTTTCGAAAGGCAAGCAGGTAGTAATCCAAGAACTTAGAGGCCGGATCGAACTCCGGAACCGGTGATCTCTGCGCGTACTCAACGAGTGGCACCGCTGGCACAAAACCGGTTCTCGGCAGATAGTCGTCCCCAATGACTTCCAACGATACCGGGTCAAAGCTCGCGTTGTTGTAAATCATACGTCTTGGCGTCTTATAAAAGGCGTTGCCGACGAATATCATTGCACCAGTGTAAATCAGCTCATTCGGTATCGCTGGATGCATAACAGCGGCACGAATTAAGTGATCTCTTTTTTCCGCATTCGTCTGGTGCCAAAAAGCCGTCGCGTCAACGTCTGTCAACGTGCGAAGTTGAGTCGTTTCAGTTGAGATACTAGCAATCGCTTCGACGAAATCCTTGACATGCAAAGTCGGCAGCGGCGCCTCGGTAGCGTCTTGGGAGTCTGGTGCGTACATCCTCCTGAAGGCTTCCAGTTCTTCTCTACCAATCTCCAACACTCGACCTCTACTCCCGGCCGTACTCCATCTACCTTTTGCATCCTTCACGCCTTCGATAACATGATCTGTCATTGCGTTCCAGGACGCGTCAATCGTTGACGGATGGAATAAGTTTGAAATTGTCCAGAATCTAACGGAATCACGCGGCGTGACGTAGTACACGTAAAGTCCAAATGACTTGTCATGTGCTACAGATTTACTGTCGAAAAGCGGCCATTCGTTGAAGAACTGACAGCGCGCGGCCAATCGGAAGTACGCACTCCGTCGTAAACGACCACCATGCGCTTCGACGAAAACGCCGTCCTCATGAACTAGCGCGACAACACCATTTATCGAGCCTACGCGCCATCCTTGCGTTAGGAAGCACTTGTACAGATTGCTTTGAAGACCTTTTAGTTCTGGATAGTTTTGCATCGCATTGAGAAACGTCTGCTTCCCCTCAATCGCGACACACTCAAGAATGTATTCCCGCTTGTTAATGGGCAGCTCAAGAGCCTCAGTTCTTTTTTGAGCTACTTCGGCCGCACTCATGCTTCGCACTGCAAATCTCGCGTCCAAATCTGACAACAGCGCATGCTCATTCCACTCAACTTTTATCCACGGTGGATTTCCTAGAATCAGATCAAATCCGCCGCGCTCATGAAACACGTCCGCAAACTCCAGCTCCCAATGAAAAAACTCCTGCCGCTGCGCGAGTTCATTCGCCAGCTTCAATCGCGGATTCGTTTCGAGCAGCACGTCCAGGTTCACATGCCCGTATCTGTCACGCTCGACGCCGAAATCGATCCTCGCTTGCGGCTGCGTCTCCGGAAAAAGGTCATCCGCCAGTGCACTGGCAGGCGTTGCGTTGCCATGGATCAGCACATCGAGATCAAACCACCACTCGTCACGGTCTGGCAGGGCATCCGATTCGGTCACCGGCCAGAACCACAGCGCACACCAATAATCCATCGCGAGCTTGAGCCGTCGATACGGCGATGCATTCTTGACCTTCTCCGAGAGCATTTCACGCTCCCAGATGGAATCCTTCTCCTTAGTGGTCGTCGGCGCGCGATTCGACGCAGAATCGGGCCAGACGTGCAATTCGTCAGTTGTCAGCTTACGCACACGCGCAAGTTCTGTTACGTGCTGCTGCCATAGCCGCTCGACCTGAGCCGAGAGTTTCTGCACCCGACTGACTTCGTCCTTCATCAGCGGCTCGTTGAACTTCGCCCGCCATTTCTTCATGCGTTCGAAGTGAACGGGCTCCAAGGACTTCACAACTTTGTCGTTGCAGCCTGCCATGCCACGATCTGGCAACAGAAAATGCCAGACTTGTTCTGCACTGGGCGAAGCCTTCATCGACACCCGATCTGGCACGGCACTGCGCCAGTCGCGCTCTGGCTTATCCTTGTCGCCCTTCCCCCGTGACAACTGCGCTATCGAGAACACATCGCGCCGGCAACCGACCAGCGAATTGCCGGTGTAAAGCTGCATGCCGAACCAGGGCACGTGAGCGCCTTTGAAAATCGCGTTCAACCAAAGCGATACTTCGGCGAGTTGCACGGCTGTTGGATTGAGATCGACGCCGAACACGTTGGTATCGGCGATGAACATCTTGACGCGCTGCCTCTCCTCCGCGTACTTGTCGTGTGCAATCGTCTGCCCCAGCTCGTGCTGCTTGCGCAGCAGATACTCCTCGGCGAGCTGGTTGATCGCTTCGTTCAAGAACGCCGCCGACCCCATTGCCGGTTCGCAGACTGTGATCTTCAGGATGTCGTCGGCGCTCGTGACATCCTTCAGGAGTTCCTTTAGTGCGTACTTCACCAGACACCGAGTCAGCACCTCGGGTGTGTAGTAGGAGGCGCTTTTCTCCCGCTCGCGCCCGGCAAGGCGATAGATGAACCGCCCCTTGGAGTGCTTGCGCGGCTCACCGTTGAAGAGCTTCTCCGCGTCGGTGTACTGATGAATGTCACGCGCCGGGACGAACCACGCCGGTTCCAGCCCATCGTCCGCTTCCTCGCGCGTTTTCCGGCGGGGGCTGCGTTCTTCCTGCTCGTCATCGCCCTCCTCATCGAGGACGTCCGCGTCGTCTTCTGCTTCCTCACCGCGTGTACTGGCTTTCTTCTTCGCCGGCTTCACTTCATAGAGATCTTCCTCCGCAAAGAACCCGCGGAACGACAGCAGCGCCTCATAGACAGCGCCGAGCTGGTTGATGCCGAGTTGGGCATAGGAAATTCGCCCAGCGCCTCTTCTTCCGGCACCGTCTGCAAGCGACATGCGCTTGATGACCTTCTGCATGACGCGATTGCGCAGCTTCACGGAGTTCAGAATCCGCAGCCGGCTGGGGTCGAAGAGATGGCCCTGCAGGGGTGCAAGCTCGAATCCGTTTCTCAACCCTACTCGCAGTCCGAGTTCGCGGGTTCCTTGACCGGCTGCCACAGCGGGAAAGCCGGTCCAGATCATCGTGAAGAGCTTCTGCAGCGATTCCTGGATATAGGTTCCGTCCAACGCCTCGGGCGTGGTCAGCGGCACGTTCTCAAGCTCGCGTAGATGCTCCACGCTGTAGCCCTTGAGGTACGCTTCCGCATCCACGGGCGCGTAGCCCAGCTCCGGACGCGCTTCCAGGTACAAAAGGAACAGCATTCGATACATGAAAGTCAGGCATTCGTTCGACAGCTCGCGCGCGAGATCGATGTCCGTGCGGTCGAACACCTTGTCCTTCGAGACTTCGCGCTTGTAGCGAATGGCTTCATTGGCAATGTCTTCGATCGCCGCGCGCAGCGCATGCTTGAGCTCCCCTGAGACACCGTAAGCGTGCTTGTGAGAATTGCTGTCGAGCGTATCTACTAGCGCAATGCCTTCAGTCGGGAGAATAGATTCACGCGAGGACAGGGCCGCGACCGCACGAAACAGCTTATCGTCTCGCCGACTGAAGATTTCCGGCAAGTTGAAGCGCAACAGCGCCTTGCGGCCCCACTTGGCTCGCTCGATCACCAGGAATTCATCGTGACCGATGAGCAGGAGCCAGCGCGGCGGATGCGTATCGGCGAAGACGATCTTGCTCGCCGCAGTTTCCCAGTCCATGTCCGGCATCAGCACCGGCTCGGCTCCAGCCACCTCGGAGGGCTTGAGCGGCGCGGCGGTAAGCGCCGTCCATTCCGACTCCGCCACCGCCGTTCCCATGGGTGCTAATGCAATCACCAGCGCCAGGTTCTGGTCCGCGCCTCGATAGCACGTCAAGATCGGCAGGGCTTCGCTTTCGAACTCGTGCGTCTGGGGGCGCAACTCGTAGCCGAGCGCCAACAGCAAAGGTTCAGCAATGTCAGTGAGCGCCGCTATCCGGTCCGATAGCGTGCGTGACTTAAGAACCTTCTCACGAAGTCGCAAGTAGTCACCCGCCATGGCTCGCAGCCGGGCAGGCGGGGATGTGCTTCCCTGCTCCAGCCAGCGCGCAAACAGATCCTTGAGATCTTGCTCCAGCACTTCGTCCAGATAGTGCTGGCTATAGAACTCATTTGAGTTTTCAATGCCTATGAGTGGGAATGCCACAGTCGCCTCGTTAGACGGTCATTACGCAGGCAACTGTCAGATGTGCGCGCGAGTCAATTTCAAGGGTCTCACTGATCCAGTCCTGATAGCGCCGGAACAGAGCGTCCAGATCACGCGCTCGCTGCTCCTTCTTGCGCTCGAGAAGGGGTGCAAGGCCGCCCTCGCCTTCCTTGAATTCTAGCTCCAGCTGCTGCCTGTGCTGCGTGCGAAGTTGATTGAGCCGATCAAGCTCAGCATTCGCGCGCTCCTGCATCTGTTTACTGAAGACTTTCTGGGCTGCAGCCATGCGTGCGCTGGCATACTCGAGCGCGGACGGCAGCAGTCCGCGAAGTTGCTCCACATTGATGGACGCCCGCGAGTTCGGAATTTCGTCTCGGCCGAGTCCCGTCGCTTCAATGAGCTCTTCCATTTTGAGTGCGCCGTTGACCTTGCCGTCCTTCGCCATGCGGATCGCGAACCAATCGTTGAGCACGGGCTGGCCGCGGCGGTTGGGGATCAGTGCCGACACGAGTACCAAAGCCTCACCGGGGTTCAGGCCGCGTCGCAAACGAATCACGGGTGCACGCTGACGCCCGACCATCGACAAGAGTTTGTAATCGAGCCAAAGAGCAATTGGGTGCAGCGGCCAGAGATACTGCATACCCGGCCACCGGTCTGTATCACGCGCCGCCTTAATGGCGTTCTTGACGCCTTCAACGTTGGCGCAGAGCGCGTATACGTGCTCATCCGGTTGCATTTCGTCTGCGAGCTCTTGCTGTAAAAATCGATGAAGATCGTCGTCGGGACGGACTTGCACGGTCTGATGCCGGTCCTCTGCCTGTGGCGCGTTCGCAAAGCGCTTGCTGGCATGCAGCCACTCGAAACCCTGCCGCAGGTAATCATAGTCACTCTTGAACAGCGACAGCGGCGAGAGCGTCTCCACTCTCGGCGAGGGCGGCTGCGAGCTAGGCGCCATCAAGGCCTCCAACCAATCGAGCCCGCCCTCCTCGGAATGGAGCGTCGATTCGAACTTCTCCGGCGTCTCGCCCTCCTCAATTGCCTGCGCGACGCGACGCGTTTCCGCCTCCTCGTCGTACAGGCCCATAAAAATTGAAGGGTCGCCAATGTTCTTTGCGGCCTGCTCGTCCTTCTCAATCAGGATCTCTAGAATTCTCAAATCGCCGCGTACTTTTTCGTGACTCGTGTCGGTGCTCAGGTAGGCAATGAGCGGCGTCGCCGTCTGCCCGTAGCGGTCAATGCGTCCATTCCTCTGCTGGAACACCATAAGGGACCACGGGATATCGAAATGGACCAGACGATGAGACTGGAAGTGCAGATTCAAACCCTCGGACGCCACGTCCGAAGCGATCAACAGTCGCAACGGGGAATGCGTCTTGCCGAACTGCTCTACGACGTCGGCCAGCTCTGCGTCCGGAATCTGACCGTGAAGTATTGCAACTGCCTTGTCCTTGAGTCCGAGTTTTAGCGGTAGGTGTTCGTGCAGGTATTTTAGCGTTTCAATTCGTTCCGTGAAGACGACCAATCGATCCGACGGCTCTGCAGTCCATTTCCAGTCGGTGTCGTTCTGCAGTCTATGAACCAACTCGTTAAGTTTGCTGAAGTCGTCTGGTTGTATGGCCTCGACCGCGCTCTTGAGCTTTTCCAGCGCAGTTAGATCGGGATGTGCGTCATCCTTCGCGCGCAGTCGCGTCATCCTCTCCTTCACCGTTTGCGCACAGGCCGCTGGCGATGAGAACAAAGACTTCTCGAGCGTGGTCCGAAACAGCATTTCTGCGCCCCGACGTTGGTCCTTGTCGATCGTCAGATCAAGATCCGCAAGTGTTGCGAATGCTTGCTCCTCGGCACGACTGGGCGTCGATCTGAAGCGGAACACTCTTCGTTCAGGAAATTCTTGGCGGATTTCATCACGCACATCTCGCTTGAAGCGGCGAACGAACAGATGTTCGACATCCTGTCGGGTGTATTCGGCCTTCTTTGGCAAGACCGTCGGATCCAGCATTCGCATCAGGCTCGCGAAGCTTTCTGGCTTACCGCTGTGAGGCGTCGCCGTCAGCATGATCAGTGCATCGGATCGCTCAGATAAGCGCGTGGCAAGCTTATTGTTGAGTGTCGAGTTGCCTTTGAAGGAAACGTTGTGCGCCTCGTCGATGACAATCACGTCCCAGTGAGCATTCTCGAGATAATGCCGGTACTCCGTGTCGCGCTTCAGCGTATCGACCGAAATGATCGTCTTGTCGTAGTAATGGAACGGGTTGTGGTTAGCAGGAATCTGCCGCCGAATGCGCTGAATACCTGTAGAGTCAAGGCGCGTGAGAGGAATTGAAAAACGCGTCCAAAACTCCTTCTGGAATTGCTGCATCATGCTCTTGGTCGTCACGACCAAGATTCGTCGCCCGCGTCCTCGACGCATCAACTCGGACACGAGGATGCCAGCTTCCAGCGTCTTGCCAAGACCTACCGCATCGGCGATCAGAAATCGGGGCCGGAGTTGCTCGAGCGCACGCTTTGTAGGCTGCAACTGGAACGGCAATGTGTCCATCGCGCCTCGATGACCAAGTGCAATATCCACACCGGTTGGAATGGTCTGCCGCAAGCGAGCTTCGAGATAGAGCAGACTCGAAATGAACCGCGGCGAATCGTCCAGAACGAACTCGGTGTTCTTCGCGTCAAGCACCTCGACGGAATCGACCACGGTCAGGAAGATCGCCTCGCGATTGCGAACCGTCTCAGAGATACCGATACATTGAAGCTGGCGCCCGCCCACATCGCACGGATCCGCAGTCCGTACGAGCCATTCTTCATCACGAATCTGCACCCTCGCGCCGGGCGCAATGTCAATCATCACGAATGCCTTTCATGTGTTCTGGTTCGAGCGCGAGCGTCATGCCGGTTGTATGCGAACGCGTCTACTTTCCCCTTTGTCATCTGCGCGCACGCGCGCGTACCGCTGTGTTCTCCGTCACTGGGTGGCGACTCAGAACGCCTCTTCCCCCGGAATTGATTATTCGTACACCTACAGCGTCTGCCTTCTGAATGCGCGCCGGCGACGTCATGTCGCCAAAAATCACGCAGGTCAGCCGCGCCAAACTTTAGAAAATATGGCGGTGAACATTGTAAGTCATTGATCCTACTATATCCAGTGACCGATGAAGACGGCTACTGAGGCTCGGTCTGTGGAGATCAGCCAACACATTTGCAATGTCAACTCAACGAACGCGCCTTACGTTGCAGGTCATCTTCAACAAGGCTGCGGTCATGATTCTGCCGGCCGGCATCAAGCAAGGCCAAAGGTCCCAAAAGCCGATCTCTGTCAGTGAATCGAGCGCCCCCCATACAAAACAAGGCATTGTTCCAAGAGGGAAAACTGACAACTACTGGCGGAGCGGACCCTGCCGGCCGTAGCATGCTACTGTATGTCCATACAGGCCACCTATTCGACCCCTGAAATCCCGCGCCGGCTAGCGCTACCTTTCGTGGAAGCACCTGCGCTACAGGCCGGCTTTCCCTCGCCCGCCGCGGACTACGTTGAAACTGCGCTCGATCTCCACGAGTACCTCATTGCAAATCCCGTCGCGACCTTCTACGCGAAGGTCCGCGGCGACTCGATGCTCGATGCCCTCATCCATGACGGCGACATCCTGGTTGTCGATCGCAGCATCACGGCGCGCATGAATCGGATCGTCGTCGCGACCTCGAGTGTCGATCCGGACCGACTGTACGTGAAGATGTTCGGCAAGTCTGGTGGCCGCCCTGCCCTACTCTCTCGCAACGATCGAAAAGCAGCGCAGTACCCGCCTATTTTTTTGGACGGGACGGACTACGACATCTGGGGCGTCGTCACCGCCGTGATCAGAAAGCTATGAGAAGAACAACATGTTCGGTATCGTTGACGTCAACAATGCGTACGTCTCTTTCGAAAGGCTCTTCGATCCGCGGTTGCGCGGGAAGGCAGTTATCGTCGCATCGAACAACGACGGCTGCGCCGTAGCGCGTAGCGCGGAAGCAAAGGCGCTCGGCATCAAGATGGCCGAACCAGTTCACGAGATTCGTGAGCGACATCCGCAAGTCATTATTCGCAGCAGCAACTACGAGCTGTATGCCGATATGAGTTCGCGCGTCATGCGCATCATTGACGAACTCGCACCTGAGCAAGAATGTTACAGCATCGACGAGTGTTTTATTTCGATGTCAGGCATTGACGATCGCGCTGCGCTCGCACACCAGATCCGCGATCGAATTGCGTTGT
>WUUC01208661.1_pt1 | contig 20015 bp, 22 predicted proteins | sample 6278441 | NCBI WGS metagenome assembly WUUC01 (sample SAMN13675441, study PRJNA597444) | soil metagenome | isolation source: soil | place: USA: Washington | collected 2017-10
TGAGAATGAACGGTAAATTATTAAACAAGCTGTTCCTTACAACACTATGAAATAAAAAAGCAAGCAAAATTCCCAATGGCAGATCGAACCAGAATAGTCCGCTTATGGTGTGACTATAATCACTCTGGATTGTCATCCGAATAAAATATTCAAAATCGGGAGTGATGCTGCCGATGACAAGCCCGGTTAATGAAAACCATTTTTGCGGCAGGTAATTGAGAGGAAGAATTAAAGCGGGATGCGAGAATGTGAAGGGCATGAATTGTTTTGTAATCGGAGACAAAGAAAGGGAAATCAAATGTATGAGCAACGTACCCAAAATCCGCAAGTCTCCTTAATTCACCAATGAAAGCATTAGCTGACTGTTACCCAGCGATTTGCGCTAAAATAAGAAGGTTTATTGCAAATCAGCAACGTTTGGCGGCTTAGTGTGGTGCGGTCTTATCGAAGTAATTCTATTCTCTCCATAATGAAATCAGCGATTTCTTCAGGTTTATGTGTCGCTGCGTCAATATAACCATCAGTATTAAATATACCTTCTACTTTTCCCTCATCCATCTTAATAAACATAATCCTATCGTGTTGCTTATCGAAAATGACATCTTTAATGGCTCGAAATTCCACCCCACACCACTTTTTTTTCTGATACCCATCGCCAATAAAAACAACTATTAATTTTGATCGATCACGATAAATCTCTTGGAGCAGAATATCCAGCGAAGGTCTGGCTAATTGCGATTTATAGTTATTGTCGTAAAAATAGGAGTTAGGCCCAATGTGTCGTTCAAGGTGTCTGGCTACCGACTCGACATAATCTCTAACATCCCCAGGAAAGGACAATGATACTTCAAATTGATGCTTGGTAATATCAACAGATTTGGTGTCGCGAATAATTCCTTGGGGTAATGTTATTCCTTTTGTGTATAGTTCTTCCGCCAAATTTACATTCTTGATTGCCCAATGAGTTCGACTTAATTCCCAGCCCGTGATGTCTAATTTAAAAGACATAGCGGTTAAGTCTTGATGACTTAAGAATGTGGGAAGATCAATTATTTCATATTCAATACTTACTATATTTCTTCTTTTAGTTAAGGTACGAATCAAACCAAATTTTGGGTCTTTTTCACAATGAGTTTCATACGCGAAAATGCAAGGAAATCTTTTTATTTCTCGCACCACGGCTTCTGTGAGATCTTGATATTTTCCGACTATTTCTATGTCAGTATATTCTCGTACACACCGTGATAAGTCAATCTCGAATGGATTTCCTTCCCAAGAGTTTTCGTTTGCCGATACAAGTAAGTTATACATTGTCTTTCAAGGTTTGATTGTGTCAGTCAACTTTTTGAATCGGTTTATCCAACGCTTGTTTTCATAAAGTGTCGAACGATTAATTCTGCTTTCCGGATTGCCTTTTAGGTCTTTGAGATAAGACTTTATTGTGGCGTAAATTGGTTCAGGCATTTGTTGACTTATTGTAATTAGTTTAATAATGTCCAAAGGAATATCTATTTCATAGAAGGTTTCCGTACTATTTGTTTCTACAATTATCCTGTACTCTTCTTCACAACGATAGGGCCATCTTTTTATAAATGGCATTTGGTCAATGTCAAGTGTTGTGTTCTTGTCTTCAATTTCAGAAAGCTTTTTGTAAACGACTTTCTCGTGTCTTAAGTTGTCAATTTTGTCAATAATCTTAAATAATTTTACTGCGTCAAACTCAATTACACAACCACTATTCCCATGTGAAAATGTTTTCCAATGATGAACTGTCTCGTCACCGCAAGAAAGGCAAACAGCAAAAAGATTTTTAATTTTCTTTCTCTTTTTATATTCTAAAATCACTTCGGAATCGTTCCTGTCGTCCCACAATTCAGGGTCTAACAGAGTCAATTTATTCCTTTGCAATAAGTCAAGTAAGACAGGTAAGGTCGTGAATCTATTTAATTTTTTTATTGCTTGTGATTTCATTCCCAAAGTTTAAATTGTCTGCTGAATGGTCGTCCCCAGAATGGATATAACGGTTTCGGGCTTTGCGTTGGTGGGCTTTTGAAACCGAAAACTGTCTGCCAGCACTAACGTTTATTAATTACTCAAATGTTTCTATTCGCACTGTCCGCCCACTAACGCAAAGCCCGTGTTAGGGGCTGAGCTTTAATTCTCAAGTATCAAGGTTGTCCCATTCGTCTCCTATAACCCATCGCAAAGCAGAAAGCTTTCCGTTGATCATTCCCCATTCGAAATCGTCAAAGGTTAAATTCTCTTTCCCATAAATGTCTTCAACCTTTTTAGCTGATTCTAATGCTCCTTCCCAAATGTCCTTAACTATATTTTTGCTAGAAGTTTTAATGTCAAAATCTTTTCGATCTATCAATTTTATTTTGCCAGTTGCAATTAAATGTTCTCGATTTTTATGTCTGTTATACCAAATTTTTTGTTCAAGTTCATTTTCGATATCCAGAATTTCAGAAAAACTGCGAAATTCAAAGTCCCAATCGTTTTCGAATTCAACCTCGTCAACTAGATCTGGATTTATTGAATTAAGAGCTTCAGGAAGATTAATAAAGAATTGAGATTTTGGCGAATCAAATATTTCCGAAAAGTCTTCATGAGGCAATTTTTGATTACCATTTTTTGTACTAAAGTCATTTACATTATGAGTAATGAAGATTAAACTAAATTCTTGTGCGGTGTTCTGAGTTTTATAATTATTGTAAGATTCAATAATTATCGAATCGCCAATACTATTCTTTGATAAATGAAATGGAGCTTTCTTATCAATTGCTCTTTGAGTCGCTCTCAACTTAATTTCATCTGTAATTTCTATTACTTCGGCATTCTTAAATATTTCTTCAATTCGGGAAATGGTTTGAATAGCATTTTCGCCTAGTGTGGGGATTTTTTTGTCTATATCATTTAGCTCAGTTAATATATGATCTTTGGTCTCTTTACTCGCATGTTCCGCAACCATTTCTTTTACTTTCTTAAAGTGACTCGACAGGCTTTTTCCCGCGTCCATAATAATCCTGTCTTTATTTCTATCAAATTCGGAAATTATTATTTCTGGAATAACTATAGTTGCTTCTTTATTGCCAATAAATTCAGAGAGTAAATTCAAAATTTCCTCTCCCTTAGTTGTCTTGGCAATATCGAGCCAAACACAAGTATCAATAATTAATTTAACCATTATTTTTATTGCTTTGTCTTTGTCGAAATGTCTGTCGTCATAGCTTTGCCCCTAACGTTTTGCAGATTTGCGATGGGCGGGCTTTTCAGCACAAATGTTGATGCGGAGCACTAAACTTCCTCCTTGCACAAATGTGTCTGCGGAGCACAACACCCCGCCTATTTCAAATGTGCTGTTAGGCGTATGTGCTTTCTTACTTTCCATTTGTCCTGCGTAATTCTTTAGGTAAAAATGCGTCAATTTCTTTGTCGCTAAAAGTCAGTTCTTCGTTTACTTGTAATGCTTTACTTGCTTCTTTATATGCCTTGTAGTTTGTCCTGGGCGAACCGCTATAAACATTTGAAAGTCTTTTTTGTAACTCGTCCCGTTGGTTGATTATTTGATTTATGGATAATTGGTCTGCTCGTATATCAGTTAAAAGGGAAAGATATGTTTCTCTAATGTCCCACAATTCATTTGCAGCATTTGTGTGTTTTTGAGCAATTTCACCTAAGTCAAAATCCTTCATATAAGTGTTGAGTCCAAAAAGTAATGTAGAAAGAATTACACCAATCATTAATGCCCACTGTTGGTCACCAAAGAGTTTTATTAACAAACTGGTCGTGACGAAAGCTGAAACTATGATGAGAATTAGCTTTAGTCTTTTATGTATTTTCAAGACAATGTCAGCACACTTTTCTTGTGTCTTATGAGAATATACAACTCGTCCAAAGCACTCTCTAATTTGTGCTTCTATGATGTCTATTTGTGCTGAGTTTTCAGCTTGGGAATTTTGTTCCATAAATTTCTCTCCATTTAGATTTAGCAGTAAATTCAAATTTTTCTTTTTCAATTGCTTCAAGGGAAATATTATAACATCTAAGTGCCTTGTATTGAAAATTGCCTTTGGTATAAACTTGTTGGTTACTTCCAACAGCTAACCAATACTGTTGAGTTTCACTTTGGTCTTTTAGGTAAGCAAAGAAGTCTCTGCTCATCCAGTCAAAGTAAACGGTTGATTTGTCTTTGTATTGATAGTCTTTCAAAAAATTGTATGCTAAAGTGTCTATTAATAGTCCACCTATTGGAACACTCCAAGTTTCCTTCCAAGCTCTTGCCATTCGGCAAAGTTTTTTCAAATTTTTATTCCAATTGTTGTTAGCCTTAGTCATTTCGTCCATTTCTGATTTTGGGTCAGTGATTTTCCAAGAACCTCCGTCATTAGTGTCTGGATATGTGAATGAACCAGCAGTATTCAAAAAAGCAGGAACAATTTCAAAGTTGATGCCATCAGTAAAATCTAATTTTATAACTTGACCGTCAGCTCGCATATAGGTCGGTTTATACGTTTTTTCAATTGACAATTTTACAGCTTGCAGTAATGCAGATTGTCCATTGCCTTGATGATTGTTGTATTGAGTATAAGTCTCAAAAGGAAGTTGCATTAGAACGTCAATGTCGCTTGTATTTATTTCAGTCCCTCGTCCATAAGAACCCACATATAAACTGTGTAATGTGTCAGATTCCGAATTCCAAAAATCTTTATTCAGTTGTTTAGTAATTCGTTTGTAACGATACGAAATGTCACCAACCGTAGTTGTTGCCATTAAAAGATTGCTGTTAAAAGTGTCGAACCAATTTCCTATACTCATTGTCGGTTGTGTATTGTCTTTTTGTCGGTTTTGTATTGTGTTTAGCATTACGCCTAACGTTTTGAAGCTTGGCGAAGAAGCGGATTTCGAAGCGCTAAACTGTCTGCAAGCACTGAACTTGATACGAAGCACAAAGCTTCATTTAAGCACTGAACCCGCTTTTTTGCCAAACGCCTGTTAGCAGCTGGCATTTCGTTGTTGTCTATCGCTTTTTTTGATTTCATTTTGCCGTTACAATATTTCTTATGTGTTTCTGAAATGACGATGCAGAACCTAAATTTTCAGGAACATATGTATTCATATAAAAACGTGAAAATACTTCAAAAGGGGTCAATGCGAAATTAACATCTTTGGTATGCTCGAAATATCCATTTAGGACTTTAAAGATGTCTATATATTTTTGATTAAAATAGTCCTCGTGTATCTCGAAATAATTCAAATTTATGAACGTAACATCTTTTACATCAATGTTTTTAAGTTTTAAGCTGTCAATCTCTTTTGCGAATTTTTCTTTAAAATATTTATTTATTCCTTCAATACCAAATGAGGTGTCTGTGTAAACAATGATAGGATATATTTCCAATTTGGTATTTGGAATTGAACTGTCAAACGCAACAAAATTGTCTTCAATGTCTTTCACAGCGTTAAGCAATTGTGTTACACCTTTTGGTTTATTAGTTTGATTTGCCAAAAATTTTTTTTCAAGTTCGGCAAACAATTTTTCTTTGTCTGCACCATTTTTTACTGAAGCGTTTAATAAAACATCTTTAAATTCTATCAAACAAATTTTGTTTGATTCTCTCAAATACGCATCACATAATTCCTCTTTTTTAGAATTAACACAAACGTCCCCATAAAACCTTGTGAAATGAGGGAAACAAGTATCTAAAACTGTTGGCAAATATATTCCCTCTGTAAAATTTTTTCCTTTTTCGGAAAGAAATTCCCCTTTAATGTTTTTGCCTTTTAGAAAAGCGTTAAAAGAAAAAATCTGTGCTTTATAGAATTGGTCAAGCAAGAAATTTATGTTTAAGATGAAGAATTGAAATTGATTTAATTTGAAAAGAAATTTATTTCTTAGTGTTCCGAAACTTTCATCTTCTGCATAGTTTGCAATTTCTGTATTTATACAAAGTGTGTCAATGTATGCCAAATCAACTTCTTTACCAATGAAATATTCTTGTAGATTGGCTAATTGATTACGTTTTACCAAATCCTTTCCTATGTTGATTTCAGTAAAAAGAACCATTAGGTTTTTAAATAACCTCAAATAGCCATTTACATTTTTAGAATTATAGTATTCCAAAACTAAGTCTTTGTATTTAGGGTCGTTTTCTAAATACTTAAAGAAGGCAATTCCTCTGGTTACTTGATTACTAAAATCAATTGATGAAGCGTAGTCTTTTTGATAGATGAAACTCGGCATTGTTACATCTTCTATTTTATTTGCTTCATCTGCTTTTTTAATAATCTCTTCTTCTATTTGAATTTTGCTATTTGCAATTCCGTTGATGATAAGGTAAGCGTCAAAGACTTTTTTTGCTTCGTCACCTGTCAAGTCTCGTGATGGGTTACTGTTGAAAGTTTTAAAAATTAAGCCGTAAAACAACAAGTTAGAATAGTTCCAAAACATTATTGGCGTAAATCCTTTTTCTGCTTGTTTTTTCACTTCAGCAACCCATTTTTGTTGAACCACTGTGTCGCATTTGTCTAACAAGCTACTAACAAGCATAAATTGTATTTTACCAGTATGCTCGTTATTGTCGTATAAATAGAGATTTGCAGCAAATCCTGAAAGGTAATTTAACAATGTAACGGAAGGAATATCTCGAATTAGTTCTATGGCATCGTCTATAGTCTTGTCAACGCCATAATATTCTTTATGGTCAAGTAATAAATATATTCTAACTCTTGTGTCCATTTTGTTCGATTAGTTTTGGTTCGTGGTCGTCCAACGCTTGCTGGTAACTTATTTATTGGCGCTATAATTTACAGCAATCCTCCCGGTATGACGGGGATTGTCGTTACAGTGAAGTATTGTTATAGTGCATTTTTATTTCCTGTAGTTAACAAATCTAACTTATAACTTAGTCGGTCTTCTAAATTTAGAAGTATAGCTTAGTATTTGATTAGTAAAAAAATGAAAAGTAAATGACTTAGCCGTTTGTAAACGGTTAGCTATGTATTTCTATACTATCTTCGCCTAGAAAATTGACCCAACTGAGCACAAACCATCATTCTAATCTGATGGTATCGGCGGCAACATCTGAGGGGTTAGGTGTTGTCGCCGTTTTAATTGCCCGTAATAGCTTTTAATTGAGATTTAAGAAGGTTTCGACTAACGTAAGTGGAATGCGGTGTCAAAAATCCAAAAGCTGCGCAAAATCAAAATAAGGCAATAATTAATATTTAAGACTTATCTGACTTTTCGATAAGCAATTCTATCCATTCCGCTATTAATTCTTCTGTTGACCAAATTTTTTGATCCTTAGTACCGAAAACAGTCCAAGCACTTTCTAGTTTCTCATTCAAAGTATAGCCATAACGTGTATACTTCAATAATTTTTCATTTGGAATATTTGCATTGGGCATACCATTATCATCAACAGGTAAATTATCATTTCCAAATATTAAATCCCATAAGGCAATACTTAACATTGCCTCATCAGTTCTGTAGGCTGAGGGAATATGATGTTGTGTAACAAGAGTACAATTGCCAAATACATAATTGAATCCACCATGTAAATATTTGTTTTCTTGAACATAAGTTTTGGCGTCAGGAAACCTATAACCTAATTCAGTAATACTTTTTTCACAAACTTTAAAAAAACGTTTCACCTCGTCTCGCATCTGTCGAACTCCTTCCGGTGAGTCCAATATTTTTTCTTGCTCTGTCATATAATCTTTGCTTAACCAAATCTAAGCAAAAAAAAGACCGAGTATTTTCTCGGTCTTCAACATAAATATCAAATAATGACGCTATACTAAGCCCTCATCAGCAAATGAATAATATCCCTCCGAAGTTAATATTATATGATCCATTAGATTAATATCGAATATAGCTGCACATTCTCTTAGCTTTTTTGTTATTCGTATATCCTGTTCACTCGGTTTTAAACCACCAGAAGGGTGATTGTGTATTACCATTATACCTGAACTCAGACTTTTGACAGCTGCTGCAAAAATTAATCGAGGGTCAACAGTAACTTCGTTTAATCCGCCTTTCGCCAGTTTGTAATATCCTGTAATTCTGTTTCTGCGATTCAGAAACATTACCATAAATTGTTCTTGCAAATCCATTTCACCTTTTTCATATAACGTTCTAGCAAAATCAGCGGCATCAGAAGATTGTTTTACATTCCCATTTGCAAACTTTTCATTCCTCACGAAGGTTAATTTTATCTCAGGCACATCTTTTGGTTTTATCGCGCCTAAATTAAAAACCATTTCAGGCTTTTTACCATTCACTTCGATTCCTGCTAAAGAATCCCATTTGTAAATGAACACATCACTTGCACTTTCACCTGCTACCTTACGTAGTTCGTCGAACGTTCCCCTTAGAACTACTTCAAAATATGCTGTGCCCCTGTGATACCTTAAATCGTCAATGTAACTGAATTTAAAGCTGTGTATAGTTACATCTGCTCCCGTTTCCTCTATCTCTTTTTCAGCAATAGCAAAAAGTAGTTTTGTGTACTTGCTGGGTTTCTTATTTATCAGGCTACCGATATTAATTCCTTCTGTTTTGTTTAGGACATTTTCCGCGATGAACGGTAAAGTCACGTCATATTTCGCGAATAATTCAATTTCGTTTTCCCGCATTACCCGCACACGTCCTCCTAGTGATCCGTTTAACGTTTGCTGATCCTGTTGAGGTTCGGCCTGATCCTGCTGAGGTTCGGGTACTTGCCCCTGTGGGAAAGGAAAGGGAATAGGAAGGCTGATAGGATCGGTGCGGTATCTATTTTTTTCTGTTTCAACCTTTCTGTCTTCAACTTTCAAAACAATATCCGGAATGTGCCGCCAACCTTGCTCCCCTTTTAAATCCCCTTCTTTTGTTGTTTGCAGGATAACGATAAGGCAAGTGCGAGGAAGCATTTTTTTTAGTTCCATTGCATCGTAAAGCGAAAGCCCCATTGCATTACCCGAATCAATAACAACACAGGCGTATTGCCGTAAGTCTCCAGCTGCCTCAAAGTCCTGGAATAAATTAAGCCCACGCGTTTTGCGCGCATCCATTGAACGAAGTAACAGCTGTTGCGATTTGCTTGCGTGCTGTTCTGGTGAAATGTATGCTACACTTCCAACGTCTTCGGCATAACATTTACTTAGTCCAATTACAAACGAACTTTTACCATGCCACGGCTTACCGTAAACACACATAAAAAAGTTTCGTTCAGGTTTGGAAAGCATCTCACCGTAAAAGCCTTTCAGGATAACAGAATCAAATTGCATATTATCCAATTCTTCGGCAGTAAGGGCGGCGGGTACGGTTTCCTGATCGTCGGACAAATCGACAATTTCAGTTTCAGCATTTTCTAAGCCGTTTAATTCCGTCCCGCCGAATTCAAAAAAATAGTCGCCCCCTTCTTCATACTGAATAACCCCATGAAGACCATTCAGCGCGGAATTTGAAACAACAATTTCCTTGTTATCGCGCAAGGCTTTTTTCATTGACAACTCAGCATCTTTAACTTTATCATAGTACGGATCATTTTTCTTAATGATTTCATTATCATACATGAATTTCAAAGACTTTAAAATACTGTTGATGCGTTTTTTGGTATCGCTAACGTTCAAACCAATGAGTGAAACAAAACGTTTGAGGATAGAAATAGATCCGCGTAGTTTTTCACCGCGACCAATACCGTAATATTTATCGCGCAATTTTTCATCCAATTCAACAAATACAAAATTGCCGCGTGAATGTTTATACGCATCAATTGCTATTTCCTGAATGTTTCCAATGTCCCTTGCATGAGGACTTTTCTTTGTGATTTTTCTTGTAACGATTGCACGTTGCAATGATTTGATAAATGCAACAAGTCTGCGAACTTCAATTTTGTTCATTACAAGGTTCGCAAAACGTCTGATAAACCGTACTGATTCAGAAAAATTATCAACCGATTCAAAAGGGTAATCCCTCTTTTTATAATAGAGGTCTTTTTGTTTTTTCTCAGGCTGTTCTTCTTCTTCTTCTTCATCTTCTTCAACTTTTTTAGTTGCACGTTTTGCAGTTGCTTTTCCTTTTGTATTCCCGTTAGCGGGACGACGACCACGGCGGGAAACTGCACCGAGGCCGTTTATAAACTCTTCATCGTATTTCATGTTATTCTTTTTTAAATTGTTATTAGTCTTTTAAAGCAAATAATGAAGCTAAAGCGAGCGTACCGATACCAACTGCTAAAGCTCCCCGCTTTAATCCTGCACGCACCAGCGCGCGCAAATCAATAAGCGTGTAAGTAAATTTGTTTCCATACAATTGCTTATGCCTTTGACAAGCTTGCATAAAACGATTGAAGTCGTCAATGTTGGCGAAAACCTGACAACCACCGGAATACTTATCTACTTTTTTTGTTGTTCCGTGAATGCTGGCGTGATGTATATTAATTCCGTACCAGCCAGTAAATCGGTTTCCGTTATTAAAATCTAAAACTGCATCGCGATCATAATCACGCAATACACTCACAGCTCCCAGCCGTTGACATAATGCTAAGTATTGTCCCCTGTGATAATCTATAGCGTAAACATCTACATACTGTCCCTGTTCGAGAATTGCGGCTCCTTGTGGTTCCATTGGTTGACGCAGCCAAAAGGTTCCCGGATCGGTTGTGATTGGAAAAACTGCATAGTCCCAGCCGCCGAATTTATTTCGGCAAAAAACATGTAGATGATCGTCAAATACATTCGGAATAACCGAACGTGAACGAACACCTACAATGTTTAGTTCATAAGGCCGTCTATAAATTTTATAGCCTTTCTTATGCAGCGCGGTTATTAGTCTTCCAACAAACATTTTTCCTCCCCTGCTTCTTCAGCAATATCTAAGGCAATCCAATCTTCGCGATGTGACCGATAGTAATTCAACCAACTTTCAACATCAAAGCCAGGATTTTGCTCACCTGTAAATTCACCAGCACCGATAACAACAGCATTAGGAAATAACTTTTTCATTTCCTCAATTTTTTCAAAGAGGATATGAGTTTGTAAAGGTGTGCGGGTATCAGCTGGAATAAGTCCACCGATGTAAGCAATATGAAAACAGCTTTCATTCTGCGGAATGTTTTGATCTGCAATTAAATTCATTCCAAGGATTCGTGCAGCGTGTCCGTAACGATCAATTACACAATGGAATTTTGAACGCTGGTTATTTATTTTCCAGTTGTTACGAATTGTTTCTACGCTTAACGATGAATGTGTTTGCGTGGAATGAATTACTATAATTTTTATATCGCGATTCATGGTCTTTATTTTTTATTTCCAGCTTTCAGATTGTTAAGCGGTGCGAATTGTGCTGCTGGAAAACACAAACGCACCGCATTGAATTACATATAGCGCACGTGTCCAGTAATTACATACAAGCGGAAACCATCCACCGTATCAAAAAGAGTAATACCGCCACTGGAAGCGATTTCACGTCCTAACACTACATTACTGCCAACAGCTAAAGCATGTTTTGCATTCTGCCAAACTTTCGTCGGACGTGTTGCAATGATCTGACGTGCGGGTAGTCCTGAAACTCCTTCGGGAATTGACCATTTTGTTCCGTCATACTTCAAACCCATTCGCGAAAATTCAAGTTGGATTTGTTGTTTCTGCGAAGGATCAGAGAATGTGTTTAGTGATCCTGTCACTAGCGTAGTACTTACACCGTTGAAACGTTTTGCTTTAAACTGATCGCCGACTGTTTTGTAGTCGTTCGTATCGCGTAGGGTTTTTAAAGCTGAAACAGTTGCATTAAAATCTTTCTTAGTTAGCGCGTTGTAAATTTTCGTCGCTGTATCGGTGGTATCAACCGAAGTAAGAATTGCAAATTGTTGTTCGCCGATTGTCGCCGGTAGCCCTTTTGCTTTCAGTGCATTTTCCAATTCGCTTCCGAATTGTCCATCTGCTCCGTATTTCGGCATAAGTGATTTGCCGAATTTTGCAATCAATGCTTCCTGCAACTGTCTTACCTTTTCTCCGCGTGATCCTTTTTTTAAAGGAAAATCGCTAGCAGGTGTTGGAGAATAGGACGGAGGTTTTGTTCCCGTGTTATTTTTTGGAGAATCCACAACAGGAAATGTTCCTGCATCGGTAGCAATGCCAGCGTTGAATAAATCGCTTGAATTGTTGCCGTTTTTATTTTGCTTCATCCATTCAAAAAACTTGTACGCACCGAATCCCAATGCCCCCAATGCGATGCCTCCAATCAATACACGCGTAGGAGTGAAGAAAGGTTTTTTCTCATTGTCAGTTTCAACACCATCATAATATTGAGGGTTATTCTGGTAGGTTGATATTTTATTATTTGCTTTCATTTTATTTTTTTCTTGCGATGATGGTTTTTGCTTTTAGCAAATCTTCGTCGCTCAATTCATCTTCTAACATTGTGAAAAGAGCATTAGGTGATTTGCCTTTTGATAATTCAGAGTTCAGTAGCACTAAACCATTTTTGTCGGGCACTTCATACAGCACTTTGTAAATCGCATCTTCATCTGTTCCTGCTCCGTCCGAAGCTGTATTAAGTCGTTGCACCCAATCAGCAAGCAATCCATAATTAGGCTTATCGCCGTTTTTGTAAGGCTTACTTTTTAAGATGTTCTGTAAACACCTTAATTCAGTACTATCGAATTCTTCGGAAAGAGATTTTCCAAAATCACCACCGTTCGGGTGTGCGTTAAAGGCATCAATAACCTTTATATAAAATACCTCTGAAGGCATATCCGCGAAAGTTTGGTAAACATCATCTTCATCCGTTCCCCAATTTTCAAAGGCGTTTATTAATGCTTGTGCAAATGCTGCTGGGCTTTCTTCAAAAACAATTTGTTGTGCAATTCGTTCACCTTTTGCTTTTTTGTAATAGTGACGAACGATAAAAAAGCCAGCAATACCTACAACTGTTCCTCCAGCGAGTAACAGGAATTTGTCGTGTCCTGTCCAATTACCGAAAAACGTTTTCGATTCTCTTTCATAGGGTGAAACCTTTGCAGGTGAATAACTGCCTTCTTCGTCCTCGCGTTCCCTTTTCATAGGAACGTGTTGTCTTTGCGAGGTCATGGCATTATTTTATTTAGTGTTCGGCGTTGCTGCCGATTCAAAGAACATTTCCGAAACTTCTGTTTGTCTTTAGCTGATATAGCCGCGGATCAATTTCAGCTTGTCGGGTTGATTGCGTAAAATGTTTGCAATCCTTTCCTGCTCGTTCAGGTTAAACACATCGAGAAACGTACAGGCTGCGTTTATTTTTCGCGTAGCTTCTTCGGGGCTATTTGCCTGCACTTTGATTTCATATACATAAACTGGCATTGATTTATTTTTTGTGACCTTTCCTAACTATGTGTTGGGCGGTTCGGGTTCTTCTTCGTCTTGTGAATTTTCCGTGTTTAAGTTGTCCTGATCCTGCTGAGGTTCGTGCTTGTTGCCCTGCTGCTTTTGCTGATCCTGTTGGGGTTTTGGCTGTGGCTGTGTTCTTTCGACTTTCGCCTGGCGAATTGCGGTTAGTCGTTTTATTTCACCAAATGCCAACTCGTACAATTCAGGGATCAGCGGTTTGTGTCTTGCTAACAATCCCAAAAGTTTGAAGCAGTCCTGAAATTCATACACGGAGAAAAATGGTTTCAGCGTTCGCAATGTTTCAACCAACGCAATTGTTTCTTCGTCGTATTGGGGCGTTGCATTTTGGATCGGCTGCGCTTCTGTTTTCGGTGTTGCTGTTGTTTCTCCCAACGGTGCGGGTATAACTGTTTCAGCTGATTTCAGTATTCCGTCAAGCGGTGTGTTTTTCAAAAGTCCCGGTGCGTATGCTGCAACCTTTCCGAGAAAATCTCCTACCTGTTCCAAAGTCCCTTTATCCTGACTTTTGCTTTTTAAATCAACAATCAGCTTTTCAACTTCAACGGAAAAATCGTCTGCTTTTTTCAGCTGGTCTTTCAATCCAGTAACTTGTTCTTTCAACGATTCGTTTTCCCTTTGAAGCGAATCTTTTTCCCAGCGCACACGTTCGCGGTCTATAATTTCTTGCTCACGCTGCTGCTGTCCGCTTGTTTGATATTTAGGATAACCTGAAAGCTCTAAGGCGTTCTCTCCATCGCTATCAGCATCAGTAAGAACAATACGAAATCCTCCTTTGCTTTTTCCTGTACGAAATGTTACGTCGACACTGATTATATCTTCTGAGTTCAGATACATCAGCTTTACCTGTTCAAAAGGCTCAATAGATTTTGCAGCTGGAAAAATTGGAAACGAAGATTTGTTTATCGAAATTGCATAGCTGAAATCAGGATTGGCTAAATGTGCAGTTAATTGAGTTTGCACATAATTCAAACCTGATTCATCTAATGCGAGAATTTGCGGCGCTTTCATGACTTTATTTTTTTTGAATTAGAGACGCAAGTGCTTTAGAAAACAATTCATTAATTTCATTCCACTGCTTCTCACATTCTTTCGTAAAGTCTGAAAGCGATTGTTTCGGCATCACCAGCAGAAAGGCGTTTCCTATGTCAATAAGCTCAACACCTTTTCCCAAATGTGATGAGGACGTTTCTTTTTTTACTTCTGCTCTTGCTAACCTTTCGCGCAATTCAAAAATTTGAACGTCTTTGTCAAGCCCTTCGGAAAACAAACGAATATTTTCATATGCTAACTCTTCGTTTGGATTGTAACCACTTTTCACTTTTGCAGCAGAATCAACACGTTTCAATTCAAAAATTTCTACTGGCGCAAACCGACCGTAAATTGTTATGCTGATTGTTTTTGTTTCCGGTGTCAGCGAATGGCGATAGGAATAAAATTCGCTCAGGTTATAAGTACGCTTTACAATTGTTATTCCGTCAACTTGAATACGATAGCTACAAGTTTGTCTTTGCGCTTTACGGTCTACGATGTTTTCGAACACGGCTGTAATATTTTCAGCGGTGTATGCTTTTTCATGATTTTTCATAGCTGATATTTTTTAAATTGTTTTTAATTATTAGGAATTACTACAATGAAATGCAGAAACAGATTTGAGCTCCCACGGTTTTGAATTGTTATTTTGCCTGTATGCTCGTGCTGCATTTCGTTAACAATTGCCGAGGACACATCGTAAACACCAGATTCAGAAGTGATACTTATATCAGGTGAAAAACCAGCAATGAGATAATAGAATTGACCAGTTGCATCTATTTCAAGTGATGTAGCTTTTTTAATTATCAGGTCGCGAAATGTGAGTTGATAATTATCGTCAACTCCCATAGCTTTCATTTTCCGAGGCACGTAGGCCAAAACATATTCGCTTGTCATTGCTTACTATTTTTTTGTGTAGACGAAATACAAGGCAAGAACATAGGGTAAGCTCGTAGGTGCTTGACTTGCATCGTATTTGCAAAACAGCGCACGGGGTCTACCTGAAAACCTTACGTTGTGAAAAACTTCCTGTGATCCACATTGCTTTACAAGTCCTTCTTCCATGTCAGAGGGTGAAGGATTAAAAACGAAATCTGCATTGTATGCTTCTGTCCGTACTTGTGTTTCATACATTACAATTCCGTCCCTTGTTAATCGTAGTAAACCAGCTTCAAAGTGACTTTCGCCAACACCCTCTTTTAATCTGAAGGCTGTAATTTTTATTGCGATTATTTCTGCTGCATCCCGCGGAATGCTTACCATAAAATGTTTTTTATTGGCCGTGCCTGGAATATTTTCCCAATGAATGTGGATGCGCGTTTTCATTATAAGTTCTCCTTTAAACCTTTGATGTAAATGGATACACGGTAAGCCTGAAATGATGTATTCACATTATCAACATCTGTGTAGACAACACGAATTTTTCCGTTTATCGCTTCGGCGTCTTTCAATTCATAGAAGCGTTTATTTGGATCTGTGTTAATGCCTGACATTAACAGTTTGCTTTCAAAGTTTTCGGGTAAGTATTCGCGCCCGTTAACTGTGAGTTGTTGCGTTCCTCGGTAGTACAATAGACTGTCCTGATCGGAGGTAAGCAATATCCCTTTGACAAATTTTACGTCTTTGTCAAGTTCAAATTCTGTTGAATAGGTTTCATTGGCTGCTGTAATGTCAATGTCAAACCTTTTGAAATATGGAAACATGGTTTTCTTTTTTTAGCCGCTTGTGGTGACGGCACAAACCTTACGGGGTTCGTGCCGTACACCCAGCGGTGTTAGTTCAACTTTTCCTGTTATGGAGTTGTGATAGTTCCATGCAAGCCGACGAACAACTGCGTGTTCGCTGCAATGCCTGTAACAGTTCCCAATTCAACAACCAATTCAATCGGCACATCATCATGGATCAAGCGAGGGTTAGCCAGCTTATAATATCCGAGCGTCACGCCGTGGAAATTTTCAGTTGCGAATACACGGTTGTTTGTTCCTTCCGGCACAATAATTTTCTTATTTGCTTTCAATGAAAATTCACCGTTTGCAATTGCTGGAATTGCTTCGATTTTCGCGAACGCTGTACGCATTGCATCATCAGCTGATTCACTTGCCGCTACTCCTGCAAGCATGATAATTCCCGATACAAGCAACACTTGTCCTTTCTGCAAACGCCCTTCTGAAATTGAACGAATCCCGATTTGGCGTGTGTGCTGTGGTTCAAAAACACGGGTTGTTTTTGTGCTGATTGGAACGATGGAATAGATAATTGTATCAGCTAAACGCAAATCACCTTTTGAAAGCTGATCCTTTACGTGCTGAGGTAATTCGGAAAAATGCTTTTCCATTTCCGCGCGGCTGCCTTTACTTGCTGCTGGGGGTGCAATAAGTTTTTGCATCACCTTTGCGCGTTTGATCGGATTTTTAATTGAGTTGATTGCACCAAGCAATTGTTCCGTAACTCCGTTTTCGTCTACACCAAACAATGCACCTGCATTGTTGAATTCGGTGTTTTCAAGACCATTTAAAATATCTAACATGACTTTGTTTTTTAGTTGATTATGCAGCTTGCATTTTGCTTGCTGCTTTCGTTTAGGTATGAGGATTGCCAGTGGAGAGTGTTTTTCAACTCTCCACGGCACACCTCAACACGGTGCGCGATTATTTATTAAAGGATGCGCGTTCCTGCCAAGCCTTCCAGCTCGTCGGGATCATTGAACCCGCTGAACGAATCGGCTTTTGTTTGCGAAGGAGTATAAGCGGGGATTTGCTGGTCATTAAAACGCAATGCTTCTTCTTCCAATTTTTTATCAAGCTTATCAAGCTCTGAAAGATTTATGTTCTGCGTTAATTCATTTCCAGCAAGGAAATATTCGATTTCACCAATACCACTAACAGGCTTTTCTGTTTCTGTGGTTGTATTCTCTTCTTCTTTCTTTACGAAAATTTTATCGAGATACAAACGGTGTTTTAAATCCTCTTTAATTTCCTTCCACGGATTTGCTGGTTCTGTAGTTTTGGAAGCAATAGAGCTACCAACAGCACCGCCAACAATCATTGCCATTCCCAGCGTAGCCAATGGACTATCGCCGTAGTAGACACGGTTTTCGCCGTACACTTTGTCAATGAGATTGGAAATTTTGCCGTCTTTGGATTTTGCTTTTTCAGCTGCGTTTCTTCTTTCGGCTTGCGTCATTGCCATTCGGACACTGTGATATTTACCAACTGCGTAAATACCTAATCCGATAAGCAAAGATTTTTGACCTGCATACCTTCCAGCTATCCAGCCAGCAAGAGCGCAACCAATATCCATCACCACAGGCATAACAACTTCTTTCAACTGTTCGGGAATATTTCCTTTCAGTTCTGCCAGCCTTTCGTCATAAGAATTTGCCTTAGACATTTTTTTTATTTTTCACTGTGATTAATTCCCTATCGTGATAGGGCGGAATTCTTCACGCGGATTGTTTGAGTAACCACGGTCGCGTGAAGTGTTGGGCTGATTGCGCTCTGCGTCTTCGCTTTTGCTCTTGCCCTTTGTGAGTTTGTACACACCGAATGCAACTCCTGCCGTAGCTGCTGCGATAAGGAATGTTTTTCCAGGATTATCCTTTACCCAACCCATCGGATCATCCAAAAATTTTGGTTCGGGTAATTCTTCTTTCTCTGTGCTTTTCGCATTAGAGTTACTGTTGCCTGAATCAGTTTCGCCCGAATCAGTTCCGCTTTCCGTTTCAGGATTGTCGCTTGTCGGTTCTGTTTCCTTCGGATCAACTGTTGATCCTGCTGCATCGGGATTATCTGTGTCCGGCTCTCCCTTCTTCACTACTCCGATCTCTTTGAGTGCTGCTGCAATTGCAGCGATTGCAGCTGTTGCACTTGCTACGGCTGTTGCTGCTACTACTGCTCCAAGTCCTGAAACTTCGCCGCCGCTTTCTTTCTCGTATAAATCATTACCAAGAATTTCGCGGGTTGTAAGTCCTTCGCTTTGCATCGCATAAATCGGGATCAGTCCAAAGCCTGATACTTCTTTTCCTGCATTGCCTTTACCTGTTAGAATTGCTTCTTTGAGATTTTCAGGCTTGCCACCTGCTCCGTAAAAAGTTTTTTCCATTCGGTTACGCAGCTTTCGCAGTTTTTCGTAACGCTTCATGTCTAAACCTTTTTTCTTTGCATCCTCTATGCTTAGGTATGACCATTTCATGCGGCACGCCACGTTCATAAGATTTGTTTTCATTGCAGTAAGGAAACCTTGTCGAAGTACAAGCGTTGCGGGGTTAACACGGTTAACTGAATGCACAACTTTCTTTGTCGCTTCTTTCGTTTTTACTGCTACTTTTTTTATGGTTTCTTTTGCTTTCTGGAAAATTTTGAGTTTGCCAATTTCATCTTCTTCTATACCGTCGAAAAAACTGTCATCCTCATACAACTCCATGCCGTCAAAACCATTTAAAAATTCTAAGTCCATTATGTGATCTTCTTTAGCTGAATAATTTTCCTCGTAATTAAATTTGTCGGTGACACAATCGAGGATTATCCTTTCACCTGTCGGCGTTATTACAATCGGGTATATGTGTTGGAAATTCGGTCCCTTGTATTTTGTGATCCTATTTACAATCCAAAACATCCAGCCTGTTTTCCTTCTAACATTTTCTAAACAACTGTCTAAAAATCCTGTCATACAATCGCAATCGCCTTTACCATCGCTGGCTGTTCTGTGCGGTGCGCGTACAACTTCATTTTGCCCATCAGGTGTATAGCGTATATGTTCAAATACCCAACGCCATAAATTTTCGCACGTTTGTTTTAAATCAGGTGCAATCATTACATCAACAAAATTTTCTGTTGATTTTAATGTTGCCTTTACCATCATCGGAATAAACTTTACAGTGTGCGTTACTCCCGCATTTTTCTTTATGATGTGGCTTTTTCCTATCGGCCGTGGAAACATATTCAGGTACGGTCGTCTGTCTTTCAACACACGTTTTTTCGATACTATTCCTGCTTCTCCGAGCCAATCTCTCACCTGCGTACTCATTGCGCTTGCTCCTTTCTGATATGTATTTCATCAGAGTAATGCACAGCCTTTCTGTAAAAACCGAAGATGGTAGTATAGGTCGTTACTTTCGCTTCTGCTACCATCCCTACACTGCCATTCTTTAAATCCTGAATAACTTTAAAGCCGAGAAACAAAAGTTTCATCCACGGTATTGTTATCATTATAGAATCGAAAGAATCTTCGCTCATTTGTGGAAACGTTGTTTTTTTATCTGACGCTTGCGATGTGCCTATTACATTGCCATTGTATTTTATTTCAACGTAAGGTTGCGTAAAATCAAAATCTCTTTTAGTGGGATTTTGTAATCTCACATTAAGTCGGATTTTAAAACCTTCGGCATCTACGCCGTGGATCGTTGATCTAACTACAACGTTGAGCTTTTCCGCATCTTTAGCAATCTCGTTTCCGAAAAACAATGCTAAACCGCCCCCAACGACAGTGCTACCGGTTATCCATTTCGCGAGGCTCATTTTTTTTCGTTTTTATCTTGTTCATTTTTTGCGGCAGCTTCGCCGCGTTTTTTCATTCGGTCGGCTAACACTTGAAAACCGAACCAAACCAATCCG
>WUUC01157180.1_pt1 | contig 20004 bp, 16 predicted proteins | sample 6278441 | NCBI WGS metagenome assembly WUUC01 (sample SAMN13675441, study PRJNA597444) | soil metagenome | isolation source: soil | place: USA: Washington | collected 2017-10
ACGCGGTTGAGCCTGTAGATCAGTATCTCGCTGAGGTAGGCGAACAGTTCGACCAGCGTGATGCCCGGGTCCGAGGCGTTATGGTTGGTCCACTCCGGCGCGTAGTTCGGGATCAGGCTGCGCGCCTCCTCGACGAGGCTGTCGTAGCTGCGGTCGTCAAGATTTGGTAGTTGCAGCGGCATCGCGGGCGTCCACAAGTCGCCGAAGCGACATCAGGCTTAGAAGACGAGGCCGACCGTGTGTGTGCCTGAGTAGACGAGGAAGCGGCCGGTCGGCCTCACGCCGGGCTGCTCCTCCGTCTCTTCCACGTCGAGCGAGCGGATGTGATCAACGCCGGGCACGTTCTCGATCAGGGCGTAGAGGTCCGACTGGTGGACCCGGCGGCCGAAGTCCCAGCCGGCCCCGTCGAGCCCGCCCGTCAGAGGGTGCAGGAAGCTGGCGAGCCTTTCCTGCGTGGCCTGCTCGACCGTGCTCGCCCCCTCCATCGAGGCGAGGGCGATCTCCACCGTCACGTCCACGCGGATGTAGAGCGGGCCGACGACGGACACACGGGCCGTCGGCACGCTGCGCGCCTCCAGGTAATCCTGAACGCGGTTTAAGAGTTCGAGGGTCGGGAGCGGCTTGGCCTCGCGCGAGCGCGGCACGACGATGACGCTGACTTCGCCGCGCACGGTCGGCCGCTCGTCGAGCGGGTCGTCGATGAGATTGCGCAGGGGGATGCACTTGGCGCGCGCCACGGCCGGCGAGGCCAGCATCGCGAGGTCTTCGTAATCTTCCAGCGTCACGGCGCGCCCGCCGTGGCGGATCGAGCGCGGCGCGCGCTCCACCAGCGATTCGAGCGTCTCGCCGTCGGCACCGCCGGCCGCGTCCACCTCGTTCGTCACCTTATCCACGTAGGGCACGGTGGTCTTAAGCTGCACGATGGTGCCGGCGGGCTTGTTGCCGGCGCTGCCGCCGCCGGTCTGATAGAGGGCCAGCCGGACGTTGCCGGTGCCGGGCGGCGGGATGAGCCCGTTGAGCCCGTCGCCGGTGCGCGTCTCGCCGGTCAGGCGGTCGAGCACGTAATGGCGGTCGCGCGGGGACGAGCCGTAAAAGTCCGGCACCTCGTGCCAGCGCACCCAGACCTCTCTGGGGCGGCCGGCGGCGTCGGAGATGAGCGTCACCGCGTCGTCGCCTTCGGTGGCCGTGATGACCTCCAGCTCGGCGGCCGAAGGCATTTCCGGCTCCCTCACTTCCAACCTCTGCCCGAACAGGACGGGCGCCTGCGTGCTGCGGAACCTTTGCCCGGCGTTGCCGTCGCTTGAGCCCAGCGTCTCGTTGCGGATGGTGACGGTCTGCGCGGCCAACGTGGTGTTCAGGAGCAGTCGCCGCAGTCTGGGCGCGACCGTGTATTGGCCTGCCTCCCGGCGCACGCGGAGCCAGTGGCGGGGCGGCAGGCCGAACTCGGCGTGGGCGCTGAAATCCGGCGGGGCCAGAAACTCGATGAGGCCGGGCCGGGTGAAGTTTTCTGTGTCTTCGCGCACCGTCAGCGCAGCCCAACCCCTGCCGTTCCAGTACTCCCACGCGAGCCGCAACTGCTCGCCCGTTGAATTCTCTTCACCGGCGAAGGTGATAAAGGAGACAGTGTGCTCGGAGCCGGGCGCGGCCGATGTCTTCACCCGCAGGAAGCCCCGGTCGCCCGTGCCCGGCGGCGCGTTGGAGGGCACCCCGACAGCCACCTCCACCTCTTTCGATTCCCCGGCCGGCACCTCCAGCGGGAGGGGGGCCGCGGGCGCGGGCTGCCAGCGCGTGCCGAGGATACCGAACGTGAATGTGGCGGCCGCCGCCGAGTCGTTGGTCACAAAAAACTTGTGCCGCGCGGTTAAGGCAGGGGCGCCGAACTGCTTGCTCTGGTCGGGCGAGACGGGCGCCGCCCTCTCGCCGTACTTCAGGCCCTCGACGTGCGCGTAGAGCGTGATCCGTCGATTCGGGAACACGCTCTTGTTGGCGGGCAGGGTGAAGCCGACGTAGAAGGTCGGGCGGTCCTCGGGCGCCGGCCGGAAGGGCTCGAAGACTAAGCCGGGCGCCGCCGGCTCGAAGGCCGAATTGTTGTAGGCCAGCAAAACCTCCGGCGCCCCGGTCAGCGTCTGTTGGTAGCCGAGCCTGACCGACGAGAGGATGGGCGGGCGGAAGCTTTCGAGCACGAGCGTGAAGCCTTCCTCCGGGGCCGCGGGGTTCTTCAGCCTGTAGCTCGCCTCCCTGCCGTAGTCGCCCCTGACGATGCGCGCGCGGAGCCAGAAATTTTCCACGCCGCTGACGGCCTTCGCGGCCACTCGGCCCGGCAGAGTGAGCGTGACGGTCCCGCTCTGGCTGAGGGCGTGAGTCCCGTCAACAAGGCCCGTCGCCGGGTCGGCCGGGGGCGCGGCGCCCGGGCGAAAGATGGTGACGGTCTTGGCCGCCAGCGTCACGCCCGCGCCCGACAGCCCTTCGACGAGGAAGTCGTTGCGGCCTTCAAACAGTTGGACGCCCATCGGGCTGTTCTTCGGCGCGGAGGCCGCGACGCCCGTCCTGCCTTGCGTGATTCGGACCGTCGTCACCTGAGACGCGCCGCCGCCGGCCACCCCGACCGTCAAAGATGTGACGGGGGCGTTGAGCGGCTGCGACGGCACAGGGACGTTCAAGGTGATGTTCTGCTGTGTGGCCCCGTCTTCGCGGAAGAAGACCGCCCAAGTGAGTATGTCCGACCCCTGCCGGATGGCGGTGAAGGTGACGATGTTCAAACCGACGCTTGCCGACGCCTGCAGCGCGAAGCGGCCGTCCTCCCCGACCTTGACCGCCCGTGGTGCGGTGGCGGTCGCCTGCGCCTGCTGCACCCGGGCTGAGAGCGCCGCCCCCCTCTGCGCCCTGCCTTCGATGACCACGGTCGGCTCGTTGACCACCTCCGGAGGCGGCTCCACCTCCATCACGGTCAACCAGGCGGGGGCGTTGCTCGTCCCCACACGCTGCCAGGCGTCGCCGTTCCAGCACTCCCAGTCAAGTTGCAGGTCCGTAGAGGGCCAGACCCGCGTCTCGGCCGACGACAGGTGCGAGTTGGCGACGACGATCTCAAGCTGCACCGTCGCCCCCCTCGGGGCGAGCCCGCCGGCACTGTCTTTCGAGAAGGCTTCGGCGCTGGCGAGGTAGAGCGCGCTGTGCTGCCTCGGCCTCTCGCCGAAGGGAAAGAAGTCTTTGCTCAGATCGAGCGGGGCCGCGTCGGTGAAGGCGACCTCAGGGGTGAGCCCTTCGGGCGGGTCACGCCGCAGGCCGACCGACAGACGCAGAGCGCGCACCTTCGGCAGGTCCTCGGCACGGACCATGTTCAGCCGCGGCTGGCTCTCCTTAGTGATGGGCGTCAGCAGGCGCGCGCGCAGCCAGCGGCTCTGGACGCCGTTGACGGAGCTTTCGGGGACGGGCGCGGTCGCACCGAAAGAGATATTCCCCGACGCGGCCAGGTTCTTCACGTCTTCCGGGGTCGGCGCCGTGCTCCGCCACTGGAGGCCATCCCAGAGCTCCCAACTGACCTGGCGCCTGTCCGATAGGCCCGCCTCAAGGGTGACCTGGAGGGTCGTGTTGATGATGTGCGAAAAGCCGAGCAGGAGGCGGTGGCCGACGTACAAGGTGTGCTCGATAGATTCGTCGCCACGGAACAGGGGCGCGCCGTGCTCGGCGGCCTCGGTGGTAAGGGCGCTGCGCACGGCCTGCTGGTCCTGCTCCGGGTCGCGGACGTAAAGCGAGGCCAGTTGCGCGGCCGTGACGACCAGCTCGCGCTCGGTCTCGAAAATGACCGGGGCCTTCTCCTTTTCGGTCGGGGGCGCCGCCACCTGCGTCCCGGCCAGCACGAGCCCTTCGGCCGGGCTGCCGGCGGCGAGCGAGAAAGTCAAGGGCACGCGCGCCGGCTGCGGCGGCAGGAGCGAAGCCCCGAGCAGGTCGAGGAAGGCAAGGAAGTTTTTCTGCGGCGCCTGGTTGAGCCGCTGGATGATCAGCTCCGAGAAGCGCGCGAAGATGCCGATGAGCGCCGCGCTGACGCCGGTCGCCTGACCCGTCGCCGGGTCAAACTCTTTCCACTGCGGCGCGTAGACGCGGGTCAGGCCCTGCACCTGCTGAGCGATGTCCGTGACCGTGCGCCGGTCCAGTTCTGGGGACTCGTGGCTCATCCGTTCGTGCTTCTCTCAAGGTAGAAGGGGTAGACCAGGTTGAAGGCGTTATTCGTCGCACGCACTTCGTAGTCGAGGCTGATGAGCAGCACCTCGCCGCCGTTCTGCGGGGTGACCTGCACGTCGCGAACGTCGATGCGCGGCTCGAACAGTAGCAGCGCCTCGCGCACGGCCTGCGCCACCTTGCCGGCCGTCGCGGGCGAGTTCACCTCGAAGACCAGATCGTAGATGCCGCAGCCGAAGTCGGGGCGCATGGCGCGCTCGCCCCTGGCCGTGCCGAGGATGATCCAGATGGCCTGGAACACGCTCTGCTCGTCTTCGGCCAGCTCGATCAACCCGCCCGCGCCGACGTTGACGGGGAAGCCCCAGCCCACGCCCAGATACGGTTTCGGCAGTGGTTTCGCCATAGCCCTGTGCCGCTCCTCTCGTGCCGGCCACGACCGCCGCGGCGGTCAGCCAATCATGACGGTGCCGGCCGCGATGATCTGCCCGGCGGGCAGGTCCGCGGGGTCGTTGCAGGTGTCGGCCATGTCGCCATTGCGCGCGGCCATCTTGCCGTTGATCTTGACAGTCGGGCTGCCGAGCTTGACGGTGCCCTTGTTGGACGGGGGCTTTTGAAAAGTCGTGCCGGGCGGCGTCGGGATGTGCGGCGGCGTGTTGTCGGCGGTGCTGCCGACGGTGGCCGCCGGCATGCCCATGATGTTCACGTCGCTGCTCAGGTTGCCGTTGATGATCCCCGCGAAGGGGTGCGGCAGAGGCGTGGGCGTCGGGGGGGCGCCCGGCACTACGACGATGTGGGTATCGACGGCGACGATCTGGTCGCCCTGTTTGGCGGCAGGCTGGCCCATCGGACCTCCTTCAGTTGATGTTGACCGTCGCGCCTTTGACCGTCATGGTGGCGCTGGCCTTGACCTCCATCTCCGCGCCGGCCTCAAGCTTCGCGCCGGCCGAGGATTTGATTTCGACCTTCTGGGCGTCGAGCTTGATGGTGCCCTTCGTGGCCGACAGCGTGATGTCCTTGTCCGAAGTTATCGTCAGGGTGTTGGCGGCCGTATCGATGACGATGCTGTTGTTCCCGCTCTTGTCGATGATCTCGATGGACTCTTTGCCGTCCTCGTCGTTGAGCTTGACGGTGTGGCCGCTGCGCGACTTGATCAGCCGGAGGTTGTTCTTCCCGTCGTCGTTCGTCGAGGGCGGCGCGTCCTTACCGTTCCAGAGCGCGCCGAGGACGTAAGGGAAGCGCACGTCGCCGTGCTCGAACACCACCAACACCTCGTCGTCAACCTCGGGGAGGAAGTAGACGCCGCTACCGCCGCCGGCCATCGGCACGGCCACGCGCGCCCAGTGGCTCTCGTGTTCATCGCTCAGCCAGGGGAATTTGACCTTCACGCGGCCCATGCCGTCCGGGTCCTGGTTGTTGGTAACGACGCCGACGACCACGCCGAAGAGGTGGGGAGCGAGCGACTGGTCGGTGTTGAAAAACGCGTCGTACAGACTCACGAGCCGCTCCTCCGGACGGTGAAGTGGGTGCGGTAGCCGTGCTGCGGCGAGTAGCGGTGGAGGGCCGCCGTCACGTAGTACTGCCCCCCGAACCGCTGGCCGACGCCGTCAATCCGGATCACGCTCCCCGAGACTAAATCCGTCCGCCCCCAGCAGATGCCCTCGCCCGTAATCAGCCCGAGGGCAAGCGCGTTGAAACGCGCTTTCGCCAGCTGGTCCGCCTCGCCCTGCGTCATCACGGGGTGCCCGCTGAGGACCACGACCGCCTCGCCGAAGGCGCCCTCGGCCAACTCGCCGCCGCCCGCCTCGCCGCCCATGAGCGAGACCTCATCGCCCACCCGCGCCTGGCCCACCAGCGCCTCCCTGTCCTTCGGGTTCCAGCTTCGGACGCTGACCTCGCTGGCCTGCCCACCCGAGACCAGCCGCGGGTAGAACTCCAGCAGGTGGTCGGCGAGGCTGAGGGTCATGATTTCGCTCTCGGCGCTGGCGACCGGGCGAAAGATCAGCGCCTTGTCCTCGACGGCCACTTCGTACTGGATGCGGCGCGCGCGCTCTCGCAGGAAGCTGAGGTCGGTCTGGTTGAGTTGCAGGACATAGTCGTGTACCTCGCCGCTGTCCTCGACTTGGGCGGTGAGGCCCGCCTCGCTGGCGATCTGCGAGGCGATGTCGCTGTCTTTCTGCTGGAGGAAGGTGCGCGTCTTGCGGCCGCGCTGGAGCCGGTGGCGCCGGTCGTAGCCGCGCACGGTCAGGGTCGGCTGCCGGCTGTGAACGAACTCGGGCTCAACGCCCGTGACCTCGCCGACGATCAGGGTCTCAAGGTCGTCGGCGTAGCCCAGCTTGATCTCGATCAGGTTGCCGACGCTCGCCAGGCTTTCGTCGTCAATCCAGGTGACTCCCTGATTCACCCCGACTGAGTCCACCAGCTCTATCTCGAACATACTCGGCACCTCGGTGCTGTGATCGACGGAGAGGCCGGCGATGTGGCCGCGCGCCTCGGGTTCGAGCGGAGAGCCGTTAATGAGTACCTCAAAGTTCGGCGTCAGCGGGCGTGTGAGATCGGCGACTGCCATCTTCCATCCTCAACCGATTTTAGGCAGGATCAGCCGCGAACCGACCGCCAGGCGGCGGGGGTCGTCGAGCTGGTTGGCCTCGGCGATGACGCGCCAGAGGGTCTGGTCGCGGTAAACGTCGGCGGCGATGTTGCTCAGCGTGTCGCCGCGCTTAACGAGGCGGGTGGTGAATTCGGGGTCGGTCTGGCGCTGGTCCTTCTCCACGTCGCAGAACTCCCTGAAGGAGACGCTGAGTGTGGCGCGCACCGGCTTGCCGTCCGAGCGGAAGAGAGTGAAGCGCTGCGTGAGCTGCGCCACGACGCCGATGAAGGGGAAGTCGAATCGGTCGCCCGAGTCGTCACCCCAGGTGATTTGCACCACCGGGGGCCGGTGCAGGTCGCGCTGGATGCGCGTGAGCGCGACCATCTTGTTGGTTTCCTTCCGCACGTCGTCAATCACTTCGTCGTCGCGCACGGGCTCGGTTACGTCGTAGAACAGTTCGAGCGACAGCGTGCGGCTGGCGCCGCCCCCGAACGTCAGCGTCGGGGCGTTCACCTCGGCGCTGCTCGACCCTCCCCAGTTCACGCTCTTCGAGATCGAGTAACTGTTGGGGTTGAACAAGACCTCAAAGGCGTCGATGGGCACGTCGTCGAGCGGCTCGATCTCCAGCTTCTCCAGCTCGGCCAGGTCTATCATTTCATCCCCCTCCGCTCGCGCTCCACCGCGAGTCGTTTCGAGATCGTCCGGCGGACCAGTTCGACGATGCTAACGAGGTCAACCGGGCCGGGTTGCGACGCGGCTGAAGTGGATGGCGCGCTCCCGCCACTGTCGGCCGTCGGCCCGCCCTCGGCGGGACCGGGCGGGGCCGCGCCCGCCGCCTGCCGCGCCACCAACTGCTCGCCGCCGGTCGCGTGACCGACGGGCGGCGGCAAAACGGGCGGCGCGTTCACGCCGGAGACGTTCGGGGACGGGCCGACGTTCGGCGAGCCCTCCGCCGTCTTGCGCCAAATCATGGCCGGCTTCGGCCCGGCGGGGGCGGAGACGCTGACCTCCGTCGTCAACATGTGCGGCCGTGCCGGGGGCGGGGCCGAGGCGTGTTCGACGACGCGGTTAATCATCACGCCGATGTCACTTGTCTGCTCCGCCGCCGGCCTCCGTTGGAGGCGCAGATGTGGCGGGCCGGACGCGGGCGTTAAAAGGGCGGCGGGCGAAGCGGCGTCTGCGGGCACGTCACGGACGCCCTCGGTGTGGGTTCGTAGCGCGTCGGGGCTCGACGCGTGTAACACTTCAGGGCTCGACGCGTGTAACGCTTCAGGGCTCGGCGCGTCGGGCGGCGTTTCGGCCGACGGGGCCGGCCGCAGGGAGACGGCTTGCGGGCCGCCCGACTCCCTGAGTGTTTGGCCGTGCGAGGCGGGTTGAGGCCGACTCTTGTGCGAGGCGGGTTGAGGCCGACTCGCGCGCATTAGAGACGGCCTGGATAAAGGCAACCGGGCGGCCACTTTTGATGAGGCGTGGTCTTTCGCCGCGCGGATTTCTTTCGGGTCGGATGAAGAACTCTCGCCCTCGCGGCTCGCAGGCAGCACGGCCGGGGCCGCGCCCGTGACCGAGCCCGACTGGCCCGCTGCCGGTGGCCCGACGACACTACCCGACATGACAGATTCGTTTGCCGGCCGCGTGCCGCTGAGTTCAACCGTCGGCTGACTACTCTCGATAGCGAGCGCCGGCTGACGACTCCTGAAAGTCACCGTCGGCTGACTGCTCTTGGTAGCGAGCGCCGGCTGCATACTCTTGAAAGTCACCGTCGGCTGCGCGCCCCTGACTTCGACTGTCGGCCGCGTAGTCTTGGGTTCGGCCGTGGGCCGGGTGCCGGTGAGTTCGGCTACCGGCCGAATAGTTTTGAGTTCGGTCGTGGACGAGGTGTTTGCGAGTTCAGGCGTCCGCTGTGCGCCCTCAACTTCCGGGGCCGGCTCCGTGTTCTTGGCTGCTGGTCGAGGCCATGACGGACGGCGAGGGCGGGGCGCGCCCTCGACCTCGGGGGCCGGCTCCGTGCTCCTGGGCTCGGCCGCCGGCCGCGCGTTCTTCCGATGGATTGTGAATGTATCGGCCGTGGAGGAGTCGACGTGCGGGGGCTGTGTGGCTGCGGCGGCGCCCTCGGCCGGAAGCCCCTCGTTTTCCGCGCGCGGGGCGGGCGCGCTCTGCCCGCCGGGCGGATGCGCGATGGTGGCCGCGTGCGCCGAAGGTGGGGTGGCTGCGTGCCGTCTGATGCGAAGCTGTCCACCGCCTGAGAAGGAGTCCGCGGTTGCGCGCCCCTCGGCCCGGGGCGCCGACGGCGCTTCGCCCGCACCGGCGCCGCCCGGGCCGGCCTCGGCTGGTTGAACAGGCCGCGCGGCATAGACAAACTGCCCTTCCCCCTTCTCCGGTTTGATTTCGCGGCCGTAGCGCGCTCTCCAATAGTCGAGCAGGGAGAAACGCCGGGCCACCCACCCTGCCGTGCGGTCGTACAGGTGCTCGGCGTGGTTAACGTCCACGAGGCCGTTAGGCTGGCTGTGCCGACGGACGAGGCGTTCGACCAAATCGGAGGCCCGGCCGCCGCCTTCGTCTTTCGGCTGAGATGGGTTCGCGGAGTCCGTCATTAGAATTCAAAGGAAACGTCAATAGACCCGCTGATCGCCGCGCCGATGCCGGCGGCGATGTTCGCCAGCGACGGACGGCTCAGCCCGCGATGCCTCAGCTCGACGCTCTCGGTCGCGACGGCGCTCGACTGAGCGTTGAAGGCCGGCCCGGTCCACCTGACCGGGAACGCCTCCCTAAAGTCCCACCACATGACGGGGATGTGCTTCTGATCGAGCAGGTAAATGGTCCCGCTCTTGCGCTCGATTGTTCCCTGTACTACGTCCTGGTGCCAGCCCCACAGGCCGTCGATCTGCGTGAGGCCGTGCTTGAGGACGAGGGGCGTGTATTTCGTCGGACCAGCGAAGGCGTGGACGTAGCCGTTGAGCCCGCCTTCGCGGTACTCCTGCACTTCCGTCTCGACGTTCAGGCCGCTGCATTCGGAAAAGCCGCCGGCCAGGATGCCCTCGATCTCTACGAGGAAGTTGAAGGCCTGGTACGGGTCGAGGCGTAGGCCCGTCAGGTTCGAGATGAGACTGAGCGCGGCGTTGGGGCCTAGTGTAGGCATCTTGATCGTCCCTCCCTTAAGGGCATTCGCGGCGGGCAAGAGCGGGACAGGCGGCCGAGCCCCTGTCTCCGCCTACTCCGCGGACCGCCGATTGATTCTGGCGATCTCCTCGACCCAGCGCTGGCGTTCGGCGTGCTCCAGCGACAGGATTTCGTCGTGCGGCCAGTGAAAGTGATAGGCGATGTACGCTACCTCCTCATAGAGCCGCTCTAAGGGGTAGCGCCAGGCCCCCCCAGGCTAGTCAGCTCCAGGTCGAAGGGCTTCTCACAGTGTGGGCATTGAGCACGCACGAGGGCGTGGCCGTTCTCGTTTATCTGGCGGTAAACGTCCTGTAGGTAAGCGAGGTCGGCGGCGAACAAGCCCTCAATCGTCTTGGGGTTGACGTGATCGAGCGACCCGAGCCGCGTGATGACGCGCGAAAGCAGGATGACGAGCAGATAGGCCGGGTTGTTGTGTACCCTCGGGTCTTTCAGCGGCGCTATCTCGTCGAAGGCGGTGGCGAGGCGCATGACGCCCTCGCGGTGCATGTTGCCTTCCTGATCCACGTAGCCTAGCGGCAGGGTGAACGCGAATTCTGTTTGCAGCATGATGCTTCCTGACTGCACGCCGCGGACGGGATGAGCGGCGGCGCGCGGGGCGCGGTTTCGTCTCGGGCCGGCAGGCGCGGAGGCGAGTGCCGGCCGGGTTTACGCCTTCTTCAGTTCTTCGTGAGTGATCTCAAGCGTCTCGACGGCGATGGCCGAACTGGCGGCGTTGAACGAGGGGCCGGTCCACTTGGTCGGCCAGGCGTTCGAGAAGTTCCAGCGCAGCTTCTCCGTCCCGGTCTCGTCGCGCAGCACAACGGAACCGTTCTTGCGCTCGGCCTTGCCGTCGATCACCGTCTGCCGCCACTTCCACAGTTCGTCGGAATCGGTGATGCCGCGCTTGAGCGTGATGACCGAGAACTTGTTCAGGCCCGGCAGCTTGCGCACGTGGTTAGGGTCGTCGCCCTGGCGGTAATCGAGCGAGTCCGTCGAGGCGTCCAGCCCGCTGACCTCCTGAAAGCCAGCCTGTGTGATGCCGTCCAACTCGACCAGAAAGTTGAAGCCAACGTAGGGGTCAACTCGACTTCCGGTAGCCATGAGAGTCCTCCTTCTCGGGTTGAGAGATCAGCTCAGAGTCCCCCGCGCCGGCCGCCGCGGCCCGCGGGCCGCGGCTCAAGTCGCGCGGAGGGTCTGGCTGGCGGCCGTGCGGTGGATGATCCGCACGACGATGAACTCGGCCGGGGTCTGCGGCGCCAGCCCGATTTCGGTCACGACCTGCCCGACCTCTCGCAGCTCGGCCGGGTTGGTCTCGGCGTCACATTTTACGTAAAACGCCTGCTGGGGCGTCGCGCCTTTGAGCGCGCCGTCGCGCAGCAGTCGGAGCAGGTAGGTCGTCAGCTCGCGCTGGACGCGCACCCAGAGGCGCGGCTCGTTGACCTCGAAGTTCGCCCAGGCCATGTTGCGGTCGATCCAGCGGCGCAGCGTCAGGAAGAGCCTGCGGACGTTAACGTAGCGCCAGTTGGCGTCGCGGCTTAAGGTGCGCGCGCCCCAGACTCGAATGCCCCGCCGCGGGAAGGCGCGGAGGCAGTTGACGCCTTCGGGGTTAAGCTGCGCCTGCACAACGTCGTCAACGTTCGTGTCGAGGTCGAGCACGCCGAAGACCTCCTCGTTGGCGGGCGCTTTGAAAACGCCCACCCTCGCGTCGGCGCGGGCGTAGACGCCGGCGACGTGGCCGCACGGCGGGACGAGGCGGCCGCCGACGTTGCGGACCCAGGGGAAGTAGAGGGCGCCGTTGACCGGCTCCGCCAGCCCGAGCGTCAGGCTCTCGCGCTGCTTCAGGGCGTCGGCCGCCGAGTCCGGGCCCGCCGGGTCTTTCGGCAGCGCGTCAAGGATCGAGAGCCGGTTGCCCTGCTCCGCGCAGTGGGCCAGCGCATGCCGCTGCACTCGGATGGCGCCTTGCGCATCCAGACGGCCGTCCGGCAGGCGCAGGCTCATCGCGTCGGGCACGGCCACGAGGTCCAGGTCGTCGAGCGGCGCGAGCGTCGCGACGGCGGCCTTCAGAGCCGCCTCCTGCCCTCCCACGGCGGCGGGCTCGGCCCGCGCCACGTAGCAGCGGACCCCGCCGTTCTCGAAGAAGCCCGTGACCGCTTCGGCGAGGTAGCTCTCGGCGCGGCTCGCGAACTTGATGGCGAACTCCTCCTTGCGGTGCAGGGCCGTCGGGGTGTCCGGCGCCGCGCCCCCTTGCGGGGCGAGGTCGGCGAAGCCGACGAAGCCGACGACGCCGGTCGGCAAGACGGCCTCAGGCTTGAGGAAAACGTCCTGCCGGTGGACGCCGGGAGTTGTGTGGGTCGTTGCCATAGAGCCGCCGAGCCTACTTGCCGGGTGCCGTGAACTGGCTCACGCGGAAGATGACGAACTCGGCGGGGCGGACGATAGCCACGCCGATCTCGGTGATCACCTGCCCCAGTTCGCGCACCTCGGGCGGGTTGTTCTCCGCGTCACACTTGACGAAGAAGGCTTCCTGAGGCGTCGTCCCGAAGAGCGCGCCCGAGCGCCAGACGCCGGTCAGGAATGCCGTCACGTTGCGCGTAATCTTCTGCCAGAGGCCGGGCTCGTTGGGCTCGAAGACGACCCACTGCGTCCCCTCGTCAATAGACTCGCGCAGGAAGAGCAGGGTGCGGCGGACGTTGATGTACTTGAGGTCGGCGTTGGCGTTGCCGCCGAGGGTGCGCGCGCCCCAGACGCGGATGTTGCCGTTGAGGTCGCGGATGCAGTTGACGCCCTGCGGGTTGAGCCCGTCCTGCAGGGATTTGCTGACGAGGTACTTGAGGCCGAGCGAGCCGAGCACGGGCTCGTTGGCCGGCGCCTTATGGACTCCGCGGTTGGTGTCCACGCGGGCGTAGATGCCGGCGACGTGGCCGCTCGGCGGCACGAAGCGCAGCCCGTCGCCGCCGGGGTCCTGAATCTTCGTTGCCGGGTCGAAGACCTGAATCCAGGGGAAGTAGAAGGCCGCGTAGTCAGAGTTGTCCGGCAGCACGTTGGCAGCGTTCGAGGGGTCGAGGAGCGTCGTGTCGAGGACGCCGGCCGTCTCGACCACCTCGGGGCTGTCGAAGATGGCGAACCGGTCCTGCGTCCGCTGCCGGCAGTGGGTGTCGATGGCGCTACGCACGCCGCTGTCGGTGATGCCCGGGGCGGCGACGATGGCGATCTCGTCGATGGCCTCGAACTTCGCCAGGATGGCGTCGATGCCGGTCGTCGCCGTGGCGCGGGCGACGAAGCAGCGGGAGCCGCCGTTGTTGAAGAAGCCGAAGACGGCGTGCGAGAGATCGCGGTGCCCGGCGTCGGTCGAGAAGTCGCCGAAGAACCGCTTGTACTCGGTGAAGTTGGTGCAGAGCCGCACGTCGCCCGCGTCGAGCGGCGCGAAGTCGTCAACGACCAGGTAGTCGGCGGTGATGGCTGCCCCGCTGGCCGGGGCCGCGCTGAGCGTCGCCGTCGTGGTTTCGGTCGCGTCGTTGTTGGCGAGCGTGGCCGAGACGGGTGCGCCGTTGACCCTTATCTCGAACGAGCCGCTGTTGATTTGGGCCGGGTAGCGGCCGAGATTGAAGGTCGTGTCGGCCCCGTCGCCCGTGCCGATGGTCTCGTCGACGACGGTCTCGACGGGGATGCTGATCGTGTTCGGCACGATCCCAATGAAACCGGCCGTACTGGTGCCGACTCCCGCAATGGCCTTGACTGCCGAGGGCACTTCCTCGACGTAGACACCCGGTGATAGATAGGCTGGCATAGTTGTCCTCCTCGCGGGTAAGTTTCAGGGCTACAACTGCACGTTGTAGCTGCTCCCGGCGACGGCCGGGATCGTGATAGAGACATCCTTCGTCGTGCCCCCGGATTGCACCTGCAGGGTGTAGGCCCCGGCCGGCATCACGCCGAGGATGAAGCGGCCGGCGTCGTCGGTCCTGGCCGCGAAGCCGGTCCCCGCCAGCGTGACGCTTGCGCCCGCCACGGGCTGCCCCCCGGCGCCCGTCACCAGGCCGCCGATGCGGTAGAAGGTCTGCTGGGTGGCCGGCGAGATTTCCTTCTCGTCCGGCGCGGTCCGCTCGCCGAGGGTGAGCTGCTCGGTGATGACCGTCGGCGCGGTGACGGGCGCCTGCACGTCCATCCCGATAGTCACCAGCACCGAGATTGAAGGGCGCAGCCTGTTGCCGATGGCCGTCCAGAACTCGGCCGGCTCCCTCAGCCCGTCGGCCCGCGCAGTCACCATCGGCAGGTGTGGCTCCTGCCCGACCAGCCCGCCGCGCAGGAACGGGACCGGGATTTTCGGGTGGCGCGAGAGCACCTGGAGCACTTGGCTGAGCAGGCGGTGCTCCTGTAGCGCGAGGTCGGCCCCGCCGACGGGCCACGCCGTCACGAGGTAAGAGCACAGGACGCGTAGCGGCGGCTGGTGGATGCGCGTCTGCCCGTTGAGCCGTTCGATGCGCGGCTCGTTGCTGCGCAGCTCCATGTTCTCGCGCACGTCGTAGAGGAAGAGGTCGATTGTCGTCTGCGTCGGGTTGAAGGAGTCACTCGGGCGGTCGAAGACGACCTGCGCCGCCGCCAGTTCCGGGAAGGCCGCGGATAGCGCCGGATCATCTAGTATCGCCTGCAATGTCAGGCTCAGGTCGCTAATCATCTCGGCAACAACTCTTTCAGCCTGCGGCGTCAGGGCGGCTTACTGCTCGCGCCGGCCGCGTGCGTTCAGCGGCTGCGCGCGAGGGCGTCCCGCGCGGCCGAGCGGACGAACGGGTCGGCATCCTGGAGCGCTCCGTTCAGCGCGGCAGTCGCCTCGTCGCCGCCCAGCGCCCCGAGCGCCTGGCAGACGTTGGCGCGGACGTTCGGGTCGCCGCTCCGCAACGCCTCGACCAAGTGGGGCACGGCGTCTTGATTCCCGATGCGGCCGAGCGCCGCGGCCGCTTCCATCCCTACCGACGGCTCTTTGTCCTTCAGCACCTCGATGAGCCGCTGCCGGCTGCGCTCGCCGCCGACGTAGCCGAGGGCCAGAGCGAGGTCGCTACGGGTGACGGGGTCCTGCTCGCCCCCGAGAAACTCAAGCAGGCAGTCTTCCACGTCGGCGGCGTTCCGGCCTTGCTCGACCCACTCGTCCCACGTTAAAGAGGGGTCGGCGGCGCCAGCCATCTCGGGGTTATCGCGAAGAGGTCGGCGGTTCAGCCAATCTCTCACGTGGTCGCACCGCACCGCCCCTGACGCGCCTGAATCGGTTCCCATTTGTCACTCCCTTCGGGTTGTGGCTCGGCGTTGGATCGTGTGGCGCCGGGCTCTTACGTGAACGAGCTGTTCGCCCAGTCCGGGGCGCCGTTGACCATCGTCAGCACTTGTGTCGCCTGCGCGCTTTTCTCCGAATTCGTGCATGTGGCGCCCGGCCCACTCTTCACCTTGAGGTCGAATTCGAGCGTGCGCGTGACCGTGCGCCCCGACCTCCTGCCGAGCGACGGCGGGTCGTTGATGGTCACGGTCGAAGTGGTATCACACGCCGTCGAGCGATTGACCCACGGGCTCAAGGTGGGCGATGTCGGCAGGAGCTGGAACATGTCGGTCCAAGTGTCCGCCGCCATGCCTGAGGTGTAGGGCACGTTGGTCTTTTCCCACCATTCGAGCGTACATTCCGGTCCCAGTCGTGGCCCGTGCTCGGTCGCCCGTGTCATTTTGATCTCGAAGTCGAAGCTGTGACCCATGCGAGTCGGGAGGTCGATCCGGTTAACGTTCTTGATGGCGACCGATGTTATGCAGCAGTAACACGCCTCCTGCCTCTGCACACGCTGGTCGGTTCTGGCGAAGGGCTGTACCCCGCGCTCGGCGCGCAGGGTGCCGCTGTCGCTGAACTCGTCCTCGGCCTCCGTCTCGACCCCGGCGTCCGCCCCCCCCTGTTGGATAACGTGCGTGAGTTCGTGCGCGATGAGTCGCCGCCCGTCGTCCGTCTCGGGGCGGTAGGCCCCCTCGTCGAAGACGATGCTCCGCCCCACGGTGTAGGCCACCGCGTTGACCGCCCGCGCCGATTCGGCCGCGCGACTTCCCGTATGAACCTCCACCCCCGAGAAATCACGCCCGAACCGGGGCTCCATGAACGAACGCACGCCCGGGTCGAGCGGGCGGCCCGCCCCTGACACCACCTCGCTGACGATCGGCGGCGCTACGCCCGGCGCATCGGCCTCGGTCTTCTGTCTTCGCACCACGGCGGGCGCGGGTGGGGCCGCGCACGTCCTGCGAATCGCACCCGCGTCGCCCCCGCCCTCTTCCTCGCACTCCGCACACGTCCGCTGCGCGGCCGGCTCCGGCATCCGCATCACCGAGTCGGCCACGCGGTCGGCCTCGCGTTCGTATGGGTCGTCAGACGCCCCGACGCGGAGCTGAGCCTGTAGGCGCGGGCCGGCCAGGCGGTTCGATATCAGCCGCATGACGGCCCGATTCCCGACCCGACGCTGGAGCTGCCGGAGCGGGTGTTCCCGGGGCCGCGTCGGCTGCGTCGGCGCCGTCAGAACCGCCCTCTCCTGTTTGCCTTCGCTCGCCCGGTTTAACTGCTGACGTTCCATGACGGTCACCTCATTCGTGAGAACCGGCTCGGACTTCGCCGGCTCGGGTTTCGAGCTTCGCGGGGCGCCGTCACGGCGGTTCCGTCGCCCCCTGTTCGCCCCTCGGGATTAAGGGGCGACCCCACCCTTGGGGCCCCTTTCGGGCTCGTTCCACTTCCGCCCTAACTTCTGGTACTCACGCGACGCCGCCTGCATAATGTTCGACATGTGTATCCCCCGGCCTTCGGCGGCCGCGTAGAACGCTGCGGCCAGCGCGATGTTTTTGATGTTCCCGCCCGCCAGCTTGATCTCGCGGGCGAGCACGCCGAAGTTAACGTCGCCGCCCAGCGGGGCCGCCTCCGGGAAAGATACCTCCCAGATGCGACGGCGGTGCTCTTCGTCGGGGAACGGGAACTCGACGATGAAGCGCAGGCGCCGGATGAAGGCGTCGTCGAGGTGCTGGCGCAGGTTGGTAGCCAGAATCGCGGTCCCCTCGAACTCCTCCATCTTCTGCAAAAGGTAGCCGACCTCGATGTTGGCGTAGCGGTCATGCGCGTCTTTCACCTCGGACCGCTTGCCGAACAGGGCGTCGGCCTCATCGAAGAACAGCACGGCGTTGCCTGCCTCGGCCTCGGAAAAGATTTGGTGAAGTTTTTTTTCGGTCTCGCCGATGTACTTGCTGACGACCTGCGAGAGATCAATCTTGTAGAGGTCGAGCTGCAACTCGTTGGCGATCACTTCGGCGGCCATCGTCTTGCCGGTGCCCGGCGGCCCGGAGAAGAGCGCGTTCAGCCCCTTGCCGAGCGAGAACTTGCGGTCGAAGCCCCAGTCGCCGTAAACCCTGTGCCGCCACCTGGCCTGGTCGCAAAGCTCCCTGAGCTGGGCCAGCTGGTCCTCCGGCAAAACCATCTCGGCCCAAAGGTACCTGGGCTCCACCTTCCTCGCCAGCGCGCCGAGCCCCGGACTGGCCTGCACGCGGCACGCCCGGTAGAGGTCGGCCGCCGTGACCCGCCCTTCTTCCGGTGAGCGCCAGCGCGCAAGGTCTTCGGCACAGAGCAGCGCGTCGCGGATCGCGCCCGGCCCGAGCCGGAAGCGGCTGGCAAGGGCGCCGCTCTCCACGTCCCCCCCGAGCCCGTCGAACGCTTTAAGCTGGTTCTCCCACAGCCGCTTGGCCGCGCGGGCGTCGGGCGGCTTGAACTCGACTGAGATGAAACGCTGCTCGCGCGTCCTGCCCAGCGGCTGCCACGCGCGCGGGCCGGTCATGAACGTCAGGCGCGAAAAAGTCCGGGTCGCTTCGAGCACCGCCTTCAACTCCGGCCGGTGCTTGTCCGGCTCGGCCAGCAGGTGCTGCATGTTTTCCAGGTACAGCACCGCCGGTTGCAGCAGCGACTCGCGCCCGGCGAGCCAGACGAGTTCCTCGAAGGGCAAATGCCTGCCCAGCATCCGCTCCGCGTCGCAGACGAGCAGCGGCAGGCCCAAGTCATGCGCGACCGCTTCGGCCACCGCACGTCTGCCTGAGCCTTGCGGCCCCCAGAAATAAAAGACCAAATTGCGCTGGGCCGAAGGCGCCCGGGCGAAATCCGACTGCACGAAGCTGAGCGTCCTGCTGTAGATTTCTCTGTCCGCCAACGCCTCGCCCCGGCCGGGGTGGGGAGGCATGAGCCGGGCGAAGGCTTCAAGCCGCGCGTCCGGGTGCCCGACCTCCAGAAGGAAGTCCACGACCCGGCCGTCCAGCTTGAGCGGCCGCGACAGCAGCGGCGTGTCTCCGCCCTGCGGGCTCTCACCCAGCTCGCAGATACGGTACTTCAACAGCGCCGACTGCGCGGCGAACACCCCGCGCCCGACGAGGCGCGCGGCGTCGCTCCGGCAGAGCAGGTCGAGCACGAGGTCTACGGTCGGATTCTTAAGCGTGGCGTCGTCCTGAAGGTAGGCGTAAAGTCTCTGGTACTTGCGCGCCAGTTCCGGGGCGAGACAAATCAGGAGACACTGTTCTTCAAACCGCGTGAGCTGAAATAGTCGCGCGAGTTGCGGGAGGGCGAGGTAAACCCTTGCGCCGGCGCTCGCGGCGCGGCGCTCGCCGATCTCCTCTTCGAGCCTGGCGGTGGCCTGCGTTAAGTCCTGCTCCTGGGTCGTGGCGGGGCCGTGTGGCGCGCCGTCGGCGCCCGCGTCGGGCGCGAGCAGGCTGACAATCTCTTCTTCCGAGATGATGAGCCCCGAAAATGGTCTTAAAGGGTCCGCCGGCTGGCCGTGCCGTTGCCTAAGCACCTGCCGATGCAGGTACATGTCGAGGCACCGCAGTTCGTCCGAGACGTGGTCCCAGCTCGTCGCGTAAGCCGCCGCCCCCTGCGTAGTTGCCACGTTATGTTCAGCAACCTGTGACATGTCCTACCGACCTCTGCGCGGAAGGTGCTATGAATCCGCCGAAGAGACTCCGGGCGGAGTTTCTGCTACGCGGCGCAAACTCGTTTGTTTACCGAAACAACTGAACAGCGAGGCGTTCTAGAGAGCAAACAGGCGTCTGGGCGAGGCGTGCCGGCTTGCCCCCCTGCGGAGCTGGAGTTTTCAACGGACGAGGCGTTTGGGGCGTATCGTGAGCTGTTTGTGAAAGGTTAGGCTTCGGCGGACTCGACACCCGACAGTTCGTTTACTTGATTGTCCGCCGGTTCAGCCTTCAAATTTCTAGAGCCTTGAGGTCCGGGTGAACGTCCGTCACAACCTTCAAGGGAACCTCACTGAGTAATTAACAAATAGCGGGTCAGGAGATTCAAGTTTTGGGCGCCGGAGGTAATGCGCCATCAGCTTCGGACACTTCACGAAAAGTTTTGTAACCTTATGTCCGTTTAGGGACACTGTCAAGACTTTTGTTCGCGGGGAGTTTCTAAATCATGATTGCAAGAGGCATGGGGTAGCGCGGGTATGTGCGTTTCTTCAGTTGCCGCACGTTGTAGAACCGCACGAACAGGTCAAACGCGCCCGTCAGGGTAGTGTTGCAAAAAATATTTTGGCTACAATTAGTTGTGCCGTAGGCTCTGCGTCTGCCTCAACATATTGGGTGGTCGGAAATTTTTTGCAACACTACCCTTGAATCCGCACCATTGACACCCTGCCTCTCCGCGCATACCCTACATGCCTTCACGTGGCTCCTGCTGGCGATGATTCGTCGGCCTCACGACAGATAATCAACACCCCGGTCGCGCGGGCGGCCACGACGCCGGCGGGTTGACGCCGTCGGCCTCAAGCCGGAAGAAAGGACTGCTCCCATGTTCATCCGTGCGCTCCTCACGTGCGGCCTCTTATCGCTTTTTTGGCAGGGGCCGTCCGCGCCGGCGGGCCCGGACGGGGGGCGCATCGGCCTCACCGTCCCGGCGGCCCCGTGGACGCTCACGCTGCCAGGCGATCACCTCGTCGTCAAGGACCGGAAGGTCAAACCCGACGGGCAGTACGGCTATTTCCTGCTCTCCGACGAGAAGAATAAGCTGACGGTCTCTGCCTACATCGAGCCGGCGGTCAATTGCAAGA
>WUUC01081076.1_pt1 | contig 20000 bp, 11 predicted proteins | sample 6278441 | NCBI WGS metagenome assembly WUUC01 (sample SAMN13675441, study PRJNA597444) | soil metagenome | isolation source: soil | place: USA: Washington | collected 2017-10
GCACGCGCTTGCCCTGTGGGTAGCTCTCGGAGGCGTGGTTCCATGGATCTTCCATGGTCTGCTTGAGGCCCAGCGAGACGCGCTCCGTCTCGGCGTTGTACTTGAGCACCTTGACGGTGACCTCGTCGCCCACGTTGAACACCTCGGACGGGTGGTTCACGCGGCCCCAGCTCATGTCGGTGATGTGAAGCAGGCCGTCGATGCCGCCCAGGTCCACGAACGCACCGTATTCGGTGATGTTCTTGATGACGCCCGTAACGACCATGCCCTCTTCGAGGTTCTCGAGTGTGCGCGCCTTGAGCGCATCGCGCTCCTTCTCGAGCAACACGCGGCGGCTGAGCACGATGTTGCCGCGCTTCTTGTTGAACTTGATGACCTTGAACTGATAGGTCTGACCGATCAGCTTGTCCAAGTTGCGGATCGGTCGCAGGTCCACCTGCGAGCCGGGCAGGAACGCCTTCACGCCGCCGCGAATGGTGACACTGAGGCCGCCCTTGACGCGTGCGGTGATCGTGCCTTCGATCAGCTCGTCCCGCTCGCAAGCGGCGCTGATCTCGTCCCAGACCTTGAGCTTGTCTGCCTTCTCCTTGGAGAGCATGACGAGCCCGTCGTCGTTCTCCTTGGACTCCACCAGCACGTCGACGGTGTCGCCGACTTTCACCGAGACCTGTCCGCCGGTGCCGGCGAACTCGTTCATCGGGATGATGCCTTCGGACTTGTAGCCGATGTCGACGACTACCGAATCTTTGTTGAGCTTGATGACGGTACCGGTGACGATGTCACCGTCCTTCAACGAGTCGGCCTGCGCGATCGAGGCCTCGAAGAGGGCAGCAAAGCTGCCGGGGGCGGCACTCGACCCGGCTTGGGCGCTCTGCGCCTGCGTGGTTGCGGTCATTATATTTTTTCGGTCACACCCAGAGAACGATCCGTGAGAGCCACATTGCCCTCGACTCCCCGCGGTCGCCTCTGGGTGGCCCCTCGAAAACGGGCAGAAACCGGCGCAGCGCGGGAGGCGTGGTGGATAGCACGCCGAAGCTGCTAGTCCAGGACCGGTTCCATCCCGGGCCGTCCAGTGCGGGGAGCTCGCCCGAACGTGTACGCCAGGAGCGCCCCTTGATAGCATCGAAGCTCCATGAAAAGTTCAACGGAATCGCCCGACTTGCTCGGCAATCCCAGTTGGGCTCCGTGGCTCGCCGGCGCGCTTGCCTGTGCCGTCTACGCCTTCACCGCCGCGGGCCACTCGTATTGGCTCGACAGCGCCGAGTTCACGGCCGCCGCCGTCGACCTCGATATTGCGCACCCGCCCGGGCACCCGCTGACTGCGCTCTGGGGCCGCGCCTTCAGTCTGCTCCCAGTGGGACCCCTTCCCTACCGTGTGGCGCTCTCCCAAGCACTGGCGGCAGCACTCGGAGCGGCGGCGCTGCAGCTCGCGTTCGCGCGCACGCTGCACGTCTTGAAGCTGCCCGCCAGCGTGGGGCGCTGCCTGCTTTCGCTCGGTGCCAGCTGGATCGTCGCATTCAGCTACGGCTACTGGTTTCAGGCCGTGCGCGCCGAGGTGTACGCGCTGCAGGGCATGCTGATCTGCCTTTCGCTCGAGCGACTCGTGGCACTGGCCGCCGACCGCGAGCTGCGCGACGTTCGCCCGCTGTACGCCGCGAGCTTCTGTCTGGGCCTGGGCCTTGCCAACCATCACTTCATGTCCATTCTGGCGCTGCCCGCCATGCTGCACGGCCTGTGGCGGGCGCAGCGCGCGCGCGGGATGCGGGCACTGGGCTGGACCCTCGGCGCAGGGGCAGTGGGCCTGACCACGTATCTGTATCTGCCGCTGCGCGCCGCCAGCGAGCCGCCCATGGATCTCGGCCATCCGCTCACGTGGCGTGACTTCCTGTGGGTCGTGAGCGCGCGCGTCTACGCGCGCCGCATCGGCGCAGAAGCGACGCAGCCACTGGCAGAGCGCTTTCTCGATCTGCTGGTGATCCTGGTCGAGCAGTTCTCCTACCTGGGGCTGCCGCTCTCATTGCTCGGGCTGTACTTCGTGTTGCGCAGGCGGGAACTGTGGCCGCTGGGCGCCGTATGGGGGGTGACCGCGCTGATCAGCTTGTGCGGAAGGGCCTGGCTCAACCCGGTGCGCAATAACCCGGACGTGCTCGGCTACATGCTGCCCGGCTTTGCCGGCTTCATCGCGCTCTCGCTGTGCGGCGGCGCGGCGCTGCTCGGGGCGCTGCAGCCCGCGCTGCTGCGGCGCGCTGTGTTTGCGATGGGCGTCCTCTCGCTGGCGCTGGCAGCCGCCCAGTGGGCCTCCACGCGAGCGCAGGCTTCGCTGGCCGACTTTCAAGCCACGGATCAGTTCGATCAGGTGAGGTACGCAGCGTTGCCGGCGGACGCAGTCGTGCTCTTGACCACCCCTGAGACGGCCTTTCGCCATTGGGACGCTCAGGCCAGCACACGCCTGCGTGCAGATGTGAGCATGCTGCCGGTGCCGTTCCTGAACTACGGCGCGATGTCGGAGGTGCTGATTCGCCGCGCGCCCGACCTTTCGTCGCTGGTGCACGCCTATCGGCGCTCGGGTGCACTTTCCCCCGTGGAGCTCGACGCGCTGCGGAAGCGCGGGCGGCCGCTGTTGGTCGAAGCGGATCTGATCAGCTCGTGGCCGCTGTTTCCGCGCCTGTTGCCCGAAGGACTGCTGTACCGCGTGCTGGCCAGAGCACCCGATCGCAGCGCGCTGCAGGCCGCTGCACGAGCCCGCGATGCCGCGCTGGCGCTGGTGTACGCGCAGCTGGGAGGGCACGTGGAGCAGCTCGAGACGCGCCGGCAGCTGCTCTGGATCCACTATATGGACGCGCTCTACTACGCGACGCAGCGCGAGCCGTCCCTGGCGCTAGGCGCCGTGCAGCGGGGCCTTTCCCTCTCGCCGTCCGAGCGCGCCCTGCTGCGCCTGCGCAAGCTGCTGCTGGAGGCGCCCCAGAGCTTCGAGCTGCGCACCTTCGTACCCGATTAGCCACGGCTGCGGCTGCTGAGCGCACGCAGAGTTGGGGATCACGGCGCGGCAAGCCCTGTCACGGAGCGCTGAATCGCGTCGCGCAGGCCGTCGAACAGCGGCACGCCTACGACATCCGGCTCTTTACCAGCGCCTCCAGCTGATCGAGCACCTGGCTGAGCGGCATGTCGCTGGTATCGACGACTACCGCATCGTCAGCGGCGCGCAGCGGCGAGATGTCGCGCTCGCTGTCCAGGCGGTCGCGCTCGCGCATGTCCTCGAGCACGCGCTCCAGGTCGGCCTCATGGCCGGCCCGCACCAGCTCCGCGTGGCGGCGGCGCGCGCGCGACTCGTCGCTGGCCGTGAGAAAGATTTTCACCTCGGCGTCGGGGAACACGACCGTGCCGATGTCGCGCCCTTCGAGGACCACTCCACCGCGGGCGCCCAGCTTGCGCTGCAGGCCGAACAGCGCGCGCCGCACCTGCGGATGTCTCGAGACGCGGCTGGCCCCGGTAGAAATGTGAGGCGTGCGAATGTCGGCCGAGCGATCGAACTGATCGATGATCAACCTGAGCCCGCCATCCGGGTCGCGCTCGAACGAGAGCGCGAGCGTGTCGATCAGGTTGCCGAGCGCTTCGCCGTCGTCCCAATCGACCCCGCGCTCGAACGCGGCCAGTGCCACGCCCCGATACAGCGCGCCCGTGTCCACCAGCAGGTAACCGAGGCGCTCGGCCAGCTCCTTGGCCGCCGTGCTCTTGCCCGCGCCCGCCGGACCGTCGATGGCGACGACCGGCTGACCCGACGACCGCTTGCTCGCCTTCATGCCTGCTCTTCTCGCACCACGCTCGCCCCCAGTGACACCAGCGCGTCCACCAGCCCTGGGTATAGCGCATCGAGCTCGTGTGCGGCTTCGATGCGCGTCTCTCCCGGCGCCGAAAGTCCCAGCACGAGCCCCAGCAGCTTGATCTGCGGCGGCGCGGCGGCAGCGACGGGGACACCGCGCAGCGTGGCGCCCGGGTCGACGTCGAAGCCGTCCTCGTAGTCGGTACACTCCGCCCCGAATGCCCGCAGCAACTGCACGCTGGCCTTGAGCAGGTCGTCCGCGCGCGCCCGCAGCGCGCTCGCATCGCGCAGACCGAGACGGCCCTTGCAGGCAGGCGCCAGCGCGGCGAACGCAGGCACCTCCTCGAGCAGGCGCAGACTGAGCTCGCCCATGCTCTTGACACTACGCAGTTGCGCGGGACGCACTCTCACGTCCCCCACGGGCTCGTTGCCGGCTACGTCGCCCCTGGGCGACACGTCGACGCGCGCTCCCGCGTGGCGCAGCACGTCCAGGAACGCGCTGCGCGAGCGGTTCAATCCCACCCCCTCGAGCGTCACGTCGCTGCCGGGCAGCGCCGAGGCGGCTGCGATCAAATAGCTCGCAAGCGAGAAGTCACCGGGCAGCTGCCACTCGAACCCGGCAAATGCCGCGCCTTCGCCGGTGTCGAGCACCGTCAATGGCCCCGACGTTTCGATGGCCAAGCCCAGCGCCAGCAGCGCGCGCTCCGTGTGATCGCGCGACAACAAGCCCTCGCTGACAGCGGTCACCCCGTGCGCGTACAGACCGGAGATGAGCAGGCCGCGCTTGGTGGCCGCGTCGCCCAGCGGTATGTCGATTTCGACCGGCGACAGCGCTTCGTGCGCGAGCAGCGGCGCCACGGAGACCGGCGCGGTCAGCACGCCGTCGGGCCGTGCCTTGCCCGCGATTTGGCCCCCGCGCGCGCGCAGCGGCTCGAGCAAGGTGCGCAGCGGGTGATCGAGAGCAGGCCCACGCGCCTCGATGCGCGTTCCAAAGTGCTGACCCGCCAGCAGCGCCGTCAGGATCTCGAGCGTCGAGGTCGACGCGCCGGCGTCGAGGGCGCCGCCGGGCATGCGCAAGCCAGAGAGTCCGACTCCAACCACGCGCACGCCGCTCTCGACCTCGGCGATCGGCACGCCCATGGCGCGCAGCGCACGCATCAAGACCCGATGGTCTTCGCGCGGCGAGAGCCCCATCAGGTGCGACGGGCCGTCCGCGAGCGCCGCCCAAAGCAGCGCCTCCTGGCCGATCTGCAAGTCGGTCGGCAGCCTCACGCGGCCGGTCAGGGGCCCCGACTTCGTGACCCGCAGTATGGTCATGGAACAATCGCAGGGGCGCGCTGCGCGACGACCACGTCGAGCATGCCGGCCACGCGCTCGAGCGTGGTGTCGAGGTCTGCCTGGCTCACGCTGCCGCGCAGCGCCACGTATTTGCCGTCGCTCGACACCGAAAGAGCGCTGATCAACGGTCTGAGGCCGAGCAGCCCGACGAACAGGTTACCGCCGAGCGCGGCCAACGTCTCGTCCAACGAATTGCGCAGCGCCTCGGCCTGGGCGGGCCCGGTGGTCTCGACCACGCCGGCGAGCTGTGTGTTCGCACCCATGTCGACCGAGACCGCAGCGCGCACCAGCTCCTCGGCCGCGAACGTGACGCCGTAGCGCCGCGCACGCTGCTGGGCGAGAGCCTTCTTGTCGCCTTCGCGGTCCTCCGCGAAGAGCGCGAAATCGGCGCTCTCGATGTTGACGCGCGCGCCCAGCGACGCGAACAGCACGGCCTCGCGTACCTTGGCCAAGGGACCCGCGGCGGCGCGCGCGCCCACCGCTTCCACGCGGTCGCTCGAACACGCGACGATCAGCTCCGGATAGACCTGCGCAAACGCCAGCTCACCCGAGCGATAGAACGTGAGCAGCCCGTGGGGCTCGGGCGCCACCTGCTGCTGCTTGGCTTGGGTGTCCAAGTAGCCGGGCCCGAACGTTCCGGTGAGCGTCGCCACGAAGCTCGGGTTCTGTCCGCTGCCTTGGATGCCTCCGAATAGGGTGCGCTCGATTTTGTCCGGATCGACGAGGCTGCCGAGCGCCAGTCGCTCGCCGCGCGCGCGCTCCCAAACCGGCCACAGCGGCGTGCCGCGAAACGGCGCGACCACCAGCTGGCCCACGAAGGCGGACTCCTCGGGCAACCAGGCCCAAGGGTCGCTCGGCGGCACCGGCGTCGCCGGCACTTCAGGCTGGGCCTTCTGGCTGCCGGCACATGCCAGCAGGAAGGCGAACGCGAGCGGACCGGCGATGCGAGACAGGCGACGCGTGCGAAGCATGGAAAGACTCCAGGATCAAAGGATCAGGGCAGCAGCGCCTTGAGCTGCGACAGCGCGAGCAGGGCTTGAACCGGCGTCATCTGATCCACGTTGAGCTCACGCAACGTGGATTCGATGCTGGACGGAGCCGCCACGGGCGCGGCGAAGATCTCGAGCTGAGGCCGCGCGCGATCCTGCTGCCGGCCCAGAGGACCCGCGCCGGTCTCCAGCGAGGCAAGCACCGCCCGGGCGCGCGCGAGCACGATCTCCGGCACGCCGGCCAACTTGGCCACGGCCACGCCGTAGCTACGGTTGGCGCCGCCTTCCACGAGCTTGTGCAGAAAGACCATGCCTTGCTGATACTCGCGCGCCGCCACGTTGTAATTGCGCACGCCGGAGCGCAGCTCCTTGAGCTCACACAGCTCGTGATAGTGCGTGGCGAACATCGCGCGACAACCGATCACGTCGTGCAGATACTCGGCCATGGCCCAGGCGATGGCCAATCCGTCGTAGGTGCTGGTGCCGCGCCCCAGTTCGTCGACGATCACCAGCGAGCGTTTGCTCGCGCCGCGCAGGATGCTGGCGGCTTCCTGCATTTCCACCATGAACGTGCTCTGGCCCTGCGCCAGGTTGTCGCTGGCGCCCACGCGCGTGAAGACGCGATCGACCACCCCGATGCGCGCGCTCTTGGCGGGCACGAACCCCCCCGCCTGGGCCATCACCACGGCCAGGGCCACTTGCCGCATGGTGGTGGATTTGCCGGCCATGTTAGGCCCCGTGATCACCATCAGGCGCCCGCGATCCGCGTCGAGCAGCACGTCGTTGGGCACGAACGCGCCGGCGGCGGACAGCTGCTCCACCACCGGATGACGCAAGTCCCACAGCTCGAGGCAGCGCGAATCGTCCACGGCGGGGCGCACGTATCCATAACGATGCGCTACCTCGGCAAAACTCGCGTGCACGTCGATCTCGGCCACCAGTGTTGCCAACGCGTGCAGACGGCTCGCATGTTCCGCGACGCGGCGCCGCAGAGCCTCGAAACACTCCTGTTCGATCGCCCGCAGCTGGACCTCGGCCGTCTCGATCTTGCGCTCCAGCTCCTCGAGCTCCTCGGTGACGTAGCGCTCGCCGTTGGCGACGGTCTGCTTGCGCCGGTAGTCGCCGGGAACATTGCCCAGGTTGGCGCGCGTGATCTCGATGTAGTAGCCGAACACGCGCGTGTAGCGCACTTTCAAGGACTGGATCCCGGTGCGCTTGCGCTCGCGCTCCTCCAGCGCGAGCAACACGTCGCGGCTCGAGGTCGACAAGCCGCGCAGCTCGTCCACGCGCGCATCGGCGCCGTCTCGGATCATCCCGCCCAGCTGCGCGCTCAAGGGCGGTTCGTCGACCAGACTGGCCTCCAGGTCGGCGCGCAGATCCTCGCACACGTCGCCCGGAACGAGCCGCTCGAAGACCTCCCCCGCCAGCTCGGCAACATGCTCCCGCAGCATCGCGCGCAGGTGCACGGCTTCGCGCAGCGCGCTGCGGATGCCGCCCAGGTCGCGCGGCGAAGCCAGCTTGGCCGCAGCGCGCGTCGCCAGCCGCTCGAGGTCCCCCATGGCCTTGAGCGCCTCGCGCAGCGCGTCGCGCAGCGAGGCATCGGCCACCAGTGCCTCCACCACGTCGTGGCGGCGCCGAATGCTGGCGACCTCCGTCAGCGGCGCGACCAGCCGCCGGCGCAGGGAGCGGGCTCCCATGGGGGTGCATGTCTCGTCGATCAGCGACAGCAGCGAACCCTTGCGCTCGCCTGCCAAGGTGCGGAGCAGCTCCAGGTTGCGCACCGCCGCGTCGTCGAGCGCGAGCTGATCCGAGGGGCTGTAAGGATCGAGGCTCGACAGCGAGAGCGGGCTGCCAGGCTGACTGCGCTCGGCGTAAGCCAGCGCCTGGGCGGCGGCCGTGAGCACCACCACCTCGCACGACGCGCGTGCGCGACTCGCTGCCTCCGCAGGCAGCACACGCGAAAGCACCGCGCCGGCATCCAGGCCATCGGCGGGCAAGGTCAGCACGCAGCGCGGCAGCAGACGGGCCAACGCCGGACGCAGCGTATTGGCGTCGGCGCCGATCAAGAGCTCACGTGGATCGAGCCGCAGCAGCTCCGAGAGCGCGCCCGGTGCGTCCTCGAGCACACAGCCGCGCAGCTCGGCGGTCGAGAGCTCGAGCGTGGCGAGGCCGAACTTGCCGCCCGCACAGGCCAGCGAAGCCAGGTAGTTGTGGGCGCGCGCATCGAGCACCTCCGGATCGAGCACGAGGCCGGGCGTGACCACGCGCACCACGGCGCGCGGTACGATGCCGCGCACCGTGGCTGGATCGGCCATTTGCTCGCAGATGGCGATCTTCTTGCCCAGCTCCAGAAGGCGCGCGATGTATCCAGTGGCCGCGTGGTGGGGCACGCCCGCCATCGGAATCGGTTCATCGTCGGCGCTCTTGCTGCGCGACGTCAAAGTCAGATCGAGCAGCCGCGAGGCCTCGACGGCGTCGTCATAAAAGAACTCGTAGAAGTCGCCCATGCGGAAGAACAGCAGGGCGTCCGGGTACTGCTCCTTGGCGCGGAAGAATTGCTGCATCACCGGGGTGTTGCGTCCCGACTTTTCGCCTGCCATGGACTCCTCCCAGAGCGCGGTCAGCGGAAACGTGAGCTATCGTCGGCCTCGAACGGCTCGAGCAAATAGCGCCGCAACCCCTGACTGGCCCCGTCGACGATGAACAGATCGCCGGTATCGGGGAAAAAGCGCACGCGCGACGGAAGCGCGTCGGCGCGCCCGCTCGAGCTGTCGATGTTGATGACCCCGAGGAACGTCGACTGCTGCGTGAGCTGAATGACAGGCCCGATGTCCTCGCGTTCGGCCTCGTCCGGCACATTCAGCTTGAAGCTGAGCCAGAGGTCTTCGAAGAGCCAGTCGGGTCCGCCGACACGCGACGTAAAGCGCCTGTCGATAGCTTGGTTCACGACGCAGACCCCGCCCTCGGCGGCCTGGTTGCGATGCAGGTACACACCGGATGCGTACGAGACCAGATACTGCTGGTGCAGTCGTATCTGCGCCCAGAGAAACTCGGGGTAGCAGCGCTCCAGCTCATCCAGGTCCACCTCCTCGCCGGCATCGGGCGGCTCGGTATCAGCCCCGGAGTCCGGCGCATCCGCGCCTGCATCGAGCATGTCCTCGGGTTCATCCGGGTCTGGGCCGGCATCGGGCGTGCCCGGATCCACCGGGACGAGCACGAGCCGATCTTGGTAGGCCTCCACCACGTGCAGCAGCAGTTCGTGCCCGGGTGTGGGCGTCCGACAACCCCGCACATCCGGCTCGGGCTGAGACATGATGGCGACTTTCAGCCCGTCCTCGGCATTGGCGCCGCGGGCGCAAAAGTCGAACCCCTGTGGCCCCCAGAGCGTGACTCGATCCGCACCGGGCTCGCGCTCCAGCAGCGCGCTGGACACGTCGGCAATGGACCCTTCGTAGCGCATGGACCAGCTGAGATCGCGCGCTTGCCAGGGGTCTGCCACCACGCAGATCTGACCAGCGTCGGATCCCGGGTAATAGCCTGGCGGACAGGCGCGATCCGCCGGCTCCGGCAGGGCGGCGTCCTCATCGGGCTCCGGCACGGCGGCGTCCTCATCGGGTCCGGCATCCTGGTCGGGCAGCGGCATGTCGGCGTCTGGGTCCGGCACGCCGGCATCTTCGTCCGGCTGCCAGGGCGGCAGAACGGCCAGGTCATCCCTCGAGCCAACCAAGAGCACCGCGGCCTTCGCCGTCAGCAATCGAGGCGCGTGCCGGCGCACCGCGAGCGCGGGGTCGTCGGAGTCCTCGCGCTGCTTCGAGAGATTCGTCGCGTCGCAGGCGGCCCGGGCCCGGCACTGCAAATTGAGATCGTGTACGTCCAGCACCGAGATACGTCCGTCGCTTGCAGCCACGATCACGAATACGCCGCGCAGCGCGTCGGCCGTGGCAGCTTGGGTCAGCTCGAGACTGGCGTTCAGCGCGTCGAGCTCCCCCTGCAGTTCGGGGCGCTGTGCGGGATCGGCGCGCCTGAGCTCGGTCTTCTTCTGGGCGATCAGTTCTTTCAGCCCCGCTTCGTCTTTGGCGGCATTGGCGTGCTCGGCGTCTGCGGGGAACTGCCCGCAGAATGTGGCGTTTTGGCGGCGGGTATCCACGACGTCGAGCGCGCGCGCCGAGTTGCCGTCGAAGAACAGCCGGTCGCGCGCGTTGCGCTGCACGTTGATCTCATCGCGCGCCGGCGTAGGTGCAATCAGCGGCACGATGGAGGGCAGATCGCCGGCCAGCGTCAGGTCGAAGACCATCACGCTGCCGTCACGCGCATCGATCCCGTACAAGTAACGCTTGTTGTCCGATGGCAACGGCTGCGCGTACGCGAGCTGCGTCTGGCTCGCGAGCAGGTCGACCTTCGGCGCCTGGGCCGGCACCGCCGGCGTCACCGCAAAATCGCGCAGCGGCGCACCCATGGGGAGCACAGCGCGCTGCTCGAGGTCGGTGCGCGGCCCGAGCTCCGGGTCCTCCGTGTCCACGATTGCAAAGGCGTGCAGCACCATCTGTCCGACGTCGGCCACCAAGAGCAGAGGCTTCGCCTCGGGCAGGCCGGGATCGGGCGGCAAGAGGCGCATGCGCGTCGGCGCTGCCTGTCCCGACGAGACAGCCCGGGGAGCGATGGGCAGCGTGGGCGTGGACGGCTCGAATTCGTAGTCGAGACCGCACACCGCCTGGTACTCGTTCGACTCGGCCACTGGCTCTGGCGGGGTCACGTCGAGCAGGCCGCTCGCTGCGACGAAATAGCTCGGCGCGCGCGGCGCAGTTTCACCCTCCGCAACGGCGAACGGCTGCAGCGCCGAGGCGCCCAGCTCCACGCGCGCGATCCTCCCCAGCTTGGGCAGGCTGACCCAGAGCGCGTTGCCGCTCGGATCGAGCAGCATGTCGTGTGGCGCCTCGGGCAGCGGTAGCTCGGTCTGCGCGCGAAGGCTGGCTTCGGCCGTCTCGATCTCCAGCTCGGGGCCGCAGGCTTTGCCCTGGTGAAAACGGCACGTGGCAATGGCGCGAATGCTGTTGGCCTCGCGCCCCGCGACGTACGTCCACACCGGACCACTCGCGTCGCGCGAATGAGGGAGCGTGCGAGGAACCACGATGGCCGTGGGCAAGCCCCCCACGTCCACGAAGGTATAGCCCGGCACACGGCGCTCGCTGTCGAGGACCTTCGAATTCTCGAGGTCGATCGCCGCGACCTCACCGCGCGCGGTCTGGGTGACCAGCGCGTGGCGCACGGAGCTCTCGGCGGGGGGGCAGCCGTCCACGTCGTCCGACACGCAGCAGGCCCAGGGCAGCACCACATTCTTCTGCTCGTTGCCCGAGTTCGCGTCTTCCGAGTTGTCGAAGCAGACCAACTCCACGTCGCCGGGGTTGTTGAACATGAACGGCGCCGGCAGGCGCTGGGCGTTGGAGCAGCCCGCGCTCGCGGCGACCAGGATGGCAGCGAGGCCACGCAGCGCTGCCCGGCACTGAAACGGTGAAAAGCACATGCCGAAACTCACTGAATGCCCCCTCGGAAGGTCGGCGCACCCAGCGTGGCTACGATGCGCGGCGGCGGCGCGGCGCGATCTACCAGGCCGTGCAGATCGACCACACGCACCACCGACGCGCGAAAGTCGGCGACGTACAGCAACTGCCTGCGCGCATCGGGCTGCATCTCGAAGGGCCCACTTACTTCGCGGATCACGGTCACGATCTCATGGGTGTCCGTGTCGATCACGTAGATGGATCCCTCGTCGTAGCAGCTGGCGAACAACAAGTGCCGCCCACCCAGCTCGACCTGCTCCAGCTTGCTAGGCCCCGTCCCCACACGCACCAGGTCCACGACCCGCGCGAAGCGACCGTCCGCATTGTTCCCGGACAGCTCCAGAAACGCGACCGATTGGATGTAGTTGGCAACCGGCAGGCCGGTGCCGCGCACCAGCGCAAACACGCGCTCGGGCTGGCCCGCCTGCCGCGGCCGCGAGTCGCTCAGCACGTCGCGGATGTCGCCGGACTGCGAGGGGCCACTGAAGACGATGGAGGAGGTGGCGTACAGTCGAAGTGGCTCGTCCGGCATCGGCGTAGCAGACATGCGTAGCTCGGAAGGGCGCTGCGCTCCCACCCGCAGGACCACGTTCGCCGCCGTCGAAGAAACGAACAGGAGCTGGCTGTTTTCGTCCTTCGAGAGCGAAACCACGCGCTGCCCGCCCGTCTGCATGACGTCGATCAGCTCCGGCCTGCCGCTGCTCGCGATGTGGAACAAGCTGACGGCACCGCGCTCGTGGGCGGTGGCGACGAAACCCTCCGATTGCCGTTGCTGCGCGCCCAACTGCTCGAACGTGCCGGTGACGATGGCCGTGGGCTGCGGCGCGAACTCGCGGTCCTCCACTTCGGCTTTGGTGCCGAGCCCCGGGCCCCGCTCGCAGCGCTTCTTGGCGTCGCCGCAGCCCAGGCCTCCGCGCTCGCCATCGACATCGAGATAGACCAGGCGGGTCTGGCCCCGGACGGGCACGTACAGATGCTTTCCGTCGGCCGAGAGGGCGAGGCCACTCGCGTAGCTGTCGATCAGCACTTCGCTGCTGCGCAGCTTGTCGAGCGCGCTCTGCGCACCGAAGCAGCACGCGCTCTCGTCTTCGGGATTGGTGGTGCGCCCGTCGCACAATGTGCGGCGCACACCTTCGAGACCCGGCCCGACGCTCTGCGCATCCGGAACGAACTGGGGAACTCGGCTATCTCCGCTGCCGGCTTCGGGGAGCCCGTCCGCGTCCAGCGGTTCATCACCTGCATCCAGCGGCTCGTCGCCCGCGTCATCCAGCGGCTCGTCGCCTGCGTCATCCAGCGGCTCGTCGCCTGCGTCATCCAGGGGCTCGTCGCCTGCCTCAACTGGCTCATCGCTGGCGTCGGCCTGGCCGTCGGGATCTTCTGCCGGAGCGCCGGCGTCGAGCTGCGCGTCCGCACCAGCGTCCAGGTCAGTTGGCTCCTCGGGCAGGGCCCAGCAGTCGTTCTCGTCGAGCGCGCGCCCCAGTTCCTGCAAGTCGTAGGCGTGGACGCTACCGGCGTTGTAGCGCAGGTCGAAGTTGGAGTTGGCGACGTACAGGTACCTGGGCTCGCCCTGCGCGGTCGTCTCCGTGGAGAGCGCGAGCCCTATGGGGTACGTGATGCGCCCGCGCGGCGGCGAGAAGCCTGGGTTGTCCAAGTTGCAGGCGCTTGCGCAGATCGTGAGGACGGCCACCGCGCACATCTGAAAGCCAGCGAAGCTAGCGCCTACCACGTTCATTGGGGCGGCAAGCTAGTCGCTGGCGTGGAAGCTAGCAACCATCGGGGTCGCTTAATTCGAGCGCGAGCACGCGCACGACCACGCTGAAAAGGCGCGCGTGCTCGCGGGCGGTGCCGCGCGCGAGCCAAACCTCGATGCGCCGCGACCCGTGTCGATGCGCCGCGACCCGTGTCGACGCGCGCGCTTGCGCGAGCGAGCCAAAATCGACTCGACGCGCATGCGTGCGCGAGCGCGCCCAACCTGGATCAACCCCAGGGGTCGAGCACTTCGGTCGACGGGCGCGGCTTGGTCTTCGGCTTGTCCTCTGGCTCGGCCTTCGGCGGCTTCGGCGCTTCAGCCGGGCGCGGCGGCGCGACGCTGCCGGGCTTGCGACGTTCCTTGTCGAGCTCCACCGAAAGCTTTTGCTGGGTGAACTGCGTGATGCGCAGCGGCAAGTCCCTGTAGCCGTCGGCTCGCAGCGTCAGCTCCAGCGCAGGTTCGCCGCCTTTGGGCCGCGGCACCTCGAGCGGCGTATGGCCGATCAGCGCGCCGTCGTTGTACACGTCCACGGAGTCGGGCTTGGTATTGATCGCGACATGCACCGCGGGCGGCGGAGGCGGCTGGGGCACGGAGTCCGGTTCCCCCCCCTTGGGCGTGGGCTCGGCCGCCGCCGGCGGCGGCTCCGTGGCAGCGGGCGCGCTGCTGGCGGCCGGTGCAGGGGTGGGCTCCGGCTTGACCGTGGGCTCTTCCCCGCCCGAGAACGCGTACACGCCGATACCCAGCGCCAGCGCCAGCGCGGCGAACACGCCCACAATCAAGCCCGTGTTCTTCTTTGGCAGCTGGACGTCGCCCACGTCCATGGTCATGGCGGCCTTGCTGTTTTTCGACTCCGAGCGCGCGCTGCTGCCCGCCCCTGCGCTGCCCATGGTCGCGCGCCGCACTTCGTCGACCACGGCGCTCGGGGTCAGGCCCTGCTCCACCAGCTCCAGGTCGGCCAGGACCTCCTGCATGCTCTGGTAGCGGATGTCGGCCTTTTTGGCCAAACACTTCATGATCACCGCTTCGAGCGCGGGCGGCACGTCTACCGGGGGCGGCAGGTCGTGCGGCCTGATCGGCTCCTCGTACAGGTGCTTGGTCAAGATGCCCATCAAGTTGTCGGCGTCGAACGGCACGCGAGACGAGGCCATCTCGTACATGATCACGCCGAGCGCGTAGACGTCGGTGCGCTTGTCCACCGCGGTACCGGCGCACTGCTCCGGCGACATGTAGTGAGGCGTGCCGAATACCTGTCCGACCTGTGTGAGCTTGCTCTTCGCGCCGCCCACCTTGGCGATGCCGAAATCGAGCACCTTGACGAAGTCTTTGTCTCCGCCGCGCGAGATCAGATAAATGTTGTCCGGCTTGAGATCGCGGTGGACGATGCCTACATCGTGCGCCGCTCCGAGCGCGCGGCACAGCTGTTTGGCCACGTGAATGGTGCGGGTCGCCTTGAGCGGCTTGCCCGGCTCGATGGCGCGTGTGAGCGAGATACCGTCCAGGAACTCCATCACGAAGTAAGTGGAACCATCTGCGAGCGCGCCGAAGTCGCTGATGTCGATGATGTGATGGTTGCCGATGGCCGTGGCGCTCTGCGCCTCCTGACGGAAGCGCTGGACGATCTCCTGGTCTTTCGAGACGTCGGCCTTGAGCACTTTGATGGCCAGCGGCTTACCCAGCGTCACGTGGCGGGCTTTGTACACGATGCCCATGCCACCTTCGCCCAGCACGCTCGCCACCTGGTAGCGACCGTCGAGCACCTGACCGATCAGTGGATCCTTTTCGGGCTCTTGCGCGGGCACTAGCTTGAGGTGTTCATTGCTCATCGGCGACTTCGAGACGCTCGCGCGTCTCCCCCACAGTGATACGTACGGAACACCGGAGAGGATCTAGCGCGAACGCCGAAACTCGGGAGGCACCTTCTCCGGGGCGAGGCGCAACAGACCGCGCTGAGTAGTCTATTCCCAACCCCTCCGTTGCACGAAGTGCCGAGTTTTTCATGGCTCTTTCCTCTCTGCGAGTGAAATACGAGCAAAATCCAGCCCCGCGCGCCGCAGCTCTCCGGAAACGCGAGGGCCCGCCTAGCTTTGCGCGCCTTGGCGCGCCCGGGCTCGCTGCGCTGCATCGCGCAGCGCACCCACTGCCGCCTGCGAGGCGGAGTACACCCATCCCACATTGTCTCTGACCGAAATGGCCGTCAGGCCCGAAGCGATGACTGAAGCGACGGACCATGGCTCCGAAAAATTCAACAGATGCAGCACGCGGGCCGCATCGGCGCGCGCCAGCAGAGATGTACGGGCTGCTTCCAGCCTTTCTTCCTGCTCCGAACACGCCAGCACCAGCAGGTCGAGCCGCCCCTCCGGCAGCAGGGCCGCGGGATGCTCCAGTCGCACGCCGAGCGCGCGCAGCGGCGCTGCCCTGCGCAATCCTGCGATCGACACGCGCGTGAGATCGCCGCGCAGCACGACCCCCCAACCAGCTGGCAGCGAGGTCCAACGCTCCTCGATCTCGCTGGCGTCGAGCTCGAGCCAGCACTCCCGGCCGCGCGCAGGCGGCGGGCCCACGCCGTTCGCCAGTGTGCAGAGTGCGCCATCGAGGCAAGCGTCCTCCTTGAGGCGCAGCGCGACTTCAGCGTCTCCGAACACCCACAGCGGCGCAGGCCGCAGCTTGCGCACCTGCGCGAACAGCCGCTTCAGCTCGGGGTCCGCGATGCGCGTCTGATGGGCCAGGGCCCCGCGGTACACGAGGCCCGTGCGTCCATCCACACTGACCCAGTCGCCCTCGGCGAGCAGTGACAGCGCGGAGCCGTGGGCCGCGGAGGCGGCAGCGCCGCGCGCGGCGAAGACTTGGCCGCGCACCGTATCGACGCGCGCCTCCGCGCAGCCCACGATGGCGGGGATTCCGAGACCCCGCGCAATGACCGCGGCATGGCAAGTCAGGCCGCCGCTGCTGGTGACCACGGCTTTCACCACGCGAAAGGCGCGCACGTCCTCCGACACGGCGTCCGTGCGCATCAACACCACCGGATCGCGCCGAGCCCGCTCCAGCGCGCGGCCGATGTCCGTGACGAGAACGCCGCTCGCGACCCCCGGACTGGCCGCCAGGCCGCGCAGCAGCGCGGCATGTTTGCCTAGCTCGGGGAAATACTGCTCCTGCAGCGTCTCGAGCCCGCGTCCGGCCAGCTGCTCGAGCCAGCGCGCGTGGCGGGGCGAGTCGGCATCGATGGCTTCCAGCGCCAGCTGCACCAGCGCGCGCGGCGCAAGCACCAGGGCTCGCACCTGCAGCAGCCAGAGCTGACCGGCGATCCGCACCAGCTCGAGCTCGAGCGGCTCATCGAAGTGCGCCTCGAGACGCTGCGCGAGCGCTTCGATCTCGCCGAAGGCGCGCGCGTCGTGCAGCGCCAGCGCGCGCCTGCCCGGGCTGGCCTCGAGCGGCTCGGGACGCATGCGCCCGGAGACCACGTCGGCGGCCCCACCCGGCGCATACTCACCGCACACCGCGCGCCGGCCGCTGTGAGGTTCGCGGCTGCAGGCCACGGCACCGAAGTCGCCACGCCCGCGTGTGGGCAGGTAGCGCTGCACCAGCACGCCCACCCAGGGCTCGCTGGGCACCGGCTCGTTGCGTGCACCCAGCTGCTCACGCACGGCCGGCGAGAGCCCCGAGCGCACCACCTCGCCGAGCGCCGACCGCACGCTGGCCAGCTCGCAAGGGACATCCAGCTGGGTAAGCAGCGCGCCGGGCAGCGAGCACGTGGGCGAGGCGCGCACCGCGAGCCGCAGCGCTGACGCATCGGCACTCGGCTCGCCGGCACGCGCCGACAGGCTGGTGCACAAGCTGTCGAGCATGCGTGCGAGCACTCGAGAGGCTTCCGGATCACCCGCGGCGATCTGCTGCGCAGAGCGCGCATCGACGGCGAAAGCTTCCGGCACACGCTCGCCGGCGCAGAGCGCGCGATCCAGCCAGGCTGCTTTGAGACCGTAGAGCGCGCTCGAGAGCGGCACAGGTCCGCCCAGAAACGCGAAACCGTTCACGTTATCGGCGAGCGCGCCTGCCGGGTCAGGACGAGGCTTCATGCTCGTCCGCAGCTCCTGCATGGTGGTCGGCGTCGCCGGCATAACCTTGCGCGCTCGGCGGGTCCGTGTCGCTCGATTCGCCGCTCTGTGCGCCCGCGGGCTCGGTATCTTCGTCGCTCGGCCCGCCACCCTCGTCCGCGCTCGCGGGCTCGGCATCTTCCTCGGACTCGGCGCGCGCCTCGTAGTGAGTCTCGAGATCCATGCCCTGTCCCTGGCCAGGCAACGGCTCCCCGATGCGGCGCTCGTAGATGTCGCGACTCTCGGGCGTCAGCTCGGCGAACTCGCGCAACGTGGGCAGGTCGCGCAGGCTCTTCAGGCCAAACAGCGCCAGAAATTCGTTGCTCGTGGCGTAGAGCATGGGTCGACCCACGTCGTCGCGCTTGCCGATAATCTTGATCACGTCGCGCTCGAGCAGCACCTTGATGGCCGAGCCGGAGTCCACACCGCGTACATCGTCGATCTCGGGACGGGTCACGGGTTGGCGATAGGCGATGATGGCCAGCACCTCGAGCTGTGCGCGCGATAGCCGCATGGGCTTCTGCTGAGTCAGGCTGCGCACGAACGGCGCATAGCGCGGCGAGGTACGGAACTGGAAGCCTCCCGCGATCTCATCGAGCGCGATGCCGCGGCCGCGATACTCCTCGCGCAGCTCTGCCAGCGCCTTGCGCACCAGCCCGAGATCCTGACGCGTCAAGCGCGCCAAACGGATCGCCGCCACCGGCTTGTCCGAGACCAGAATCAGCGCCTCGAGCGCGCCCTTCAGGTCCTGCGTCTCCAGCGCCACGGTCCCGGCCAAGCCGGGCCCGCCGAGACCGAGCCCCAGCTCCTCCTCGCCGTCCTCGCCTTCGGTCTCGGACAGGTCCGCTTCGCCGGGCCCGAGCGAGCCCTCCGCGCCAGCGTCGCGCTGCTCGGGCGCGTCGGCGGCAACACTGCCGCCGGCTTCATCCGGCGCTGCCGGGGATTCGCTGGAGTCTCGGGGTTCACTCATGTTCGCGCTTCGCGTCCACGTCGAGCACGCCGGTCTCGAGGTAAATGGGAGCACAGGGCTCGGTTTGAAACAGCCGGATCAGTTTCTGCTTACCCATCTCCAGCATGGCAAGAAACGTGACTACGAGATCGTACGTGGTGAGATAGCCCTCGAACAGCTCCTCGAACACCACACGCCGGCGCTCCTTGAGCAGGTCCAGGATCTCGTTGATGCGATCCTGAATGGTGATGCGCTCGGCAGTGATCTCGCGCGAGAACTCGGCGTTGGCGCGCTTGAGCACACGGTTGAAGGCGTCCAGCAGCTGAAACAGTGTCATGCCTCCGAGCGGCGCATCGCCCTTGGCCTCTTCCGCCGGCGCGCCGCGCGTGAACACGTCCCGGCCGGCCAGGCCACGCCCGGCCAGGTTCTCCGCGGCGGCCTTGTACTTCTGGTACTCGAGCAACCTGCGCACCAGCTCTTCACGCGGATCCATCTGGTCTTCCAGCGGATCGTCGTCTTGGCCGTCCGGGGGCGCCGGCAGCAGCATCTTGGACTTGATGTGCGCGAGCGTGGCTGCCATCACGAGATACTCGCTCACGACGTCCAGGGCGAGCTCCCGCATCAACGCCAAGTAGGCCAAGTACTTTTCCGTGATGAAGGCGATGGGGAGATCGAGGATGTCGAGCTCGTGCGACTGGATCAGATGCAAGAGCAGGTCGAGCGGGCCCTCGAAGCTCCCGAGCTCGAGCCGAAACACCTGATCCGGGGCCAGCTCTGCCCGCTCCTCCTCCATCGTGTTCCCTTCTGCCAACGTCCGAGTGAACGGCCGTTCGCTCTAGGACCCGAAGTGTCTGCTGTCAAACAAGCCAGATCCAGCGTTTTTGCACGATCACGCCTGCGCCGACTACAGCCGAGCTGTCCGGGGGCGCTGCGCGCGCACGGCGCAGACTGTGCGCGATTTCCGATGGTGACTGGCAATGCGCGTCTCCGCTACGATCTGCGGAGGGCGCCGCTGCGTGGCTCGCTGTTCGTGCCTCGTACACGCGGAGTGGATCGTGGCAGCAGGCAATCGAGCGAACGACAAAGACGGGACACCGGCCGACTACCGACTCGGCGATCTAGAGATCGCTCCAGCAGGGCGCAACTCCGGATCGATCGAGCGCCCCGCGGATGGCGCAGTGAACGTCCCGGCCAACGCCAACGGCGCGCCCGGGCGCGGCGGGGCACCTCGCAACCTCACGCTCGCCGACAGCGATCTGGGAGGCCCCGCGCTGGAGCTGGACCTGGCCCCCCAACCGGCTGGCCGGCGATCTTCGCCGCGGCAGGCTGTGCCCCCCGGGGCGGCGAAGCCGGACGGCGCGAAGACGATTGCGCACAACAGCAATGCGTCCGTGCTGGACTCGTTCGGCGAGAACTCGCTGGGTGACGACTTCGAGGATGGCAACTTCGCCAAGCTGCCCGCTCTCGACCTGGAACAGGTGGAACGGCGCAGCGGCGACCGGGTGGTG